>Ga0070698_100007956_pt1 | contig 11470 bp, 10 predicted proteins | sample KBSK1502metaG_FD_65477 | JGI IMG/M metagenome (GOLD analysis project Ga0070698, IMG submission 65477) | Corn, switchgrass and miscanthus rhizosphere microbial communities from Kellogg Biological Station, Michigan, USA - KBS K1-50-2 metaG | ecosystem: Host-associated > Plants > Roots >...
GACGACAGCGGAAACGTACGCGTCAAAGTCCTTCGCGGCTGCGTAGTGATAAAGAAGAAGGGTCCCGGTGAGGCCGAAGCGTATACTGCCGAAGGCGCTTCAGAGAAGACCAACAGTAACCGCAAGGGATTGGGCTTCTGCTATCTGAACGGCGGTCTGAATCCAATTCAAACGCCTGCGGCCGTCGGTGGTGGCGCCGGTGGCGAAGGTATCGGCACCGCAGCTTTGGTAGCGATTATCGCCGGCGGTGGCGCACTTGCTGCCGGGTTGATTTGGGCATTTCATGGCGGCGGTGGTAACCCCAGCCCGCACTAAACACAAGTCGATTTGCTGATCTTGAAAAGCGTGCCCTCCGAAAGGAGCAGGCACGCTTTTCTTTGATTCAAACTAATCCTTTCAACAAATCCCGGCTCGCACGCCGAGTCAATCTTGCAAAACCCACTTTCCAGTTTTCTCTCGCATCGCTATCTGCGGTTGCTGCTGGTTGCAACTGCGATTGTAGCTTGTCTGTTTGCAGTCCGATCTGCGGCGGCGTTTGGGCTTTCGCGTCTATTGGCGACTTACTCCCTGACGGCGCGGCATCTCGGTGCGGCAAAAAAAGCCGTCGAGCTAACGCCGAAGGATGCGGAAGCGCACTTTGCCCGCGCAGTTATTTTGGGTATGTCCGACACGCCGGGTCAATCAGTTTCTGAACTCGAGCAAGCAGTGGCCCTCCGGCCCGCCGACTACACGCTTTGGCAACAGCTCGGGCTCTTGCGCGACCAGGCGGGCGACAGAGCCGCGGCGGTGGCCGCGTTTGACGAAGCTATTAAGCGCGCCCCTTTCTATTCTCAACCGCGCTGGAATCGCGGCAACGTTCTTTTAAGGAGTGGTCAATACGAGGCTGCGTTCGTCGACTTGAACCAGGCGGCGCAAAGTAATCCTGACCTGATTCCTATCCTGATCGATCTCGCGTGGGGGATCTCGCGTAGCGATGTGAAGTTGACGGAAGAGCTGACCCAAATCAACGGCGACAAAATGCGCATAGACTTTGCGAAGCTACTGGCTCGGCACGGAAAAGGGCAGGAAGCTACCGCACAGCTTCGTGCCGCTCGTAATGTTCCTGAGGCTGTGCGACAACAGCTGATTGATCAGTTGTTGACCAAAAATGCTTTCAAAGAAGCGTTTGAAATCTGGAAAAGTGCGCCTGGATTCCAGTCGCAAAATGAACAGCCAGGACCTTCGATTTATGATGGAGGTTTTGAAGGCTCCTTGTCTTTTGGCGAAAGTGGCTTTGGTTGGCGAGTGCCGCGGGATTTGCAGGCAACATCAATCTCACTGGATTCGGGCGAGCCTCATAGTGGCTCGAAGGACCTGAGAATAGAATTTAGTGGAAACTCAAATCCGAACGTATCTCAGCTAATTCTACTTGAACCCTCCCGTCGCTATCGGATCAACTTCGCAAGCCGGTCGCAAGACGTCGTGACGGGTGGTTTGCCCCTTCTTGTGGTTAGCGACGCTGCCGGAGACTCAAAGCGCCTGGGACAATCTGCGCCGTTGCCAAAGGGCACCAGCGAGTGGCAGTCATACAGTTTTGAATTTACGACTACGCCAGCAACTACTGCTGTCGTGTTAAGTCTGCAGCGAGAGAGCTGCACGACCTCGCCATGTCCAATCTTTGGCTCGATCTCTCTTGATAGTTTCTCCGTGGAGCAGTTGAAAATGGGGCAGTAGCCCGACAGTAATGGAGGGCTCCGCGGACTCTACGTTCGATCTGGATGAGTGTCGTGGACGTCGGAGCCTCCATTACTGTGGGGCTACTGCCCCAGCTAACGTTTCGCAACAAGTCTCAGCGACGAACATGCCGGAATCACGATTACCAAGGCTGAAGGCCACCTCCAGTGTGATGAGCAAGGTGGACCGTCTCGGTTGGGCGGTCGGCTTCTCACTAAAGTCTTATGGCGTGCGGATCGGCATTCGCTCAAACGACCCCGCCGCGCTCGTTTCTGCTCGTCGACATCTTCCCAGTGAATGGGAAGCCGTCAGCTCGCCATTGGTAGATCGCGTCTACTCGATAATGATCGGCAAGAAAGATTCGCATGCAAATGGGCGGCGACTAAATCTACTCTACGGTGATGAAGTGCGGCTGGCGCGTTCGTCTGACCTGGACGGTCTGTATGAAACGTTGGAATCTGATCTTCGCCTGTTCGTGGCGGAGTTGGCAACGCATCGGGTATTTGTTCACGCCGGAGTGGTTGGTTGGAAAGGTCAGGCGATTGTGATACCGGGTCGCAGCTACAGCGGCAAGTCGACACTGGTAGCCGAACTCGTGCGTGCCGGCGCAACTTATTACTCAGATGAATATGCCGTTTTGGATTCGCGCGGGCGCGTCCATCCGTTTTCGAAGCCGCTCGAGCTTCGTGAAGAGGGTGAGTTTACGCAAACCAAGATTACGGCGGCTGAGCTCGGGGGGATCGCTGGAACTAAACCGCTCCCGGTGGGTTTGGTATTGATGACGCAATTCAAGAGCGGTGCACGCTGGCGGCCGCGCAAGCTTACGGCGGGCCGGGGCGTGCTGGAGATGCTCTTCAACACTGTTTCCGCGCGGCGCAGTCCGGAAAGGGCTCTCGCCACTTTACAACGCGTGGCCGAGCAAGCCGATGTCTTGAAGGGAGTCAGAGGTAACGCGACTGAAGTTGTAGAGGCGCTGCTCAGGAGAGTTGAAGGAAGTAAGAACCGCGCACAAGAAAACCAGGTCGTTTAAGTCCTGCCTGTTCAAATGAAATCTAAAGAAGCGATGCGCAAGGGAAACCTGGTGGCCGAGGTGCTGTCCGGTTCATGGCGCAGCTCAGGCATCCCCGCTCTTCGCATGACGGAGACTGAGTTAGACGCAGTCACGCCATTGCTGTACGACTCCGGCACCGCCGCCCTCGGTTGGCATCGTCTCAAAGGAACTCCCCTGCGGACCTCAGCATCAGCTGAGTTGCTGCATCAGGCTTATCGCCTTCAGTCGCTGGAGTCAGAGATTCACGAGCAAAAGATTGGAAAGGTCTTCCGGCTGTTTCGCCAGGCGGGAATAGAAGGGGTTCTGGCCAAGGGTTGGGCGACGGCAGGCATGTACAGCGAAAGATCTCTTCGTCCCTACGGCGACATCGATATTTGCGTGAGACCTGAACACTACCAACTAGCTGAAGACGTTCTGAATGATTCCGAAGCCAACGACTGTTGGGTTGATCTTCATAAACACTTTTCTGAGATTGACGATAGAACTATTGACCAACTCTTCGCGCGCTCACGGACAGTCAGTCTTGGAGAAGAGCAAATACGCATACTGGGTCCTGAAGACCAACTGGCACTCTCGTGTATTCACCTTTTGAAACATGGCGCCTGGCGCCCCCTTTGGCTGTGCGATGTTGGAGTAGCAATCGAGTCGTTGCCAGCAACCTTCGACTGGGACATTTGTCTGGGAGGTAGCCAAACCCGCGCCAACTGGATCACCTGTGCAATTGGTCTCGCAAAACATTTACTGCGCGTGAAAACTGATGGGCTTCCGGCCAGACTAAACACAGAGGTCCCGTTGTGGTTGATCGAAAACGTGCTGAGGCAGTGGCACAGGCCTTTTGCGATCTTTCAGCCTCCGATGAGTCACCCAATACCGATGACGGATTTGCTCCGCCATCCTTCGGGCCTGCTCGAAGGCTTGCGCCAGCGGTGGCCGAATCCAATCATCGCGACCATCAGTGTTAATGGCGAATTCAACAACTTACCCCGACTGCCGTATCAAATGGCGAATTGCCTCTCGCGAATCGGTCGACTTTTGTTTGCCTCGACAAATGGAGTGTCGGAACACTGAACTTGCGACCCGGCTCAATGACCACTCCCCTCATATTGAGTTTAGAGACGGCCACGATGGGCGGCAGCGTCTGGCTCGGGTATGGAACAGTGGAACTGGCCACTCGAATCGGCGATCCAAAGGTTTCGCAGTCAGCTACCCTGTTGCAAGACATCAGTGACAGCCTTGATGAGGCGGGCGCAAAGCTTGCTGAGGTGGACCTCTTTGCTTGCGCTTCAGGCCCCGGCAGTTTTACCGGCTTGAGAATTGGCATCGCGACCCTGAAAGCGCTGGCTGCTTCGTTGGGCCGGCCGTGCGTTGGTATCCCGACGCTTCAAGCCGTTGCTCATGCCGGAGGAATTTCAGCTGGAACAGTCGCACTCTTGCCGGCTGGCCGGGGCGAAGTTTTCGCGCAAAAGTTTTCTGTTTCCGAGGAGGGTAACGTTGTCGAGCTGGACTCTGCTGCTCATCTGTCGCCACCGGCGCTGCTCGCCAGGTATGGTGGTCTTAAGAGTGTCAAGTGGGCGGGGAACGGTGCGCACTCGCAGCGCAGCCTGCTTGCGAAGTATGCGCAAGAGCAGGGTATAACTTTCTTCGACGATCTGCTCGAAGAAAAGAAAACTGAGCACGACGTCGGTAGCTGGGAGTTGGCAGCGGCGGAGCCAAATCTAGCGAAGCACGTGGCGGCTCTGGCCCTACAACTTTTTCAGTCTGCCGCGATACAATTGCCGCATTCTCTCAAGGCTATTTACGTCCGACCATCGGACGCAGAATTGAACCAAAAATGTCCTTAACCGAGCAGGCGATACCAGCAGTGAGCCGGGGCGTTTCCATCGGCAGCATGACTGAGCACGACCTGCTGGAAGTGGTTGAGATTGAAGAAAGCTCAGGACTAAGTCGCTGGGGCTGGGCTGCATATTATGCCGAGCTTCAAGGTAGTAACAGACACTTAATGCTGGTGGCGCGCGTCGCCGAAGGCGAGCACAAGCGAGGTCGTTCCAAACTCGCTGGATATATTGTCGCGCGAATGGGCGCGGACGAGCTGCACATAAATAATGTAGCAGTGCGAGAGCCTTACCGTCGGCTGGGGATTGGACGGGCGCTATTGGATCGCATCCTGGCGGAAGGGAAGCGTTCGGAAATTCCCTGTGCGTTTCTCGAGTTGCGGGCTGGAAACACTGCCGCGCTTTCACTTTATGAAGAGTGTGGTTTCCGTGTCACTGCCCGGCGCAGCAAATATTACTCAGAACCAGTGGAAGACGCCCTGGTCATGATCGTCCAACTCAAGCGAGAGGCTTGATCGATTGCTACAATTGGGCTACCATTTTTTCGTGTCCCAACATTCCCAGGAGGTTTCCAAGTGCCTCCTCAACCAATCTTGCCAGTCCCATCGTCTGAAAGGAGACATGCACGAAAATGGACATTACAACTGCGGATATGCTTAAGGAAGAGCTGATGAGTCGAGATCCTGAGTTCCGGGAACTAGCCCGAGAACATACTCGATACGAAGAACGACTTAGTGAACTGACAGCCCTGGCTTATCCGAGCGACGAAGAACAACTGGAAGAGGTTACCCTCAAGAAAAAGAAATTGGCTCTTAAGGATCAAATGTACGCGCTAATCATGCAACACCAAAAGAATCAAAGCGTGAGTCATTAAAATAGCGGGAGAGAAACTCTCCTGAACCGGCTTAACCTGCTAGGGGACGCGGAGCTGTTCCGCGTCCCCTTTCTCACAACTTAGGCGCTGTATCGACCGCTGTTGGGAAGGAGTCATAATAGTTCGCGACGGAATCATTTATGTTTTGGTCCCTGGGACTTTGGCGGTTCTCTTGATCATTCTGGGTCTCTGGCCGGTAGCCCTGGTGTTCGTGCTTCTCGCTGCCTTCATGGCTTTCTTCTTTCGCGATCCGCGACGGCAGCCGCCCACCGATGCGAACCTCGTTGTGGCGCCAGCCGACGGCCGTGTAACGCGTGTTAGACCGGTGGGAGATTTGGGCGAACGCTCTGCTACCGTCGTCAGCATCTTCTTGTCGCCCTTCGATGTGCATATCAATCGCGCACCTATCGCCGGTAAGATTACTGATGTTGCCTATACGCGCGGTAAGTTTCTGATAGCGACTGATGAAAACGCGAGTTTGGTTAACGAGCAGAACGCGCTCACGATTGAAGGAGAACGAATCACCGTCGTCTGTAAACAGATCGCCGGTATTCTTGCTCGCCGGATCGTTTGCTGGAAGCGGGTCGGAGAAAGGGTGGACCTGGGTGAGCGATTCGGTTTGATAAAGTTTAGTTCGCGGACAGATGTGTTGCTGCCGGCGAATGTTGAGATTTTAGTGGCAGAGGGAGCCAGGGTGAAGGGTGGCACTACAATCATCGGCAGGATACGATGAGTCCCCGGACTTGCCAGTAGCTCGATATGGAGACTAAAAACCCAGAACGACGTGGCTTGCGGAAAGGTGTTTACTTAATACCTTCCGTTTTTACTGCCGCGAATATTGGTATGGGCTTCTACGCCGTGATGGCAGGCGTCCGCGCTTTTCAATTTGTTGGCGGCGGCACACCCGCTGACCTGCTGCTGGCGGCCGGCTACCTCGACAATGCAGCCAAAGCAATTGGTTGGGCCCTCCTCTTCGACATGCTTGACGGACGCATAGCGCGCATGACCAAGACAACCACAGAAATAGGCGTCCAGCTGGATTCAATGGCGGACATTGTGACTTTTGGTCTTGCACCCGCCGTATTGGCGTACGTCTGGGGATACGGCGCTACTCTTCAGGAAGGAAGTGGCTTGCACAGCCTCGCGTGGTTCCTTTCTTTTATGTACTTGATGTGCGGCGGCTTTCGTCTTGCTCGTTTTAATGTTCAGGCTTCGCGTCCGCGAATTCTCGCGGAAGGCCTGGTCAAGACTGACAAGAAAAATTTTGTCGGCTTACCGATTCCGGTTGCCGGTGGCTTGATCGCGGCTATTATCCACTTCGCGCCAGTTCCGCTGGTGCAATATGCTCCAGAGCGCGCTCAGGTTTATTCGATACTGCTAATGGCTCTGGTGGGTGTGTTGGGCGTCCTCATGGTTAGCACGCTGAGATTTTCAAGCTTCAAGACAGTGGGGACGAGTACCCGCAGCATGCGCACCATAATTCTTGCCGTCGGTGTCGGCATGCTCATCTTTCTTTATTCGCGTTATGTCCTGCTGGCGATTGTTATCGGTTACATTCTCAACGGACTCATATCTCGCGTGCTCGGCATGTTTCGGCGACGAGTTGAACCAACTGAGTCCGCTGAAGCGAGCATCCAGGCAAACCAACCCTAGTTTGTTGATCTTTGCTCGTTGATCTTCGCTCGTCCTCTAACCTCACACCTGCGCAAACGGGGACCCGTGCGGTCATTTCAATGGTGGCTTTTCTCGCGGCGCCGCGAAGGCGAGCAATCCGTGCTCTGTGGTAAGAAGCACGACTGCCCCAACCGCTATTGGCGCAGCTGATGTAGCAATCTCTTCACCCGTGGGAAGCAAATTAATCTGACGTCCATCTCGTAGCCCGAGCACCACGCCTGCTGAACTCGAAAACGGCATAAACAGCGCGCCGAGCTGGGTAACGAGTGGCGGCGAGGAAATTCTTCCCGGAAGCCTTCGTTTCCATAGGCGTGCTCCCGCTAAAGAAAACTTGTAGACAAAATTGTCGAGTGAGGCCACCAACAACTCTTCATTCGTCCGAACTACCGCTTCAACCCCCGCACCAGTTCGTTTACGCCAGAGCAAGCGACCATCACTAGCACTGACGGCGTAAACATACCCGTCACCGGAGCCGAAATAGACAATGTCGTTTCCGTTAGCCACAGCGCCCCTAACCGCACCCTTCGTCCGATAGTGCCAAAGAAGCTTGCCCGTTTCCTCGTCCAGGGCAAGCAAAGTCCCATCTTCGCTGCCGATGTAGACCTGCGAGCCGGAGGCAACCGGCCGCGAGTTGAATGGCGCGCCATAGTCGTAGGCCCAGCGCGGCTGGCCGTTAGCGCTATCAAACGCATATATCTTTCCGTCGCTGCCGCCGCCAAAGAGTTTACCGTTTCCCAGCGTCAAGGCACCGCTTAGTGGCATCGCCAGGGTCCGCATCCACTGAGTTACCCCACCCCCGTGGCCAAGTAAACGTAAAGCGCCCGTAGCCCGGCGCGCCCCGCTGTCGGGTTTGCCGGTCTCTGAAGCGACATAAACGCCGCGATGGTCAGCGACCGGAGAAGCCGAGAGTTCGCCCCCCATTTCTGAGCGCCAGTTTAGTTGCCCACTGGCTCCCATTAGCGAGACAACCGTGCCGCCCGCCAGGGGCAGATAGATCCGTTCGTCATCAAAAGCGGGAGTCAGGTTTAGAGTGAGATTTGACTCGTATCTCCAGCTAACGGTTAGAGGTTGGGAGAAGTCCACCCGGTCGCTCGCAGTTGAGTGAGCATTGGTCTTGTCAATTGTTTGGGCAAAACTGAGCGGCAGCGCTGTTGTCAGTGCGAAAAGCCAAATCGCTGTCAAACGCGCCGTCCTTGTCCAATTCCTGGTAAGTCTTAACATTGCTTTGAATAAACTGATTGCTAGTCGCCCTCGGTTCTTGAGTTATTCAAACGGAAACGTATAATCCACAGTTCATTATTTTCTCTAATTCGTTAGACGCATCCAGAGCGGCTTGAGGTCTTCTTTTTTGACAACGGAAATCCAACACGAAACCGTCATAATACTTGACTTTGGATCACAATACACTCAGCTGATAGCCCGCCGCGTGCGTGAGGCAGGGGTGTATTGCGAAATCCTACCCTTCAATACCCCTATCGAAAGAATTATCTCCCGCCGGCCGAAGGGGCTCATTTTGTCAGGCAGCCCGTCTTCAGTTTATCAGGATGGAGCGCCACGCCCTGATCCAGAACTCATAGAATCGCTCAGCAGCCCACTCCTGGGAATCTGCTATGGATTGCAGATTCTGGCTTTCGATATGGGAGGTGACGTGGAAGCGTCTCCCAATCGCGAATTTGGTTATGCCCGGCTGAAAGTTGTCGACGATGGCAGTTTGTTATTCAAGGAACTGCCAAATGAGATGGATGTTTGGATGAGTCACGGCGATCAGATGACGTCCGTGCCTCACGGTTTTCGCGTCACGGCTCTGACCGACGACGCACTTAATGCCATTGAAGATAGCCAACGCCGAATCTATGGTGTGCAGTTTCATCCCGAAGTTGCCCATACGCCGCTGGGCGCACAGGTTATTCGCAATTTTCTATTCTCAATTTGTGGCTGCCGTGGCGACTGGTCTCCAAAGGCAGTTATCGAAGAACAGATAGCCCGTATTCGCGAGGCGGTAGGAGAAACTGGACGCGTGGTCTGCGGGCTGTCGGGCGGTGTTGATTCAACTGTAGCTGCAGCGCTCGTACATCAAGCGATTGGAGAACGCCAGACTTGTATCTTTGTGGACAACGGGCTTTTGCGTGACGGCGAGTTTGAGTCGACGATCGCGTTGTTGCGGCAGCAAATGAAGATGAATATTGCCGGCGTCCGCGCAGGCGAAAAGTTTCTTTCTACACTGGCCGGCGTGACTGAACCTGAGGAGAAACGAAAACTAATCGGCAAGGTTTTTATCGACGTTTTCGAGGAGGAAGCCAGGCGGGTGGGGGGCGTGGCCTTTCTTGTTCAGGGCACGTTATATCCGGACGTTATTGAATCGGTGTCGGTGCGCGGTCCGTCCGCGGTAATTAAGAGCCATCACAATGTCGGTGGACTACCCGAGAAGATGAAATTGAAGTTGATTGAGCCGTTGCGGGAACTTTTCAAGGATGAAGTGCGACTGATAGGCAGGGAATTGGGCGTTCCGGAAGAGATACTCACGCGACATCCGTTTCCAGGTCCGGGTTTGGCCGTGCGAATAATCGGTGAGGTAACTGCGGAACGAGTACGTTTACTTCAATCTGCCGATCGTATTCTCGACGAAGAATTGCGTGCCGCTGGTCTTTACAATTCCGTCTGGCAGGCGTTCCCGGTGCTACTGCCGGTTTCAACGGTGGGGGTCATGGGCGATGAACGCACTTATGAAAAAGTGGTGGCTATCAGGGCAGTGACGAGTGTCGATGGCATGACCGCTGACTGGGCAAGATTGCCTCACGACCTACTCGCGCGCGTGTCTTCACGGATCATTTCTGAGGTTCGCGGCATTAACAGGGTTGTCTACGACATAAGTTCCAAACCACCGAGCACGATCGAATGGGAATGACTGGCGGCAGTTTCCTCACGCGTAGCCTTTAAAGCATTTTCTTCATAACGGTGATGAAGCTTTTTGATTTATCGTAGCTTAACGCCCAATCAACACTTCGGAATGGGGGAAGCGGTGAGCAACGAAGCGGACGAGCGTGTTATAGTTGCGCACGCCGAATTGATCACAGCTTATTCCTGTCCTGCCCGTCCCCAGACGGGTTAGTAGCTTTCATTTACTGTTTATGTCTGATCAAAGATTTGCACACCTCCATCTACACACCGACTACAGCCTATTAGACGGCGCAATCCAGATTAAGCCGCTTGCCAAGCGAACCGAAGAGCTAGGCATGACCGCCTGCGCCATGACCGATCACGGCAACATGTTTGGCGCCATCTCTTTCTATAACACCATGAAGAGTCGCGGCATCAATCCGATAATCGGTTGTGAGACTTACATTACGCGCGGGAGCAGAAGGGATCGCGCGGCCTCAGCACCGGGGGAGAAGGCAAATTTTCATTTGATCCTACTCGCGAAAGACCTGGAGGGTTATCGCAATCTGGTACGTCTCACCTCAAAGGCTTACACCGAAGGCTTCTATTACAAACCTCGAATCGATAAGGAACTGCTGGCCGAACACTCGAAGGGGCTCATCGCGCTCTCCGCCTGCCTGTCCGGCGTACCATCGGCGGCACTAGCCCGCGAGAACAGCGACGAGGCTGCGGCCGCGGCCATTGAATTTGAAGAGATCATGGGGAAGGGGAACTATTTCCTGGAGATTCAGGAGCATGGACTTGACGCGCAACAAAGAATTCGCAAGCCGTTGGTTGAACTTTCGCGGCGGACGGGCGTGCCACTCGTTGCCACAAACGATGCTCACTACCTAACACCCGAAGACTCGCGCGCACATGATGTATTGCTTTGTATTGGTTCGGGCAAAACCGTTACCGACAGCAATCGACTGCGTTATGCGAGTCCAAATTTTTATGTGCGCTCGCCTGAGGAGATGTGGCGAATATTTGGTAACGAACTTCCCGAAGCCCTTACCCGAACGGTCGAAATTGCGGAGATGTGCGATCTCAAACTTCCGGAGAACATCAACCACCTTCCGAACTATCCGATACCCGAAGGCGAGGTGGCGTCGCCGGATGAGTATTTCGAGAAGGTCGTACGGGACGGGTTCGAACGCCGGCGCCAGCGAGTTTGGGAACGGCAACAGTCGCGCGGCACGTTGAGGCACCCAATCTCGGATTATCAGACGCGCCTGGCCAGCGAAATAGCCATGATTAAGCAGATGGGCTTCGCGGGATACTTTCTGATCGTTTGGGATTTTGTTCGCTACGCCAAAGAAAACTCAATTCCCGTGGGTCCGGGCCGGGGATCATCGGCCGGTTCTCTCGTCGCCTACTGCCTCGAAATTACTGATGTAGATCCTTTAGAGT
>Ga0070698_100007957_pt1 | contig 11470 bp, 9 predicted proteins | sample KBSK1502metaG_FD_65477 | JGI IMG/M metagenome (GOLD analysis project Ga0070698, IMG submission 65477) | Corn, switchgrass and miscanthus rhizosphere microbial communities from Kellogg Biological Station, Michigan, USA - KBS K1-50-2 metaG | ecosystem: Host-associated > Plants > Roots >...
TCGGCGACCGCTGGGGGATCTCGCAGGCCACAGGCTGGCTCGCCGCCCTGGCCGAGATGACCGGAGACTACGAGGCGGCCACTCGGTACGGCAGGGACGGGCTCGAGGAGGCCGAGAAGCTGGGGTTGCGGCCGGACGTCGCTGGGTGGCTGGCCTGGCTGGGCTGGGTCGCGGTCGAGCGTGGCGACTACGCCCGCACCCGCGAGTACAGCGAGCAGGGGCTGCGGCTGGCCACCGAGCAAGGGGTCACGCCGGTCGCGGTGCTGGCCACCACTGGGCTGGCGTTCGCCGCCCGCCGGGAAGGCGAATTGGACGTGGCCGAGGAGCACCTGCGCCGCCTGGTGTCCTCGGCCCGCCGGCAGGAGGCCGAGGAGGGCATCCCGCTGTTCCTGTCGATGGTCCTGATCGAGCTGGGCTTCCTGGTCGAGCAGCGCGGTGACGCGGCCGGCGCGCTCGCGCTGCACCTGGAGGCGTTCGACATCACGCGGGAGCAGGAGAGCCCGCGTGACCAGGCGTTCGCGCTGGAGGGTCTGGCCTCCGCGCTGACCGCGGGCGGGAGCTTTGAGCAGGCCGCGCAGCTCCTCGGCGCGGCCGCGGCGACCCGTCGCGCGACCGGTCTGGAGCTGGCGCCCACCGAGCGGACCGAGGTCGACCGGGTCATCGCCGCGCTCCGCGCCGTCCTGGGCGAAACGCAGTTCGCCGCCGCGTACGCACGCGGCAGCGAACTGACCCTTGAAGAGGTCTGGGCCCTGGTCGCCGAGGGCGGTCAGTGCCCGCCAGAGGCGGTCGGCGGCCGTGGTCAGGAGGGCTTCGGTTCGTAGTGCAACGCGGTGATGCCGCAGTCGAACGGTTGCGCAGCGATCAGGCGAAGCTGCTGGTGGGCGCCGAGGTTGGGGAACACGGGCAGGCCGGCGCCGATCGCGGTCGGGTTGACGAACAGGTGGAGCTCATCCAGCAGACCCTTGGCGATCAGGTTCGATACGAGCGTGCCGCCGCCGTAGGTGATCATGTCCCCGCCCGGCTGGGCCTTGAGCCGGTTCACGGTCTCGGCGAGGTCGCCGCCGGCGACGACGGCGTTCTCCCACGGCGACCGGGTGAGGGTGTTAGAGATCACCACCTTGGGCGTGTTGTTCATCCAGTCGATGGACGCCTGGGTCTCGCCCTCGGGGCCGGCCGCCCAGGCCGGGATGAACCCCTCGGCGAGCTTGCGGCCCAACACGATGCAGTCGACCGATTCGGTGAGCGCATCGACGTGGGCGCTGATGTCGTCGGTCCACGGCAACGTCAGCCAGTCCATCTCGCCGTTGGGGCCGCCCATGTAGCCGTCGACGGCGGTCTGGACCTGGAGCTTGAACTTGCGCATGAGGTGCTCTCCTTTCGGGTGTTGGCCCTGGTGGGCATGTCGGCGATCGGTGTCCGGTCCTGGTCGGCGAACCCCGCCGGTGAGCTCCAGTGAGCCGGTCAGGCCTCGAGGAACTCCTCGACCATCGAGGCCAGCCAGTCGGCGCGGTGGACGAGCGTGACGTGGGTGGTGCCGGGCAGGACCGCCAGCCGAGAACTGGGCAGGCCGGAGATGTCGCCCACCACCCCGCCACCGAGCAGCCGGAACATCTCGACGGCGTGCTCGGGGCGGACGATGTCGGAGTCACCGATCACCAGCAGCACGGGCTTGCCGAGGTTCTTGATAGTCTCCGCCGGCCAGTCGGGCAGTTCGCTGTCCATCTGCTTGACCTTCTCGATCAGCACCGGCCAGTCCTCCGGCCTCGGCGCCACCCTGGCGTATGCCTCCTCGAACGGTGTCCCTGCCAGGTGCTCAGGCTGGATCTGCTCGATCCCGCCGAGGACCTCGGGGTGCAAGCCGTCCAGCGCGTAACTGGCCGAGGCGAGGACCAGCTTGCGCACCAGCTCAGGGTGGTCGATGGCCATCTGGAGGGCGACGGCCGAGCCGCTGGAGTACCCGAAGACGTCGGCGTCCCCGACGCCGAGGTGGCGCAGGAGCGCGGCGGTGTCGTCGGCCCAGTTCTGGATGGTCAGCGGGCGGTCGATGTCGGCGGTGTGCCCGTGCGCCTGCTGCTCGACCGCGATGACCTGCCGGGTCTTGGCGAGGGTCGGGATCATCCGGCCGAAGTCGACGTTGATGGTGGACAGGTTGCCGTGCAGGAGAACCAGCGGCCGGCCGGTGCCGTGGATCTCGTAGTACATGTTGAGGCCGTTGACCTGGGCGTAACTCATAGTTGGCGCTCCTTTGCCCGCCGGGGATCGGTGGAACGGTCTTGTCGCGCAGAACGTGGCTACTTGGGCGCGTAGACTCCCACGACGATGCCGGACTTGAAGGTCGTCTGGTCGACCAGCTTCAGGTGAGTGGTGTCCACTCCGGCGAAGAGCCGCTCGCCGCTCCCGGCGAAGACGGGGAAGATCCAGAAGTGGTACTCGTCGACCAGCTTGTGGTCCAGCAGCGTCCGGTCCAGCCCGCCGGTGCCGAACTTCAGGAGGTTCTCGCCGGGCTGCTCCTTGAGCGCCGCGATCCCCTCGGCCACGTCACCCTGGATGACCGTGGCGTTCCAGATGGTCTCCTTCAGGGTCCTTGAGGCGACATGCTTGGGCAGGCTGTTGATCCGGTCGGTGTACTCGTCGCTGGGCCTGGTCGGCCACACCTGCGCGAACCCCTCATAGGTGACACGCCCCAGCACCAGCGCGTCCGCGCCGAACAGCAGCCTGCGCGCGTACCCGGCGTGCTCGTCGTCCCAGTACGGCGGGCCCCACTTCTGCGGGTCGCTGATGACGCCGTCTAGGGTCATGAACGTCGACTCGACCAGCTTCCTCATGGCATTGCCTCCTGCGTCCTCGGCTCCGCCGCGCTCCGGCGGTGCCGGTACCGCGTGACGGGCACAGGATGCAAGGGGCCGCTTACGGTCTCCTTCTGACCCGCTTACTGCGGCGGTATACGAAAGTGCGCCTCGCTGCCTGGGTGGCGGGCCTGGGCGCCCCATACCCACGGCCGGGCACAGGTGTTGAGCTGGGCGGTGCGACCTGGTGGCCAAGGTTCGGACGGCGAAACAAGCAATGCTCCCACCGCTGGGGCAGCCCTGCGCAACCGCCCGCGTTGATCTTGTCCTCCGCGCCCTCTGGCCTCGAGGGCGAGGGCTTCCCGGTGCGCCGCGCCTTCGCCGGCGTCGACTTGGCCGCCCTCTACCCCTTCGTCCACCTGGACCAGATGGGTGAGGTCGACTAGGGCCCAGGGGAGCCAAGGGCACGCCTTGGCACCCCCACCGGGGCTTCGAGACCGTCACCTACATGATCGACGGGATCTTGCGCCAGCAGGACTCCAACGGCGGTGGCGGGCTCATCACCGACGGCGACACGCAGCGGATGACGGCAGGAGCACAGTTGCCAATATGTTGCCAGGGATAGCCGTGCTGACCTGCATGAATGATCAGGCAAGTCGTGCGCGCGCCTCCGCCTCGAGCCTCACTGGCTGCAACTGCAACCGCTCCATCTGCCTGCGCACGTAGGTTCGGAGGAACGGCTGGAGGAACCTGGCGAGGCCCTTGAGGTAGATGTCGGCGCGGACCGTGAAGCGGGTCCCACCGGGGACGGCGTCGAATCGGTTCAGGAACCGCGCATCGTAGCGGCGCTTTTCCTCCCAGAGGTCGATTTCATCAGACGACCGGATCATCAGCTCGTTGATGACCTTCCCTTCGGTGTGGTCGATCTCGAGGACCAGCTTCGGTCCATCGTGGCGGAGCAGCCGCACCCTGCTGATGGTCGGGAACAGGCGGGGCCAGTTGCGGTAGTCGGCGTAGATCTCCGATACCGTCTTCTTCGGCGCCTTGACCATCGTCGAGGCTTCGACATGTATCACTCGGCACCACCTCCTGCAATCCACCTCTGGCCATCGGTCGTGCACCTGGGACAGGTGCCCGTCGTCCCAGCGACGCCTCACCATCTCTGGGTCTGCACGGCCGTTGGGCTTCTGAGATGGACATTAGGGATGGGCGTCGGCCGGGGCATCACCCGAAGGTGGGAGTGGCAGTGGGAGCTTCAGGCGCTGCTGCCGTCTTCGATGTGGACCGAATCGGGGTGACGGCGGGTCGCCGCCCTACCGCAGCAACCCCAGTTCTCGGGCCCGGGTTACGGCCTGTGTGCGGTTGGTCGCGCCGAGCTTGTCGAGGATGTGGCTGACGTGGCGCTTGACGGTCTCCAGTGTGATCACCAACTCCTCGGCGATCGTTTGGTTGGGCTTACCGGCGGCCAGCAGCGTCAGTACCTCCAGCTCGCGGGCGCTCAGGGGCGCCACCAGCCCCGCCACCACGACGCCGCCGGGTCTGGGTCGGGGAAGGACTGGTAGGCCGCATTGCTCGAACGCCTGCAGCAGCCGGCTCAGGTGGGCTCGTGGCAGGTGGGCGGCGGCCATGGCCTGCGCCTTGGCTGGGTGGTGGCGAGCTTGCCGAGAAGGGTGGCCATCGGGGCGCCCTCGTCAATGAAGACACGCAGGTAGCCCTCGGGCGCGGCCAGCGTGAGCGATTCGGTCAGGGCTGCCAGCGCGCCGGGTTCGTCCCCGGTAGCGGCGAGCGCAAGCGCCTGGAGCACCTGCACTTCGATGAGGCTGCCCGTCCGTTCCTGAGATATGGCCAGCTTGAGTAGCCGGCTCAGCAACAGGAGCGCCGCGTCGGGTGTCTGCTCGGCGAGCAGCATCCGGGCCAGGAGCAGATAGGCACGCTCGCGAGGATAGTCAGGCCGATCGAGGGGGCCGAGGGCCTGCCGCCGGATCCAGCGGCTGGCCGTGAGAAGGTCCCCCTGGGTCATGAGCAGGCGAGCTCGAAGCGTCGGCGCGGGGTTGAGCAGGTCGACCATGCCCGGGCCGGGCATGACCCCCTCCGCCTGGTCGATGGCATCCAGGGCGCCAACCTGGTCGTCCTGGGCCAGGCGAATCCGCGCCAGAGCGACGAGGCCGGTCGCCAGCGGCGGGCGGTAAGCGAGCTGCCGGCACAGCGCGACGCCTTCGGTCGCGTGGCGCAGGGCGGCGTCCAGCTCGCCTCGTTCGTACAGGATCTCGGAGATGCCCACGTGGGCCATGCCCGCTGCGGGCAGCCGCATCTGGGCCGGTTCGGAGGCGATCTCGAGCCCGTGCTGATAGGTGCGCAGCGCCGCGCCGAGGCGCCCTTGGGCCTGCTGGACGTGACCCAGGTCGTGGCAGCCGCGCACGGCCAGGTAGCGCTCACCGGCCGCGGACCGCTCGGCCACCACGTCGACCAGGCCGCGCTCGGCCTGCGTGAGCCGGCCGCCCAGCCAGTCCGCCATGGCCAGGTGATAGCGCGCGAACGAGCCGAGCAGCAGCCCGTCCTGCTCGGTCAGCTGCGCCAGGGCGTGCCGAGCAAGCGCGGCCTCACCCTCGGGGTCGCCGCGCAGACGGGCCAGGTCGGCGCGGGCGACCGCCGTCACCGCCGGGACGTTGGCCAGGATGCTGGCGGCACGGCCAACCGATGGCTGGTATGGCTCCCCGGAGGTGACGGTGAATGCGCGCTCGGCGGCGTCGATGAGCGGTTCCGCCTGGTCAGCGCGGCCGCGCAAGAGCGCGCCGATCGCCTGTCCCAGACACAGCCGAGGCCGGGCGCGGATCACGTCGGCTGGCAGGGCGGCCAGCCAGCGGGCCATGGTGGCGCCTTCGCTGCGCCGCAGGATCTGCTCCTCCAAGTGCCGCTCGATGAGCCGGGCGGCCCAATCGGGGTCTTCGGCGGCCAGGGCATGTCGGATGGCATCATCACCCAGCCCGTGCGCCTCAGACCAGGTGGCCGCCGCTCGATGGAGCTCGGGCACCCGGTCCGGGTTGGCCTGCTGGAGGCGGGCGCGGAGCAGGTCGGCGAACAGCTGGTGGTAGCGCCACCAGCCGCGCACCTCGTCCAGCGGCACCAGGAAGAGATTGGCCCGCTCGATCTGTTCCAGCAGCGCCTGGCTGTCGGCCCGGCCCGTGACCGCCTCACACAGCGGTCCCGACAGCCGCTCCAGCACCGAGGTCTCCAGCAGGAACCCCACCACATGCTCGGGTTGGCGAGCCAGCACCTCCTCGGTGAGGTAATCCAGCACGTAGCGGTGGCTGCCGGTGAAGGTCGCGACGAAGCCAGCCGGGTCAGATCGGCCGGACAGTGACAACGCGGCCAGCTGCAGCCCGGCCACCCATCCCTCGGTGCGGACCGCCAGCGCGGCCACGCTGTCGGCTGGCAGCTCCAGCCCCGCCGCGTCCCGCAGCAGAGCGGCCGACTCCTCCGTGGTGAAACGCAGGTCGGCCTCGCGGAGCTCGGTGAGCTGACCGCGGGCGCGCAGCCGAGCCAGCGGCAGCGGCGGGTCGACACGGCTGACTAGCACCAGTCGCAGTTGCGGAGGCAGGCGCTCCAACAGGAAGGCGAGGTTATCGTGAACCGAGAGCGCGTCGATCAGGTGGTAGTCGTCCAAGACCAGCACGACCTCGTCGGGCAAGGCGACCAGCTCGTTGACCAGGACGGTCAGCACCGCCTCCAGTGGCGGCTGCTGGGGACCTTGGAGCAGGGCGGCGACCTTTTGGTAGATGCCGGCCCGCGGCGCGTCCAGCGCCGCCGCGACATACCGCCAGAACCGGGCGGGGTCGCTGTCGCCTTGGTCCAGCGACAGCCAGGCGACCGGCCGGTGTCTGTCCCGGGCCCACTCTCCCAGCATGCTCGTCTTGCCGAAGCCGGCTGGCGCGCAGACAAGGGTCAACTCGCGGGCCGTCCCATGGGCGAGCTTGGTCGCCAGCCGCGGGCGGGCCAGGAAGCCGGGGCGGGGCCGCGGGATGTGCAGCTTGGTGGCGAGGAGGGCATCCCGTTCCGGCGTGGGAGCCCTCCATGGCGTCGTCGTGGGCGGCTCAGCCATGGTGCCTTTCGCGCTCGTTCCCCGTCCGACGATGGGCAGGTCCTGGGTGACCGATTGTAGTGGCTGGCTGAGCGGTCGCCGGAGCGGCGCCTGTCGAAGATCCCACCTCGCTTCCCACCTTCGAGGGATGCCGTCACCTGGAGGTGTCCCTAGCGTGCTGGCAAGAGGAAGCAACGAATGGAATGCGGCAACCGCGAGGGAGTGAAGGCCAGTCGAACCACCCGCCTACTACGAGATCCGCGTCCGCGGCGCGCTGGACAGTCGGTGGTCTGCCTGGTTCGAGGGCCTCAAGGTCACCAGCGACGAGTCCGGCCAGACCCTCATCGCGGGCCCACTCACCGACCAGGCGGCGCTGCACGGCCTGCTCGCCAAGATCCGCGACCTGGGCCTGCCGCTGCTCTCAGTCCGCCACATCGATCCACTGCAGTAACCGGCAGGGAGGCAGCCATGCTCGGACTTCCGACCTTGAGGCGCCATCCGGCGCCGGTGGTTGCGGGCGGCGGGCCGCCAAGCCAGCCGCGCAGTCCTCTGACCAGACGCAGGGCCCGCAGCAGGGCGTGGGCGCTGCTCCGCCTGCCCCTCGCCATCGTCGCCGCCGCCATCGCAGGGCTCCTCGCCCTGGTCGGCGCGGCGGCAGTATCGCCACGACCAGCCGTCTTCCTGGTCGCCGGCTTGGCCGTCTTTGTGGCCGCCACCGCCGCCGGCGTCACCCTCGCCACCCGCAAGCTCCCGAACCGGCGGCGTCGGCGGACTCGGCTGGCCGCCTTCGCCGCCGGAGCGCTTGCCGGCGTCACGACCTTCGTGGTGACAGCGCTACTACCGGTCAGCGATCCGCGACTAGCGCCGGCACCAGTGGCCGGACAGCGGTTCTGGGAGCTTCCCACCGGCTCGCGCGTCGCCTACGTCCACGTGCCCGCCCACGGCACGCTGCGGCCCACGCCAATGGTGTTCCTCCACGGCGGCCCAGGCATCGCCGACATGGCCGGCGACGCCGCCTACTTCGGGCAGCTCACCCGCGACGGCTTCGACGTCTGGGTCTACGACCAGGTCGGCACCGGCCGCTCCGGCCGGCTGGCCGACCCACGCCAATACACCATCGCCCGCAACGTCGCCGACCTCGAGGCCGTCCGCCAACGGATCGACGCCGACCGACTGGTGCTGGTGGGTCATTCCTGGGGCGCCCAGGTCGCCGCCAGCTACCTGGCCGCCCACCCCGAGCATGTCGCCAGGGTGGTGTTCTCCTCCCCCGGCGCCCTAGCCCCCGCGCTGGACGACGGCAGCGACGCCGGAGTGCGCACCCGGCTCACGACACGCCAACAGCTGGGTCTGTACCGACTGCTGCTGCGACCCCGGATGCTGCTGGCGTACACCCTGCTCCAGGTCAACCCCCAGGCCGCCCACGCCTTCGTCAATGACGCAGAGATGGATGCACGCAACGACCGGCTCTACAACCACGGCCGGGCAGGCGCACACTGCCGCGACGCGTCCCCTGGGCCAGCACTGCATGGGTTGGGCTTCTACGCCTACCAGTTCCCTCAGTCGCTCGCCGCCCGCCCGTGGGCCGACCCACGGCCGCGGCTGGCCGACAACCCCATACCGGCGCTGGTGATCAAGGGGTCCTGCGACTACCTGTCGTGGGCCTCCGGAGTCGACTATCAGCGGGCCCTGCCCAATGCCGAGCTGGTCTACCTCCATCGCGCCGGCCACAACGCCTACCAGGATCAGCCTGCCGCTTACCTGGCCAGCGTCCGCGCCTTCCTCACCGGCCGGCCGCTGCCGATCGCGCCGTGGGCGGGGAGCGGCGTCCCGGCCGACTACGAAGGCCCCGACGGTCATCCGCTGGTCCCGGGACGCCGGTAAGGAGACGTGCTCATGACAACGATCACGCTCAACTCTCAGACCCAACGGCGGCGACCGTGGATGCCGATCCGGTCCCACTGGCCGGAATGGGTCGGCTATGCGGCGGCGGCCTGGTCTCTGGTCTATGGGCTGCTCGGGCTGTATTGGACATTCGGCGGCGCCGGTTTCCCGTTCGGAACCGAGAACGACCCCTACGCGGCGAAGGTATCGATCTTGGAACACGTCGAGCAGGACGCGGGTGCGCCGGCGATCGTGGTCCTCGGGCTGGGGGCCGCGGTGTCTGCCATTGCCATGGCGCGGCGGCGGGCGCGGGGGCTCGCCGGCGCGGCGCTGATCTGGTTCGCCTGGACGATGGCGGTCGGGCTGGCCGTGGTGCTTCCCGACGTTCGCCCGCTGATGAGCATTGCCCGCACGCCCATTGTCTTGATCGGCATGCCGTTCGGCTGGCCGCGGGGGATCGGGCTGTCCACGCTGTTCCCATGGCCGGTGGTGAACCAGCTCCTGCTGATCCTCGGCGGGCTGCTGTGGGCCGCCACCGCTCTTGCCTACCAGCGCACGAGTCGTAACGCCTGCGGTCATTGTGGCCGAACCGGCGCCACGACCGGCTGGACCACCCCAGCCAGTGCCGCCCGCTGGGGCCGCTGGGCGACCTCCATCGCGATGGCTGTTCCCATCGTGTATGCCCTGACCCGCTGGGCGTGGGCCCTGGGCATCCCCCTGGGGGTCACCCGCGAGTTCCTCCGCGAACAGGCCCGCGAGACGCCCGACATCTGGCTGGCCGGAGCCGCCCTGGCGACCTTGGCGGTCGGCGGCGCGACCCTCACGCCGGGTCTCGTCCAGCGCTGGGGCGAGGTCTTCCCCCGCTGGATCCCAGTCCTGGGCGGCAAGCCGGTACGACCGCGCACGGCGATCATCCCCGCCTCCCTGGTTGCCGTCCTCATGACCTCGGCCGGCCTGGAGCACTACCGCGCCGCGATCCTTGGCTACTTCCCCGAGGGCAGCACGGGCGAGAACTGGGGAACCGTCGCCCCCGGGTACCTCTGGCCACTGTGGGGCACCGCCCTCGGTGCGGCCACCTATGCTTATTACCTCCGCAGACGCGGCCAATGCCCGTACTGCGGCCGAGCCTGACCTCCGGGCCACGGCCAGGAGCGACTGGCAGGCTGGTGGGGTAGCCGGCCCAAAGTCCTCCACAGACTGCCCGTGCCCAGCGCGGCAACCAAGGGCGATTCCCCGGACGACCTGCGCTCAGAACAAGCCTGGGCTGCCGAAAGACCCATCCATGCCGAAACCGAAGGCCAGAGGTGGCTGCCCCACAGGTAAGGCGCACGTGCGCGAGCGCCCAGTCGATAGCGTCGAGCGGGACGACGCCCTCCAAGGCAGGTTCATCGTGGGTCCAAGGATGCCAGGGTCCGACATCCGATAGGGAGCGAAAGGATGTCCACAGCAGCAGCGCAAAAGATCACAACCCTCTTGATGTTCGAGGGCAAGGCCGAGGAGGCGATGACGTTCTACACGTCGCTGTTCGAGGACGCGGAGATAGTTTCGATAACCCGCTTCGGCCCGGGCGAGGCCGGGGCCGAGGGGAGCGTGCAGCACGCGACCTTCTCACTGGCTGGCGCCGCTGCTGACCAACCGGGCCATCCGCCGCGACCTGGCCAGGTACCTGCGGGCCGCCGCCAAGGACCCAGCCGTCATGGTCGAGGCGGCCGAGGGCCTGCGCGGCTTTGCCCGCCCGGGCGCTGGTGGTGTGGGCGGCCGGGGACCGCGTCATGCCGCCCGAGCATGGCCGGCGGCTGGCCGAACTGCTGCCCCAGGGGCGGCTGCTGGAGGTTCCGGACAGCTACACCCTCATCCCCGAAGACCAACCCACCCAGCTGGCCGCTGCCATCCGCCAATTCATCCACGCCACCGCCGAGTCAAGTACCTGATCCATGCGTGGACTAGTTGTGCTGACCACTAGGGTGCCTGACAGGGTGGAGGGGCCTCCGGGCGAGGTTGAGCTGCTGATGGCTCACCACCCTGAGGTTCTCGTGGCCCACCCCAACGCCCGGCCGGCCCACGCGGTCGCCCGGTCTCCACCGAGCATCTCGTTCTTATCCGACACGACCTGCAGTCGCCGCTCGAGACGATTGTCGAGCGGTGAGGACCCAATCACAAAGGGAGAAGCAGATGAGGATCTACCTAACCTCGGTCCTGGTGGACGACCAGGAGAAGGCGCTGCGCTTCTACACCGACGTCCTCGGGTTCGTGAAGAAGACCGACATCCCCCTCGGCGAGGCCCGCTGGCTCACCGTCGTGGCTCCCGACCAGCCCGAAGGCCCGGAGCTGCTCCTGGAGCCCGACAGCCACCCGGCAGCCAAGCCGTTCAAGGCGGCGCTGGTCGCCGACGGGATCCCGGCCACCTCCTTCGCCGCCGACGACGTGCACGCCGAGTTCCAGCGGCTCCGCGGCCTCGGCGTGCGGTTCACGCAGGAGCCGGTCGACATGGGCGCCGTGACGACGGCGGTGTTCGACGACACCTGCGGCAACCTGATCCAGATCGCCAAGGCATAGCTTCACCAGCGACCATCGGCCGGAACAACGATCGTGCTCCCGAACTCGCGCTCGGACCCTGAGAGGAGAAGGCGGGATGGTAGGAGACGATCGCCGGCCGATCGGTCACTGGGTGAGCATCTCGACGTCCTGATCGAGCAGGCCTTCGAGCACACGCTCGCTCGCCAAA
>Ga0070698_100007958_pt1 | contig 11468 bp, 7 predicted proteins | sample KBSK1502metaG_FD_65477 | JGI IMG/M metagenome (GOLD analysis project Ga0070698, IMG submission 65477) | Corn, switchgrass and miscanthus rhizosphere microbial communities from Kellogg Biological Station, Michigan, USA - KBS K1-50-2 metaG | ecosystem: Host-associated > Plants > Roots >...
GGTGCTGTTCGACGAGATTGCCCGCGCCGGCGGCAAGCCGATGATGTTCAAGACCGGCCATTCGCTGATCAAGAGCAAGATGGCCGAGATCGGCGCGCCGCTGGCCGGCGAGATGAGCGGGCACATCTTCTTCGCCGACACCTTCTACGGCTTCGACGACGCGCTCTATTGCGGGCTTCGGCTCTTGAATATCCTGGGCAATGCCAAGGAAAGCCTGGCCGACATGCGTGACGGCCTGCCCCAGCTGGTCAACACGCCGGAGCTGCGCTTCGACTGTCCGGACGAGCGCAAGTTCGTCGTCGTCGAGGAGGTCAAGGCGCGCCTGCTGAAGAAGGGCGCCAAGCTCTCCGACATCGACGGTGTGCGGGTCAGCACCAAGGACGGCTGGTGGCTGCTGCGCGCCTCCAACACCCAGCCCGTCCTGGTGGCGCGTTGCGAGGCGGCCGACGAGGCGGGCCTCGAGCGGCCCAAGGCCGAGCTCAAGGCCGAACTTTCAGCCAGCGGCGTCAGCCTGCCCGACGAGGCCTCGGCTGGGCATCATTAGTGCATCCTCTTTCATGGTCTTTTGGACCGCGAGCTCAAGAGCGAGCCGGAGGCTCGCGGTCCGGAAGACATGATCCATGACGCAGGGGACAGGCTCTGATGCGCTTCTTCTTCTACGGCACGCTGCTCGATGCCGACGTTACCGCCCTGGTGCTGGGCCGGCGGCTGCCGCCGACGGCTTTCGTGCCGGCGAGCCTGCCCGGTCATGCACGCCGGCGGGCCAAGGGCGTGAGCTATCCGGTGTTGGTGCGCGATCCCGGTGGCGAAGTCCCGGGCGCGATCGTGGGCGGCCTGAGCGCGCGCGATGTCGCACGGCTGTCTGCCTACGAGGGACCGCGCTACCGCATCGCGCCATTGAAAGTGAGGGTAGCGGGGGCCGTGACGACGGTGTCGGTGTTCGAGCCCCTGGAAAACCGCTTTCAGCCTGTCGATGGCTCGTGGGATCTGGCGCTCTGGCAGCGCCGCGACAAGCGGTCGTTCGTCGGTCGGCTGAGGCGCGCCTTCAGCGCGCGCCCGGCGTATTCCACGCCGTGACTTGGATCGCCGAGCAGTAGATCTTGCGCTTCTCCAGCTGCTTGCAGCCGTCGACCGCCTGGCCCTGCGAGAGGTTGGTCAGGCGGGCGCGGTGGAAGGTCTTGTTGGCCATCTGGATCTCGTCGACGGTCGCGGCGGCGGACGAGCGCATGCTATCGGGCAGGGCCGAGGAGGCGCGCTCCAGCGCAAGCTGGGCGGCCTGCGAATCGTTGAACGATCCGACCTGGATCACCCAGGTGCCGATCGGCAGGCCGCTGGGCGCGGCGCTTCCCTGGGCCGGCGGCGGAACGGCCGGGCCGGCGACGCGTTGCTCGGTCGGCGGCGCCGGCACCGGCGGCGGGGCCGCGACTTGCGGCTCGACCCGGGCAACGGCGAGCCGCGGCGTGGTCTCCGGAACGATCAGGCTCGGATCGAAATTGATGGCCGTGTAGCGCGCCGACGGCGGCTTGCGAATCGAGGTCCAAGGCGACAGCCGCATCGACTGCGCGGTCATGAATCCGTAGTCCATGAGGTCGGCCATCATGCGATCGCGCTGCCAGGCGCTGTCGCCGCCCATGACGACGCCGATCAGACGGCGATTGTCGCGCATCGCCGACATCACGAGGTTGAAGCCCGAGGCGACCGTGTAGCCGGTCTTGAGCCCGTCGGCGCCTTCGTAGGTCGTCAGCATGCGGTTGTGGTTTTCCAGGATGCGCCCGCGATAGGGATAGCTGTGCACCGCGAAGACCGCGTAGTAGTGCGGGAAATCGCGCATCAGCGCGTAGGCGAGCCGCGCCATGTCGCGCGCCGTCGTGACCTGGTCGCGGTGAGGCAGGCCCGAGGCGTTGCGGTAGACCGTCGAGGACATGCCGAGCTGGCGCGCCTTCTGCGTCATCAACACGGCGAAAGTCGACTCATCGCCGCCCAGCGCCTCGGCAAGCACGATGGCGGCATCGTTGGCGGAACGAGTGACCAGCGCCATCGCTGCATCGCGTACGTTGACCGTGCCGCCCGGCGTCAGGCCCATCTTGGTCGGCGGTGCGTTGAGGGCGTTCAACGAGACGGGCAGCGCGTCACCAAGCGACAGCCGGCCGGAATCGAGCGCGGAAAAGGTGAGGTAGATCGTCATCAGCTTGGTGAGCGAAGCAGGATGACGCAACTCGTCGGGCTGGTTGGAGGCGAGCTCGCGGCCGCTCGTGGCGTCGAGAACGAGATAGGAGTCCTTGCCGTTGACCGCCGGATTGGCGACCCAGGACGACGGCATGCGGATCGTCGACTTGCTGTTCGCCTTGGTGGGCGGCACGGCGCGCTTGATCGCCACCGACTGTGCATCGGCGCCGCTGGGCGCAAGCGTTGCGGTAACAAAAAGAACACCGGCGGCAAGCCATGTCAGGCTGGCCGCGACACGCCTGAGGGGGAAGGTCATCGCAAGTAGGCCAAAGTCTATATTTTTGTACTGAAGCAAGAGGTTATGGGCAATTTTTAGGACAATACTAAAAATTGTGGGGTTATGCAACTTTCCACAGGCCGCCGTGATGCCCAAGTTGGTTCGGAAACTGCATGGCCTGATCCCGGGAGAAGCGCGATGAAAAGGGCGTTTGCCGCCATCTTCGGTCTAACCCTGGCTGCCGGCTCGGCGGCTTTCGCGCAGCGTGCCGACCGCAATGTCGAGCAACCGATCGTCCGCAGCTTTCACTGGTTCAGTTATGTCGGCGGCGACGACATCCGCGCCGCCTGCGGCCACGACGGCCGCAATCGCCTGCGACTTGTCTACAATGCGATCTACGACGAACAGGTCCGAACCTACGAAATCTTTCTGCAGCCCGACGGAACGGCCGGCATGACCGTGGGCGTCCTGGCCGATCAAGGCAATTTGACCAACCTTTTGGTCGGCGATGCGGCGGACGTGACCAATCCATGGCGCATGCGGCGCGGCCAGCGACTCCTCACTGTGGATGAAACCCGCGACCTTTTAGGGTTGCTCCAGGCAAGTAGCGCCTTTGGCCCGCCGCGCGACGGCCTGCGCCTGCCGGATGTCGATTTCTGGTGGACGGTCGCCTCGTGTCGAAATGGTGTCTGGGGCTTTCAGGCCTATCATCACCCGACCGACGGTTTCGCCAACGTGAAGTTCGCCGCCAAGCTGTTCTCGTGGGACACGGTGCCGGTTCCGGTCAATCCACCGCGCAAGCTCGTCCCGGCGGAGCTGCGGCGCGACCCGAACGCTCCGCCCAACCACATGCGGGCGAACCAGTGGACCCTGACGGTGGGGACGGATGGGCTGCGGCCGAGGTAGCGGAATCGTATGGGCTACCTATATAATCGTGAAGGGCTTTGATTACTTGGGGATGTGATCCGCGCGATGGTCTCTCTGCGTAGTGCATGCGAAGGACGCCTTGATGGCGACCGGCTGGGCGGGCCTCAGGAGCCGCCGGGCGGTCCGCCACAGCCGCCAGCGCGTCGCGACGACAGGGAAGGCGACGGGGAGGGCCGCAGCGGGGCGCTGACGCTCACCCGGACGCGGACCAAGAAGCCGTCGATGTACAAGGTGCTGATGTTGAACGACGATTACACGCCGATGGAGTTCGTCGTCGACGTCCTTGAGCACATCTTCCAGAAGAATCGCGAAGAAGCGACCAACATCATGCTTCACGTTCATCAGAAGGGCGTCGGCGTGTGCGGTATCTATACCTATGAAATCGCCGAGACCAAGGTGACGCAAACAGTGGACTACGCGCGCAAGAACCAGCACCCTCTCCAGTGCACGTTGGAGAAAGAATAGTCCGAGCGAGAGTTCGTTTTTCCAGTCGAGGTAGTTCGATGTCCATGCTGTCCAAGAACCTCGAGAAATCCCTCCACCGTGCTTTCGGGCTGGCCGGCGAGCGCCGGCATGAATATGCCACCCTCGAGCACCTGTTGCTGGCGATGACCGAGGACGACGATGCCGTCCCCGTCCTGAAAGCCTGCGGCGTCGATATCGACCGCCTGCGCCACGATCTCGAGGCTTTCATCGACAACCGCCTGAAGGGCATCATCACCCAGAATCCCAGCGAGCCGCTGCCGACCGCGGGCTTCCAGCGCGTCGTCCAGCGCGCCGCCGTCCATGTCCAGTCGTCGGGCCGCAAGGAAGTGACCGGCGCCAACGTGCTGGTGGCGCTGTTCTCCGAGCGCGACAGCCATGCCGTGTCGTTCCTCGAGAACCAGGGCATGACCCGCCTCGATGCGGTCGACTATATCAGCCACGGCAAGGCCAAGGTGCCGGGCCGCGCCCGGGCGCGCCGGGTCAGCGGCTCGGACGAGGAGGCCGGCGGCGAGTCGGCGGTCAAGCAGGGCAACGAGGCGCTCGGTGCCTACTGCGTCGACCTCAACCAGAAGGCCCGCGACGGTCGCGTCGATCCGCTGATCGGCCGCGAGCACGAGGTCGAGCGCACCATCCAGGTGCTGTGCCGGCGCACCAAGAACAACCCGCTCTATGTCGGCGAGCCCGGCGTCGGCAAGACGGCGATTGCCGAGGGCCTGGCGCGCAAGATCGTCGAGGGCGAGGTGCCCGACGTCCTGAAGGAATCGGTGATCTACGCCCTCGACATGGGCGCGCTGCTCGCCGGCACGCGCTATCGCGGCGACTTCGAGGAGCGGCTCAAGGCCGTCCTGTCGGAGCTCAAGAAGAAGCCCAACTCGGTGCTGTTCATCGACGAGATCCACACCATCATCGGCGCCGGCGCCACTTCGGGCGGCTCGATGGATGCCTCGAACCTCTTGAAGCCGTCGCTGCAGTCGGGCGAGCTGCGCTGCATCGGCTCGACCACCTACAAGGAATACCGCAACTACTTCGAGAAGGACCGCGCCCTGGTCCGCCGCTTCCAGAAGATCGACGTGCCCGAACCGTCGATCGCCGACGCCGTCGAGATCATGAAGGGCTTGAAGCCGGTCTACGAAAAGCACCATCACGTCACCTACACCGACGACGCCATCAAGGCCTCGGTCGAGCTGTCGGCGCGCTACATCCACGACCGCAAGCTGCCCGACAAATCGATCGACGTGATCGACGAGGTCGGTGCCGCCCAGATGCTGCGCACGCCCGACATGCGCAAGTCGACCATCGAGGTGACCGACATCGAGGAGATCGTCGCCAAGATCGCGCGCATCCCGCCCAAGAGCGTGTCCAAGGACGACACCGAGATGCTGCGCAACATCGATCGCGACCTCAAGACGGTGGTGTTCGGCCAGGACAGGGCGATCGGTCAGCTCGCGGCGGCGATCAAGCTCGCCCGCGCCGGCCTGCGCTCGCCGGAGAAGCCGATCGGTTCCTACCTGCTGGCCGGCCCGACCGGCGTCGGCAAGACCGAGGTGACGCGCCAGCTTGCCCGCCTGCTCGGGCTGGAGCTGATCCGCTTCGACATGTCGGAATACATGGAACGCCACTCGGTCTCGCGCCTGATCGGCGCGCCGCCGGGCTATGTCGGCTTCGACCAGGGCGGCCTGTTGACCGACCAGGTCAACCAGCACCCGCATTGCGTGATCCTGCTCGACGAGATCGAGAAGGCCCATCCCGACGTGTTCAACGTGCTCTTGCAGGTGATGGACTACGGCAAGCTCACCGACCACAACGGCCGGACCGTCGACTTCCGCAACGTCATCCTGTGCATGACCACCAATGCCGGCGCCGCCGACATCGCCAAGCCGGCGCTGGGCTTCGGCCGCGAGGCGCGCCACGACGAGGACGACGACGCGATCAACCGGCTGTTCCAGCCGGAGTTCCGCAACCGGCTCGACGCCGTCATCAAATTCGCCAATCTCCTGCCCGAGAGCATGGGCAAGGTGGTCGACAAGTTCGTGGCCGAGCTCGAGGTCCAGCTTGCCGACCGCAAGGTGTTCATCGAGCTCAGCGACGGCGCGCGCCGCTGGCTGGCCGACAAGGGCTACGACCGCATGTTCGGCGCCCGCCCGCTCGCCCGCGTCATCCAGGAGCACCTCAAGAAGCCGCTGGCCGAGGAAGTGCTGTTCGGCAAGCTGAGCCAAGGCGGCGGCACGGTGCGGGTCGATTCGGAGGGCGAGGGCGCGGCGGCCAAGCTGGTCTTCACGTTCCTGCCGCCCGAGCGCGACGCCCTGCCGCCGGCCAGTCAAGAACCCGTGCTGGCTGAGTGAGGGCATTCCGGCCGCTGTGGATTGCGCTTCGTGCCGCGGTGCTTGGCACCGCGGTCTTCTGGGTGGCCCTCTTCGTCATCGACAAGGTCGGCTGGCAGGCGCCGCTGGGCGCGACCGAGCCGCTGGTCTTCTTCGTGGTCTTCTTTCTCGGCGTGATGATGGTGGGCGGCAAGCGCTGATCCGCTGGGGGCGCGCCACTCCAGTGGCGCGATCATGTTCTTCCGGACCGCGAGCCTCCGGCTCGCTCATGAACATGAGCGCGCAAGATGCGCGTGGTCCAAATGAGCATGAGACGATCGCGCCACTGGAGTGACGCGCCCCCAGCTACTCGTTCTCCTTACGGAAAGGTGAATACTGTTTCAGGCCCTCGATCTCCTGCTCGATCGCCGGCCGTTCGCGCTTGAGATAGTCGTCGATGGCGCGGCGAAAGCCGGGATCGACGATCCAATGCGCCGAGAAGGTCGGCACCGGCATGTAGCCGCGCTGGATCTTGTGATCGCCCTGCGCGCCCGCCTCGACCCGCTGCAGGCCGTGCGTGATCGCGTAGTCGATGGCCTGGTAGTAGCAGGCCTCGAAATGCAGGAAGGCGTGGCTCTCCAGGCAGCCCCAGTAGCGGCCGTAGAGCGTATCGTCGCCCTTGAGGTTGAGCGCGCCGCCCACCGGACGGCCGTCGGCCTCGGCCATCACCAGCACCACCTTGTCGGCCATGGTGGCGCCCAGGATGTCGAAGAAGGCGCGGGTGAGATAGGGCGAGCCCCATTTGCGGCCGCCGGTGTCCATGTAGAAGGCGAAGAAGGCATCCCAATGCCGGGGCTTGATCTCGTCGCCGCAGAGCGCACGCAGGGTCAGCCCCTCGCGTCGCACTGCTTCGCGCTCCTTGCGGATCGCCTTGCGCTTGCGTGACGCGAGTGCCGCCAGGAAATCGTCGAAGCAGCGGTAGCCGTTGTTGTGCCAATGGTACTGCTGGCCGAGCCGCAGCAGCCAGCCATGCTCGCCGAAACGCTTCCAGTCGGCTTCGCTGCAGAAGGTGGCATGGACCGAGCTGATGCGGTTGTCGCCGGCGATCTTGGCCAGCATGTCGATCATGGCGTCGCGCACGCCGTCTGCAAGCGGGCCGGGCCTAGCGAACAGGCGCGGTCCGGGAACCGGCGTGAAGGGCACGGCGACCTGCAGTTTGGGATAGTAGCGGCCGCCGGCGCGCTCCAGGGCCTGCGCCCAGCCGTGGTCGAACACGTATTCACCCTGGCTGTGGCCCTTGACGTAGAGCGGCACGGCGCCCTGCAGGCTGCCGTCGTCGGATTCGGCCAAAAGATACTGCGGCTGCCAGCCGGTGCGCCGTCCGACCGACTTGGAATCCTCCAGCGCCTTCAGGAAGCGATGGCTGAGGAAGGGGCTGCCGGCCGAACCCGGCGCCAGGGCGCAGGCGTCCCATTGCTCGGCATCGACCGCGGAAAGCGACTCGACGACACGCAGGCCGATGGTCGGAGCATCATCCGGCATGGCGAGAGCATAGCTCGAATCGTGCCAGGAATTGCGCCGGGAATTTGGCGGCAACCATTCGCCGAAGGTGCGCTTTACGGTCGCGACGACGTGAATGCCAGGCATGCGCCGGCGCAAAAAAAGTCCGGCTGACCGAAGTCGCCGGACCGGTAGATCAGTTACGCCTTTCGGCCCCCGAAGGCGGGGCGTCGCATTGGCCTTAATAGCTTATGTTCTCAAGGTGGCTTCCGGTGGGGCCATGAGGGCGCCCACACGGAAGCCGAAAGGCGTTCGGTTAGAGGGACCAAAGTTGGACTTTGGTCTACGCCCTTTCCTTTTTACTGCTTCTTCTTCTTAGCAGCCTTCTTCTTAGCAGCCTTTTTCTTAGCAGCCATAACTGTCTCCTATGGTTAGCTTTGAGGCACCCAACCGTGAGGGCCCCGGGGTACGCGGGTACGCTTCGCCACGCATGCTCAACTACAACCGGTGGTGCCGCCGCAGGTCGTGCATTTGAGGCACGTCCCGTTGCGGACCATGGTGAAGTTGCCGCATTCCGGACAGGCATCCCCTTCGAAGCCCTTGAGCTTCGCCACGCGGGCGAAACCAAGGGCGGAGGAGGATGCCTCTCCGACCGCGACGCCGACGGCGGCCGCCTGGGCGTTTGACGCCAAAGCGACGGCTGGACCGTCCGTCAGTTCGTTGGGCCGTTGGCCGGCGGCGATCGCTTGTTCGGCGATCGCGACATTGCCGGCCGTTCGGCCATTCAAGACGTAAAGGTTGCTGCGCACATAGCCGACGCTGGCGATGCGCTTGACCGCGACGGCGGCCGCTTGGGCGGCCTCCGTGCCGGGCGCCGGCAGCTCGCCCTGGATCTCGCCGCGGCCGACGCCGTCGGGCTGGAGATCGGCCTGCTCGACGTGGGCAAGGTCGCTGCGCCCGAGATAGGAGATCGCCAGCTCGCGGAAGATATAGTCAAGCACCGACGTCGACATCTTGATCGCGTCGTTGCCTTCGACCAGGCCCGAGGGCTCGAAGCAGGTGAAGGTGTAGGCCTCGACGAATTCCTCGAGCGGCACGCCGTACTGCAGGCCGATCGAGATCGCGATGGCGAAGTTGTTCATCAGGCTGCGGAAGGCGGCGCCCTCCTTGTGCATGTCGACGAAGATCTCGCCGACCCGGCCGTCCTCGTACTCGCCGGTGCGCAGGTAGACCTTGTGGCCGCCGACGATCGCCTTCTGGGTATAGCCCTTGCGGCGCTGCGGCAGGCGCTCTCGGCCGGCGCGCACTTCGCGATCGACGATCCGTTCGACGATGCGCTCGGCGATGATCGGCGCCCGCGCCAGCGGCGACAGGTCGGCAAGATCGTCGTTGGCGGCCTGGTCGCCCAGCGCCATCGCCGACAGCGGCTGCGACAGCTTCGCGCCGTCGCGATAAAGCGCATTGGCCTTGAGGCCAAGCTTCCACGACATTTCGTAAGCCTTGCGGCAGTCCTCGACCGTAGCTGCGTTGGGCATGTTGATGGTCTTGGAGATGGCGCCCGATACGAACGGCTGGGCTGCAGCCATCATGCGTATATGACTTTCCTCAGACAAGCAGCGTGTGCCATCTCGTCCACAGGGATTTGCACAATCGAACACCGCGAGATGCTCGGCCTTGAGATCGCCGGCGCCCTCGACCGTCATCGTCCCGCAGGCGTGCACGTTCGCGCTGGCGATATCGCTCCTGGAGAATCCGAGGCGTGCCAGCACGTCGAGCTTGGGATCGGCGAGAGCCGCATCGTCGAGTCCCAGCACGTCACGGCAGAAGGCATCGCCCAAGGTGTATCGCGAGAAGGCGAAGCGGATGTCGAAGGCGCTGGCGATCGACTTTTCGATCCGCTCGATCGCCGCCCGATCGAAGCCGCGCGCGGCCAGGGTCTCGTGATTGATCGCCGGCGCCTTGGCGAGCGAGCCGTGACCCACCGCGTGCGCCGCGATGCGGGCGATCGCCGTCTCGTCGTAGCCCAGGGTCCGGAGGGCCAGGGGAACGGTCTGGTTGATGATCTTGAAGTAGCCGCCGCCCGCCAGTTTCTTGAACTTGACCAGCGAGAAATCGGGCTCGATGCCGGTGGTGTCGCAATCCATCACCAGGCCGATCGTGCCGGTGGGGGCGATGACGGAGACCTGGGCGTTGCGAAAGCCATACTGCTCGCCCAGGGCGAGCGCACGGTCCCACACCTGCCTGGCTGCGGCGACGAGGGGGGCGTCGGGGCAGTGCGCCGTGTCGAGCGCGACCGGGGCGATGGCAAGGCTTTCGTAGCCTGCCGCCTCGCCATGGGCGGCGCGGCGGTGGTTGCGGATGACCCGCAGCATGGCCTCGCGGTTGGCGGCGAAGCCGGGGAAGGGGCCCATCAGGCGCGCCATCTCGGCCGACGTGGCGTACGCCGCGCCGGTCATGACGGCGGTCACGGCGCCGGCGATCGCCCGGCCGCGGGCGCTGTCATAGCCCAGGCCCGACGCCATCAGGAGCGCGCCGAGATTGGCGTAACCAAGGCCGAGCGTGCGGTATTGGTACGACAGCTCGGCGATGCGGCGCGACGGGTACTGCGCCATCATCACCGAGATTTCCAGCACGACGGTCCACAGCCGCGTCGCATGCTCGAGCGCGCCGACATCGAGCGAGCCGTCGGTATTGCGGAACCGTACCAGGTTCAGCGACGCCAGATTGCACGCCGTGTCGTCGAGGAACATGTACTCCGAGCACGGGTTGGAGGCGTTGATGCGTCCCGACTCGGGGCAGGTGTGCCAGTCGTTGATCGTCGTGTCGTACTGCACGCCGGGGTCGGCCGAATGCCACGCCGCCTCGGCGATGCTGTCCCACAGCGCCCGCGCGCTCACGGTCTTCGCGACCTTGCCCGTGGTGCGCTCGGTCAGCGCCCATTGGCGGTCGGCTTCGACCGCGTGCAGGAAGGCGTCGGTGACGCGCACCGAGTTGTTGGCGTTCTGGCCCGACACGGTCAGGTAGGCTTCCGACTCCCAATCGGTGTCGAAGGCCGGGAACTCGATGTGGCGATAGCCTTGGCGGGCGAACTGGATGACCCGCTGGATGTAATTTTCCGGCAGTTCGGCCCGGCGGGCGGCGACGACCTCGCGACGCAGCTTGGGATTCTGCCTGGGATCGAAGGCGGCCTCGCCGTCCATCTCGCCGTCGAGGCAGGCCCGCATCACGGCGTTGAGATGGCGGTTGGCGAGCCGGGAGCCGGCGACCAGCGCCGCGACCTTCTGCTCCTCGCGCGTCTTCCAGGCGATGAAGTCCTCGATGTCGGGATGGTCGATATCGACCGAAACCATCTTGGCCGCCCGCCGCGTCGTGCCGCCCGACTTGATGGCGCCCGCCGCACGGTCGCCGATCTTGAGGAATGACATCAGGCCGGACGACCGGCCGCCGCCCGACAGGCGCTCGCCCTCGCCGCGCAAGGCCGAGAAGTTGGAACCCGTGCCGGAGCCGTACTTGAACAGGCGCGCCTCGCGCACCCAGAGGTCCATGATGCCGCCCTCGTTCACCAGGTCATCGTCGACGCTCTGGATGAAGCAGGCGTGCGGCTGCGGCCGCTCGTAGGCGGACGAGGAGGGATAAGCGATGCCGTCCCGATGATCGACGAACCAATGGCCCTGCCCCGGACCGTCGATGCCGTAGGCCCAATGCAGGCCGGTATTGAACCATTGCGGCGAGTTCGGCGCGCAGATCTGCGCCGCCAGCATGTAGCAGTGCTCGTCGTAGAAGGTGCGGGCGTCATCCTCGCTGTCGAAGTA
>Ga0070698_100007960_pt1 | contig 11466 bp, 9 predicted proteins | sample KBSK1502metaG_FD_65477 | JGI IMG/M metagenome (GOLD analysis project Ga0070698, IMG submission 65477) | Corn, switchgrass and miscanthus rhizosphere microbial communities from Kellogg Biological Station, Michigan, USA - KBS K1-50-2 metaG | ecosystem: Host-associated > Plants > Roots >...
CCCAGCCCGCCCGCGAGCGAGACGCCGGAGGACACGTAGAAACCAATCGCGTGGAGGGAGTCCATGGACAACTCCGTGGTGATGAAAAAGAGGCGGCTTTTGGGTTCGAGATTCAGGCCGCTTTTGAGTTACCGGCCCGGCTCGCGCCAAGCATACAGAATGCCGGCTCCGGCAAATACGAGGGCCGCCGCCGCCGCGACGATGCTGCCCGTGCTGGGCGTGACGGTGACCGCGGAGTACGCGAAGGCCGCAAGGACCGCGATCCAGGCCAGGCCGATTGCCGCGGCGCCGGTGCGGACGAGGCTTCGACCCCCCAGCGCCCGCGAGAATGTCGACATGCGAGCAGTATCCCAGGAGCTGGTGGACTTCGCGAACAGCCACCGGCAGCCCCCGGCGCCCGGCTTCGTGATCGCGAGCACGCCGCGCTACCAGGTCACCCTGCAGCCGGACCTGCCGATCCCAGGGCCGAACAGCGTGAGCTACATCCGCTGCCGCGCTCAGGACGCCGATCAGCTCATCGACGAGGCGCGCGCGATCATCAAGCCGCATCGGCTTCCGGTCATGTGGATCCTCGACCCCGGCACCGAGCCGGACAACCTGGCCGAATTCCTCGTCGCGCGCGGCATGACTCCCGACGCCGGCGGCCCCGAGGTCGCGGTGATGGTGCTCCCGATTGAAGCCCAGATCGCGGGTCCTGACGTTCCCGGCCTTGAGATCCAGGACGCGCTGGCGGACGCCGGCGCGTTCAACGCGGCCGACGCTGTGAACCGCGAGGCGTTCCAGTCGTCCGCGCGCCCCGACCCCGCCGCAAACGAGCGGCGGCGCCAGAACCAGCTGGCCGCGGGCAACCGGCGCCTGCTGCTCGCCACGGTGGACGGCGAGCCGGCGGGCAGCGCCGGGATCAGCCTGTTCCCGCCGGTGGGGGCGATCATCAACGGCGGCGCCGTGCGCCCGAAGTTCCGGGGCCGGGGCGTGTACCGCGCGATGGTCGCGGCGCGGCTGGCCATGGGGCGCGATGCCGGAGTGTCCGGCCTGGTGGTGTGGGGCGGCCACATGTCGGCGCCGATCCTTGAACGCTTGGGCTTCGAAACCGTGGGCTGGCGGAAGTTCTACGTGGACCTGTCCGCGGTTTAGATCACACCGCACGAAACCCGCGATCGTCCGGACTATCTCCCGTTCTCGGCGCGCAAAACCCGCGTTAGTCCCGACTAACGCCACATTTCGACGCTAGGCCAGCGACTCCACCCACGCGCGATGCAGCAACCCGTACCGCCCTTCGCCGATCCGCAGATCTGAAGGCCGGCCGTCCTCCACCACCCTCCCCGCATCGATGACCACCACGCGGTCCGCGATCTCGACCGTCGACAGCCGGTGGGCGATGATGAACGCCGTCCTCCCCCGCAGCAGCGTCCGCAGCGCGCGCTGCACCAACCTCTCCGACGGCAGGTCGAGCGATGACGTCGCCTCGTCCAGGATCAGCACGCGCGGGTCGGCGAGAAACGCCCGCGCGAACGCGACCAGCTGCCGCTGGCCCGAGGACAGCCGCACCCCTCGGCGCCGAACGTCCGTGTCGTAGCCGTTCGGCATGGCGGAGATGAAGTCGTCCGCGCCGATCGCCCGCGCCGCGGCGCGCATCTCTTCGACCGACGCCGAAGGTCTCCCGAACCTGATGTTGTCTCCCACCGTGCCCGAGAACAGGAAGCTCTCCTGCGTGACCGTCACAACCGCGCGGCGCAGGTCCTCGACCCGAAGAGACCGCAGGTCGACGCCATCCAGCGTGACATGGCCGGAGGTCGGGTCGTAGAACCGCGCGATCAACCGCGCCATCGTCGTCTTGCCCGCGCCCGTCTCACCCACCAGAGCGACGATCTGGCCGGCCGGCACCGACAGCGAGATGTCATGCAGCACCGGCTTGCCCTCGCGGTACGCAAACGTCACGTGGTCGAAGGCGACCGCGCCGCGCGCGTCGGGCAGCGCCACCGGCGAGATGGGCTCCGGAACGGTCGGCGCCTCCTCGAGCACGCCCGCAAGCTTCTCGAGCGCGGCGCCCGCGGCCTGGAACACGTTGTAGAACTGCGACAGCTCCTGCATCGGGTCGAAGAACTGGCGGAGGTACAGGACGAAGGCGGTCAGCACGCCGAGCGTCACCTGCCCCTGGGTCGCCAGGTATCCGCCGTACAGAAGCACCCCGGCGGTCGTCACGCGTCCCAGCAGGTTGATCGCCGGGCCGTACGTCGACACCAGCCGGTTCGACCAGATGTTGGCGTCGCGATACCGGCCGTTCACGTCCTCGAAGATCTCTTGATTGCGCGGCTCGCGGCGGAATGATTGGACTGCGCGGATGCCGCCCAGAGATTCGACGTAGTGCACGATCACGAGCACGACCGCGCGGCGCACCGCGCGATACGACCGCGCCGAGTTGGCGCGGAACCAGTACGTGAGGGCCAGCACGAGCGGCATCGCGATCACCGTGACGAGCCCCAGCCGCAGGTCCAACCGCAGCAGGATCACCGTGATCGCGACCACCGAGATGAGCGAGGTGATCACGGACGTCAGGCCCGTGGCGAGCAGCTCGTTGAGCGCGTCGATGTCCGACGTGAGCCTGGAGATGATCCGGCCCGATGTGTAGCGCTCGTAGAACGACAGCGACAGCTCCTGCACGTGCGCGAACAGCATCCGGCGCAGGTCGAACAGGATGTCCGCGCCGATGCGTCCCGAACTGCGGAGGAAGGCGTAGTTGGCGAGCGCGTTGACCAGCAAGGCAAGGAGCAGCGTGCCGACGACCAACAGCAGCACGTCGAGGTCTCCGTTCTTGCCGGGCCGAACGCCCTGGTCGATGCCAAGACCGACCAGGTAAGGCAGCGACAGGAAGGCCGCGGACCGGACGACGATCAGCAGCGCGGCCAGGGCTAGCCGCCAGCGGTACGGCCGCGCGAGCGAGGCCAGCAGCCTCCGGCTGCGCCGCCGCAGCAGCCCGGCCACGCTGGGCGAGAACTCGTCGACCTCTTCCGACGCCACCCCCCTCCAGCCGTCCGAGTTGGAAGCTTCACCTCCTCGCGTGCCGGGGAGGTCGGCACTGGAAGCTTCACCTCCCCGCTTGGCGGGGAGGTCGGGCCGCGCAGCGGCCCGGGTGGGGCCGTTCACTTGGAAGCTTCACCTCCCCGCTTGCCGGGGAGGTCGGGCCGCGCAGCGGCCCGGGTGGGGACGATCACGCCGGCACTCCTTCACTCTCGTACTCCTGCGAGAGGAGGGCTCGGTACAGCTCGTTCGACCGCATCAACTCCTGGTGCGTGCCGGTGGCCGCGACCCTACCGCCGTCGATGAGCACCACCCGGTCGGCCAGCGCCAGCGTCGAGGGGCGATGCACCACGAGCACGCCGGTCACTCCTTCGATCACGCGCGCCAGCGAGTCTTCGATCAGCGCCTCGGTGTGCACGTCGACCGAGGACAACGGGTCGTCGAGCACCAGCACCGGCGGCGCGCCCAGCACCGCGCGAGCCAGCGCGAGCCGCTGCCGCTGCCCGCCAGACAGGGTGTACCCCTGCTCACCGACGCGCGTTTCGAGCCCCCACGGCAGGTCCCATACGAAGCCCGCCTGAGCGACATCGATCGCGCGCTTCAGCTCGCCGTCGGACACGACCGGCCGGCCCATCACGAGGTTTTCGTGCACCGATGCCGAAAAGAGGATCGGGTCCTCGAACGCAACCCCGATGTGCGACCGCAGCGACCGCAGCGTGATGTCGCGCACGTCGACGCCGTCCAGCAGCACCGCACCTTCGCTCACGTCGTACAGGCGTGGCACGAGGTATGCGAGCGTCGTCTTGCCGCTGCCGGTGCGCCCGACCAGGCCCACCGTCTCGCCTGGCTCGACGACCAGGTTGAGGTTGCGCAGGATCCACTGGTCCGACTTCGGGTACTTGAAACCGACGCCGCGAAACTCCAGCTGGCCACGCGAGTGCTCGAGCGGCCGCGCGTGCGGCCGGTCGGCGATCTCAGGATGCGAGTCCAGGACCTCGTTCAGGCGCTGCGACGCGGTGCGGCATTCCTCGCTCATGGACAGCACCCAGCCGATGGCATCCATCGGCCACACGAGCATGAAGATGTAGCTCATGAAGGCGACGAGGGCGCCGATGGACAGCCGTCCCTGCACGACCCCGGCCCCGCCCAGAAGCAGGACGAAGACGAGCGACAGGTTGGGCAGGAAGTTGAGCTGAGTCCACAGCTGAGCGCGCGCCTTGATCCCCTTCAGGCTGGTGTCGCGGATCATGTGCGCCTGGTCCTCGAACCGCTCCTGCATCAGGGGCATGCGGCCGAAAGCCTTGATGATGCGCACGCCGGTCGCCATCTCCTCGATGGTCGTCGTCAGGTCACCGCTCAGGTCCTGCAGCCGCCGTGCGATGACGCGGTACTTGTCCTGGAAGCTGCGGCTCAGGATCGCGATCGGGATCATGCACAGGACCACGACCAGCGCGAGCTGCCAATCGAGCTGCGCCATCAGGACGAAGACGACCGCGAAGGTCACGACCGTCTGCAGGAACCAGATGAGGCCGAAGCTCACGAACCGGCGAACCGTGCTGATGTCCGCCATCGCCCGCGACAGCAGCTGGCCCGACTGCCAGTTGTCATGGAACGAGACCTGCAGGCTTTGCAGGTGCGCGTAGAAGTCGTTGCGCAGGTCCGTCTCCATGTGCAGCGAGGCGACGCCGGAGAAGTAGCGGCGCAGCAGGATGAACGTGAACTCGAGGCCGCCGACCAGGAGGAGCAGCCCCGCCATCTCGAACAGGCGCATCACGTCGTGGTGCGAGATCGGCCCGTCGATCGTGTACTGGATGACCTTGGGGATTGACGCGGCCGCGGCCAGGCTGCCCAGCTGCGCGAGCGCGAAGATGACCACGAGCCAGACGTACGGTCGGAGGTACGGCACGTAGCGCCGCAGCGCGAAGAGACCCAAGGGGTGACCTAGCTTACCGCGGGCGATAAAGCACCCCGAACACCCCGAACACCCCGAACACCCCGGATAGTCCGGCCTATCCGGCAGTCTGGTCGGCGAATCGCTCGGATAGTCCGGACTATCCGAACATCCCGCTATCCCGCGAGGTCTCGCATCGAAACCATGCCGACCACCTTCGAGTCCTCCACCACCGGCAGGTGCCGGAACCCGTTGTCGAGCATGGTGCGCAGCGCGTCCTCGGTGTCGGTGTCCGGCGACACCGTCCTCGGGTCGTGCGTCATCCACGACACGATGTCGTGCCTCGGCGCGTCATGCGACAGCGACAACGCGCGCACGGTGTCGCGCTCGGTGAAGATGCCGACCAGCTTCTCTGCCTCCATCACCAGCACCGAGCCGATGCGGTTCTGCGCCATCACAGCGACCGCCTCCCCCACCGTGTCGCCGGGCTCGACCTTGTGAAGAACCGTCTTCATGACGTCGCGCACGCGCGCCATGCGCTCATCCTATGACGGAACCAGGAGAAGTGAACGGCGGCGGCGGAATCACCGCCAACGCTGCCGTCGCCAGCACCACGAACACCACGACAGCGGCCTCGAGCCAGGCGGGCGCCCAGCCTCGCCGCCACGCCGCCGAGACGCCGATGAGCGCGATCACCCCGGCCACCTTCAGCACCAGCACGAATCCATAGACCGTGGTCCACAGATCGGTGATGTCACCGAGCAGCTCCGTCGCCCTCAACAGACCTGTCAGGGCGGTGATTCCGAACGCGATGACCGCCACCCGGCCGAACCGCTCGAGCAGCATCCGCGCCTCGTCCCCGCGCCAGCCATCCGGCGGCCGCAGGCTGGCCAGCGCGAGAATCCCGCCCGCCCACATCCCCGCGGACAGGACGTGCAGCGCGTCCGCGAACTGTGCGCCGGCGCTGCCGGCGTGGCCGCTGATCGCCAGGATGGCGGCCGCAAAAACCGCGAACGGCGCGACGTAAGGCTTGCCGCGCGCGCAGAGCAGCCACGCCGCGCCCTCGGCAACCACCCGCACTAAGACCGGCAGGTCCGGGTCGCCGACGAACAGCCCGAGGCCGCCGACGAACGCCGACGCGAAGGCGAGGTGCATGGGCGGATTCGCCCACCGGATCCGCGGCGCCCTTTGGCCCAGGCGCCTGACGACGAACGACCCCAGGCCGCCCAGCAGCCCCATGTACTCGAGCCAGTGAAACGCGGCGGCGACGAGCTCAGGCGGCCGCGATTATTCCGCCACCCAGGACCCGGCTGCCCGAGTACATCACCGCCGCCTGCCCTGGCGCCGCGCCGAGGAACGGCTCGTCCAGCGACAGGGTGCCTCGCGCGAAAGTCGCCGGGATCGCCGGCGCGTGGTAGCGCAGGCGCGCCTGGCAGGACAGTGGCTCCTCGGCGCCGCCGTCGATGAAGGTCACGTCGCGCAGCGCGACCTCGCGCACCGCCAGGTCGTCCCGCCGGCCGACGACGAGCCGGTTCGCGGGCGCGTCGATGCGGACCACGTACCACGGGCCGGGCTCGGCCAGGTCGCCGAACCCGCTGCGCTGGCCGACCGTGTACAGCGCGGTCCCGCGATGGCTGCCCAGCGCGCGGCCGGTCGCGTCGACGACAACCCCCGGCCGCACCGGCAGGCGCGACGCGAGGTAGGAGGCCGTCTCGCCGAGCGGCACGAAGCAGATCTCCTGGCTCTCCGCCTTCCTCGCGACCGGGAGCCCGAACTCCAGCGCGTGCTCGCGCACCTCGGGCTTGGTCATGCCGCCCAGCGGAAACACGATCCTCGCCAGGCGCTCCCGGTCGAGGTGATAGAGCATGTACGACTGGTCTTTCGCCGCGTCCGCGGCGGCGTGGAGCTCAGGACCGTCGGGTCCCTGCACCACCCGCGCGTAGTGGCCCGTCGCGAGGCGGTCGAACCCCAGATCCAGGACGCGGGAAAGCATCAGGTCGAACCGCACGAACGCGTTGCACCGCACGCATGGATTCGGAGTCCGGCCCTCGAAGTAGTCGCGGTGGAACGGCTCGATCACGCGCTCGCCGAACTCCTCCTCCAGGTTCCAGCAGTAATAAGGAATGTCCAGGACCGCCGCGACGCGGCGCGCGTCGTCGACCGCGGACAGCGAGCAGCACCCTCCATGCCTCGCCGTCTCCGCGTCGTCATCGCGCGGCCACTGCTGCAGCGTGACCCCGACCACGTCGTGGCCTTGCGCCTGCAGCAGCGCGGCCGCGACCGAGGAATCCACGCCGCCCGACATCGCGACCGCGATCCTCACGCCCGGTTCTCCCTGATGTGCTCAGCCACCACCTGCGCGTCCTCGCCCACACCGTAGAGAACCGCCGAGCCCGCCTTGCGCTGGAAGTGCACGCCCATGAAATACAGGCCGGGCACCGCGGTGTGGCCGTCCACCTGCACGGGGAATCCCATGTCGTCGAAGAGCTGGAAGTGCACCCACTCGTAAGCCGGCCGGTAGCCCGTCGTCCAGATCACCGTCTTCACACCCTCGCGTGCCAGTTCGAGGCGGGCCCTGGTCTCGACCAGGAACGGCGGCGGCATCTCCCAGATGCCGGACAGCCCCCTGGCCTCGGCAGCCGCGTCGATGTACTTCTTCATCGCCAGGCTCATGTTGTCGCCCGCGGCCACGCTCTGCGCCACGTCGTCCCCGAAGGCGACCTCGCCATCATCGGCGCCGAGGTACCGTCCCACCAGCTCGACGCCCATCGCGTGCAGGGTGCGCAGGTGCAGGTCGTGGCCCCCGTCGCGCCCGGTCGTCAGCGGGTTGCTGAAGAATCGCGCGGCCGGCGACGGCAGCGCGCTGGGCGGACGCGCCACCCAGCCGCTCTCGACCATCCACCAGTACAGGTCGTGGCCGCCCATGCGGCGCGGCGCCCACGGGGCGCGCCCGCAGGAGAGGAAGACCTTGCGGCCCGCGCCGTGGAGCTCTTCGGCGAGCTGGCACCCGGTCTGGCCGCTGCCCACGATCAAGACCGCGCCCGGCTCGACCGCGTCGGGGCAGCTGTACTCCTCAGCCAGCAGCTGGTCGACCGAGTCGGGAAGCCGCTCGGCGTTCGCCGGGCGATGAGCGCGCTGGTATCCGCCGGTCGCGACCACGACCGACCGCGCCCGGATCTTGCCCGCGGACGTCGTCAGGGCAAAGCCGTCGCCGTCCGCATCCAGCGCTGTCACCGCGCAGGCCTCGCGCAGCGGCGGGCGGAACGAATCCGCCCACTCCTGGAAGTGGCCGATCAGCTCGTCCTTCTTCATGAATCCGTCCGGGTCGGGACCGTCGTACTCGCCGCCGGGCAGCCGCACGCTCCAGTTGGGCGTCACGAGGCAGAACGAGTCCCACCGTCGCGACCGCCACGTCTCGGCGACGCGACCTGCCTCGAGCACGAGATGGTCGACCCCGAGCTGCTGCAGGTGCCAGCTGGTCGACAGGCCCGCCTGGCCCGCGCCGACAATGGCGACGTTGGTATCCACGCCCGATAGTTAAGGCCATGGCGCTGAGCGACGTACAGGCGCGGTGTTCGCCTCGCCATTTATAGGCGGGTGGCGCGCAGCGCCGGAGGGGCCGCGCAGCGCTGGAGGGCTACTCGACCAGGTCGCCTTCGGCCGGCTCGACCTTGACTCCCTTCGACTCGAGGAACTCGACGCCGCGGTCCAGCTCCTCGGGCTCGCCGGAAACCTCGAGCAGCACCCAACCCTGGTCCTTCGTCACGTCGGCGCGGCGGATGTTGGTCACGATCTCGAACTTCCGCCCAAGCTGGTAGATCACCGGTTCCTTCACCAGCGAGGGCCCGAAGATCAGCTTGAGTCGCCGCCGCGTCATGCAGGCGTAAGCATGCCCCACAGCTCTCGGGCGCGCACGCCGAGCCCGTGCACCACTGCGGTGAACGCGTCGCGCTGCTCCAGCCTCTCCTCGCCGAACTTCCGCGCCAGGTCGCGCCGAAATGCCGGGATGTAGGCCGACCCGCCGGTCAGCAGCACCCGGTCGACGCCCGAAGGCGCGACGCCCGCCTCGCCCAGCGCGCGATCGACCGTCCCCGCCACCTGGTCCAGCTCCGGCCGGATCAGCGACTCGAATGCCGACCGCCGCACATCGACCCCCAAACCAAGCGGCGCGAACTCCAGGTGCGCCACCTCCTCGCTCGAGAGGGCGATCTTCGCCGCCTCGATGCCCCGATAGAAGTCGTACGCGTACCCGCCGTACAGCAGCGTGTTCACGACGTCGGCCGGCTGCCCGCCCAAGCGCGACAGGATCGCTGGGATTCCCGGGTCCGCCATCAGCAGGCGGACCGAGCTGGCCGTCCGCATGTCGTTGAACAGCCAGCTCGGCAGGCCGTCGAGGTCCAGCGCCGGGCCGACGATCGACTCGAACAGCACGCCGTCGAGCGTCTCTCCGCCGATCGCGACGCCCGCGGTGCCGGCAACGTGGGGCGTGCCGTCCCGCGAGTCGAGCACCGCAACGTCAAAGGTGCCGCCGCCAAAGTCCACCGCCACCTCCACGTCGCGGTGCGCCGCCTCGCCGATCACCGCCGCGGTCGGCTCGGGCAGGAACGCGACGTGGCGGAAGCCGGCCTCGAGAGCGGCCGCCTCCAGGCGGTGGAACGCCTCGGCGTCCGACGCGACGCGATTCGAAGGGTCGGCGCCGGCGAACACCACCGGGTGGCCCAGCACCACCGAATCGACGTCAAATCCGGAAGCCTCGTCGGCCTCGTACTTCAGGCGTCGCAGGACGACGCTGACGAGCGATCCCACGCTGAAATCGGTCGCCCACGAGTTGGTGCCCGCGAACCCGAGCTTGGCCAGCTCGTGCTTGACGCCAGACAGCAACCGCGAGTCGTTGCACCCGCCGCCTTTGCGGTACTGCCGGCAGTCCGTGTCCCAGCCGTAAGGGGCGAGCGGGCAGTTCCAACAGTCGGTCTTCTCGTGGCCGGACACGAGAAAGGTCCTGACCGCCTCGTCGCCCGCGGCACGCCGCCCTGCCCGATGCAGGTAGACAAACGACGGCAGCGTCCTCGACGAGCCCAGCGCGACCACCTCGACGCGGTCCGCATACGCGATCGAGACCGAGCTGTTGCTGGTACCGAAGTCAATGCCATAGCCCAGGGGACGGGCGGGGGCCACCGCCGGACTATAGCGCCCGGCACACTGTGCCGAAACCGATCGCTCGAACGCACCGCGAGCCCAATTCCCGGCACAGTGTGCCGCAGCCAGCCCGCGCTGAACTAGCCCCCGGCCACCGCCGGCACGATCGAGATCTCGTCCTTCTCGCCGACCTTCTCGCGAAGCCCGGAGCCGAGCCTGACGTCCTCGTCGTTGAGATACACGTTCACGAACTGCCGCAGCTCGCCCTTCTCGTCAAGCAGCCGGTCCCGGAAGCCCGGGTAACGCGCGTCCAGCGCATCGATGGCCGACGCCAGGTCCGACGCCTCCACGGACACCGTCACCTGGCCGTCGGCAAGCCGCCGCAAGGGGCCTGGGATGCGAAATTGCGCCACGGCCTAGATGTTCACCTTTTCGCGAAACGACTTCATGGTCGGTTCTATTTCCACCCGGCGCGCGTGCCCATTCGTGGCCGCCAGCACGTCCGCGGTCTTCAGCCCGTGCCCGGTGACGTACGCGACCACCGTCTCGTCGCCCCGCCATCGTCCCGCGCGCGCCAGCTTGGCCAGGACGCCTATCGTCACCCCGCCCGCCGTCTCGGTGAAGATGCCCTCGGTGCGCGCCAGCAGCCGCATCGCCTCGACGATCTCTTCCTCGGTCACCGCCTCGATGACGCCACCCGTCTCGCGCGCGATGCGGTTGACGTAGACGCCGTCCGACGGGTTGCCGATCGCGATCGACCTCGCGATCGTGTTGGGCTTCACGGGCAGCACTCGGTCAGGGGTGTCGGAGACGAACGCGTTGTAGACGGGCGAGCAGCCCAGCGCCTGCGCGCCGGTGAAGGCCGGCACCCGGTCGCCCCGCACGAGCCCGAACTCCAGCAGCTCACGCACCGCCTGCCGGTGACGCACGAACTGGCACCCGGAAGCGATCGGGATGATGATCTCGTCCGGAAGCTTCCACCCCAGCTGCTCCGCGGTCTCGAACGTCAGCGTCTTCGAGCCCTCCGCGTAGAACGGCCGGATGTTGATGTTGCAGAAGGCCCACGGCGTCGATTCGAGCAGCTGCGAGCACAGCCGGTTGACGTCGTCGTACGTGCCTCGCACGGCGACCACGTTCGGGTCGAACACCGAGATGCTCGCCACCTTCGCCGGCTCGAGATCGACCGGGATGAACACGAAGCACTCGAGCCCCGCGCGCGCGGCGTACGCCGCGACCGCGTTGGCAAGGTTGCCCGTCGACGCGCAGGCGATGGTCTCGAATCCATGCGCACGCGCCCACGTGATGGCCACCGACACCACGCGGTCCTTGAAGGAGTTGGTCGGGTTCATGGTGTCGTTCTTCAGGTAGAGGTTGCGCAGGCCCAGCTCGGCGCCCAGCCGCTCGGCCTTGACCAGGGGCGT
>Ga0070698_100007961_pt1 | contig 11465 bp, 7 predicted proteins | sample KBSK1502metaG_FD_65477 | JGI IMG/M metagenome (GOLD analysis project Ga0070698, IMG submission 65477) | Corn, switchgrass and miscanthus rhizosphere microbial communities from Kellogg Biological Station, Michigan, USA - KBS K1-50-2 metaG | ecosystem: Host-associated > Plants > Roots >...
AGCACGCCCACTCGCGCCTCGGGGATGGCGAGGATCCGCGCCATCAGATCCCCCGCCCGAGAGGGCCCCGCCAAGAGCACCTCTTCGCCGGGCAAGAAGGGTTTGGCGAGCACGCGGCGTGCGTCCGGCAGGAGTCGATGCCGTGTCCGTGTGACGGTGGTGGAAGACATTGTGCTCAGTTCCCCACCGGTCGAGAGGGGTCGGCGTACTCGAGTCCTTCACCAGCGAGCTCCAGCATTCCCAGGTGAGCCATGAGAAAGCAGATTGTGCTCTCGGCGCCTTCGTTCTGGTTCGGTTCCGAGGTTCCTAGGCCATCGCGACAACCAGCGGTGGCGAAGTCGTACAGAGGTAGCCCCAACCGGTTGTTTCCGAGGAACCAGGCGAATGCTTCGCGCATCCTAGTGAGGTAGTGATGGTCGCCGGTGGCGAGGTAGGCACCGCGGAATGCGAGCACGAAGGCAGCGGCGTCGATCGCTTGCTCGTCGGTTTCCGGCTTCTTGCCACCTCGAGAATGCCATCCGGTGTTTCCGATCAGGAGCAGACGATCTCCGGTGAAGCAGATGGTCTCGAGAAAATCGAGCGCCTCGCGGGCCACTCGTAGGCTCACCCGCTCCCCGGTCACCCGATAAGCTGCGAAAAGAGCCAGCGGAATCATCGCATTGTCGTAGGTCAAGGTCGGCTCGAACCAGCGCCAGTCATCCGTTGCTTCGTCCTGGTAACGCTTGACCAGCTTCGTGGCCAGACCGACGAGGCGGTCCCTGACCCCGGCCGCCCCTGGTTCGACCGCCAGAAGGTTGGCCAGACCCAGCACCACCAATGCTGTCCCCCGAGGCCCAAGGTCATTCGTGCTGGCCAGCGCCCGCTCGAGCATTTCTCGGGCTAACAGTCGGCACCCTTGATCGGCAGCGAACCGCACCGTGGTGCCGAGGGCCCAGATGGCTCGCCCCGTGCAATCCTCAGAAGGCAGACCTGCGTCGAACGTGCGGTCATAGCTCATGAAGTTCTTGAAATTGCCGTCCTCGCCCTGCGAGCCGAGCAAATAGCTGAGGTACGTTGTTATGAGCCGCCTCGTTTCCGGCGTTCCATTCAGGCGATCGGCGTGAAGGGCCACGATGAGCGCCCGAGCATTGTCATCCACGCAGTACCCGCTAAGGCGGGCCGGTACCGTGTACGTTGCGTGTTGGATGATCCCTGTGTCGTCCGTCAACCGCAGGAGATGATCGAGGCGAAGTTCCGGTAGGCTGCTGGCGCGAGCAGATTTCTGACGGGATGAACTCGGAAGAGCCTCTGACATCACCTTCATCCCGAGATTAAAGTACGCCTCGCCAATTTGCGGCCAAACCATGGACCGGGTGAACTCGAAGGCAGAAGACCTCATGCGATCGAGCTCGCGGGGAGAGCCGAGGAGCGCGTTCAACGCTCGGCTCAACGCCTCGTTGTCCTGGAAAGGGAATAGACAGCCACGCCCGTCGGCAAGCAGTTCCTGCGCGTGCCAATAAGGCGTCGACACGACGGCGGCGCCGGCGCCCATGGCATACGATAGAGCTCCGCTCGTCACCTGGGCCTCGTTCAGATAGGGGCTCACGAAGATATCGGCGGCCTGAAGGTAGTTGGTCAGCTCTTCGATGGTGATGAACTGGTCGCGGAACACGACCTGCTCGCGAACACCAAGCCTCTCGGCCTCTCGCTCGAGCATCGTCCGATACGCCTCACCGTCCCGGCGGAGGATCACCGGATGCGTCGCTCCGACCACGAAGTAAACGACGTCGGGGAACGCGCCGGTGACCGCGGGCAGCGCACGGATGACAGTCTCGATGCCCTTGTTCGGGCTTAGCAATCCGAACGTAAGCAGCATGCGTTGTCCGGACACGCCGAACCCGGCCTTCAGTTCCTGCTGGTCACGCGGCTCCATGCTGGGAATCCCGTGCGGGATAATGTGGATCTTCGATCCCTCCACGCCGTAGGAGCTGGCGAGCAGCTTCAAGGCGATCCGGCTCATCACCACCAGCCCGGAGCATCGCTTCGCCATTTGCTGAACGATGGCCTTCTGCGACTCCGATGGATGCTCGAGCACTGTATGCAGAGTTGCGATAGCCGGGACACGCAACGTCGACAGAAAATCGAGGATGTAGGCACCGTCGTCGCCCCCGAAGATGCCGTACTCGTGCTGAATCACCACGAGCCGCACGTTGCTGTAGTTCACGAACTCGGCGGCACGGGCGTAATCGCCCTTCCTTCCCTGGCGGATCTCATACCTGACGTCCCCGGGATACTCGTACTGTCCTCCCGAATCGGTCACCGCCAAGATCATCGGGAACACGCGCTTGCTGGCCGACATAGTTGCCTTGGTCAGATCGTGGGTGAACGTGGCAATGCCGCAGCGCCGCGGAGGATATGTGCTCACGAAGGCAATCGGGAGATGAGGTTCTGGCGATCTATCCATTCGAGGGCCTTCGTATCCTAACTTGGCCGCGGGTAGGGCCTTGAGAAAATTGGGCAACGTCGTGAATTAGTGCACATCAACCTGACAACTTTACAACAGAAGATCGCGTCACGGGAACCTCGGCTTCACCTCATACCCGGACAGCCGTGATCGCTTGATCAAGTTTAGTCCCCGCTCATGATCTCGCTCATAGGATTGAACAGGGTGATGAAGAGTTTCTCCGGGAAGGTGGTACCGTTCCGCTTCATGTTCTGCGTCGTTCGATGCACGACTTCGCCGAGGAGTGAACCGATAACCGGGGTGACGATCAGGTCCTGGATACTCGGGCGCTCGGCCACCGCCTCGAAAACGTACTCCCACTGGGTCGAGAGAATGACGCTCATCGCAAACGATTCGCCAACGGTAGCGCCCTGGCACCGAACTGAGTTGTAGTAGAGGCTTCCACCGTAGGGGTGGCCCAGATAGTTGTGGTACCACCGATCGGTGTCGATCATCGGAGGTTTGCTCCAGGCCTCGCCTAGGTGGTTGACCCCGTCGCGGACAAAGTGGGCCGACCAGCCCGTCCAGCTCTTGGGAAGCGAGGCGGTCACACCGAGCAGGACGACCTCCCCGCCCGTGATCGGAATCCAAGCCCGGCGGAATTTCGGTCCGAAGCCCTCCCCGTCCTGCGTGACCCCGCCTTCCCTCGCGATCATGCTCCCGGACATGATGGATGCGGCCGGGGGAATGGCGCTCGACGATACGAGGAGGCTGGGCTCGGCATTGCGCTCTTCCGGGGGAGGGAGGGTCTTGAGCGGCGGTGAACAAAGAGTCAACGCCAGACAGAGGAGGGTGGCAATCCCAAGAAACCCATTCATTCCGATGTTGCCACGAGAACCCGTCCCTCGATACGCCTCATGAGGAGGGTGCGAATGATGCGTCCTTTGGATGATGACGGCGCGCCAGGCGTCAGATAGGCACTCCGCCCTACGCATTGCCGTTGCGTCATGATGGCCGCCCTAGGTTTTCAAAGACTATGGGCCTTTGGTCCTATGTCTCGGCTGGCCGGTCGATTAGGGAGAGAAAACGACCCCTGTGGTAGGCTCCGATTGGATCTTGCTTCTCCCCTTCTGCCCCCACCTTGACCAAAGACAGAATCCAGGGGGTCATGATGGTCGACACCTCAAACGATGCGACGCTTCTCGAGTCCGAAGAGACTTGCGCCGAGTGCTCCAAAACCCTGACCTCGAACGATCGAGTGCTTTCCGGCGGTCGCACCTTCTGCCGATCCTGTTACGCCTCGCTCCGCGCCGAACTCCAGCGTGCGATCAGCACCCAGTCCCAGGACATCAATTACGGAACCGCAGCCTTCGGGGCCATCCTGGGCGGGGTCGTGGGAGCACTGGCCTGGTGGGGATTCACCGTCCTCACTCACATCTCGTTCGGGCTGGTCGCGGTCGCCATTGGTTTTCTAGTGGCTAAAGGCGCGATGGCCTTCACCGGCGGGAAGCGATCGACCGGACTTCAAATTCTGAGCATCGTCGTCTCGCTGGCCAGTTACGTTTGTGCCAGTTATCTGGTGAATATGACGTTCATCAACAGATCACTGGCGGAGAGGGGCGACACCTTTCGCGTTGGGTTCCCGCCGCAAAGCCTGGATCTCTTTTTTAAAGTCGTCACGGCCAACGTCGGGCTCATGGATATCGCTTTTCTCGCCATCGTCATTTTCGAAGCGTGGCGGATTCCCAAGCCGTTCGTCATTCCACGCGAAGCCGCATGAGTCTTCCACCTCCCGAGAAAGAGAATCCACGGTCCTCCTCTGAAGAAGCAGCCTTGCGGCGCCTCGAGAATCTGCGCGCCGTGATGCAGGGCGAATACAAACCCTCACCCCCCAAGTCCCCACCGACATCTACTCCTTCGCGAAGTTCCCCGCACCGCCAGCGGAAGTCCTTTCTGGCCGCCCTCGGCACCGGTTTCTTGGTTCTCCTTGGAAAGCTCAAGTTCCTGGGCTTCCTGGCCGGCGTTCTAAAAGTGAAAACACTGGCGACCATGCTGCTGAGCATCGGTCTCTATGCGACCGAGTGGGGCTTGCCGTTCGCTCTGGGCTTCGTGGTCTTGATCTTCATTCATGAATGCGGTCACGCCATCGCGATGCGCCGGGAAGGAATTCCCGCCGGGGCCCCCGTCTTCATTCCATTCCTCGGCGCTTTCATCGCCATGCGTGGAAGACCCAAAGACGCTTACGTGGAAGCCAAGGTCTCGATCGGTGGGCCCATTGCCGGCTCGCTGGCGGCGTGGGCAACTCTGGCCGCGGGACTCTCGTTCGATAAGCCACTCTTGATCACTCTCGGACACGCGGGCATCCTGCTCAACTTGTTCAATCTCATCCCGGTGTCCCCGCTCGATGGGGGCGGCGTGGCGTCCGCCTTCAGTCGCACGTTCTGGATCGTCGGTTATGCCCTGGGCCTCATCGCGCTCGTCCTGACGCGTTCGCCAATTCTACTCGTGGTCCTCGTGGTCGGCCTCTTCACGCTGTGGCGGCGATGGCAGCACCCCGTCCCCGGTTATCATGCCATCCCTCGGTCCAAACGACTGGTCATAGGCCTTCTGTACGGGATCCTCGTCATCGCCCTGGTGCTCACGCTCTCGATCGGTTTCACCCCGCATCCACGGAGCGGCGCCTAGAATCCTGGGGGAGGAACTACCCGCGTCCGGAGGGGTAGAATGTCCCAGTTGGATTGACTGGCGTCTCTTGCCGCGAGGTGGGCCATGAATTGTCCTTGCCGCGTCGTCTTTCTCTCCCTGTCCCTTGCATTTCTATCTTCCCAGGCCCTTGCCCTGGAACCGCCCCCCCGACGCTTACGTCAATGGGGAGAATACGGGCCGATGCCCGGGCAGTTGGACGACCTACGGGCTATCGTCGTGGACCACGACGGCAATGTCCTCCTCATCGACCGGAATCGATTTCAAAAATTCAGTCCGGACGGCGTCTTCCTCTTTTCGGTGAACCGAGGTTTGGCGGGAAGTTTCGATGCCCCATCCCACATCGCCGTGGATGCAGACGGCCGCATCCTGCTTGCGGAACCGAGATCGAATCGGATCCAAGTGTTCGATAATGCCGGCACGCCTCTCAGTATCTGGGGCAAGGACTACAACGGCACAAATCTCCCCTCCCCCAGCCATCTCGTGGCCGGAAAGGACATTTACTTGCTGAGCAGCGGCTCCATCTTCAAGTTGTCTGCCAGTGGTGAATTGACCACCCGTTGGCCGATCGGGGAATCGATGTACACATTGGCTCTCGGACCGGATGACAACGTGTACGAAGGTCGGGAGGGCTGGTTCTTGAAATACAGCCCGGATGGTACCCCCCTTGGCAGCATCGGCGATGATTCCGCCGGGGATGTGATGAAGTTCGCCATCGACTCGAACGGCTATTACTTCACCACCTGGGGCGGGAGAATCAATGTATTTGACGAAACGGGCCGGCTTCGCGTCTCCTGGGAGAAGCATACCGAGATTCAAGGCATAGCATTCGATCGGCACGGGCACTTGTTCGTCGCCGACGCAGGAAGCCACACGGTTACTGAGTACGACGCGTTAGCCCCGTTTTCCCCCATCGCGACCAAATCCTCGGCGATCATGCTTCATATCGCTTCGCCCGTACACTCAGGAGACGCGTGCGCTCTTGCACCGACCTCGATTACCGATATCGTCACCAGAGCAAATGCAAGTGGCGACGGTTCTGCGCGGTATTTCGTGTATCTCCTGGCCAGTCCCGAGCAGCTCGTTGGAGCACCTGAAGCAGAACAGCCAGGACTAGCCGGCCTCCAAATCGGGATCGATTACAAGGAGCGGAAAGATCCCCGGGACGGTCTTCATATCTTTTCTTGGCAATCGTGTTCTAATCTCGAATGGCGCCAGGATACTTGGCCGGAACCCGGATCCGGGAACACGATCACGTGGGTTGCCCCCGAGAACTGCAACAAGAAACCGATCGTGGTAGCTGGCTACTTCTACGTGGCGGCTTACAGCCCCTCTTTTCTCGCTGTGACCGGATATCCGACCACGGACCTGGTCAAGACGGCCAGCTGCTCGGCGGCGGAGAGCATCCCCGATCGCGCCATTGGACTCGATCGAGTCGGCTGGGTGTCTATGGGAGGCGGGGCAATCGGAGCGGATACGGACGGCTGCAATCCACTCTTGGAGCCCTGCGTCTCGCAACCGGTAGCAGCCAATCCCATGACTTGGGGACAGTTGAAAGGCAAGTTTATTTCAAAGCCGTGAGATGGCGATCGGCGCGCGCTACACCTTCTCGTGGGATTTGGCGGTGGTACCCGCAATGACGACTCGGTTACGTCCCTGATTTTTGGCGTTATAGAGTGCTTCATCCACCCGGGCCAGCAGGCCGTCGACTGTTTCGCCCAACTGGGCCGCCGCCACGCCGAAACTAGCCGACACCGCTAGAGAGCGCCCAGTCGTGGAAAATGGGGTGCCGTCAACGCTGGCGCGCATTCGCTCGGCAACCCCGGTGGCCATCGCTTCATCACAATCGGCCAGGACGACCAGAAATTCCTCTCCGCCATAGCGGCCCACTGCGTCATAGGGTCGCGCTGTGGCGGTGAGCCGGCGTACGAACTCACTCAATACTTCATCTCCGGCCAAGTGCCCGTTCTCATCGTTCACGAGTTTGAAATGATCGATGTCGGCAAGGATCGCGGCCACCGATCCTCCGGTGCGCCGGGCACGCTCTAACTCCCGGGTCAGCGCGTCCGTCGATGCGCGGCGATTCCAGGCGCCGGTTAAAGGGTCTCGCGTCGCGCGAACCTGCAACTCGGCCTGCATCGCCACGATGCGCCGCCCAATCCGCAGGCGGACTTCCAGTTCCTGGGCATTGAACGGCTTCGCCACATAGTCGTCCGCTCCGGCTTCCAGCCCGGCCACGATGTCCTCCACCGCGCTCTTGCCGGTCACCAGAATCACATAGGTATACGGAGCATGCGCGTTCTGGCGAAGGCGGGTGCATATCTCGGGACCATCGAGCTTGGGCATCATCCAGTCGAGCAGAGCGAGAGGGGGAGGATCGTTTCCCTGGAGGACTTCCCAGGCCTGCTCGCCGTCTTCGACCGCCACTACTTCGTAGCCCCATTCGGCGAGTCTCTTTTCGAGGCGCCGCCTCGAGATCACGTCATCTTCCGCCACCAGCACCCTCATGCCGCATCTTCCTCGCGCAGGATTTCCGGCAGAGCTCGCACGACGTTGGTAACCTCGCGCTCCAAGAGTGGGAATAAGGCGACCGCCCGGGGGACGGCTCCATTTGCTCCCGCATCCTCGATCTCTTGTGCTAGGGACCGAGCCGTCTCCGCGCCGAGCTGGGCCAAGCAGGACTTGATCGAGTGTGCGGCGCGCTCGATGACCTTCGCGTCTTCTGCAGTGATCGCGGACGAAAGTGTGTCGAGAAGAGCGGGCGTCTCGGTCATCATGAGATGCACGACCTCTTCCAGAAGATCGACGTCGCCGTCGAGACGATCCAGGATGCTCGCCCGATCCAGGGCTTTCTTGACCGGGGTCGGCGCGGGTGGAGTGGTCCCTTCCCCGTGGCCATGTACGCAACGCTCGATAGTTTCGAATAGAGCCGACGCTTCGATCGGTTTGGCGACGTAGTCGTCCATCCCCTGCTCGAGACAACGCTCGCGATCTCCGCTCATGGCGTGAGCGGTCATGGCAATGATGGGCAAGTGACCGCCCCGCTCTGCTTCGATCGTCCGGATCCGGCGGGTCGCCTCGAACCCATCCATAACCGGCATCTGGATATCCATCAAGACGACATCGAACGGTTCCTTCTCCAACCAATCGAGCGCTTGCTGTCCGTCGTGCGCAGGCTGGACGGTATGGCCGTGTTTGACGAGTACGCCCGTGGCGACACGTCGATTAATCGCGTTGTCTTCCGCCAACAAAATCCGCAAGGGACGTGCCGTCCGCCCGCTGCCGGTGGAGGCGGCTACCGCGCTAACCGCCGCCTCGAGCCCCACCACATGAGTGAGGATGGCGTCGAGGAGGTCGGATTGCTTGAGCGGCTTGATCACGTAGGCAACGATTCCAAGCTTCTCGCAACGGATGGCCTGATCGTTGAGATCCATGGAGGACAGCATCATGATCGTGACGCCGGACAGTTGCGGATCCTCTCGGATCTGCTGGGCGACCATGAACCCGTCTACGTCCGGCATCATGGCGTCGAGCAGGACCAGTGGATACGGTTCGCCGCGGGCGACCGCCCCGCGCAGCTCGGCCAGCGCGGCCGCGCCGCTCTCCACCGCGGTCGGCCGCATGAGCCACGAGGTCAACATGTCCTCAACGATGCGACGATTGATGGGGTGGTCATCGACCACCAAGGCGGCCATTCCCTTGAGTCCCCCGAGGGACTGTCGCGCCCGAGTCGCGGGGGATGTCGTGGCGGTTCTGAGACGCACGGTGAAATGGAACGAGCTCCCCTGTCCTGGCTCGCTCTCCACCCAGATGCGCCCGCCCATGAGCCGCACGAGCTGCGCACAAATAGAGAGGCCGAGTCCGGTGCCTCCGTAACGGCGGGTAACCGAGGCGTCCGCCTGGGTGAAGGCCTCGAAGATCGCGGCTTGCTTGTTCGGCGGAATGCCGATACCGGTATCCGTCACCGCCACGTGAAGCTCGTGTTCGAGACCGCCCTCCTGCATGCCCACCCGCACGACCACCTCGCCGTGCTCCGTGAATTTGATCGCGTTTCCAACCAGATTGACCACGACTTGTTGAATGCGAACCGGGTCGCCCTCAAGCGCATCCGGAATCGTGGCCGGAATGTCACTGATGAGTTCGAGGCCCTTCTGATGGGCTCGGAGGGCGAGGGCTTTGATCGTATCCCCGATGGAGTCGCGCAGGCTGAAGGGAACCGATTCGATCTGGATCTTCCCCGCCTCGATCTTCGAGAAATCCAGAATATCGTTGATGATGGTGAGAAGGGCATCCGCGGAGAACTTGACCGCCTGGAGATAGTCGCGCTGCTGGCGGCTGAGCTCGGTGTCGAGGGCCAGATCGGTCATCCCGAGGATCCCATTCATGGGAGTTCGGATCTCGTGACTCATGTTGGCGAGGAATTCGCTCTTGGCCTGGCTGGCGATGACCGCCGCGGCCCGCGCCTCCTCGAGCTCTCGAATCGCGCGCTCGAGGCTGTGGGCCAGAACCAACACGATGAGCAAGAGAACCAGGAACAAGGCCAGAGAAACGATCAGGGTATGCCGCATCGCGCCCACCGCGTCGCTTTCGACTTCGTCGGCGCGCTGCAAGATCCGGTGGGAGACCTCGTCCTCCACCTGTTTCAGGAGATCTATTTTTGCGGTGGCCGAAGCGAACCAGTCGGTCGATTCGATACCGAAATGTCCCGTCCGAGTCTCCGCGACCCGCTCCATCCGCAGGACCTCGCCCACCGTCGGGTTCGCCATTCGTTCGCGGTACATCGCCAACAAATCCGCATCGATCCCGTTGGCGAAGACTTCGAGGTACAACGCTTGCGTGTCGATGAGGGAACGAATAGCCAGGGACTGACTGGGGACAAGCTCGCCCCTTCCGAAAATCTCTGCTAATTGGGCGCGCTCGAGGTCCATCGTTTCCTTAGCGCGCAGGAGGGCAAGGTACGCTCCAGATAGCCGGCTGAGCTCCGCGTGCGAAGTCGTGGAGTCGATGGAACCGATGAGCGACAACAGCCGTGCGTTGAATTTGGTGAAGAAGGCGATCTCCTCGGCAGGGCTGATCGACCTGGACATCACCGCGTGCCGCTCCGCGGCGAGGTCGGCGAGGAACGATGCCACCGAGGGAACCTCGAGGCGGATCGTGGTGGGTAGCTCTTTCGCGTGCGCATCCGCGAACTTGAAGAACTTGATCAATTGATCGTCGGTACGGTGCTGCTGCTGGGTGACCTCCTTGCCGAAAGAAGCTCCCTTCGAGGTCAGGAAGACCGAGGACATCCCTCGTTCTTTCTGCGTCTCGTGCAACAGGTCCCCCACCCGCCCGGAGAGCTCGACCAGGGCTTCGAGCTCTTGGGCGTCCCGCTCCGTCGCCCGATGTTCCGAGATCGTACGCGTCGACAGGTAAGCGATCCCGAGGAGAGGAAAGACCAAGAGGAAGAGAATCTTGACCCTAAGATTCGTGGTCCCGCCACCGGTCAGATTAAGTCGGGGCATGAGGTTATGATCGACCACCGAAGGTAAATCTTGAGGTCGTACCGCCCCGCCAGGACCAGCTCCCAGGGGTCTAGGCAACGTCCTCGAGACGATCCTCCAGAGCTTCCCGGACGCGTCGGAGAAGCTGAGCCATGCTGAGGGGTTTCTGAAGGAATGCCTTCCCACCCTCCAAGTTGACCTGGTTCATGATCGCCTTATCGGCGTAGCCCGACATGTAGAGCACCCGACATGGGTGGCCTAGATTTCTAAGTCGCTCCATGAGCTCGATGGCGCTCATCCCCGGCATGACCACGTCCGTGAGCATGAGATCGATCGTGCCCCCGCCATCATGAAAAGCCTGGCAAACCGTCACCGCTTCGTTGCGGTTGGCTGCCTCGATGACGTCATAGCCGGCCTGCCGCAGGACTTCGCTGATCAGGTTCCGCACTTGATCCTCGTCTTCGATCACCAGCACGGTCTCTGAGCCACCCACCGGGACGGACTCCGCGCGATCGATATTTGTCTCGACCGCCCCCTGTACCGCGGGAAGGTAGACCTTGAACGTCGTGCCATCCCCGAGTTGGCTCGATACATCGATATATCCGCCGCTCTGCTGGACGATGCCGTGAACGGTGGAGAGTCCCAATCCCGTCCCCTTACCCTGTTCCTTGGTGGTAAAGAACGGCTCGAAGATTCGAGACAGATCTTGGGAATCGATCCCGCACCCGGTATCGCCGACCGCCAGGACGACGTAGGCACCCGGTGGCACAACTCCCGAGGTGGTCGCATGAGGCCGCTCCACGTCAACGCCTTGCGTTTCGATTTTGATCGTGCCGCCGAGCGGCATGGCGTCCCGC
>Ga0070698_100007962_pt1 | contig 11465 bp, 11 predicted proteins | sample KBSK1502metaG_FD_65477 | JGI IMG/M metagenome (GOLD analysis project Ga0070698, IMG submission 65477) | Corn, switchgrass and miscanthus rhizosphere microbial communities from Kellogg Biological Station, Michigan, USA - KBS K1-50-2 metaG | ecosystem: Host-associated > Plants > Roots >...
CGTGGCGGCCTGGCTGGCCGAGGTCCTGGGTCTCGGGTCGGGGCAGGCCGGCCGTCGGGCCGGCGCTTAGGCCGCCGGTGAGTGCGAGGTCTTGTCCGATGATTCCTGGCGCCGGGTCCGTATGACCGGCTGCGCGATAAGGTCAGTGGGCCTGTGCGGTGCGATGGGCTCCCCGTCAGGCAGCAGCTCTCCTGTGTCCTCGAAAACGACTATGCCGTTGCAGAGCAGGCTCCAGCCCTGCTCCGGGTGGCTGATGATGGTACGGGCCGCCTCGCGGTCCAGGCCGCTCGCGTCGGGGCACGGCGGCGTATGCGGGCACATGTGTGTGCCTCCTGGTCAGTCCTAGTTGTGGTCTTGATCAATACTACTGTGCCAGCAGTAACGCTCGGCACGGCATGGCCCGTTGTGACTGTTTTCCGTGCCACCCTTTGTAGCTTTCGTTGACCACGCTCGGGCCACGCTTTGGGCCACACGGGATGCACGATCTGGCACTGATGTACTACCCATTGTTACCACTCACTTCACCATGCGTAGCCACCCAGCGCGGGCGCCGCGCGAAGCCCGGTTGAGCCGCCAACACGCATCAGCCTGCTCCTCGGCGATTACTGGAGGAAGGCGACACGCCGGCACCAGGCCGGCCCGCTCAGGCTGGCACGTGCGGGACAATCCCGGCGGGCCTGGAGGGCAGGTCGGTACGGGGGGCCGGCGGGATGCCGGTGAGCCGGTGGGTCTCGCGCAGCGTCAGCAGCCGCTCCGCCTCGTCGGACCAGGCGTGCACGGCCGACCTGGCCCTGGCCTTCCGCCGGTAGATCCGGTCCTCGTAGCCGCGCGGCCCGATCTCCGCGCGCTCGGCCGCGTACGCGGCCCGCATGGCGTCGGTCAGCGCCGTGTCGAGGCTCCTGGCCAGCGGGTACAGCTCGTCGACGGGAACGGCGCGGGCCTGCGCCGTCCGGAACGCCTGCTCGGCGACGCGGGCCTTCGCCAGCAGCTCGTCGAACTGCGCGGCGAGGGCTACGTCGGCCGCGTACTCGGCCTCGGCCTGGCCGCTGACTTGATTGCGACGCTTGATCACGGAAGCCAGCCTAGTGCAGCTATGCCGCGCCCCGTCCGGGTCAGGCGAGACTTTCCAGCCAGCTGGCGTGCAACGCGGAGTACTCCCCGCCCTCGGCCAGGAGCTGGCCCGGCGGGCCGTCCTCCACGAAGGCCCCGTCGGAGATCACGAGCACCCGGTCGGCGATCTGCACCGTGGAGAGCCGGTGCGCGATGATCAGGGCGGTGCGCCCGGCCAGGATCGTACGCAGCGCCCGCTGCACCAGCCGCTCGCTGGGGATGTCGAGCAGCGAGGTCGCCTCGTCGAGCACCAGCACAGCCGGCGCCGCGAGGAACGCGCGGGTGAACGAGATCAGCTGCCGCTGGCCCGCGGACAGCCGCCCGCCGCGCTTGCCCACCGGCGCGTCGTAGCCCGCGGGGAGCGCGGCGATGAACTCGTGCGCGCCGATGGCCTGCGCCGCCCCCTCGATCTCGGCCCGCGACGCGCTCGGCCTGCCCAGCGCGATGTTCTCCGCGACAGTGCCGCTGAACAGGAAGTTCTCCTGGGTGATCATGATTACCTCGCGGCGCAGGGTCGGCTCATCCAGCTGCCTGAGGTCGACGCCGTCGAGCAGCACCCGGCCCTGGCCCGGGTCGTAGAACCTGGCCATCAGCCGGGCGATGGTCGTCTTTCCCGCGCCGGTGGCGCCGACCAGGGCGGCGGTCTGGCCGGCCGGGATGGTCAGGTCCAGCCCGCGCAGCACCGGCGCGTCGCGGTAGCCGAACCGGATCGACTCGAACCGCACGGACCGGCCACCCAGGGCCGCCCCGCTTGCTGGCAGCGCGGCCGGGTGCTCCGGCTCGGCCACCGCCGGCGCCTCGTCCAGCACTCCGGAGATCTTCTCCAGCGCCGCCGCGGCCGACTGGAACGTGTTGTAGAACTGCGCCAGGTCCTGCAGCGGGTCGAAGAACCGCTGGAGGTACAGCAGGAACGTGACCAGCACGCCGATCTTCATGCCGCCGTCGATGACTCTCAGCCCGCCGTAGAGCAGCACGGCCCCGATCGCGAGGTTGCCGACCAGGCTGATGCCCGGCGAGTAGATCGCGATCAGGCGGGAGGAGCGCAGGCTGGCCGCCGCGTAGCCGGCGTTGAGCTCGCCGAAGATCTCCTCGTTCCGCCGCTCCCTGCGGAACGCCTGGACCGCCCTGATGCCGCCGAAGGTCTCCACGAAGTGCACGATGACCTGCGCGATCGTCTCCCTGGTCCGGCGGTAGGCCAGCCCGGACTCGCGGCGGAACCAGGCGGTCAGCCAGGTCAGCGGACCGAATCCGGTCAGCACGACCAGCGCCAGCGGCCAGTCGAGCAGCAGCATCCCCGCGCCGACCAGCAGCAGCGACAAGGCCGCGGACACCAGCGAGTCCAGGCCTTCGTCAAACAGGTCGGAGATCGAGTCGATGTCCGAGACCTGCCGGGCGATGACCCGGCCGGAGGTGTAGCGCTCGTGGAACGACACGGGCAGCCGCAGGAAGTGCGCGAACAGGCGGCGCCTGAGCTCCAGCACCACGTCGGCGCCCAGGCGGCCCATCCCGGCGATGTAGGACCGGGTGGCGGCGGCCTGGGCGATGACCGCCACGGCGAACGCGGCGATGACGAGAGCCAGGGGAGCGGTGTCGTGCGACCGGGCCAGCCGCGGGATCCGGTCGATCCCGATCCCGACCAGCCACGGCCCGGCCAGGGCCGCGAGGTTGGCGATCACGATCAGCAGCAGGATCAGTCTCACCGTGGCCCGGTGCGGGCGGAGCAGGTCCTGGAGCAGGCGCCTGCCTCGCAGCCGCAGCAGCGACGCCAGGCTCGCCGGGACGTCCTCGACGTCCTCGGCGGCAATTCCGCGCCAGGCCTGCCCCGTGGCTGGCGGCACAGTCGAAGGGGTCTGGGTCATCGGCGGGCCTCCGTCAGGTCCTGGGCGGCGTCCTGGCCCGGGTGGTCGGCGCCGCTCATCAGCGCCCGGTAGCGGGCCTGGGTGGCGAGCAGGTCGTGGTGCGAGCCGGTCGCGACGATGACGCCGTCATCGAGCAGCGCCACCCGGTCGGCCAGCATGACCGTGGACGGCCGGTGCGCCACGACCAGCGCGGTCGAGGCGGCCAGCACCTCGGCGAGGGCGCGGGTGACCCGGGCCTCGGTGTGCACGTCCAGCGCGGACAGCGGGTCGTCGAGCAGCAGCACCTCGGGCCGGGCCAGGATCGCGCGGGCGAGCGCCACCCGCTGGCGCTGCCCGCCGGACAGCGCCATGCCCTGTTCGCCGATCCGGGTGTCCAGGCCCCAGGGCAGGTCGGCGACGAAGTCGGCCTGCGCCGCGGCCAGCGCGGCCAGGATCGCCTGCTCGTCCGCGCCGGCCGCGCCGTAGCTGACGTTTTCCCTGACGCTGGCCGAGAACAGCGTGGGATCCTCGAAGGCGCAGCCCACCCGGGAGCGCAGGACGGCGAGCGGCAGGTCCCTGACGTCAGCGCCGTCCAGCAGCACGCGGCCACCGGACACCTCAGCAAGCCTCGACACGAGCTGGAGCAGCGTCGTCTTGCCGGCGCCGTTCGGGCCGACGACCGCGACCGTCTCGCCGGGCTCGAGTTCCAGGCACACGTCGCGCAGGACCGGCGCGGGCGCGCCGGGGTAGCGGAACGTCACGTGATCGAAGACGAGCCGCGCCCGCGGCCGCGCCGGAGCGGGCACCCCGGCGGGAGCACCGCCACCGTCGGTGATCGCGGGCTCGGTGTCGAAGATCTCGTAGATCCGCTGCGCCGCCGTGGCGGCCTCCTGGCCGGCGGCCAGAATGTAGCCCATCGCCTCGATGGGCCACACCAGCTGCAGGGCCAGCGCGATGAAGGCGACAAGTCCGCCGAGGCTCAGCTTCCCGTGGCTGACCGCGAGCGCGCCGAGCAGCAGGATCAGGCCGATGACCGCGTTCGGCACCAGGTCGAGGCCGGACCAGAAGGTGCCCCGCAGCCTGGCCTTCTCCACCTGGGTGATGCGCACAAGCGCGGCCTGGCTCCCGTGCTGCACGGCGGCCTCGTCGCGTCGCCCGAGGGCCTTGAGCACCCGGACGCCGGCTGCGGCCTCCTCGACGTAGGTGGCAAGGTCGCCCTGCTGGTCCTGGGCGCGGCGGGACAGCACCCGGTACCGCCGCTCGAAGCGGGTGCAGATCACGAGGACCGGGAGGAAGACGAGCCCGGTCAGCAGGCCGAGCCACCAGTTCAGCCGGATCAGCAGGGCGATGACGGCCACGAACGTCACCACGTTGGTGATGAAGAAGATGATGCCGAACCCGGCGAAGCGCCGGATAGCCGACAGGTCCGTCGTGGCCCGCGAAAGCAGCTGGCCGGACTGCCACTCATCGTGGAACCCGACATCCAGCCGCTCCAGGTGCGCGTACAGGCTGTCACGCATGGACCGCTCCATGCCGGTCACCGCGCTGGCCTGCACCCACCGCCGGTAGAGGCTCAGCCCGGACTCGGTGACGCCCAGGGCGATCGCGGCCAGGCCGAGCGGTATCAGGGCACGCGTGTCGCCGTGCGCGATCGGTCCGTCGATGATCCCCTTGACCAGCAGCGGGATCACGATCTCGGCGCCGGCCGCTCCCATCGCGGCGGCGAGCATCAGCGCTAACAGCCAGAGGTACGGGCGCAGGTACTCCCGGGTCCGCCACAGTGCGGCGAGGGGCGTTTGCTCGGCGTGATCCTGGCCCGCCCGCCGGGTCCGTGCTCGCCGGGTTTGGGCATGCGGCAGCGAGCCAGATGTTTCGGTGGGCATTTTCCGCAGGCTAACCGCGCGACCGGCAGGCTGTCACCTGGTTTTTTCTCCGATAGGGCGCGGGATGGCGCAGAGTGGGTCAGTCTGGCTTCTGTTTAACCCTTGTCGCGGAGCTTGCTCCGCGGCGGGGGTTGAAGGGGGGTCGTCCCCCCTAGGGATAGATCCGCGCGGGGGAGCGCCGGATGCACAACGCCGGCAGGGGAGGGACCCATGGAGTTGCGCAATTCCTCGGATCGCCAGTGACGGGGTGGTCCGCGGCTGAGGGGTTACGTGCCTACGGCGACGGCGTGACGGTCATCTGCGAGCTTGCGGCCCAGTTCAGCGCGGGGAGCTGGGATGCCGCGACGCCCTGCGCGGAATGGCGGGCCGCCGACCTGGCCGGGCACCTGCGCTGCATGGCCGACGACTACCACGAGTATCTCGACGAGGCACCGGGCAGCCGGCTGGCCCGGCTGATGGCCACGGGAGCGCACCCGGACACCCTGGCGCGCAAGCTGGCCCGGCAGAACGCGGCCGAGCTGGCCGCGCTGCCCGACCGCCCTCCGCCCGAGCACATCGCGGCGTTCGCCGAATCGGCCCGCTCGTACGCTGGCCGGCTGGAGCCCGTCTGGGAGCTGCCGCACCATCGCTACCGGGACGCCGTCGTCACCGTCGGGGGGATGGCGGGAGCGGCGTGCGCCGAGTGGCACCTGCACGCGTGGGACCTGGCCCGGGCGCTGGGCAAGGATTACCGGCCGGTCGACCCGGAGATCGTGCTGGCCGGCTGGCGCGCGGGCGTCCCGCAGCTGCCGGGGGCGCAGGACCCCGGATCCGGCGACCCGTGGCTGGTCCTGCTGCATTCCTCCGGCCGCTCGCCCGGCTGGCCCGGCCAGCCGGGCGCGCTGCGATGATGTCCTGATGGGCTTCGATGTTGACCGGGTGCGCGCGTGCTACCCGGCCCTGGCCGACGGCTACGCCTACCTAGACGGGGCCGCGGGCACGCAGCTGCCGGACTCGGTGATCGACGCGATGGCCGGGGCGTACCGGGCGGGACTCGGCAACTCGGGCGGCGCGTTCCCGGCCAGCCGCCGTTCCGACGAGATCACCGCCGAGTGCCGGCGGGCCGTAGCCGACCTCACCGGCGGCCGGCCCGAGGGGGTCATCCTCGGGCCGAACATGACCACGCTGACCTATCGGCTGGCCCGCACCCTGGCCGCGGGCTGGGGTCCGGGCGACGAGGTCGTGGTCACCCGGCTCGACCATGACGCGAACGTGCGGCCGTGGGTGCAGGCGGCGTCCGCGGTCGGCGCCGTCGTGCGCTGGGCCGACGTGCAGCTGCCCGAGGGGGACCTGCCGCTGGCCAGCGTCCGGCCCCTGATCTCGGACCGGACCAGGCTGGTCGCGGTCACCGCGGCGAGCAACCTGATCGGCACCCGCCCGGACGTGGCCGGCATCGCCGCGCTGGCGCACGCGGCCGGGGCGCTGGCCTACGTCGACGGGGTGCACGCGACCCCGCACGGCCCGGTTGACGTGGGCGAGCTCGGCGCCGACCTGTACGCCACGAGCGCGTACAAGTGGTCCGGGCCGCATGTAGGCGCGGTGGTCGCGGATCCGGCGATGCTCGAGTCCCTGGCCCCGGACAAGCTGGCCCCGGCGCCCGCCGAGGTGCCCGACCGGTTCGAGCAGGGCACGCTGGCGTTCGCCGACCTGGCCGGCGTGACCGCGGCGGTCGATCACCTGGCCTCGCTGGCCGGCCCGGCGCCCGGCGCCGGTACCCGGCGCGAGCGGCTCCTGGCCGGGCTGGCCGCGGCCGAGGCGCACGAGCAGGACCTGTTCCGGGTGCTGCTCGGCGGTCTGGACGCGATGGGCCACGTCACGACCTACGGCAAGGCGGCCCGGCGGACCGCTACCGCGTACTTCAACGTCGCCGGCCGCACGCCGCGCCAGGTAGCCGAGCACCTGGCCAGCCGCAAGGTCAACGTATGGGACGGGGACAACTACGCCTGGGAGCTGGCCGGCGCCCTCGGCCTGCGGGAGACGGGCGGCGCCGTGCGGGCGGGGCTGGTGCACTACAACGACCGGTCAGACGTCGACCGGCTGCTGGCGGCGGTTGCGGAACTCGGCGGGTAAGAGCGCCCCGCCTGGTCAACCAGCCAAGCCGCCGCGCCCACTGTCAGGTCAAAGTCAAGGTAAAAGCATCCGAGCCCTTCGGCTAGGCGCGGAAACCACGTGGGCACCCTTCCCCAAGGCCTCCAGGGTTCCCCCGGAGATTTCCCCCGCACCCCCGGTCCTTACCCCCTCCCGCCCGCCCTGGTGTACGTGGCACAGCCAGTCACCGGGCTGGTGAGGAACACGACGCTCGTGCAGGCCGAAAACCCCGGCGCGCAGCAGCAGGGCCATAGGAACAAGACCGTGGTAGCGGCAGGCGCCCAGCGCGGCGCAGCGATCAAGCCGCCGGGAGAACCCCCATACGCTCCGCGAGGGCGACAGCCTCGGTCTTGAGCGAGCCAGTTGCGGTGCGGACCAGTTCCACCGCGACTCCCCGGGTAAGCGGGGAGTAGGGCGCTTCCTCCGGTGACTCGGTGTAGGACCGCTCCAGGAATTGCCTGGCCTGGTCAAGCTCCCGGCGCTGCATGTGGCCGGCCGCGATCTCCCCGTACAGGCGGCCGCGGCGCTCCCGCGACGGCACCGCCGCCGGGTCGATCCGCTCGGCGCGGCCCACGGCCTCACCGAACCGGCGAAGCTCCGCCGCGATGCTGACCCCGTGAATATCGACGTTGGCCCGGCCGAAGATCGTCTGCGGGTGGAAGTAACCCGCCGGAAGCGCGTCGGCCATACGGTCGGCGGTGTCCCAGAACCGCCACGCGTTGCCGTCATCGCCCTGGTAGGCCGCGCTGATCCCCATGTGCAGGCACAAGCTGCCGTACAGGCCCATCGCGTCCGGGCTGCCCATGTGCCGCTCCAGCTCACCGGCGGCCTCGCCGACTACCCGCTGCGCCGAATCCGCGTCCACGCTGCGCAGTACATGCCCCTGCGTCCAGGCGCCGAACGCCAGGCTCACCGGATCATCGGCGGCCTGCGCCGCCCGCGCGGCCCGGTCAGCGATGATCCGCCCGGTCTCCGGCTCGACTAGGTCCACCGCCAGATGCTGCGCCAGGCCGTATGCACTGGCCAGGGCACTGCCCGCCCTTCGCCGTTCCCGACCGTCGAGCACCACGGTAGCGCGGTCCAGTCCGCTGATGAGCTCGGGCAGCACCGCGGCCACCGCCGAGTGGTTGTCGGGCAGTGCGTGCCAGTCCCGCCACGCAGCAGCGACACCTTCCTCCAGCGCGGCCACATCAGGAGGGTCGGCGTCGCGGGCGGGACGGAACGACCCGACCCCCGCGATCTTGCGGGCCGCCTCCCCGGCCGGATGCTGGGGCCCCTCGAACGCGCTGACTGGTATCTCGACCTGCCCGTCGATCAGCACCGACAGGTCGTCCACCCGCAGCACCCGCGCCAGCCGCACCAGGGCCGGTATCGAGACCCCGCGCTGGCCCGCCTCGATCCGCTTCAGCCAGTCCGCCGAGTAGCCCACCAGGTTCGCCAGCACAACCCGGGTCATCCCGCGCCGCTCGCGCAGATGCCGGATCCGCTCGCCCGTGGTGAACTCCGCTGGCATCTCCATCGTGGCCGCCTCCACCTCGGAGACTACCCACCAGCCCAAGCCGGCGCGCGCCAGGCAAGCCTCAGGCGCGCCGGGGTAGCAGGGCGCGCAGGGGGGACAACTCGTCCCTGCCAATCACCGACACAAGCCATATGGTCACGTGAGCCAACAACGGCGCGACCGACAAGGAACCCCGTGACCACCCGCAACAATGTCCCCGACGCCACTAAGACCGCTACGGCCGCACACGCACTCACACGCATCGACCCCCGGGTACCGCGCCCGGCCCGGGTCTACGCCTACTGGCTAGGGTCAAAAGATCACTACCCGGCCGACCGCGAGGCCGCCGAGGAGGTCGCCGCGCACCGTCCCCAAGTGGTCACCGGCGCGCGGGCGAACCGGGCGTTTCTCGCCCGCGCCGTCCGCTACCTGGCCGGCCGGCGCGGGATACGCCAGTTCCTCGACATCGGCCCCGGCCTGCCGGCCCCCGACGCCACCCACACCGTGGCCCAGGCGATCGCCGCCGAATCCAAGATCGTCTACGTGGACAACGACCCGCTCGTGCTGGCGCACGCCCGCGCCCTGCTGACCAGCAAGACCGGCGGCATCTGCGAGCACGTGGACGCAGACCTGCGCGATCCTGAGAAGATCCTCGCGGAAGCGGGCCGGACGCTGGACCTCACCCGGCCAGCTGCCGTGATCCTCACGGCCGTGCTGCACTTCCTGACCGACGCCGACGACCCGGCCGGCGTCGTCGCCGCGCACGCCGCCGCGTTAGCACCGGGAAGCTTCGTCGCGATCTCGCACCTGACCAGCGACTTCGCCCCCGACGCCGTGACCGCCGGGGTAGCGGTCTACAACGCGCTGGTCCCGGCCGGGATCACCGCCCGCAGCCACGCGCAGGTCACCGCCTTGTTCGGCGGGCTGCGCCTGGTCGCGCCCGGGATCGTCCCGGTCAGCGGATGGCGGCCCGGCCACGCCCCGGTGCACAGCGTCAGCGCCGACCTATACGCGGGGCTTGCCTCTACACGCCGCCCCGCCGACCACACGATCACCTCCTGACCAGATGACACAAGCGAGGAGCCATGCCAGCCGCGATCACTGTTCAGGCAGGCCAGCGCGATTTGCTGGCGCAAGCGCTGACGGACGCGGTGTATTACCGCGACCCGCCCGTGCACTGCGCCGCCTGCGCCGCCCAGCAGGACCCCGACGCGCTGTGCCCGGAGTGCGCGGCCACGCTGGCCCGCGCCACCGCCTACCTAGACCTGCGCCGCACCCTGGGACTGGAGGCGCCGAGTGAGTGACGCCTGGCGCGGCGCTGGCGCTGCTGGACCGTCCGCCTATCCGGCCGGGAGCGTGTGCCGGTACACGCGGGACTCGCGGATCTCGAAGCCGACGCGCTCGTAGAGCCGGCCGGCCGCCTCCCGGGACGGCCGCGAGGTCAGATCCACGGTCCTGGCGCCGGCCTCCCGGGCGATCCGCACGGCCTCGCGGGTCAGCGCCTCCCCGGTGCCCTGCCCGCGGGCGGACTCGTCGACGACCACGTCCTCGATCCAGGCCCGCAGCCCGGTCGGTAGCGGGAAGATGACCAGCGTCAGCGTGCCGATGATCGTGCCCGCGGAGCGGGCCAGGAGCAGCGTGTTCGCCGGGCAGTTCACGATCGCCTCGAGGTCTGCCTGCCCGAGCGGCTTGGCTGACCTGGACAGCTGCGGCAGCAGGCGGCCGAAGGCCTCGACCACCTCGCCGGTCACCTCGCCAAGCACCTCTACCTGGAGCGTCACCCCCGGCACCCTACCCGACCGCGCTCGCGCCGGTAGGCCCCGGGCGGCACGCCGACGACCCGCTTGAAGAGCCGGGCGAGATGGGCCTCCGCGGCGACCGGCGCGGGCGCCAGGCCCCCGTCGAGCAGCCGCCGCGCGAGGCGCACCCAGGTACAGGAGAGTTGTCGCGCAGACGAACAGGACGTTGCGCTGCGGCCCGCCGAACGTGAAGTTGGCCACAATCTCGGGGAGGCGCAGCTTGCCGAGCAGCGTGCCGTCCGGGTCGAAGCAGTGCAGGCCGTCGGCCGCTGTACGTTCAGGGGTAAGCCTGCTCAAACACCCTGGGAGAGCACATGCCGAACGCAGCAGAACCGCCGGACTTCCTCGTGCACCGGGCGGGCGACAGCGTCGCGGTGGCGGTGCGGGACCTGTCGCCGGGCACCGTGCGTGGCGGGTACCTCTCCGGGGGCGAGCGGGTCACCCTGTCCCTCACCGAGCCGGTACCGCTGGGCCACAAGTTCGCGCTGCGGGAGATCGGCCGCGGCGCGGACGTTATCGAGTACGGGGTTCGCGTCGCGATCGCGACCAGCGACATCGCGATCGGCCAGCACGCGCACGTGCACAACCTGAGGAGCGCGCGGTGGCAGCGCAGCGTCGCCAGCTGAGCGGCTTCCGGCGGCCGGACGGGTCCATCGGGATCCGCAACAAGGTAGTGATCATTCCCGTCGATGACCTGTCCAACGCGGTGTGCGAGGCGGCGGCCGCGACGATCCCGGACGCGCTGGCCCTGCCGCACCACTACGGGCGGCTGCAGTTCGGCGAGGACCTGGAGCTCACGTTCCGCACGCTGATCGGGACCGGGGCGAACCCGAACGTGGCCGCGGCCGTGGTGGTGGGCATCGAGCCGAACTGGACCGCGCGGGTGGCCGACGGCATCGCCGCGTCCGGCAAGCCGGTGGACGGGTTCTGGATCGAGGGCCAGGGGGACCTGCGCACCCACGAGCGGGCGGCGCGACGGCTGGCCCAGTTCGTCCGCGACGCCAGCGAGTGCCAGCGCGAGCCGGCCGAGCCCGGCGAGATCATGATGAGCATCAAGTGCGGCGAGTCCGACACCACCAGCGGGCTCGGGTCGTGCCCCACCACCGCGGAGGTGGTCGACCGGTGGGTCGACGCGGGCGGGACCGTGCTGTTCGGCGAGACCAGCGAGCTGACCGGCGGGGAGCACCTGATCGCCGCGCGGTGCGCCGAC
>Ga0070698_100007963_pt1 | contig 11464 bp, 12 predicted proteins | sample KBSK1502metaG_FD_65477 | JGI IMG/M metagenome (GOLD analysis project Ga0070698, IMG submission 65477) | Corn, switchgrass and miscanthus rhizosphere microbial communities from Kellogg Biological Station, Michigan, USA - KBS K1-50-2 metaG | ecosystem: Host-associated > Plants > Roots >...
CCGGCCACGACGCAGTCCGCGGTGCGCTCATGCTTGATCTTGAACATGACCCGCTTGTCCGGCTGGTAGGTCACGTCGAGCGGCTTGGCGACCAGCCCGTCGAGCCCGGCGCCCTCGAACTGGCGGAACCACGCTGTCGCCTGTTCCCGGTCGGTGGTCACCGGGGTCAGGTGGATCGGTGACCTGGCCCCGGCGAGGGCTTGTTCCAGCGCGGCCCGGCGCTGCGCGAACGGCTGCCCGGTGAGGTCGGTGTCGCCGAGCGCGAGCAGGTCGAACGCGATGAAATGCGCCGGGGTCTGGGTGGCCAGCAGGTCCACCCGGCTGGCCGCGGGGTGGATCCGCTGTAGCAGGGCCTCGAAGTCAAGCCGCCTGCCCTCGGCGTCGGGCACGACGATCTCGCCGTCGACCACGCAGCGTTGCGGCAGGTTCTCCATGATCGCCGCGACGATCTCGGGGAAGTAGCGGGTCATCGGGCGCTCGTTCCGGCTGCCGATCTCGACCTCGCCGGCGTCCCGGAAGACGATCGACCGGAAGCCGTCCCACTTGGGCTCGAAGCAGAACGGGCCGTCGGGTATCTGGTCCACCGCCTTGGCCAGCATGGGCGCGACCGGCGGGTTCACGGGAAGGCGCATGATCCCATCTTCCCTGGTGCGGCGGGTGCGGGTGCGCTCCGGTACCGGCTAGCGCCGGGATCCCCTGCCGCGCACCGTTTCCTTCGCTCCCCCGAACGGCTCGCGCCGGGCCTGGCCGCCCGGCTTCGCGTTGTTTGCTTCGCTTCCGTTGACGGGCTTGCGCCGGGGCCGGCCGCCCGGCGTCACGTCTCCCTGATCACCTCGGCCGGATCCTTGTCCTCGCGCAGCCCGCGGTAGGACGGGGCGCGCATCCGGCCCGCGGACGTCCACCCGGCGAACGCCACTTCGACGACCAGCCGGGGCTCCACCCACAGCGCGTCCCGCGCGTGCTCGGCCGGCACGGACGTGCCGAACGGCGAGGCCGCCCGGCGCAGCGGCGCCAGCCGCTCGCCGAGCATCCGCAGCGACTGCTCGTTGAACCCGGTGCCGACCCGGCCCGCGTAGGCCAGGCCGTGCCCGGTCTGCACGCCGACGAGCAGCGAGCCGACCTGCCCGGCCCGGCGGCCCTTGCCGGGCCTGATGCCGCCGACCACCGCCTCCTGGCTGAGCACGGGCTTGATCTTGAGCCAGTCCGCCGACCGGGCGCCGGGCCGGTACCTGGCCGCCAGCCGCTTGGCGACGACCCCCTCGAGTCCCTGGGCCACCCCGGCGGCCAGCACGTCCTCGCCCGCCGTGTCGGTGAACGCCGGCGGGGTCTGCCACGACGGCCCGGCCAGCCCCAGCCCCTCCAGCAGCTCGCGGCGCTCCCGGTACGGCAGGTCGACGGTGGGCCGCCAGTCCAGGTACAGCAAGTCGAAGGCCAGGTAGGTCACCGGGGTCCGGCGGGCCAGTTCGGCCGCCTCGGGGGCCGACGTCACGTGCATCCTCGGCTGCAGCGCCTCGAAGCTGGGGCGGCCGCCGTCGAGCGCCACGATCTCCCCGTCGAGGACGATCTGGCGCGGGCCGGCCGCCGGGCCGAGCCCGCGCAGTTCCGGGTACGCGACGGTCACGTCCTTGCCCGAGCGCGAGATGAGCCGGAGCAGCCGGCCGCCGCTCAGGTAGGCGGACGTCCGCACCCCGTCCCACTTCAGCTCGTACGCCCAGCCGTCGTCGTCGGGCGGCAGTTCCCCGCTGGTCGCGAGCATCGGCGGCACCCAGTCCGGCAACGGCACGCGTTCGCGGTGGAGCATCCAGTCGTCGTCCCGGGTGCGGTACAGCGTGTAGCCGCCGGACACGCGGCGGCCGTGCAGCACCACCTTGACCTCGCCGGGTTTCCACTTCAGCACCTCGTACCGGCCGCGGTCCCAGATGGTCATGGTCCCGGCGCCGTACTCGCCGCGCGGGATGACGCCGCTGAACTCGGCGTACTCGAGCGGGTGATCCTCGGTGTGCTTGGCGAAGTGGTCCTTGCCCGGATCCTCAGGGATGCCCTTCGGCACCGCCCACGAGACGAGCACGCCGTCCCGCTCCAGCCGCAGGTCCCAGTGCAGCGCGCGGGCGTGATGCTCCTGCACGACGAAGATGCCTCCCGCCGCCGCCGCGGCCGCGCCGGGCGCGCCGGCGGTGCCGGCGGCGGGCGGGACGGGCTCAGGGGTGCGCGACGCGTTGCGCTTGCGCCGATATTCGTCGAGGCTCACCAGCCCGGCCTCCCCCGGCTCCCGGCAGCGCACCCGGCCAGGGCGGATGCTCGCCCCGCCGTGCGGACTCGGTCGTGGATCATTCTGTCCTACCCCGTGCGGACTACAGTGATAGGTATGTCACGCAGGGACGATGAAGCCCCGGCCGGCCGGGACCGCGAGACCCTGGCCGGCCGGGACCGCGAGACCCTGGCCGACGGGAACGGCGGGCCTGCCGCCGGCGAGAACGGCGAGACCCGGGCCGACGGGCTGACCGAGCCGTGGCAGCGGCAGCTGAACGCGCTCGGCGGGTTCATCCGCGTGCAGCGACGGCTCGCAGACATGTCGCTGCGCGAGTTGGCGAGCCTCACCAGCGTCTCCAACGCCTACCTCAGCCAGATCGAGCGCGGGCTGCACCAGCCGTCGCTGCGCGTGCTGCGGTCGATCGCGCAGGCGCTGCGGATCGCGCCCGAGGAACTGCTCAGGCGGGCGAACTTCATCCCGTCCAGGGACGAGGCCGACGCCGCGAGCAGCGCGGATGCCCCCGCGCAGGCCGCCGCGCCGCCCGACACCGAGGCGGCCATAGCGGCCGACCCTCGGCTCACCCCAGGGCAGCGTGAGGCGCTGCTGAACGTGTACCGCAGCTTCCGCGACTCCCGGGCTCCCGCGGCTCAACCGGAATCTGGCTCGTAGCCCCTGATCAGGAAAAGATGTGCGCGTGCTGGCGTGCTCATCTCTCCGAGATCATGGGTTGCTCCGTGGCCGACCGGGTCAACCCAGTTCTTCTTCAATGATCTCGTCGCACAGCGTGAGGCACTCCGCGCAGATAGTCACGGACCCGGGGCTCTCATCGCCCGATCCGGCCGCCATGGCGGCCAGCCCGGGCACTTGATCGCGACGCTTGCCACAGAAGGTGCAGCGCGCCTCCCCGTCCTGCTCCGGCACGGCGTTGATCTGCCCGAGCTCGGTACCGGCGCTGATACCCGAGGTCACCACGCCCTCGGCCTGTCCGACGCACGCGTCGCAGATGTAGGCGCCAGGGCCCGCTATCAGCTTGCGGACGTGGTCCTGGGCTCTCCCGCAAAATGAACAGGCGAGGTCGGGATGCTGCCTGCGCGCGCTGCCCTCATCCACGCCCCCACTGTAGATGCGCGAGCCACCAGGTCATCGCAGCGGCGGTCGTGCCGGCCCGGCCGACGGGCGAGCTGCTTGACATAGCTAACATCCGCGCTTGACAGAGCTAGCGTTTTTGCGTACTTTAGTTTGCAGGCCACACAACGTGAATCTGAAGGAGCACGATATGACCAGCACACAGGAGCGGATCGCAGGCGCCGTCCGCTACGGCCAGGAGACGGTGAACTCCACCGTGCGTACCTGGACCGACAGCATGCAGAAGCTCGTCAACAACCTGGACGTCAGGTCCACGGTCCCCACCCTCGACGAGCTGGTGGACCGCTCGTACACGTTCGGCGTGCAGATCCTCGCCCTGCAGCGTGACTTCGCCAAGAGCCTGATCGCCTACGCCGGCCCGCTGACCGAGACGCTCAGCACCGCGCCCCGGAAGGCCGAGCGCTTCGTCCTGCGGACCGAGCGCACCGGCGCGAAGAGGGCCGAGAACGTCGCGGCGAAGGCCGAGACCACGGCCGCCAAGGTCGAGGACATCGCCGAGCAGGCCGAGCGGACCGCCACGAAGGCGCAGCACTCCGCCAGCGCCCGCAGCCGCACCGCCAAGAGCTAAGCACCCGCAACAGCGCACCGAGCCCGGCGCGGCGGCGGCTCGCCGGCCGTCACCACGCCGGGCTCTGCCGTCCTCACGCCCCGTATGCGGCGCCGCACGGCACCGGCTGGCGCGGCGGGGGACGGCCGGCCGGTCGGTGAGGGTCAGCGCGGGGGGGCGGGCCAGCGTAACATCTGGCGCATCCTGATGTAGCGCTCGACGTCGTCCTTGCTCGCGTAGATAACCGCACCCGCCGTGCCGAGGCCGAGCAGCAGAACCCATCGCCACCAGTTCATCGGGACTCCCCTCAGTCGCCGCGGTACCTATCCGACGCTACCCCTACCCAGTCGCGCACACCCCGACCAGGTCAGGCGGGCGTCACCAGCTCGGGAAGATCCGGGAGACGAGCGCGCCGAGCGCGGCGCCGAGCGGGGCGTCGATGGTCATCAGGGCGTGCGCGTCACCCCGGGTGGCGCCCTGGTTGATGATCACAACCGGAATGTCCAGCTTCGCCGCCTGCCGGACGAACCGGTAGCCGGACATCACTCTCAGCGATGAGCCGAGCACGATCAGCGCCGACGCCCGCTCGACCAGCCGGAAGCACTCGTCCACCCGGGGCCGCGGCACGTTCTCGCCGAAGAACACCACGTCGGGCTTGAGCACGCCGCCGCAGCCCTCGCAGCCGGCCACCACGAAACCGGTCACCTCGTCGTCGGCGAGGATCGCGTCGCCGTCCGGCGTGACGTGCGCGGCCCGTGCCGCCCAGCCGGGGTTCGCCCCGCGCAGCCGCTCGTCGAGCCGCCACCGCGGGGTCCGCTCACCGCAGCCGAGGCACAGGACCCAGCTCAGGCTGCCATGCAACTCGATCACCCCGGACGCGCCCGCGGCCTGGTGCAGGCCGTCCACGTTCTGCGTGATCATCCCGGCCAGGAGCCCGCCGCGCTGGAGCTCGGCGACGGCGCGGTGCCCGGCGTTCGGGGCCGCGCGGGCCACGTGCCGCCAGCCGAGATGGCTGCGCGCCCAGTACCGCTGCCGGGCCGCCGCCGTGGCCGTGAACGTCTGGTAGGTCATCGGCTCGGCCCGGCGGGCGAGTCCGCTCGGGCCGCGGTAGTCCGGGATGCCGGATTCGGTGGACAACCCGGCGCCGCTCAAGATCACCACGTTCCCGGCCGCGAGGAGATCGGCCAGCATCCCGAACGGCGGGACGACGTCCCGGAACGCGGGGCTGCGCGGCGAGGTGACCTGCTCCCGCTCGGCCGTGACGACGCCGGCCACACCCTCCTGCGGGGCGCCTCGGGTGCCGTGCTCGGCGCTGTCCAGGGGCTGGGTCACCTCTTCATGCTGCCACCCGCGACGGGGTGGGTTGCCCGCGCCCGGCGCCGGTACACGGTGTCCGCAGCTGAGACAGCCGCTGGGTGCCCCGGAACCTAACATGGCCACCGCGGCCCCGGGGGAGGATGGTTGGCGAGCGACCGGATAAGGGAGTCCGATGATCTTCATCACCGCCAAGTTCAAGATCAAGCCCGAGCACGCCGACAACTGGCCGCAGATCAGCGAGGAGTTCACCAAGGCGACCCGCGGGGAGCCAGGGTGCCTCTGGTTCGACTGGTCCAGGAGCGTGGACGACCCGGAGGAGTACGTCCTGGTCGAGGCGTTCCGGGACGGCGCAGCCGGGGGTGCTCACGTCCAGTCCGAGCACTTCAAGAGGGCGCAGCAGTGGCTGCCGCGGCACCTGGCGAGCACTCCCAAGATCGTTAACTTCGAGATCGCGCAGGACGACTGGTCCCGGCTCGGCGAGATGGCGGTCCCCGGCGACGAGGGCTGACCGCCCCGCCCGCTCTCCGCGCGTGGCTGTCAGACCGAGAGCAGGCCGATGGCGGCCTTGGCGCGGGCTAGCGTGACGGTCGCGAGCGACCGGGCGCGCTCGGCGCCGGCGCGCAGCACGTGCAACACGACCTGCTGGTCGGCGGCGAGCGCCGCGTACCGGTCCTGCAGGGGCGTGAGCAGGTCGACCACGGCCTCGGCGCAGGACTCCTTTAGTTCCCGGTATGACCCGACTCCCGCTGCCGCCTCACCGGGCGTGGTGCCGGTGCACGCGGCCAGGATCGCGAGCAGGTTGGTGACGCCCGGGCCGGCCTCGGTCCCCGGCTCCAGCCGCTGGCCGCTGTCGGTAACCGCCCGCGCGATCTTGCGCCGGATGACGTCCGGCGGGTCGAGCAGGCGGATGACGCCCGGTGCGTGTGGTGCGGCCGACTTGTCCATCTTGACGGCCGGATCCTGCAGGTTCATCACGCGCGCGGCCACCGCGGGGGTGACCGCGCGCGGCACCGTGAACGTCTGGCCGTAGGCGCCGTTGAACCGGATGGCGAGATCGCGGGCGAGCTCGAGGTGCTGCCGCTGATCGTCGCCGACCGGCACGGCGTCGACGCCGTAGAGCAGGACGTCCGCCGCCATCAGCACCGGGTAGGTGAGCAGCGCCGCGCGCACCGACTCCTGGCCGGCCGACTTCTGCTTGTACTGGATCATCCGGCGCAGCTCTCCGTCGTGCGCGGTGGCCTCCAGCAGCCAGAGCAACTCGGCGTGCGCGGGCACGCCGCTCTGCAGGAACACCGTGCACCGGGCGGGATCCAGCCCGGCCGCGAGCAGCAGCCCGGCCTGCTCGAGCGTCTGCGCCCGGACGACGGCCGGATCGTGCGGCACCGTGATCGCGTGCAGGTCGGCGACGCCGTAGAGCGAGTCGGCGCCGCGCTGGTCGGCGACCCAGTGCTGGATGGCGCCGAGCAGGTTTCCGAGCGTGAGGCTGCCGCTCGGGACGACGAGGGAGAGCGTGCGAGCCATGCGGGTCTCCGGTGCGTAAGAGCCTCCCCCGCGGGCGCTGGTCCCGGGGGATTCGGTGCGCTACATCCTGTCAGCAAAGCCGTAACTGGCCGAGACCGCCCGAAACGGGCCGATCCGCCGTAGGCTGTCGGAGGCTGGTGACAACCCGCGGTCGCCGAGCGGAGCGGAGGCCTTCGGTGACATCCACGGGTTCGACGACCGACCCGGCACGCCAGCGTGGCGGGTGCACCTTCTACGACGCCCGCCGCGGCGTCCACTACACCAAGCCCGCGCTGCGCGGCTGGCTGCACCTGCTGGGGTTCGCGGCGTCGCTGGTGGTCGGGATCCTGCTGCTGAGTTGGGTCCGGGGTGGCGCCAGGATCACCGCCGGGGCGATCTACGCGGCGAGCGTGAGCGCGCTGTTCGGGGCCAGCGCGCTCTATCACCGCGGCAACTGGACGAACGCCTGGCGGCAGCGGCTGCAGCGCCTCGACCACCTGATGATCTTCTTCCTCATAGCTGGCACGGCGACGCCGGCGTTCCTGGTCGCGATGCCGGGGGCGCTGGGCCTGACCTGCCTCATCGTGGTCTGGACGCTGGCCGTCGCGGCGGCCGTGGTGCACATGGCGTGGATGAAAGCCCCCGAGCTGCTGGTGGGCGGGACGTTCGTCGGGCTGGGCTGGGTGGCCGGCGTCGCGCTGCCCGGGGTGTGGATCCACGCCGGTCCCGGGCCCGGCTTGCTGGTGCTGGCCGGCGGGCTGCTCTACACCGCCGGGGCGATCTGCTACCGGCGCCGGAGGCCGGACCCGATCCCGTCGGTGTTCGGCTACCACGAGGTCTTCCACGCGTACGTGTGCGCCGCGGCCGGGTGCCAGTACGCGGCGATGGCGCTGCTCCTCCGCTGACCTGGCCGGCGAGCGGCCGGGGAATACCAGGCCTGGTAATCGTGTTCTACGTGGTGCACGACCTCATGCTCCAGACCGGGAGGAGGCAGCCATGAAGGTACGTAGCTCGATCAGGTCGCTGAAGAACCGGCCCGGGTCGGTGGTGATCAAGCGGCGCGGGAAGATCTTCGTGATCAACCGCTTGAACCCCCGCTTCAAGGCCCGGCAGGGGTGACCGATCGATCGAGCCTTTTTCAACCGCCCGCTATGCATCGCGGAGGGCCGGGTTAGATTCCTGAGGTTGAAAAAGGTTCGCGGGTGCCCTGAGCACCCTCGTAAACGAACGTGGCGCTGGCATCGGCCGGCGCCACGCGCCGTTTCGGCCGGTGTTCCCCCGCGAGGGGAAAACCGGGGTCGCTCCCGGCCACGGTGGGGTGGCGCGACGGGCTTGGGGCGGAGCCGTTCGGGAGAATAAAACAGGGCACGGGCGGGACTAAACCGGACTTTTCGCATACTGAGACAGCGGGGCCGCTTTTTTAGGCATACCAAAATCTAGTGGCCATACTGGGGAGCGTGACCCCCGCGCGCTCCTTCTCCCCCGCGGTGGAGGACTACCTCAAGGCGATCTACCGCCTCGAGGGGGACGCGGGCGAGCCGGTGACGACGAACGCGCTGTGCGGCTGGCTGGGCGTGACCGCGCCGTCGGCGTCGGGGATGCTGCGGAAGCTGGATGACCTGCGGCTCGTCGTCTACGTCCCGTACCGGGGGGTGCAGCTCAGCGAGACCGGGCGGCGGCTGGCGCTCGGCGTCATCCGCAGGCACCGGCTGCTCGAGACGTTCCTGGCCGAGACGCTGGGCTTGTCCTGGGACAAGGTGCACGACGAGGCCGAGGCGCTGGAGCACGCTCTCTCGCCCGAGCTGTGTGAGCTGATCGCCGCGCGGCTGGGTGACCCGAGCACCGACCCGCACGGCGATCCCATTCCCACCCGGGACGGGCGGCTGGTCGAGCCGCCCAGCCAGAGCCTGGGTTCGCTGGCGCCCGGGCAGCGGGGCCGGGTGGCGCGGGTGTCCGACCGTGATCCGCGGGTCCTCCGGCTGCTGTCGGAGCGGGGTATCGCGCTCGGCGACGTCCTCGAGGTCAGCGAGGCGGGCGCCGGCGGGGCGGTCAGGGTCCGGGCGCGGTCCGGGGTGCACGATCTCGACGCCGCCGTGGCCGGCGCCATCCGGGTGGAGACGGTCACGTGACGGTCGACTCCGCACCGCTGTCGGCCGATGACATCGGCCCCGCGGACCGCAGCCCGCTGGAGCTGCTGCTGCTCCGGGGCCGGTCGCGGTCGACGCTGGCCATGCTGGGACCGGCGTTCGTCGCCGCGGTCGCCTACGTGGACCCGGGGAACTTCGCGACCAACCTGCAGGGCGGCGCGCAGTTCGGTTACCTGCTGCTCTGGGTGGTGCTGGCGGCCAACCTGATGGCCATGGTCATCCAGTATCTATCGGCCAAGCTCGGCATCGTCACCGACCGGAACCTGCCCGAGCTGTGCCGGGAGCGCTTCCCGCGGCCGGTCTCCTGGGGGCTGTGGGTACAGGCCGAGATCATGGCCATGTCCACCGACATCGCCGAGTTCGTTGGCGCCGCGCTGGGCCTGAACCTGCTGTTCGGCGTGCCGCTGTTCGCCGCCGGGATCCTCACGGCGGTGATCGCCTTCGCGGTCCTCGGCCTGCAGACCCAGGGCTACCGGCGGTTCGAGCTGGCGATCGCGGCGCTGCTGGGCATCATCTTCCTCGGTTTCCTTTATGAGACGCTGCGCATCGGCCCGAGCGCCAGTGGGTCGCTGCGCGGGCTGGTCCCGGCGTTCGCCGGTCGCGACAGCGTGCTGCTGGCCGTGGGCATCATCGGGGCCACCGTCATGCCGCACGTCATCTACCTGCACTCCGCGCTCACCAAGGGACGGATGCCGTGCCGGGACGACGCCGAGCGGAGCAGGGTGCTCCGGTTCGAGCGGATCGACGTGCTGGTCGCGCTCGGGCTGGCCGGGATCGTCAACATGGCGATGCTGGCCGTCGCGGCCAGGCTGTTCCACGGCCCTGGGCACGCGCAGGTCAGTACGCTCCAGCAGGCGCACGCGGGGTTCGGGCAGCAGGTCGGCGGGCTGGCCGCGCTGGCGTTCGCCGTCGCATTGTTCGCCTCCGGCGCCTCCTCCTCCAGCGTCGGGACCTACGCCGGCCAGGTCGTGATGCAGGGCTTCACCGGGCTGCGCATCTCGCTGGTGGTGCGACGGGCCGTCACGATGGCGCCGGCCATCGTCGTGCTGGCGATCGGGTTCGACCCGACCAGGGCGCTGGTGGACAGCCAGGTGCTGCTCTCGTTCGGGATCCCGTTCGCGCTGATCCCGCTCGTCCTGCTGACCGGCGACCGCGCGGTGATGGGGGCGCACGTCAACCGGCGGCTGACTTCGGCCGTCGCCGCGGCGCTGGCCGCGGTGATCACCCTGCTCAACGCCTACTTGATCTACCGGCAGTTCGGCAGCGGTTAGGGCGTGCCGGCCGCGGTTTGCGGGCGCGTGCGGGCTTTGCGGGGTGGATGGCGATTGGGCATGCTGCGGGGTGACCGGGGAGAATGGTTCCGTGCGCTCTGAGCGAGGGACCGGGCGGTCGGACGGTCCCGCGCGGCGCGGCCAGCGGCCGGACCGTCCGGCGCGGCGCGGCCAGCGGTCGGACGGTCCCGCGCGGCGCAGCCGACGGTCGGTGATCCCGCGGCCGCTGCGGCGGGTGCTGGTCCTGCTCATCCTCGCGCTGATCGTCGAGTACCTGGTCATCCCCGAGCTCGTCGGGGCCAGCAAGAACCTTGACCTGCTGGCGCGGGTGAAGATCGGCTGGATGATCGCCGGCCTCGCGCTGGAGGCGGTGGCGCTGTTCTGCTACGCGCTGCTGAGCTGGGTGCTGCTGCGGCCCCAGGTGCGGCCGTCGCTGTCCCGGCTGTTCTGGATCGACCTGGCCGCCGCCGCGGTCGCGCACGTCATCCCCGCCGGCACGGTGGGCAGCGCGGGCATCGGCTTCCGGCTGTTCACCACGGAGGGCGTGCCGGGCACGGACGCCGCGGTGATGATGGCGACCAAGGGCATGGGATCCACGGTCGTGCTGAACGTCCTGCTGTGGCTGTCCCTGGTGATCTCGATACCCCTCGCGGGATTCCACCCCATCTACGTCTCGGTCGCGGTCGTCGGCGCGGTGGCGCTGGCGGTGGTGGCGGCGCTGGCGTTCGGGCTCACCCGGGGCGAGGGGCGCGCGACCAGGATCGTGCACGCCGTCGGCGACCGGATCCCGGGCCTGGGCGGCGACCGCCTCGAGGCCCTGTTCCTTGGGATCTCGACGTCGCTGCGGGAGCTGGCCAAGGACCGGAAGATCATGATCTGGTCGCTGGTCTGGGCGTCGCTGAACTGGCTGCTCGACGCCGCGTCGCTGTGGTGCTTCTTCGCGGCGTTCGGCAGCTACGTCAACCCGGCCGAGCTGTTCGCCGCCTACGGGATCGCCAACGTCCTCGGCGTGCTGCCGGTGACGCCCGGCGGGCTGGGCATCATCGACAGCACCGCGCCGCTGCTGCTGGTGAGCTTCGGCGTCACCCGGAGCGTCGCCACCCTGGGCGTGCTGAGCTGGCGGCTGGTGAACTTCTGGCTGCCCATACCGGCCGGAGCCGCCGCGTACATCGCGCTGAAGGTGCCTCGGGGCAGCGGGCTGAAGGGGGCGCGCGGCGCGGTGGCGGAGATGATGAGCCGCGGGGAGGCGCAGGGTGAGGGGCGCCGTGCCTCCGGGGACAGGCCC
>Ga0070698_100007964_pt1 | contig 11462 bp, 12 predicted proteins | sample KBSK1502metaG_FD_65477 | JGI IMG/M metagenome (GOLD analysis project Ga0070698, IMG submission 65477) | Corn, switchgrass and miscanthus rhizosphere microbial communities from Kellogg Biological Station, Michigan, USA - KBS K1-50-2 metaG | ecosystem: Host-associated > Plants > Roots >...
AAGCACATGATGCTCACGACCGTCCGCGGCGGATTCGGCGGCGCCACCGGCGTCATCGACTTCGATCCGGCGAAGCCCGAGGCCGGCGCCATCGAGCTCCGCATCCCGGCCAAGAACGTCAACACCCACGACGAGAAGCGCGACGGACATCTTCGCTCCGCGGACTTCCTCGACGCGGACAACTTCCCCGAGATCGTCTTCAAGAGCACGAAGGTCACGCCCAAGGCGAAGGGCGAGTTCGCCGTTGACGGTGATCTCACCATCCGCGGCACGACGAAGCCGGTCACCGTGAGCGTGGAGCTCATCGGCATCGCGGAAGACCCGCGCGCCGGTCAGCGCGTCGGCTTCGACGCGAAGCTCTCGTTCGACCGCACCCAGTGGGGACTGACGTGGAACATGCCGGTCCCGAGCGGCGTGCTCGTCGGCGAGAAGGTCACGATCGAGGCGAGCATCGCCGCGACGCCAAAGGCCGAGTCGATCGCCGCCTAGCTAGCCGGCGGAGCGGCGGCGCGCGTGGAACCGGGAGATCGAAAGCTCTCCCAACGCGCGCCGCCGCGCCCGCCGTGGCTCCTTCTCCAGCACGATGCGCCGGATCTGGTCCGACGAGGGCACGATCGGCGCGATGCGCCGGCGGCTGCGGGGACCGGCGATGCGTCCTTCGAGCGCGTCGATGACGTCCTTCACCCGCTCGTCGATGTCGTGGATGTCGAGCGGGCGATCGCCGAGCGGCAGCGAGATGCGCACCTCGAGCTGATCGCTCTCCCGATACCCGACCCCGCGCCGTGTCTGCACGTCGAGCACCGCGCCGTGCACGCGCCGGCGCCACTCGTTCCGCGGTCTCGCGTATGCGGGCAGGGGAACGCTGATCGAAAAGCGTCGCTTCGCCACGGCGGCAGCCTAGCGCGCTCCTTAGCCGCGGGTTACGACGACGTCGACCCCGTCCCAGCCCGTCGCACCGTCGGGGAACGGCTCGCGCCGGATCTTCGTCTCGACCGCGCCGGTCTTGTCCGTCGAGCGGGCCATGATCGCGAATCGCCCTGGGGCCTTCGGCATCCAATCGAGCTTCCACCGGACCCACGTGAGCGGACCGAGGGCGGGCTCGAGCTCCGCGGCCGAGAACGTCGCGCCGCCGTCCGTCGAGACCTCGACCCCCGCGATGCCGCGCGCCCCGGCGAACGAGATCCCGGCGATCGGGATCTTCGATGACCCGTCCCACTTCACGGCGCGGACCGGGGTGTCGATCCGCGTGTTCGTGTTGATCACCGCGATGTCCGACCAGCCGCGCTCCATCCAATACCCGAGGTAGTCGAAGGTGACGCACTCGACGGACTTCAGCCATTTCACGTTCTTCATGCCGTAGATGTTCGGGACGAGGAGGCGTGCAGGGTAGCCGTGGTCCTGCGGCAGGGTGACGCCGTTCATGAGGTACGCGACGATCGTGTCGGGCTCCATCGCCTTCTCGATCCGGATCGAGTCGCTGTAGCCGTCGACCGACGTGAGCTTCACGTCGTACGTCTCCTTCGCCGGCTTGGCCCGCGCCAGCAGGTCGGCCAGCGGCACGCCGGTCCAGAGCGCGGTCGAGATGAGCTCGCCGCCGACCTCGTTGCTGATGCACTCGAGCGTCTTCTCCTGCTCGACGGCCTCGAGGTCGAGCAGGTCGTCGTAGCTGAGCGAGAACGGCTGCTCGACCGAGCCGCCGATCTCGAGCGTCCATTTCGTGACGTCGACCGACGGCTTGATGAGCGTCGTGTCGACCGTGTAGTGGTCGGCGTTGTCGGTGATCCGTGGCGTGAGCGCCGTCAGCGATTCGAACGTCTCGAGGGGCGGCGGCGGTGCGGCCTTCACCCGGAGCCGGCGCGCGACGAACGGGATGCCCTCAGCGCGCTTCGCGAGCCCGCGGACCGCCGCACCACCGCCGAGGCTCGCGAGCGCGATCACCGCCGAGACCGCGGCCGCGCCGTAAAGCAGGCGCCGGCGCGACGGTGACCGCTCCCGGTCCGAACGCTCCGGCTGGTACGTAGCGACGCCCGCGAGCATCTGGAGCGCGGCGAAGTACGTGAGCGCGCCCACGGCGCTCGTGAGGAGCACCGAGGAGAGGTCGACGCCACCCGCAAGCTGACCGAGCACGACGGACAGGACCCAGGGCAGCGCTCCAGCGAAGAGGACGGTCCGATCATGACGCTTCGGATCGACCGCGAGCGCGCCCCCGATGCTCCCCGAGACGAGGAACAGGCCCAGCACGCCGACGACGAGGAGGCGCTTCGCCCAGAACTGCAGCAGCCCGATGAGCGGGACCGTGATGAACCCGGGCATGGCGGCGATGAGCGCTTGGCCGACGGCCTCCGGCGCGAACGCGAAGCCCGCGAGGCTCACGAGGAACGCGAGGTCGAGCGCGAAGAACATCGAGAGGCCGCCGACGAGGAGCCCCGTGCGTGCCCGGTGATCGAGTCGCGGCATCAGCGGGAACGCTCCGATCGCATGTATGGGACGATACGCCGCCGTGTCTCCTTTGCTCCCTCCGCTGACGGCCGACGATCTCGCCGCGTTCGCGTTCGTGAACGAGGCCGTCATCTCCCCAGCGGGCGACCGCGTCGCATATGCGGTGCGACGGATGGACCTGGCGGCGAACCGTTACCGGGCGTCCATCTTCGTCAGCGCCGTGGACGGCAAGGACCCGGCGGCATGGACCGATGGGAGGGCCGAAGATGCGACCGTGCGCTGGTCGCCTGACGGGACGCGTCTCGCGTTCGTGAGCGACCGCGGCGCGGTGCCGGAGGGCAAGAAGCGCGCTCCGAAGAACGCGTTCGTCGTCGACGGGCCCGGGGCCGAGCCGCGAGCGTTCACGTCGTTCGCCGACGACTGCGGAGATCTGACTTGGCTCCCCGACGGATCCGGCGTCATCGTCTCGGTGAAGGACGCGGCGGTCCCGACGCCAGACGACGCGCCAAAGGTGTACGACCGCGTGCGCTACAAGTCCGACGAGGGCGGCCTGCTCGACATGCGCCGCAAACATCTCTGGGTCGTGCTGTTGAGTGGCGAGCCGCGGCGGCTCACCAGTGGCGACTGGGACGACACGCAGCCGGCGATCTCGCCCGACGGCGCGGCGGTGGCGTTCACCTCGAACCGCAGTAGCGATCGCGATCGCAACACCGTGAGCGACATCTGGATCACGCCGCTGGCCGGTGGCGTCGCGACGCGGGTCACGACCGAGCAGGGTCAGTACGCGAACGCATCCTGGTCGCCCGACGGCGCGGCGATCGCGTGCATCGGTACCGACGACGCGGTCGGCGCGGGCGCGCGCAACACACGCGTCTGGCGCTTCTCTCGCGCTGGCGGCGCGGGCATCGACCTGCTCGGCACGTGGGACCGCACGACCGGATCGCGCGTCATGAGCGACGTCCGCGGCGAGACCGCGCCGTTGCCGCCGGCGTGGACCCGCGACGGCCGGATCCTGTTCGTCGGCTCCGACCAGGGCACCGCGAATCTCTATTCGGTGCGCGCGTCGGGCGGCGACCTGCGCGCCGAGACGCTCGGCGCGCATCAGCTCGTGACCGCGACGCTCGACGGCGAGCGGCGCTGCTTCGCCGGCGTCATCGCGACCGCGACGTCGCCCGGCGAGGTCGTCACCGGACAGCCCGGCGGCGGGATGCGCGCGATCACCGACCTGAACGGCGAGCTGCTCCGCGCGCGCTACATCGCCGCACCGGAGCGGGTGCAGTTCGCGGGCGCCGACGGCTGGACCATCGAGGGCTGGCTGCTCAAGCCACGCGGCTTCGATGCCTCGAAGCAGTGGCCGCTCGTCCTCGAGATCCACGGTGGCCCGCACGGCGCGTACGGCCACTCCTTCTTCCACGAGTTCCAGGTCCTCGCGGGCCGCGGGTACGCCGTGCTCTACGCGAACCCGCGCGGGAGCCACGCGTACGGCGACCGTTTCGTCCGCGCGTGCGTCGGCGACTGGGGCGGGAAGGACTACCTCGACCTCATGGCCGGCGTCGATCACGCCGTTGGCCTCGCCTGGGTGGATCGCGACCGGCTGTACGTGACCGGCGGCAGCTACGGCGGGTTCATGACCAACTGGGTCGTCGGGCACACCGATCGATTCAAGGCCGCGGTGACGCAACGCAGCATCAGCAACAACATCAGCGCGTTCGGGACGAGCGACATCGGCTGGCACTTCTGGGAGCACGAGATGGGCGACGCCACGCCGTGGCGCGACGCCGAGAAGCTCGTCGCGCACTCGCCGCTCACGTACGTCACGAACGTGAAGACGCCGCTCCTCATCTTGCACGCCGAGAAGGACTACCGCTGCCCGATCGAGCAGGCCGAGCAGTTCTTCGTCGCGCTCAAGGTCCTCGGCAAGGAGGCGGTCTTCGTCCGCTACCAGGACGACTCGCACGAGCTCACCCGCGGCGGCAAGCCGAAGAACCGGATCGACCACGCGCGCCGCATCGCGGACTGGTTCGATGGCCACCCGTGACGTCCGCATCCGACGAGGCGTCCTAGAGGACGCGGCCGAAGCTTCGCGGATGCACGCGCGCACCTGGAAGGTCTCGTATCGCGGGCTCGTGCCGGACAAGCTCCTCGACGAGCTCTCGCCCGCGCGGTGGGAGAACGGCTGGCGCCGCGGCTTCGAATCCATGGATCCCACACGCGTCGTGCACGTCGCCGAGATCGAGGGCCGCATCATCGGCTTCGCCAGCGGTGGGCGGGCGCGCGACGGCGCGCCGCCCGGCTACATCGGCGAGGTCTTCGCGATCTACGTCGAACCGGACCGGCAGGGGCAGGGGATCGGGAAGACGTTGCTCACGGCCGCCGCGAAAGGGCTGGTCGAGCGCGGCCTCGTGCCCATCGTCATCTGGACGCTGTTCGACAATCCCGCATCGCGCGGCTTCTACGAGTCGCGCGGCGGCACGGTCGTCGGCGAGAAGCGCGAGCTGTTCGACGGGTACGAGCTCCACGAGGTCGCGTACGGCTGGCGCGATGCGGCCCCGCTGCTGAACGACTAGAGCGCGCCCCTCCGCCCGCGGATGACAACGCTCACGACCAATCGCCAAAGCAGCGCAAAGATGATCGTCAGACCGGCCACAAGAAGCCCTAGTCCAGCGAGCCCGATCGCGGCCTCGGACCCGTCCGCGAACGGACCCTCCGTGTACGGGTGTTGCCGCGTGTATCTGTCATAGAGGCTGGTTGTCTCCCAGCCGATGACGATGAGGGGGATTTCGATCGCGAATGCGGCGGCGGTCCAAAGGTCGGGCTTCCCGATGACCTTTTGCCCCAGGATCCACAGCGCGACGGCCAGTCCACTGAACCCCACGATCACGGCGACCACGCCAAGGCCGAACAGGAAGTCGGCCGAAAGCAGCGCAAGCAAGGCCCCCGGTACGAGCGTCAATGCGACGCACCCCAGCGAGACGCTTTCGACGGCGAACGCGACTTGCGAAACCTTTGTTGCCGTAGGTTTTTCGGTGGCCACTGGTGCCTCGAAAGGCTAAAGGGCGCGGCGGTACTCGCGGAGCGCGCGCCGGCTGCGGCAGCCCGCGGATTCGTAGAGGTGCTTGGCGACGCTGTTCGAGTGTCCGCCCCAAACGAGGACCGAGGTCGCGCTGCGCTCGGCTGCGCGCCGGATGACCTCGTCGACGATCGCGCGGCCCAGACCGAGCCTGCGATACGCCGGATGGGTGCCGAGCGGCTCGATCTCCACGCTCTTCGTCCGGTCATCGAGCCAGCTGATGCAGTACGCCGCGAGCGTCCCGTTGGGTGCCACCACGATGGGCACCAGCCGCCGGTCGAAGTCGGGCATCGCCGTCACCGCGTCGTGGAGCACGCGGCTGTAGGTGGACGGCGTCGTGTCGGACCAGGCCGCGCGATGGAGCGCGACGTACGCGTCATCGAGCTCCGGCTCGAGCCAGCGCATCGTGAATCCATCCGGCAGGCTCGGCCTGATGCTCGGATCGAGACGGTCGCGTACGAGCTCGTCCCCGTACGTACCCGCCGGCGCATACGTGCGGGCGCCGATCGCCTCGAGCAGCGCCGCGTCGCCATCGAAGGCGGAGATCTCGATCGTCACGCCGCCCCGCGCGCGAACGCCCTCTTCCGCGCGATCGAGCAGCCAAAGGTACCGCTCGAGCGATGGATCCGCGGAGACGAGCATCACGTAGCCGCCGTCGTCCACGATCGCCCCGGCGAGCGCCGCGCCGTCGCGCCACTGCCGGACCTCGAATGGGCGACGGCCGAGCCACCGGAGCAGCCATTGCAATCCGCCGGGATGAAGGAAGGCGTGCGGATCGTTCGACGCGCGTGAGCGGGAGACGACCGCGAGGAGGTCGGGGAGATCGCGATGAAGCTCGAACGCGGTCTCCGCGAGGTCGGTCATTGTTCCGGACCGAGCTCCACGTCCTGAGGCGGGTCCTTCGGCAGCGTCCACCGGATGTACGCGTAGCCCGTCTCGACGTGCTGCACGTTCGCGTTCTCCGTCGCGGCCGCGAACGCGCGATCGAACGCGGCGCGGTCCTGTGACTCGAGCGCGGCGAACACCGGCGTGAGCATCGCGGCCTCGAACGCGGCGAGGCGCTCCGCGTACTTCGGCCGGATGACCGCGAGCCGCCGCTGCAGGTTCCGCACGCGCCGTGCGTAGAACGCCGCGAGCGGCCAATTGCCACCGCGCGCCGCGTACGCGCACTTCCACCACGCGTTCCCGACCAGGACCATGAGGTCCGCCGTCCCGGGCAGCCCCGCGGCGATGTGCTCGGAGGACAGCTCGTCGCTCACGCGCACTATTGAAGGCGATGCGCGAGCGCGGCGACATTTACTGGTTCTTCGCGAACATCCGTCGGAGCGACCTGCCGCTCCATCGGCGCGTGATGCGCACGATCGCGAACCTCGCCCGTCGGGTGCCGACACCGCCGCACGACTGCTGCGGACGACCCGGCGAGCCCGGCTGCTGACGTCCGGCACCGGCGGACGGTCGTTCGCCTCACGAGCATCCCCGCTACCATCGACCCGAATGAAGGAATTCCTCGAGGGGCGACGCTTCGGCTTTGCCTTGCGTCCGCAGCTCGGGCAGGTCGCGCTCGGCCTCGCCGTCGCGGTCACCCTGCTGGATCTCATGGCGTGGTTCGGCTGGGGCGCGCGCGATACGAACGGCTTCGTCATCGCCAACGCGTGGCTCGCGGTCGCGACCGCGGTCTTCGCGCTCGTTGCGACGATCACCGCGCTCGTCGAATCATCCGACACTCCTGAAGAGGATCGGCCGCTCGCGCGGCTCGACCTGCTCGCGGCGTTCGTGGTGTTCCTGCTGTACGCCGCTTCGTCGGGGCTCCGCATCACCGATCAGAGGGCCGCCGGCGCGTCACCTGGTGCGGTCGTGAGCGCGTTCGCGGGTCTCATCGTGTTGCTCGTCGACGCCGTGATCGCCTCGACGCTCTACTCGAGTCGCGAATGGGCGGTGCTCGATGAAGAGGAATACGAGCCGCGCCGGCATCCGAAGCGGCGCCGCGCGAGCTAGCTGAGGGTCGCGACCGCGGGCCGCGCCGCGGGGTGGGCGAGCGGGAAGTAGAGCGATACGACGGCTCCACGCTTGGCGTTGCGCGGCACGACGACGAGACGCCCGCCGCCGCCCGCGATCAAGAGGTCCGCGAGCTCGTAGTCCGCTTTGTCGAGCGCGGGTCCCTGCGAGCTCACCTCGAGTACGGCATCGGCCGACGCGGTCCGGAGCCAAAGCGTGACCGACAAGTACGGCTGGCGAAGGAAGCGCTCGAGCACGATGGCGATCGCGTGACGCACGTGATCGGGATCGCAACGCACCTCGGCCGGTGCACTTGGCAATTGAAGGACGACACGCCCGCGCTCAAGGGCGCCGTCCGCCGCGTCCTTCACGAGCACGCGCAGGTCGACGTCCTCCTGTTTCGACGGCAGGGCATGCGCCTGAAGGGTCCCCACCGCGAGGAGATCGGTCGCGAGGAACTCCGTCTCACGGATGTGATGCCGCAGCGGCGCAAGCTGATTGCGCGCGGCGTCCACCATCCCACGCTCGAGGCTCTCATCGAGCATCCGGCTGAACCAACCGAGCGCCTTGATCGGCCGAGGGAACTCGCGCTCGAGCAGGCGCAGCAACGTCGTGCGTTCGGCATTGACGCGCCGTAGCTGGGCGCGTTCGATGTATAGGCGGTCAGCGACGACCGCGATGAGCGAGAGCACGGTGATACGCGAGAGGGCGTTCCATGTGTTGATCTCCCACGGCAACGCGCGAAGCACCTCGGAATTGATCCCTTCGAGCGCCGCCGCGATCACGGCAACGACGACCGCGAGCCGCCACCCGCAGAACCAGGCGACCGGCAAGACGGCGAGCATGTAGATGAGCCCGAAGTTCACCTGTGGCGGAGTCAGGTAGTCCAGGAGCGCCGTGGCCACAAGGAGGAGCAACGAGGCGGCGACGACTCGCCAGTCGCCGCGCCGGATCCGGGTTCGGGTGTCGCTCACTGCCCACCGATCGCCTTCTGGCCTTCAGGGCTCTTCAAGAACTCGATGAAGGCCCTGATCGCCGGCTTCACTTTCGTCGGATCGGCGTTCGTGGTGAGGTAGAGGGCACGGCGTACCGGCCAGCTGCCGTTCAGGGCGTTCTGTTGGGTCGGCATGACGCCGTCCATCGCGATGACGGCGATGTTCTTGTTCGTCAGCGTCACGGAGTCGATCGTGACCATGCCGAGCGCACCGCTGAAGCTGGTGAGCGCGTCCAGCATCTCCGTCGAAGCGCTGCTGGCGGCTGATGTGGTGACGGCGGTCGGGTATGAGGGTCGGGCGGTGCCGAAAATGTAGTTCTCGAGGCTCGAGCGGGTTTGGCTCGTGGGCTCGCGCACGATGACCTTCACCGCTCCAGATCCGCCGACGGCGGACCAGTCGGTGACCTTGGCGGTGAGGAGATCCGCGAGCTGACCCTTGCGCAGCGCGCGAACGGGATTTGCCGCGTTCACGGCGAAGGCACTGCCGGTCGCGCCGATGAGCGTTGTCTGCAGCGCCCCTTCGCTCGGGGCGAGTTCGCGACCGATGAATCCGAAGTCGACGTCGGCATCATCGTTCCGTACCTTCACGATGCTCGTTTCGGTATCGGTCACGTTCAGCTTGAAGGTCACCGTCGGGTGCAGTTTCGTGAAGGCGGTAGTCACGATCATCGCCTGGTCGAGCGTCGTCGCGGATCCGAAGCCGGTGTACGTGCCGGCGAGCGGGTCGCCCGTTGGCGACGCCGCGGGCGCCGTCGCGCACCCTGCCAGCAATGCGGTCAGGATGAACGGGAGCGCGCGCCGCGTGACGCCGATATTCGTCGCGACGGCGCATCGGGTCATCCCGCAATAGGGTACTCAAGCGGTGAACACGCGACCTACACCGCGGCGCCGGTCAGGAAGAAGAGCACCCGCGCGCTGACTTCGCCCGCGAGCACGCACCCCAAGCCGACGAACAGCAATCCGGTCGACGCCTGCGTGTTCATGCGCGCGGTCCACCACGCGGCGAGCGCGACGGCGAGCGTCGCGAAGAGTCCGACGCCGACGCGCAGCCCCGCCGCGACGACGAAGGCCATCTCCATGTTCAGCGTCAGCTCGCCGCGCGCGACCGACACCGCGACGACCCCGAGCTGCAGCGTCACCGCGCCGACGAGCACGAGCGACGCGCGTTGCAGCGGTCCGGTCGAGAGCTTCGGCGTGACCAAGTACCAATGCCCGAGCAGCATCGCGGCGTCGGCGCCACCCAGCGCGAGGGCCCCGAGCGGGAGCGCGAGCAGCGCGAACACGTCGAATGGCGCCTGCGAGGGTCGGGCGACGGCGGCCAGCACGAGATCGAAGACGCCGGCGAGGATCGTGATGATGCCGACCGCCTCGCGGACCGCCTTCCAGGGAAGGAATGCTGCCACGAGCTGCCCGACGACGAGCACGATGACGACGACGAGGATCTGCGCGAAGGCCGCGAGCGCGTTGGGATCGAGGTTCGCGCGCGTAACGAGGTCTCCGCGCGGCAGCGCCGGTAGGAGGACGCCGGCGAATGCGATCGCGCCGGCGTCGACGAAGGCCGTCAGCTTCAGGAAGCCGGACGGCGCCGCCTCGGTCCGGTCGATGTACCACATGAGGAACGCGCCGCCCACCGCGAGCTCGACCATCAGCACGCACAGGACGAGGGGCAGCGTCGCGAGCGCCATCTAGCCGAACAGGTCCGTTAGGTCCCGCGGATCCGGAGAACGCGGCGTCGCGCCAGTCCGATCGATCGCGAGATGGAAGGACTCCTTGCCCGCTCGGCGCTTCAGGATGTCGTAGAAGAAGTCGCGGTCCTTGTGCTGCGTCTTGTGGCACTCGAACGCAGCGCCCTTGCGCGACTCGAACGCGGCCACGTCCACGATGTGCGTCGGCGTCGTGGCGCCGAACGGCGCCGGCGCGTCCGCTATGTACGGCGTCGCGCTGAAGAAGAGCCGCCGCGCGACATGTGGCGCTCCGCGCTCGGGGTACTGGTCCGCGATGGCCGCGCGGGCGAAGGCCCGCGACGCGAAGTACGACGCCGAGCGATGGTCGTCGTGCTCGCTGCCCGCGCCCTCCGGCCCGAACGAGAACACGATGTCCGGCCGGGTCTCGCGGATCGCCCCGACGACGTCCGCGGTGATCACCTCGGCCGGCGCGTCCTTCAGCTCGCCGTCGGGATAACGGAGCAGCCGCGACCACGTGAAGCCGATGACCTTCACCGCCGCCGCCCACTCCTTCGCGCGCTCGACGCCGAGGTCCGGCTTCGACCACGAGCCGAAGTCCTTGCCGAACCACAAGCCAGCGTCGCCGCGGGTGAGGGTGAGCAGGGCGATCGTGTGGCCGGCGGCAGCGAGCTTCATCGGAGTGCCGGACACGAACGACTCGTCGTCGGGATGGGCGTAGATGAAGAGCGCGGTGCCGATGCAAGACAGGTTAGCGTTCGCGCACGATGCCCGATGCGCACGACCGCGAGATCGCGGCGATGTTCGACCGCATCGCGACGCGGTACGACTTCCTCAACCGCGTGTTGTCGTTCGGCACCGACATCGGTTGGCGCCGCCGGACGATCGACCTCGCGGACCTCCGTCCGGGACTCGAGGTCGTCGACGTCGGCGCCGGGACCGGCGATCTCTCGTTCGCCGCGGCGGCGCGGGGCGCGCGCGTCATCGCGCTCGACCTCTCGGCCGGGATGCTCGCGGTCCTCGCACGCCGCGCGACGGAGGCGCAGCGTGCGACGATCCAACCGCTCGTCGCGAGCGTCGAGCGCATCCCGCTACCGGACGCGAGCGTGGATCGCATCGTGAGCGGGTTCACCGTCCGCAACGTCGGGGACCTGCCGCGCGCGTTCGAGGAAATTCGGCGCGTGCTGCGCCCGGGCTGCCGCGCCGTGATCCTCGAGCTGTCGCATCCGCCGAACCCCGCGTTCGCGCCGCTCTACGCCTTCTACTTCTCACGGATCCTTCC
>Ga0070698_100007965_pt1 | contig 11461 bp, 6 predicted proteins | sample KBSK1502metaG_FD_65477 | JGI IMG/M metagenome (GOLD analysis project Ga0070698, IMG submission 65477) | Corn, switchgrass and miscanthus rhizosphere microbial communities from Kellogg Biological Station, Michigan, USA - KBS K1-50-2 metaG | ecosystem: Host-associated > Plants > Roots >...
GCTGACAACCGCCGCCCCCTTTCCGGAAATCACAGCGACCGTTGTCGTTACACTACCCCAATCCACCATCCGATTTTAAAATCATTGGTTTTATCCGATTTTGACGCCGCCGCTCTCACACGCCGTCATTTTCACATTTTTGCGCAAAAAACAGCGTTGGGTGTAGGCATAGGGTGTAGGCATAAGCTGATTTCGCCAGAGCGGATTGCCTTCAACTCAGCGAGGCATATCGCCGGCGGATCAGCAACCACCTCGTAAGCAGTCAGCCCGGTAGCCAACTCGCTCAGCATTCCGTTCAAATAGCCCGTGACCCCTCGCATGCTTACGCAACGACTAGGTCTCGACTTGGTTGACTCAAGTGCCCGCCCCTCATTTGGAGGTATTCGATGGATGGATCAGCCTTGCTAAGAGCCAGACCTTGCTTGTATAACGCCTGTTCGCAGCCAACGCATGAAGCTTCTGGACGCAAAGCTCATGGGCAACCTTATCGATATCCGCACATGCTCCGCGGCCACGTTCGATTGCCTATACCGCCACAAACCATGCCATCACCGGCCTCACCAAATCTGCCGCGCTCGACGGGCGGGCGTTCGACATCGCCTGCGGACAGATCGATAGTGGCAACGCGGCGACCGACCTCGGAAGCGGAGCAGCGTCCGGAGCTGCCCAGGCTGACGGCACCGTGCGACCGAGCCGTTAATGGACGTAGCCGAAGTCGGCAGGGCGGTCCGCTACATGGCGAACTTGCCCCTCGCCGCGAACGTCGCAACGATGACCTTGATGCCGACGAAGATGCCGTTCATCGGCCGAGGTTGAGCATATGACGAAAAGTAGACCCGGTACCAGCGCATGGGAGAACGACCGAACTATTGTGCGGTTTCCAGACCCGGCTGTCGAGCTTGTCGACGAGCGTTTCCGCTCGCTCGTGGTCTGGCAGGAGGTCGTGGAGCGGCTGTGGACCGGTGGCCGCTGGCTGGAGGGTCCGGTGTGGTTCGGCGACGGGCGGTACCTGTTGTTCTCCGACATCCCGAACAACCGGATGCTCTGTTGGAGTGAGGTCACCGGCGAGGTGACGATATTTCGTCAGCCGTCGAACAACAGCAACGGCAACACCAGAGACCGGCAAGGGCGACTCGTGACCTGCGAGCACCTGACCCGACGCGTCACTCGTACAGAACACGACGGCACCATCACGGTCCTGATAAACAGCTACGAGGGAAAGCCGTTGAACGCCCCCAACGACGTCACCGTGCACTCCGACGGGTCGGTGTGGTTCACCGACCCTGGCTGGGGAATCGAAGGCAACTACGAGGGTGAGAAGGCCGTCAAGGAACTTCCCCGTTACGTCTACCGCGTCGATACCCACACCAGGGAGGGATCGCCGGTGATCACTGAGATGGACCGACCAAACGGCATTTGCTTCTCCCCCAACGAGTCGCGGCTGTATGTAGTTGACATCGGTCACATCCGGATGTTCGACATGGACGGGACCACACCGGTCAACGGGCGGGTGTTTGTCGAGATGGGCCCGGGCGGCTCCGACGGCATTCGCACCGACCGCGACGGCAATGTGTGGTCGGCAGCCGGGGGCGGCGCCGGCTTTGACGGCGTGCACTGCTACAGCCCTGGGGGTGACCTGCTGGGTCAGATCCATCTGCCGGAGACCTGCGCGAACTTGTGCTTCGGCGGCGTGAAGAAGAACCGGCTGTTCATCACGGCCAGCCGGTCACTCTACAGCGTCTACCTGGAAGCTCAGGGCGCGCAGCACCCCTGACGCGCCTAGGGGGGCAGACTTCGGAGCCACCCATTCCTCATTCGAGAAGTTAGAGATTTCAAAAGAGACAGTGAATGCACAAGGCGGGAAGCTGGGGATCGCTTTCTGGACCTTGAGAGGGCAAAAGATCCGCATAATTTCACTTAGGAGAGCCAGGGGAATTGAAGAAACAATCTGCGAAATCGGCGACGGCTGAGGAGCTAGATCAGATCTTTGACAAGGGAGATCGGGATATCACAGATAACTCGATTTATCCACAGCAACGCGTCCTGGGCTCGAGCAAAAACGCGTGAACCTGGATTTGCCGATAGATGTCTTGCATAGGCTCGACGATCACGCGGCGAGCCGCGGGATAACCAGGCAATCCCTGATCGAGGCTTGGCTTTACGACAAGCTAAAGGAAGAGGACAATTAGTTCACGCCATGCTTCTCAGGCGGGTCGCGATGAGCGTCTCCCCTCCGACAATCGGTAACACCATACTAGCACCGCGGTAATAAGCATTGGGAATGTGGTGATTGCTCGGTTTGAGGACTATGGTGCCTTCTACACACTGGATGCCGGTAACTCATGGCAGGCAATGCAGTCAGGCTTACCGGCTAACGCTATTTACTCGGCCAGCGTTACGTTTGGGCAGGTTGGCTCTTACGTTTTCCTCTCACTTCTGGATGATACCGGTAGAAGCCCATTATTTCGAAGCGATATATCTTCTTTGATTCCGGCGATTCGCTAAGCTAAAGAACAGGATTCCTATTGGGAATCGTCCCTCGAGTTACCGGCAGCAGTTGGGGGAAGCTTTTCCGCGCTGTTTTTGACGCAAATGCTCTGAAAACCTTCCGGCGTGGAGCCTCATGGGTTCACTCGGAGGGCAACTTTGTCATCTGACGCGCTCCCCTTGTCGTCCTCAGGCCGGACAGGCGTAATCCTGCTGAAGTGGATCGCTTGGCGTCGGATTTGATCGAACTCTCCACGCGTCATAATTTTGTGCATTGGCTAGCGATAGGAGTCATTTACCGCGGTTGGGCGCGCAGCGCTTCCGGTAACACCGCGGAAGGCATCGCGTTGATCGAGCAGGGAATAAGAGACTATCGGGCAACCGGTGCGGTTACGCTTGTTGGCCCATTCGATCTCACTTACGTAAACGGGCAAAATCCCCTCTCCCAAAGGCACGCGAGAAAGCTCGTGCTTGAGGTACTCGATAAACCCCTTGGCACAACTCGCGGAAGCTCGCGAAGCGATTCGCCGCATCGTCCGTGATGGGAGTCGAGCAGGTGACGTGACAAGGCGGATTCGAGCCCTCTTCACGAAAACTCGTGCCGCCAAACAACGGCTGGATATCAACGAGGCTATTGGAGAGGTTGTTGTCCTCGCGGGGAGCGAAATGCGGAGAAACAGGGTCATATCGCAAATGGAGCTGACCGCTGATCTCCCTCCTGTAACGGGTGACCGTGTTCAACTACAGCAGGTGGTTTTGAATTTGGTCCTCAACGGCATCGAAGCCATGAGCACGGTAGAGGACTATCCACGAGAGCTCGTTATCCGCACGCAACGAAGTGAAAATGATGATGAGGTGCGTGTTGCAGTACAAGACTCAGGAATCGGCCTGGATCCAGGAAGCCGGGAACGAATCTTTCAGGCGTTTCATACGACCAAACCCGGCGGCCTGGGGCTGGGTCTGTCCATCAGCCGTTCTATAGTTGAAGCTCACGGCGGACGGCTATGGGCTGTACCGAACGATCACCGTGGCGCAACCTTTCAATTTACATTTTTAAAATGCGAGTAGATGACGACGCGCTAAAAAAAGTTTGAATCGGCGCTTCATTTTTCTTGTTAGGTACTTTTCTGTCGATAGTTGCGGACAAGTTTCGTGCCAACGTGCCCATTCGTGTATCTAAAACAGGATCAAGCAGTTACAGAGTCTGCTTGGTTTTAATTGTGTTGTCCGAATATTTGGACGTTCGAAATATCGTCCCGCTTAAACAGAGGCGCCGGCGGCACAAGTTCGCCCCATTTGCAAGTTGGCTTCAAACAGTAGGGCGAGGACTTTGGCGAGCTCAGTCGAGCCGCTTGCCGTGCCTAACTAACACAAGGTATTCGCCCTTGATATCCCTGGCTCTTAATCGTCCTCAAACTCAAACTCGTCCTCGAACTCGCCGGGACGGAACTCAGTAAGTCCAAAATCGTACAGATATCTCCGACTCCATTCTGTGCGTAACCATGTCATTAGGTTGGCACGCAATGTGCTTACCAAGTCCTCTTGCGTACGGTGGTTTCCGCTCGAACGCCCGATTATTATCGTGTACGCGGTTAATGAGCCATTGAGCTTTTCGAATAGCGCCTCCGGAAGCCTCGCCTGCGCCGCGGGCACTGCCTTGAATCTAGACTGTTGATTCTCCGAGAATGCCACTCCCACCCTCACATTTCACGTGCCCAATCGGGCCGCTTGCGCAGGTGGTACAACATCTCTCCGGCTTTCGGCACCAGCAATACCCCTTCGGCTTCGCGGTTCGCAAACTCCTTGGGATCAATCGTCGACGGATTGCGATAGCCAAGGTTGATTTCCGCACAAAGCTCCCTGGGGATTCCGGTGGCCAGCGTTACCTGCACCCGGCAATGCTCAATTCCGTTCGCATAGGTGCCAATGCCACGCACATGAGTGGAATGCGCGAGCACGCCCCAGGAGATCTCCTTGTACTGGTCCCACTGCTTCAGGAAGTAATCCCGACAATGGTAACCGATTCTGCGGATGAGGGTGCCGTGAGTCAGGGAGATCTCGTGGATGTGAGGCGCATAGATGATCAACTCGCCCCCATCGGCCACAACCGGTTCAAGCTTGTACATGCACTTGCCGCCCACCCATAGTTCATCGTACATCGGCGGTGCGCACGAGAGCACGGTCTGGAAAGGATGATCCATGTAAGTAATATGGAGCGTTCGGGACAGATCGCTTGCCTGGTCCCAGGCGTTCTCCGGCGAGCCGGCGAATAGGCCTGCCAAATGAGCGTGCTCCACTACCATGCAGAAACAGAGCTTGGGCAGGGTGACCATCGAACCGGCGCGATCCACGACTTTGCGAACCGGGGTGTACTTGTTGCCGATGATCATGGGGTTAGTGACCACCGCCCCAAGCCAATGAAAGAAGTTGAGCACTTCGGGCCCGCTTACCCCGGGAAACAGGTATTTATTGCCCCCGGAGAATCCTACAACTTCGTGGGGAAAAACCGGGCCGGCGATGATGATCTGATCGTAATCAAAAAGCCGGCGATTGACGTTGACGGGCACGTCCATCGCAAAAAGGCCGCCACTTAGCTCATTAATCTCTCCAGCCGAAATGGTGCCGATGTGCTTCAAGGCTGAGGGATTATCCCACTCATGATTGAAAAGCCGCACCGTCCCATATTTCGATTGGCGTTCCTCGAGGGAAATTTCCAGCCGACGGCAAATAGCCTCCTCGCTCATCGGCTGATGCGTCCCTAACGCGATCATGACGTCGAGCGCCGTCGCGGCAGCCCCGATCTGGTCGAAGATGCCTCTGAAGAGCATGCCCAAGGGACAAGTCCGAGTCGCGTCGGGAACGATGAGAAGCACCCTTTTTCCGCGGTATTCGGAGACCGGGCAAGCCTCGGCGATAACGTTAAGCGCCTGCTCGCTGGTAAGGTAGGAACCGGGAGGGCTGGTCCGTGAGATGGTTTGGAAGGACATTGGTGCCTTAGGTTGGAGAGCTTGAGATCAAATTGCTCGCTTTTCCAAAAGGGTCAAGTGGTAAGACCGGATCTACGGCCTAAGTCGCGCCGGGCGCTCGCGTCCCCCAGTGACCAACCGGCGAAAGCTCGTTCCCGTCGGTGGAGATTCGCTGCGGGCCATCGCTAAAGCTGGCTCTGGTCCCGCGGTCCACGTCTCTGGCCCAACGATTGTGCGACTTTCGCAGGTGGTAGCGCATTGCCTTGCGGGCTTGCTCCGGATCCCGCGCGGCCAGCGCCGACAGGATCCTGCGGTGTTCGGCCAAAACCGCCGCCCAGGTTTTTGCGTTGTCAAAATCGGTCGCGAACTGCCTGGCCAACGGTGTGTCCCGCTGGTCAAACAATCCCATCGCCAGTCGCAGGAGCACCTTGTTCGCAAGCTTTGTAACGATGTACTGGTGAAACTGCCGATCGGCTTCCGCGCGGGCCACCTCGTCCGCCGGCGCAGCCTTCATCCCGACCAGAATTTGTTCGAGTGCGGCAATATCCTTCGGCTCCATGATCGCGGCGGCTTCTGCCGCGATCTCCCCCTCAATGACCATTCGAGCCCGCAGAATTTCCAGCGGCCCCTCGTCACCGGAATCATCCGGCGCCGCGCGCTTCTGCGTCGTGACGAGGATCCCTGAGCCGGGACGCACATCGACATAGCCTTCCACCTCCAAGGCAATCAACGCTTCCCGAAGGGTCGGACGGGAGACGCCGAATCGCTTGGCCAGTTCTCGTTCGGCGGGAAGACGACTGCCGGGCGGGAACTCTCCAGCTGCGATCAGCGACCGGACCTGGTCGGCGATCTGCAGGTACAGGCGGCGCGGCTCGATAGGCTGTATCGGCATAAAGGAGGATGATACCTTGCGGAAGGCAAAAAAGCAAGGCCTGACCACTTGACCGAAATTCTTCTCCGCCTTATGAATGGTCAAACCTCTGACCTGGCTCTAACGATGGATAACGCCTTTCTTCCCGAGAATTTTCTACTCTCCAATCGCACCAGCGAAAAGCTGTATTTCGAGTTCGCTCAACCGCAACCCATTTTCGATTACCATTGCCATATCCCTCCGGCAAACATCGCAGGCAACCGGCGATTCGAAAACCTCACTCAGATCTGGCTCGCTGAGGGCCGCTACGGGGATCATTACAAGTGGAGGGCGATGCGCGCCAACGGAGTGCCCGAACGCTTCATCACGGGGAACGCCGGCGACTATGAAAAGTTCCTGGCTTTCGCGCGAACCGTGCCGGCAACGCTTCGCAACCCGCTCTATCATTGGACCCACCTGGAGTTGAGGCGCTACTTCGGAATCACGGAACTTTTAAATGAAGAGTCGGCACCACGGGTCTGGGCCCAGGCGAACGAGCAACTTCAGGAACTCACGGTGCATCAGATCCTCCAAAAATTCAGGGTCTCGGTAATTTGTACGACGGATGATCCAACAGACGACCTGGCACATCACCAGGCGCTTCGGACCAGCACCTTGCCGACCCGCGTTTACCCGGCATTCCGTCCGGACAAGATATTTGCCATCGATCAAGGGGACGCTTTCCAGAGATGGGTTGAGCGGCTGGAGAAGGCGAGCGGCAACAACGCTTCCGAGCTGGCAGGCCTGCTCGATTCCCTGCGCGCTCGGCACCGTTTTTTTGGATCCCTCGGGGCAAAGCTATCAGATCAAGGCATACCTTTTACCTATTCGGAGCCGTGCGATGAAGCCGAGGCAAGCGCGATCTATGCCCGTACCCGTTCTGGCGTTACGCCCGGCGAGGCAGAGGCGCTGAAGTTTCGTAGTTTCATGCTGCGCTTTTTGGGTGAACTGGATGCCGACGCGGGGTGGACAAAGCAGTTACACCTGGGAGCGTTGCGTAATGCAAACCGCCGCCGATTGGCAGAATTCGGCCCCGACACCGGGTACGACTCCATCGGCGACTGGCCGCAAGCCGAACCACTGGCTCGGTACCTCGATCAGCTAGAAACGGCTGGAAAACTGCCGAAAATGATTCTGTATAATCTCAATCCGGCCGATAATTATGTGTTGGCCACGATGATCGGTAATTTTCAGGATGGCTCGATTCCCGGGAAGTTGCAGTTTGGAAGCGGGTGGTGGTTTCTGGACCAGAAAGAGGGGATGGAATGGCAACTGAACACGCTTGCGAGCGTCGGCTTGCTCAGCCGGTTTGTGGGGATGCTAACCGACTCGCGCAGTTTTATGTCTTATCCTCGTCATGAGTACTTCCGACGCCTGCTTTGCAATCTGGTTGGGTCGGATGTGGAACGGGGTGAGATCCCGAACGACCTGGGGCTTCTTAGTAACTTGGTCCGCGGGATCTGCTTTGAAAACGCCAAGGCTTACTTCGGGCTGGAATGCGGTGCGGTGTAGCTAAGGTGAGTCGCCTTGACAGAAGGTTCGAAGGGGATTCAACAGAAGGTAGCAAAGGTAGTTTTAATCTAAATACCGAATTCGAGAAGTCGTCCTCGTTCTCGTGCTCGTCGTCGTCCTCGAGAATTCTAACATCTCACCGTCACACTCACGGAACAAAATAATTGCCAAGAAGATCGGCTCTTTTCTCGGGGCAGAAGCCCAATAAATCGAGGACGAGCACGACGACGAGGACGAGGACGATTCCCTAATTTTGGGATCTGGGTTTAATGAGTTAAATAATTTGGCTCAACGCGGCATGCCGTTTGCCTTTCTCAGCAGTTCGTCACCCCTAGTCCCCAATTTCAGTATCTTTGTTAGCTTCGTTTCTTCTGTTCGAAGTCTTATTATGCAATGTGATACCCTTTTTGACTAAAACAGAAAGTTAAATGGTCTGGGAGAGGAATCCGCCGTCCACCCGCAGGTCAATCCCCGTGACGAAGCCACTGGCTTTTTCGCTTGCGAGATAGACCGTAGCGCCGACGAGTTCGGAGGGGTTTCCGAAACGCGCCATCGGTGTATGGCTCAGAATCACCTGTCCGCGGGGTGTGGCGGTTCCATCCTCATTGAAAAGCAAACGGCGGTTTTGCTCGCCGGGGAAAAAGCCGGGCGTGATGGAATTGACCCGAACGTTGTACGGAGACCATTCCCGCGCGAGAAACAGAGTAAGGTTCAGCACCGCTGCCTTAGCTCCCGAATAGGCCGCGACGCGGGAAAGGGGCAGGTGGGCGGAGACGCTGGCGATGTTGATAATGCTGCCTTTGCGATTGTTTTTCATCGCCGGGCCGAAAACCTGGCATGGGATCAGGGCCCCCCCAACCAGATTCATGTCAAAATTTTCCCGCCAGTCGGCCACGTCGATCTCTTCAAAGGAGTGTTCGGGGGTAACGGTCACGCGTGGGTCGTTACCGCCCGTGGCGTTCACCAGAATGGTGGGAGCGCCTAACCGGTTCAATAAAGTTTCGTGAGTTGCTCTCAACGAGTTTTGATCCAAAGCATCGGCGGAAAAAAATTCGGCGGTGCCTCCTTGTTGTTGAATCGAGCGAACCCTCGCTTCACCCCGCTCTGCGTTACGGCCCAGCACGGCCACCTTAGCGCCCGCTCCAGCTAAGCCTTCCGCCATTGCGCCACCCAGCACGCCAGTGGCGCCCAGGACCACGGCAATCTCTCCGGTCAGGTCAAACAAGTTCATTTTGGTCATCTTATATTTGGGTTAAGAATTCAGCTTTTCATCGAAGGGCCGATTGAAGGCCAACCCTGCGACAGGGTACTAGTGCAAATAATTGTTTTGGCCCGCGCTTGACAAGCTCTCCGAAGTTGTCTAATGGTCAAGTGGTAAGACCTTTTTTCTTGCTCTGGTTTGGGCGTATCCCTGGCAACGGCAGACGAAAACCAACCCCCACCTCAATCGTGAAAATCCAAAAATATACTTTCGGCACCGGCGATCGGTTCGCACACCAGGGGCAGGCCCAACTCCGGGCCATCTTGAATGCTCGTGAGGCGGGTATCGACGTTCACCCGGTTTGGAACAAATCCAATCGCGAGCATTCGATGATTAAAAGCAAACCCGATGACGTTCGGGCCGAGGCTGACGCCGCGGTAGCTGCGCTTGGATTCACGGGAGCCTACTACGTCGATGCCGACCACATTGGTTTGAAAACGGTCGATGGGTTTATTCCGGCAAGCGACTTTTTTACCCTCGACGTGGCGGATTTCACGGGCAAAGCGGCCGAAGGCGACGCAGTCGAGGCATTCTTGAAGGCCGTGCGCCGCTACACCGGCTCGCTCTCCATTCCGGGAATCGAGCGGCCTTTCGACCTCACCGAGAAAACTGTGCGCGGGGCCTCCGGGAAGTTCTTGCTGGCCGTGCAAGAAGCGGGTCGCATTTATCGGCACGTTAAGGAAAGAAAAGGACGCGATGGCTTTATCACTGAAGTCTCAGTCGACGAGACCGACGCGCCCCAAAACCCAGTGGAGCTGTTCCTGATCCTGGCGATGATCGCCGAGGAAGGCATACCGGTCCAAACGATCGCCCCAAAGTTTACCGGAAGATTCAACAAAGGAGTCGATTACGCCGGGAATCTCGCACAATTCGAGACGGAGTTCGACGAGGACCTCAGCGTCATCGCCTTCGCCATTCACGAATTCGGGCTCCCCGATACCCTCAAGCTCAGCGTCCATTCCGGCAGCGACAAGTTTTCGATTTACCCGATTATCAATCGGCTGATCAAAAAACATAACGCCGGTTTGCACGTCAAAACGTGCGGCACCACCTGGCTCGAAGAGGTGATTGGACTCGCCGAGTCCGGCGGCGAAGGGCTGGAGCTCGTTAAGGAGATTTACGCCCAGGCGCGCGACCATTTTACGGAGTTGGTGGCCCCCTACAGCACGGTGATTGACATTGACCCGGACAAACTGGAGCATCCCAAATGCGTCATGGGCTGGAGTTCCTCCCAATACGTCGACGCCCTCCGCCACGTCGATTCATCTTCCCACTATAATCCCAACTTCCGCCAACTGTTGCACGTCGGTTTCAAGGTCGCGGCGGGGATGGGCAAGCGGTTTACCGGCGCACTCGAAGCAAACGAGGAGATCGTCGGCCGGAACGTCACGCGAAACCTTTTTGAGCGCCACTTAAAACCCATCTTCGCATGAAACTGCCGTGGAGGAAAAGCCACGGGACCAACCGGCCGGATTTTGCGGCTGCCTTGATGACTCGGGTGCGGCACCCACACCGGAACTGAGAATTCCAGAAAAAGGAAAAATGGCACAAGAGCTGAAAGTTAGACCCGAGACGTCGTCGGTAACTACCAGCGGCCGCTACCGCTGGGTCGTTTGTGGGCTGTTGTTCTTCGCCACGACTGTCAACTACATGGACCGGCAAATTCTGTCGCTGCTCAAGCCGATCCTCGATAACCAATTGCACTGGAGCAACGAGGAGTTTGGTGCGGTGAACTCCGCCTTCCAGGGTGCCTATGCCGTTGGCGGATTGATCTTCGGATATTTGGTAGATTTGTTAGGAACCAAAATCGGCTATGCCATTTCGATTGCGGGTTGGAGCCTCGCGGCCATGGGCCATGCGCTCGTGTCCAGCGTGGGCGGATTTTTCGCCGCCCGAATCTGCCTGGGAATAAGTGAAGCCGGTAATTTTCCGTCGTCTATTAAGACGGTGGCGCTCTGGTTTCCCAAGAAAGAGCGAACCTTTGCGACGAGCTTATTTAATTCGGGCTCAAACTTCGGGCCAATCATCGCACCGATCATCATTCCATGGATTGCGCTGACCTGGGGCTGGCAGATGGCGTTCATTCTGGCAGGGCTCGCAGGATTTGTCTGGTTGGCTTTCTGGATTCCGCTCTACCAGGTGCCGGAGCGGCAGAAGCGCCTTAGCGCTGACGAATTAACTTACATTCAGAGTGACCGCGATGAATCGCATCGGGAGGGCGCCGGAAAAATCCCGTGGCTGAGCCTGTTCAAATACCGGCAAGCGTGGTCCATCATCGTTGCACGATTCATGACCGATCCCGTCTGGTGGTTTTTTCTTATCTGG
>Ga0070698_100007966_pt1 | contig 11460 bp, 11 predicted proteins | sample KBSK1502metaG_FD_65477 | JGI IMG/M metagenome (GOLD analysis project Ga0070698, IMG submission 65477) | Corn, switchgrass and miscanthus rhizosphere microbial communities from Kellogg Biological Station, Michigan, USA - KBS K1-50-2 metaG | ecosystem: Host-associated > Plants > Roots >...
TCGCGCGACATGATCGTACGCAGCGCCACGCCGCCCGGCGCCTCGGGCAAGGTCTTCGGCTTCGTCTATTCCGGCCTCGACGTCGGCTCGTTCGTGGCGCCGCCGGTGTTCGGCTTCCTGATGTCGGCCGGCATCCCGAGCATCATCTTCTGGATCGCCGTGGCGCTCTACATCGTCAACGCGGTGCTGGTGATAGCCATTCGCCAGACGACAGTGCCCACGGTGGCTACCGCAGCGGCCGAGTAGCCGCCAGCAACTAGGCGGCTTCGTAGGCGTCCTGCGCCACCAGCCATTCGTGCTCGGCGTGGGCAATCTCGCGTTCCAGCTGGACCTTCTCTCGCTGTAGGTCGGCGACGTTGATCGCCGGATCGCTGTAAATCTCCGGATCGGCCAATCTCGCCTCGATGTCGTCGCGCTGCTTGTTGAGCCTGGCGATGTTCTTCTCCAGGCTTTCCAACGCCCGCTTGAGCGGCGCCCGTTTGGCGCGGGCGTCGGCCGACTGCTTGCGCTGGTCCTTCTTGGGCGCCGATTCGGCGACGGGCGCCGGTGCTTCCTTGCGCTTGGCCGCCTTGCCGTTGCCGCGTTCGCGCAGCAGCTTCGCCTGGTAGTCGTCGATGTCGCCGTCGAATGGCGTCACCTTGCCGCCTGCGACCAGCCAGAGCTGATCGGCGATCATTTTCACCAGGTGGGTGTCGTGGCTCACCAGCACGACCGCGCCCTCGAAATCGTTGATGGCCTCGACCAGGGAGGCGCGCGCATCCATGTCGAGATGATTGGTCGGCTCGTCGAGCAGCAGCAGATGTGGTGCGTTGCGGGTGGCGAGCGACAGCAGAAGCCGCGTCTTCTCGCCACCCGACAGCACCCCGACCTTGAGGTTGGCGCGATCGCGCGAGAAGCCGAAGCGGCCGAGCTGGGCGCGCACCTTGGTCTCGCCGGCGCCCGATCCCAGGGCGCTGCTCATGTGCTGGAACGGCGTCGCCTCGTAGTCGAGGCTCTCCTCCTGGTCCTGCGAGAAGTAGCCGATGCGCAGCCGCGGCACGCGCCTGACCCGCCCCTCGCGCGGCTGCAGGCGGTCCGACAGCAGGCGGATGAAGGTCGACTTGCCGTTGCCGTTCTGGCCGAGCAGCGCGATGCGGTCATCCATGTCGAGGCGCAGGTCGAGCTTGCGCAGCACCGACGGGCCGTCGCCATAGCCGACGGTCACTTCGTCGAGCGTCTCGATCGGCGAGGCAAGCTGCTCGGGCGGCGGAAAGTTGAAGGCGATCCGCTCGTCGATCGGCACCGTGGCAACCGGACCCAGCTTCTCGATCATTTTGATGCGTGACTGCGCCTGACGCGCCTTGCTCGCCTTGGCCTTGAAGCGGTCGACGAAGGCCTGCATGTGCTTGCGTTGGGCCGCGATCTTGGCCTGCTGTGCGGCATCGTGCTCCAACCGTTCGGCACGCGTGCGCTCGAAGCGATCGTAATTGCCGTTGTAGGTGACGAGCTTCTGCTGATCGATGTGTACGATGTGGTCGCACACGTCGTTCAACAGATCGCGATCGTGGCTCACCATCAGGAGCGTGTGGCGGAAGCGCTGCAGGTGCTCGGTGAGCCAAAGCTGCGCCTCGAGGTCGAGATGGTTCGACGGTTCGTCGAGGATCAAGAGATCGGGGTCGCTGAACAGCGTGCCGGCCAGCGCCACGCGCATGCGCCAGCCGCCGGAGAACTCGCCGCAGGGCCGCGCCTGGGCGTCATTGTCGAAGCCGAGCCCATGCAGGATCGCGGCGGCCCGCGCCGGCGCGGAGGCCGAGCCGATCGCGTCGAGCCGGGCATGGATGTCGGCGAGTCGCACGCCGTCATGGCAGGCTTCGGCCTCGGCCAGCAGAGCCGTCCGCTCGACGTCCGCCGCCAGGACGGCATCCCGCACGGTGATGTCGCCGCCCGGAGGATCCTGCGGCACCGAGCCGATCCGGGTCCGGCCGGTCAGGCTGATGCTGCCGCCATCGGCTTCGATCTGGCTTTGGATGAGGCGCAGCAGGGTCGATTTGCCCGCGCCGTTGCGGCCGACCAGGCCGACTTTCCAGCCGTCGGAAATGGCCGCCGAGGCGCGGTCGAACAACACGCGCTCGCCGTGGCGGAAGGAGAGGTCGTTGACATGAAGCATGGGGCCGCGGCGTTTAGCACGCCGGCCGCGCCGGTCCAACCGGCTTGCCGGCTTGGAACGCGGCGTTTATAAGGCGCGCCCATTCGCTCAATGCATGCTGGCAAGAGGGTTATATGGCCGTCGAACGCACTTTCTCGATCATCAAGCCGGACGCCACCCGCCGGAACCTGACCGGCAAGATCAACGCCCGGTTCGAAGACAAGGGCCTGCACATCGTGGCCCAGAGGCGCATCTGGATGACGCGCAGCCAGGCCGAGCAGTTCTATAGCGTGCACAAGGAGCGGCCGTTCTTCAAAAGCCTTTGCACTTTCATGACCTCGGGCCCGGTGGTGGTGCAAGTCCTCGAAGGCGAAGACGCCATCGCCAGGAATCGCGAGATCATGGGCGCCACCAACCCGGCCAATGCCGCCGCGGGAACCATTCGCAAGGATTTCGCCGAATCGATGGAGGCCAACTCCGTGCACGGCTCCGATTCGCCGGAGAATGCCGCGAGCGAGATCGCCTACTTCTTCGCCGGGGCCGAAATCGTCGGCTGACGAAAGGCGGCCCGAAAGGGGCCGCGTGTCAGCCCAGGACGGTGAAGGCCACCAGCAGGGCCAGCGTGCCGCCGATACCCAGCAACAGGGCGATCAGGCCCGAGTTGCCCACCAGGCCCAGCGCCATGCAGGACAGCAGCAGCACGATGAACAGGATCGCGAACAGCACGAGCTTGCCGAATGACTGGTAGGTTTGAGCGTGAGCGGGGTAGTCATCCTGAGCGTCGGTCATGTCGGTTCCTCGGAAAAAGTCGCGGAGTCTTAATAGCCAACTAAGGGTCGGTTGAGAAGAGCAGGGGGGCGGCGCCTGTGACAGTCACGCGCCGCTCGGCCAGCGAGACGCGGCCCTCGGCGAACCAGCGCACGACCAGCGGGTAGAGCCGGTGCTCCTGGCGCAGGATGCGCGCGGCAAGCGTGTCCTGCGTGTCATCCGCCAGCACCGGCACAGCGGCCTGGGCGATGATCGGCCCGGCATCGAGGTCGGGGATCACGAAATGGACGGTGCAACCGCTTAGCCTCACGCCGGCGTCGAGGGCCTGCTGCTGGACGTGCAGGCCCTTGAAGCAGGGCAGCAGGGAAGGATGAATGTTGATCAGGCGGCCCGCCCATCGTGTGGGAAACCACGGGCTGAAGATGCGCATGAAGCCGGCCAGGGCCACCAGTTCAACGCCGTGCCGCTCGAGCTCGACCGAAACGGCGCGGTCGAAGGTTTCGCGGTCGGGCCGGTCGCGGTGGGACACGACGGCCGTCGGCACGCCCTCCTTGCGGGCGATCGCGAGGCCCGGCGCCTCGGCCACATTGCTCACCACCAGGGCGATCTCGGCGGGATAGTCGGCGGCCTTGGCCGCCTCGATCAGGGCGGCCATGTTGCTGCCCCGCCCCGAGATCAGGATGGCGACTTTCAGCTTCGCCATAGGCTCTCGGCATGGTCGATCACGCAGTCGGCTTCGGCGGTCGGTGCAGGCTCGATGACGCCGACCTCGCACACGCTCTCGCCGGCCTCCGCCAGCACCTTGGCGACCCTTGCGGCATCGGCGTGCGCCACGACCACGATCATGCCGAGGCCGCAATTGAATGTCCGCAGCATGTCTTCGGTCGGCACGCGGCCCAGCTCGCGCAGCCAGCGGAACACGGCCGGCACAGACCATCGCCTTGCATCGAGGCGCGCGCGCGTGCCGTCGGGCAGGCAGCGCGGCACGTTGCCGGGCAGGCCGCCGCCGGTGATGTGAGCCAGGCCCTTGATCGCACCGGTCGCGCGGATCGCCGCCAACAGCGGCTTCACGTAGATGCGCGTGGGCTCGAGCAGCGCCTGGCCGAGCGAGGCCTCGGCGAACGGTGCACGAGCGTCGTAGCCAAGGCCGCTGCGTTCGACGATGCGGCGCACCAGCGAATAGCCGTTGGAATGCGCGCCGCTCGAGGCAAGGCCCAGCACGACGTCGCCAGACGCGATGTCGGTGCGTGGCAACAGGCCGTCGCGCTCGGCGGCGCCGACCGAGAAGCCCGCGAGGTCGAAGTCGCCCTCGCCGTACAGGCCGGGCATCTCTGCCGTCTCGCCGCCGACCAGCGCGCAGCCGGCGCGCCGGCAGCCTTCGGCGATGCCCACCATGACGCGGCGTGCCGCCTCGACGTCGAGCCGGCTGCTGGCATAGTAGTCGAGGAAGAACAGCGGCTCGGCGCCTTGGACCACGATGTCGTTGACGCACATCGCCACCAGGTCGATGCCGACCGTGTCGGGAATGCCCGCCTCGATCGCGACCTTGAGCTTGGTGCCCACGCCGTCGGTGCCCGAGACGAGAATGGGATCCTTGAAGCCCGCCGCCTTGAGATCGAACAATCCACCGAAGCCGCCCAGGCCGCCCATGACGCCGCGCCGGTCGGTGCTGCGTGCCAGGGGCTTGATGTGCTCGACCAATGCGTCGCCCGCATCGATGTCGACGCCGGCGTCCTTGTAGGTCAGGGGCGGCCGATTGTGGCCGGGGGCGTCAGGCTTCAAGCCAGTCTCATTCGTGCTAGATAGGTGGCGCGAACATAGCCAAAAACCGGACCCCCGCAATGCCGCCCGCCCGCTGGTTTTCCACGATCGTCCTTGCTTTTCTGGCGGCGCTTGCCGTCAGCGGCGGCGTTGGCGCGCAAGGCGGCAACGCCGCCTACACGGTGGGGGGCGTCGATGTCGACGTGAATGCGGCCGATGCCGTGCAGGCACGCCAGCAAGGCCTTAGCGAAGCCCGCCGCAAGGCGGCGAAGATGCTGGTCGAACGCATGGTGGCGCCGGAGGAGCGCGCACGGGTACCGGCGCTGGACGATGCAAGGCTCGAAAGCATGGTGCGCGGCATCGAGTTCCTGCGCGAGCGTTCGGCGCCCAACCGCTACATCGCCACCTTGAACGTCGTCTTTTCGCCGGACGCCGTGAAGGCTTGGCTCGGCCAGGCCGGCGTGAAGGTCGCCGAGACGGTCTCGCGACCGGCCCTGGTGATCCCCTTGTGGAAGGGCCGGTCCGGCGTCGAGCCGCTGGACAACCGCAACCCCTGGCGCGAGGCGTGGCAGGCGCTCGACACGGCCGGCAGCGCCGTGCCAGTGACGGTGGTCCGCGGCGACCAGCTCGACCAGAGTGCGGTGTCGGCGGAAGAGGCCTTTGTCGGCGACGTCTCCGCCCTGGCGCGACTGAACGAGCGCTACCGTGCCCCGACCGTGATCGTGGCCATCGTCGAAGGCGACAAGGATTCTGGACCGCTTACCGTCGGCGGCCTGCGCTACGATACCCAGACCGGCGCGCGCAGTGAGATCGCCAAGGTCCCGCTGCAGGATGCCGGTCAGCTGGCCGACGCGGCCAAGAAGATGCACGCCGCGCTCGACGAACAGTGGCGGGGTGTGGCCGTCGTGCGCCGCGATTCGCAGGATACGCTCGACGTCTTCGTGCCGATCCGCGCGCTCGGCGACTGGGTACAGGTGCGCCAGCGGCTGGGCTCGGTGCCGGCGGTCAAGAACGTGGCGGTCCGCAACCTCGAATCCGATCGCGCCGAGTTGCGCCTGGAATATTTCGGCACGACCGACGAGCTGCAACGTATCCTGGCGCTGGCCGGCCTGACGCTCGACAAGGAAGCCGACAAGTGGCGATTGCAGGCGCGGTGATCGCGCGGCGTGGGGGCTGAGGCATGACCGAAACGGCTGCGGCCGCGCGCTGGCGCTTCTGGGTGGCGGCGGCGGTCGTCTTCGTTCTGATCCTGTGGCTGCTGAACGACATCCTGCTGCCGTTCGTCGTCGGCATCGCCGTCGCCTATTTCCTCGATCCCGTCGTGGTCCGCCTGCAGCGTGTCGGCTTGTCGCGCACTTGGGCGACCACGGCGGTCACGATTCTCGCCGTGCTGCTCGCCGTCGGCGTGGCCATGGCGATCCTGCCGCCGCTGTTCGGCCAGCTGCAGTCGCTGATTGCCAAGGCGCCGCAGTACATCGTGCAGGCGATGGCACGTGTGCAGCCGCTGATCGAGCCGCTGCGCGACAAGCTCGGCCTGCCCTCGCTCAGCCTGCAAGACCTGCAGGCCGAAGCCACGCAATGGGCAGGCCAGGCGTTCGCCATCGCCGGCAGCCTGGCCGGCGGGCTGGCGCGACGCGGCGCCGCACTCATCAACCTGCTCGCCCTGGTGTTCCTGACGCCCGTCGTGACGTTCTATCTGCTGCGCGATTGGGAGAAGGTGATCGCCGCCCTCGACGGCGCCCTGCCGCTCGACCACGCGCCGACGATCCGCAAGCTCGCCCGCGAATCGAACGCAGCCATCGCGGGCTACGTGCGCGGCCAGGCGCTGGTCTGCATTGCGCTGGGCACGATCTATGCCGTCGGCCTGTCGCTGGTCGGCCTGCAGTTCGGCTTGATCATCGGCCTGATCGCCGGCGCGATTTCCTTCATCCCCTTCGTCGGCACCTTCGTCGGCGCCGTCATGGCGCTCGGCATGGCGCTGGCGCAGTTCCCGCCCGACTGGATCAGCGTCGCCAAGGTGGCCGCCGTGTTCCTGTTCGGCCAGATGATGGAAGGCAACGTGCTGTCGCCCAAGCTGGTCGGCGACCGCGTCGGCCTGCATCCGGTGTGGATCATGTTCGCCCTGCTGGCGGGCGGGTCGCTGTTCGGCTTCGTCGGCATCCTGATCGCCGTGCCGACGGCGGCGGTGATCGGCGTCCTCGTGCGCCATCTGCTCGGCCGCTATCGCGCGAGCGGCATCTATCGCGGCGGCACGCCGGCCTGAGGCGGCGATGGCCAACCAGCTCACCTTCGACCTGGCGCTGCCGCCGCCGACCTATGCGCGCGAGGATTTCATCGTGGCGCCGGGCAATCGCGAGGCCTTGGCCTGGATCGATCGCTGGCCGGACTGGCCGGCGCCGGCGCTCGCCCTGGGTGGACCGGCGGGCTGCGGCAAGACCCATCTCGGCACCATCTGGGCGGCGCGCGTCGGCGCCCGCGTGCTCGATGGCGGTGCGCTCGAAGGCAACAGCATCGCCGATCTGTCGGACCTCGCCGCCGCATCGCCCGCGATCATGATCGACAATGCCGAGCGTGCGCCGGAGCATGCCTTGTTCCATCTCTACAATCTGATGCGCGAGCGGCGGGGCCATCTGCTGCTGATCTCGACCGCGTTGCCGGCGCGCTGGTCGATCGCCTTGCCCGACCTGGCGTCGCGGCTGCGCGCGGCGCCGGCCGTCGCCCTGGCGCCGCCCGACGACGAACTTCTGGGCTCGATCATCCTGAAACAGCTCGCCGACCGGCAATTGCACGCCGGCGCCGGCGTCGTGCACTATCTGGTGTCGCACATGGAGCGTTCCGCCGATTCGGCACGACGCATCGTCGCCGCCCTCGATCGCCGGGCGCTGGCCGAACGGCGCGAGATCGATCGCCGCCTGGCGGCCGATGTTTTGGCCGAGTTGGCCGCCAAGGAGGGAAGGTAGAGTGAGAAAGCTTATTGTCACCGCGCTGCTTGGGGCGCTGGCATCGACGGCCTCGGCGCAACAGCCGTCGGTGATGGGAACCTGGCTGACCGCTTCGGGCAAGGCGCAGGTGCGCATCGGTCCATGCGCCGATCCCGCGAACGGGCCGATCTGCGGCTTCATCGCCGGCCTGAACGATCCCAAGGGACCGGACGGAGTGGCGGTCTCGCCCGAGGCGGCGACGGACTTCCGCAACGCCGATCCGGCGCTGCGCAGCCGCAAGATCCTGGGCATGCCTTTGATCTGGGGCTTCAAGAAGAGCTCTGATCCCAACGCCTTCGAGGACGGAAAGATCTACAGCGCCGAGAACGGCAAGACCTACAATGCCAAGATCACCCTGCAACCCGACGGCAAGCTCAGTCTGCGCGGCTATGTCGGCTCGCCGATGTTCGGTGAAACTCAAGTCTGGACGCGGATAAATTAGGGAGTGTGGCGATGGACATGGGCATCAAGGGCCGCAAGGCGATCGTCTGTGCGGCAAGCAAGGGACTGGGCAAGGGCTGCGCCATGGCATTGGCCCAGGAAGGCGTCGATCTCGTGATCAACGCGCGCACCAAGGCCGAGCTCGAGGCGACGGCGGAGGAGATCCGCAAGAAGACCGGCGTCAAGGTGACGGCCGTCGCCGTCGATGTCACGACCGACGCCGGCCGCAAGCAGGTGCTCGCCGCCTGTCCGGAGCCCGACATCATCGTCAACAACGCCGGCGGACCGCCGCCCGGCGATTTCCGCGAGTGGAGCCGCGACGACTGGATCAAGGCAATCGACGCCAACATGCTGACGCCCATCGAGTTCATCAAGGCGTCGGTCGACGGCATGATGAAGCGCGGCTTCGGTCGCATCGTGAACATCACGTCGAGCTCGGTGAAAGCGCCGATCGACATCCTGGGCTTGAGCAACGGCGCGCGAAGCGGCCTGACCGGCTTCGTGGCCGGCGTCGCCCGCGTCACCGTGCGCCACGGCGTCACCATCAACGGCCTGCTGCCCGGCCCGTTCGACACCGACCGGCTGCGCGGCACCTACAAGGCGCGGGCCGCCAAGAGCGGCAAGAGCTACGAAGAGGAGTACAAGGCGGGCGCCAAGCTCAACCCGGCCGGCCGCTTCGGCACGCCGCAGGAGTTCGGTGCGGCCTGCGCGTTCCTGTGCAGCACGCACGCAAGCTACATCACCGGGCAGAACCTGCTGATGGACGGCGGCCAGTATCCGGGCACGTACTAGGATACGGCGAGGTCGCGCGGGCGCACGAACGCGACCAGCTTGGCCGAGCCGGGCGCAAGATCGTGCCAGGGCCGGTCGGCTGCCCGGAAGGTGGCGAGCGTGCCGGTCGGATATTTCTGCTTAAGGGCCGTCAGGAGCTCGGCCGGACCGCTTTCCGCCAGCGCCACGGCCAGGCGCCAGATGCCGTCATTGTGGGCGATCAGCAGGACCGTGGCCGCGTCGTCAGGCACGGCCTGGAGGTGGGCCAGCAGGATGTCCTCTGAGGCGAGGTAGAGGCCTCTTTCCAGGGTGATCGGCGGGGCGGGGGCGTCCAGCCGCTTGACCAGCGGCGCCAGCGTCTGGCGGGTCCGCATGGCCGTTGAGCAGAGGATCAGGTCGGGGCGAGGCTCGCGACGCACGATGTGGTCGGCCATGGCCTTGGCCGCCCGCTCGCCGCGGCGGCTCAGGGGGCGTTCATGGTCGTCCAGCCGGGGATCGCTCCAGGCTGATTTCGCATGCCGCAGGAGAAGGATGGTCTTGACCACGCCGATCCCGATAAAATCCTTTTAGAACAATTGTTTATTGAATTGCCATGACACCGTCATGCGGAGGCGTTACCGTTTCGCGATGGACGCCGTTTCCTCGCCCCCCAGGCCGGCTTCGAGCCTCGAAATAGTACCCGACAGTCCGCGGCGCTTCATCAATCGTGAATTGTCGTGGCTGGCCTTCAATATGCGGGTCCTCGAGGAAGCCAGCAACAAGCGCCATCCGCTGCTCGAGAGGGTGCGCTTCCTGTCGATCTCGGCCGACAATCTCGACGAATTTTACATGGTCCGCGTGGCCGGTCTGGTCGACATGCTGCAGACCCGCTCGACCCTGCTCAGCGACGACGGCATGACGCCGGCCGAGCAGCTCGCGGCGATCCGCGAGCGGGCCTCGATCCTGATGGCCCACCAGCAGGAAGTGTGGGCCACCCTGCAGGGAGAGCTGCGCGAGGCAGGCATCGCCGTGCTCGACCCCGGCGAGCTCACCGAGGCCGAGCGGGCGTGGCTCGACCAGTATTTCATCGACCAGGTCTTCCCGATCCTGACACCGCTCGCCATCGATCCGGCGCATCCTTTCCCGTTCATTCCCAACGGCGGCTTTTCGGCGATCCTGAAGCTGCAGCGGCGCAACGACCGGCGGCCGCTGATGGCGCTGCTGCCGATGCCGCCGCAGGTCGACCGTTTCGTGCGCCTGCCCGGCGCGGCGATCCGCTTCCTGTCGCTCGAGGACCTTGTCGACATCTACCTGCCGCGCCTGTTCCCGGGCTACGAGGTGATCGAGCAGGCCGTGTTCCGCCTGATCCGCGACAGCGACGTCGAGATCAACGAGGAGGCCGAGGATCTCGTGCTGCTCTACGAGAGCGCGCTCAAGCGCCGCCGCCGCGGCGATCTGATCTCGATCTCGGTCAACAGCGCCATCCCGGCCGAGCTGCGCGACTTCCTGTTCGACCAGCTCGAAGTGCCGGCGCAGACCCAGAACATTCACGTCTTCCATCTCGACCGCATGCTCAATATCGGCGACGTGAAGGCGGTGATCGTCGACAGCCGGCCCGACCTCAAGTTCGCGCCCTACAATGCCCGCTTCCCCGAACGCATCCGCGACTTCGGCGGCGACTGCTTCGCCGCCATCCGCGCCAAGGACATCGTCGTCCATCATCCCTACGAGAGCTTCGACGTCGTCGTGCAGTTCCTGCGCCAGGCGGCGCTCGATCCCGCCGTGGTGGCGATCAAGCAGACGCTGTACCGCACCTCGGCCGATTCGCCGATCGTGCGCGAGCTGATCACGGCGGCCGAGGCCGGCAAGACGGTGACGGCGCTGGTCGAGCTCAAGGCGCGCTTCGACGAGGAGGCCAACATCCGCTGGGCGCGCGATCTCGAGCGCGCCGGCGTGCAGGTGGTCTACGGCTTCATCGACCTGAAGACCCACGCCAAGGTCTCGATGGTGGTGCGGCGCGAGGCGCAGTCCATCCGGACCTACGTGCATTTCGGCACCGGCAACTACCATCCGATCACGGCCCGCATCTACACCGACCTGTCGTTCTTCACCTGCGATCCGGCGATGGGCCGCGACGCCGCGCGCCTGTTCAACTACATGACGGGCTATGCACGGCCCGAGCAGATGGAGAAGATCGCCTTCGCCCCCGTCACCTTGCGGCCGACGCTCTACGACCTGATCGATGCGGAGATCGCCAATGCCGAAGCTGGCCGGCCGGCCGCGATCTGGGCCAAGCTCAACTCGCTGGTCGACGCCCCGTTGATCGACCGGCTCTATGCCGCCTCGCGGGCCGGCGTGCAGATCGACCTGGTGGTGCGCGGCATCTGCTGCCTGCGGCCCGGCATGCCGGGTCTCAGCGAGCACATCCGCGTCAAGAGCATGATCGGCCGCTTCCTCGAGCATGCCCGCATCGTCTGCTTCGGCAACGGCAAACCGCTGCCGTCGCCCGACGCCAAGGTCTTCATCTCTTCGGCCGACTGGATGCCGCGCAACCTCGACCGCCGCGTCGAGCTGCTCTGCCCGGTCGAGAACCCCACGGTGCACGAGCAGGTGCTCGACCAGATCATGGTCGCC
>Ga0070698_100007970_pt1 | contig 11457 bp, 8 predicted proteins | sample KBSK1502metaG_FD_65477 | JGI IMG/M metagenome (GOLD analysis project Ga0070698, IMG submission 65477) | Corn, switchgrass and miscanthus rhizosphere microbial communities from Kellogg Biological Station, Michigan, USA - KBS K1-50-2 metaG | ecosystem: Host-associated > Plants > Roots >...
AAATGGTAATACAATTGTATTGAACTATATCTTTTAGGTAAATGATCTGCGAATACTATTCGCAGATTTTTTTTGTTTCGGAAATTTCTATTCCGGGCTTTTTCAAATAGCTATAGCTGTTTAAGAACCTCATTCAATGAATAGGTGCTAAATAAAATCTTACCTGTCTTGTCCAAAAGAATATAAGTGGGATAAGTGGTTATGCCCGATTGGCTGATCATATTTTCAGCAGCAGCTGGCTTTTTATACTGGCGCCAGGAATAATTATGTTTTTCCAGGTAACTTTTCCACGTTTGATAAGATTCATCATTGGAAACACTTATTAATTCAACATTTTTTTGTTTTAGCATGGGGAGCAGTTCTTTTATCTTTTTATGATCCTCCATGCAGGGCACACAACCTACAAACCAAAAATCGAGGATAACAAAATTAGCGTTCATCACAGCGGCATGTACCGGCTTGTTATCAGGATCTATTAATTCAAAATCTGAAAAAATAATATTATTATTCCTGAGAATGCCCTGGAGCCTGTCATTCAAAAATGAGAAACCAAATCTTTTTCTTACTTCATCACCCTGTTTGGCTATCAACGGTAATAAAGCATAAAGTTTCAGCTTTTCATTTTGATGCATGTTCAGGTATCTCATGCCAATATGAAATGAAAACATATTCTCAGTTTGTTCTTCATATGTTTTTAGCAGAAATGAATCCATAGCAACTGTATCTTTATTCTTGACGAGGTCCGCATAATTTTTTTTCCATCGTTGAACGGTGTCAAATATTGGTGAGCCGGTGACCTTATCAATTAAAAGTTTATCGTTTTCTATTCTCATAATGATGGTTATGTTGCCACTGTCTAAATAGATTCTTTCGTTGAATATTTTTTCTTTTTGCACATAATTAATATGATAAAAATCCATTCCGCTGATTTTGAAATCCAGGTCGAGAGTATCCTTAAAAGCCAACCTCAGGCTTTCCTGGTCTGTAAAGTGAACGATTAATGCGCTGTCAATTGGCAGGTTTGTTTTCAGAATTAATTTCAAATGTGTCTGCGACCGGATCTTTCCCTGAAATAAGAAGAGTACAAATGAGAAAAGTAGCAGTCTGTTTAAAAGATATCTCATAGCAATTTTTTTCGAAGGTTACTATTTATAACAGGCAGGAATGATCCTTATGCTGTAGCAATTTTAATTCACGATCGTTGCAGTAACTCTGTTCGCAGCAAAAAGATAACTAATGAAGTTACGCTTTAGTTAACTCTCCTGCGTTTCATTTTTTTCGGACATGCAAAACCGGTCTTATGTTCCGCAATTTTTTTTTGCGTAGATTGAGAAGTATGGAAGATTTCAAAATTGTTGTGTTTATAATGGCGATCCTGATCAGCCTGACAGCGATCATTAATAAAAAAAAATTTCCTTTTCCTATTTTACTCGTGGCTGCGGGGTTGATCATTGGTTTTGTTCCGCAACTGCCCAACCTTTCTTTGGATCCTGATGTCGTATTTGTTATTATTCTTCCACCACTTTTGTATGATGGCGCTGCAAAAACTTCCTGGCATGAATTCAGAACATCGATAAGACCTATTTCTACATTAGCGATCACACTTGTTTTTTTTACCACGGTAGCCGTCGCTGTTACGGCCCATTATTTTATTCCGGGATTCAGCTGGCCACTGGCTTTTGTATTAGGCGCTGTTGTTTCTCCACCGGATGCAGTGGCTGCATCCGGGATAATAAAAGGGTTAGGGCTGAATAAAAAAGTGATCACTATACTGGAAGGGGAGAGCCTTGTTAATGATGCATCAGCTTTGATCGCATACCGCTATGCAGTAGCTGCAGTAACAACAGGAACATTTGTATTCTGGAAAGCTGGTCTTCAATTTTTGATGATAGCAGGTGCTGGTATTCTTATCGGAATTGCCACAGGATACCTGTTTGTACTGGCGCATAAAAAAATAACGAATAACCCCGTTGTTGAAACAAGTCTTTCACTGCTGGCTCCTTTTATATCTTACCTGGCTGCAGAGGAAGTTCACATGTCAGGTGTGTTGGCTGTTGTAAGCACCGGGCTTGTCATATCATGGAGATCACCTGAAGTTTTTTCTTTCCAGGCAAGAATGAGGATAAGAGCATTGTGGGACACATTGATCTTTTTATTACACGGTTTTGTTTTTATACTTATCGGTCTGCAATTGCCTTCTATAATAAAAGATCTTGGTAATTATCCTTTTTTAGAAATATTGGGATATGGTTTGCTTATTAGTCTCGTGACAATTGTAGTTCGTATCATCTGGGTTTTTACAGGAACCGGTTGGCAAAACTTTTTTAAGAAAAAAACTCCCGGTGTTACACCTGCTGATAGTAAACAGGATGATACATGGAAAAATGTATTGGTGGTAGCCTGGACGGGGACAAGAGGTGTAATATCATTGGCAGCAGCGCTGGCTTTGCCATTACTTTTAGAAAATGGAACTCCTTTTCCGAAAAGACATTCTATCATATTTCTAGCTTTTGTTGTCATTTTTATAACACTCGTTGTGCAGGGTCTTTCCTTGCCGCTGCTTATTCGCTGGCTAAAAATAAAGCCACAGGATAATACAGTTGCTGAAGAAAAAGAAGTTCAATTAACTCTTGCTGCAAGTACACTTAATTATATAGATAATGAGTTACCGGTATCGTTGGATAATAAATCACAGGAGCAGTTAAGAGAAAAATATGAATTGCTGGTCAATCATCTTACAAAGGAAGTACGCCGGCATAAAAAAGCAAAGCGTAATGATGAGAAAGTGCCGGTAACGCCACCAGATGATCTGACAAAAGCAAAGCTTGAGATCAGTAAATTCCAACGGGAGTTATTAGTAAAGATGCATAAAGAAGGAGAGTTCAGTGATGCAGCTATAAAACGAGTGGAACGGGAGCTTGATATTGATGAATTGAAATTAGATATGAAATTGCCGAAAGAAGAATGACCAAAGAATTAAAAATGCATAACTAATGATTGAAATCATACTTTCATGATCCTTCGACAGACGCAGGACGACCAGCTTAGTTTTCAGTATCTTAAACTCCTTCAGCTGTCGGTTCTCAGGCGTAAGCGGTAATATCTTTTCATAATTCAACGAAAGAATTTTTACAAAGACATTCTTTACCGGAGAAAAAGAATGTCCAGTTGCCACCGGATTATCCAAATAAAGGTCTTCTGTTTCGAAATATTTTATTGCTAAATTCCACGGTGCCGATGAGCATCTGCAACGCCAAATAAATTTCAGTAATCAGATATCAATTTATACTATTGACCATATTTGAAAATAAATTGTCATACTTATCATTAATGATATCAGAATCTTTAATTATGTTGTTTTTTATTGTCTCCTTGCTGTCGTTGAATTCTATTGTTGTTCTTAATATTCCCTGATCAGTGGTAAGATAATCAAACCAATCATTGATCTCAGGATTTCCTATACGTAGTTTTCGAATGCCCGGAATTTTATAAACAATAAAGAGACATTGACCTCCATGTGAAGCCTTATACCGCTTATATTCTTCAAAACACCAGTTTGTTACTCCCGCTTCGTCAATAAAAGTTTGTTGTTGTGCAAGTACCACGAATGCTACGGTCCTATCGCAATAGTTGAATATTTCTTGTTTGATTTCATCGCCGTTTACCAGCTTGTCGCGGTCAAAGAAATAATTATGCGACCCCGGGATATTAAGATGCTTAACTATAAACTTTGCCACGTAATTCATGTTTTTCAATTTCTTCAGATCTTCAGGGTCATAGCGATTGATCCCATAATAATTTAAATACACTTGTTCATACGCGAAATTTATATCGGGTAACTCCTTTGTTGTGTAAGAACAAAAAAAGCTGATTTTTTTTTCCAAGAAAGAGAGCCCATCCTCAAATTTCTTTTGCAGGTCGGCTGTCAGATTCTTATAGCCTGTTTCCTGAAAGATTTTTTTAAATGCTTCGTACGATTCTTTCCTGCTATGACCCTTGTCCTTAAGATCTTTTAAGTAAGAAAGAACGGACCTGACAAGCGCCGGATCTCCACCTACAGCCAATTTTTTAATTTCTAAGTACTGCAAATACAATGAATCCACTTCGTTTTTGAACCATTTAAATTTCTCGTCATTGTCCAGAGTGGGATCGTTAACAGGCAAATTGAACGGCGTTTCGTTTTTATTGCTTAAGATAACCTGATCTAAATATTGTTTTTTATATTCATCTATGAGCATGACTTTAAGGTATTTTAGTTTCTTTTATCTTTTGCGTAATTTCGGTGATCTGACCTTCCAGGTAGTTCACCCGTGATTGCAGCTCTTTGTTCTTAGACCTGAGAACGTCGGGCTCAACTCTCTCTTTCTGTCTCTTCTTTGCCAAATTGATGTTGTTTAAAATTTCAGTTAAATCATTCATTCGTTCTTCATCCTTAGTGGCAAAATGTGTTCCGCTGTTTTTCTTCTTCTTAAGGTTTTCCAGCTCCGTTTGATATTTCCGTTCTTCCTTGATCATATCGGTAAATTCAATGTACTTCTGATCTTTATCTTCAACCTCGAATATTTTCCTGAACAACTCTTCTGTGGCGTAACCAATGAAATCACCGGAGGGCTGCTCAAGTGTAAAGCCTTTTGATGTTTCATGCCTCATTACAGATGCTTCTCCTTCCGAACAACCGGCTACTATCAACGGGCTATGTGCCGTAATAATAAACTGCACATTGGGAAATTCCCTTCTCAGGATACTTATTATTTTTTGTTCCCAGCTGGGATGAAGATGGGCGTCAATTTCATCAATAAAAACAATTGCTTTCTCTTTATAAATATCCTTGCTTCCTGTTTTTAACTCGGAGAGGAATCGATAAATCATGAGGAACATAGCAAGCACGGAAAAAGTGCCCTGCGAAACCTGTTGCAGCGGAAACTCTACATTATTATCTTCTGATTTTACATAAAATTTATAATCTCCTGTTGTATTGATAGTTTCAACTCGTTCAAAACGGAAAAAAGCGGTATCACCTTTTGTGCCGGCCAGTTCGGAAATCACTCTTTCGATCAGGTTATAGGGAGGTTTTTTAAAATCTGTGGAGTTCTGCTGAGCGGTAATAAATAATCCCTTTTTTATTATTCTCGCAAATGATTTTGCATAAAGGAATTCAGTGGCACCATCTTTTCTCAGATCATCAGAAATAGATGTATCGTTGCCAAAACCTTGTTCAGATTTGTCAATAAACCTGGAATCGGGTATAGCAAGGATGGGCACCCTGCCTATAGTTCCTGTTATTCCTTCTTTACTGGCAAGTATTCTTCTTTGTTCTGTATCTATGTTTTCAAGTATAGTATTGATCTGTGTCCTGATATCATTTATTTGAGGTGTTGTTAGCTTTTTGTTTACAAGGTCATCGTCCAATTTTTTCTGGTTATCTTTTAGTTTTTTCAGCAATTCTTCTACCAATCCATTATTCACCGGGTGGTTGCTTTTTATGTATAGCTTTGCCTTTGCTTCAGAAGTGGTAGTAGGAGATATCCACTCCCGGCTCTTTATTTTATCATCATATAACATAGCGATGATAAGCCCCAGTAAATGACTTTTTCCATACCCATTTTTTCCAAGTAATATATTTACTTTGTCCGCGAAATTCCATTTAAGGTCTCCAAAAAAAGGAAGATTTTTTAATTCCAGCCGGTCCAATAAAATTTCTCTTTTAAGGTTCGAGCGATATTTTTTTTCATCATTTAGCTCTACAAAACGATCTAACATTTTTTTGGCACGTTCGGGATCTTTTAATTCAGTTAATATCCTTGCCTTAAATTCATATAGTTCGGGCCTGAGTTCTTTTTCAGGATCATAATCTGCTTCTTCGTCCTGCAACTCTATGGCTTTATTAATGAACTCGAGTGCTTTATCATAAGAATGATATTCATATTGGATTTGAGCAGCTTTTTCCAGATTATCTACTGAAAGATTTACATTGAGTTCCTTTGCAATCTTTTGAAATTCATCATCATTTTGTCCAAGTTTTTCAAGACCTGTTTTTGTATTCTTTAATTCCACCTGTATTCTAAAATCTTTCGTGACCTTTTCTCTTTCTCTTTTAAGCGATTCTTCATTCGATTTTTCCTTTTCAGACAAGAGTTTGTGATAGAAGTCTTTCCTGCTAAACCTCCCTGTTGTCATCAGAAGAAAAGGTAAAAAAAGAAGTATTGACAAAGCGTAAGGCGCTGATCTAAGGATAATCCCTAACGTGATAAATTCGTACTGGACAGCTAACTTTTTACTCGGTGAAAGCGACACATATGGCTCGTTACTTTTAAAAAAAGGAAGAATACTATCCATTAAAAATAGACTGCTTCCCGCATATCTATCTAATACTTTTGATATGGCGATTGTGTCAATTTTACCGTAATCGCCGTTATAAACTGAATAAGTAGGTGTGAGATCATTAAGTCTTTGAATAAGAATTGTGTCGGGTGACGAGGAGAAGTCACCTATTTTTGACTTTGCTAAAACCACAAAACTATCATTGTAAGATGTAGTATTTTTTATCAGGTTAAGGTAGGTATAATCAAGACCAGATTTAAAGCCTGCTTCCAGAGGCTTGTAAACACCAGCCCTATATGATTGTAAAGTTTGATACGTTTTCCCGATGTCTGTATCTCTTTTTTTTCTTTCGGCCTCTGTATTTGAAATTAGGAAGCCAAAGCCTGTAAATATTCCAGTGCTAAAAATGAATGAAATTAATAAAACCCTGGCCCAAAAACTGTGTGTATTAATTATTCTTTTCCCTGATTGACGCAACAAAAGTATGCTTGCAAGGAAGATTAAAAGTGATAGAATGATATTGGTTATACTGCTATTCTCAAATATAATCTTAGATATCGTGTTGAAAGAATAAGCAAGAAAAATACTGATAAGCAGGTTGAAGAAACCCATATATCCATAGTTAAAAGTATCAGATGATGGCATTCTATCGATAATTTCAGGATCTGCTCCTGAGAACCATTTAGCCAATATCTTCATCAAACTATTCGAATACGAACTGTCTTTCACCTGTCGTTTGCTTATTCTCTCAGCCATGGATTTTTTTGAATTACTTTTTTAATATACTATGATGAGCTTTTACTTCATGATTTGACTTTCACAATATCACGTAAAGCCCGGATATGTTCATCTAAACTTTCCTTAGCTAATAATTCCTACCGCGTTTATAATTACTATTCCATGCTTGGTCATGGTATTAATCGGGCGATACAAGAAAGGCACGAAGTGCTACGTTCAGAGGCAGACCTGGTACAAATTACTAAGTCTTGAATAAATAATCAAATTCTGGAAAAGCTCAGCATATGTTGGCAGGGTGCGAGCCTACATCCGGAGAATAAGTTTGAAATAAGGCTGTAGTTCCTAATTTTTCAAAATCTTAAATTCCACCCTTCGATTTAACTGCCTGTTCTCAGGTGTATCATTCGGAGCTACCGGCACTGTCTCACCATATCCATGTGAAATGATCCTGGTTGTAGCAATACCTTTTGAAAGAATATATTCCATCACCGATCTTGCACGGTTATCGCTTAATTTGAAATTATAATCATCCGAGCCGTAGCTATCGGTATGTGCACTCATTTCAATTTCAATAGCAGGGTTATCTTCAAGCAGCTTCACCACCCTGTCAAGTTCTACAAATGATTCCGGCCGCAGGTCCCATTTATCAAAATCAAAAAATACATTATTCAATCTTACTACCTGTCCAATCTCAATTGGCATGAGGTAGAGATCCTTGTGTATTTCTTTATAACCAACTTTTACCAGCGAATCAAGATTCAGGTTTTCCGACTGTGCAAAAAATTTATCAGCCGTCGCCCTTATCAAATAATTTTTATCGTAAGGTAAAACGATCTTAAAGGAACCATCAATTGCGCTTGATATTCCATTTCCTGCCTCCACACCATCCGGCAGCGTTTCATACAACAAGGAAGCGCACAACGGCTGTTTTGTTTTTGCATTGTAAACATTTCCTGATACCAATACAATTGGTTTTGGTCTTTCTTTTTCCAGCAATTTTACTTTTACAATATCGGATTCACCAAATCCGTCTTCACTGTTTGTCAGGTAAGCATATTCCCCGCCTGCATCTAATGTAAAGAATGCATCCCATTCAGGAGTATTGATAGGGCTGCCAAGATTAACAGGGTCACTCCATTTTTGCCAGCTATCATCAAGACGTTTGCACATCCAGATATCATTATCACCAAGTCCGCCCGCACGATCACTGCTGAAGTAAAGCGTTTCACCATCTGCCGCCAGGTATGGAGTCATTTCATCATTGTTAGGCAGGTTAATTTTTTTGCCAAGTGATTTTGGTTCGGACCATGTTCCGTTAGGTTGCAAAAGGGATACAAAGAGATCATTAATAGAACTTCCTTTATCAGGCGACATGTATAGTAATAAAGTTTTTCCGTCATGCGCCATCATAGCGCCTGATCGTATGCCCCTGTCATATTTATAATAATTCTTTATAAGCAATGCTTCAGGTTTACTCCAATAACCATCTTCCTGCAGCCAGCACATGCTTACCCCATTGCCTGCATAATCTCCATTGACAAAAGCTCCCCGTATCAATATCCTGTTGTTATCGGGTGATATCCAGAAAACGGAATTATAATAAGTGGTGTTGAGCGGATAGCCAAGATGTACTGCCTCGCTCCATACACCAAAACTATCCCGCATAGAAAACCAGATATCCTGTGAATTGCGAACAGAATTATAGTTCGTGTTGTGAGGATCATTTTCACGGATAAAAAATAATAAGTTGCCATCAGCTGAAATGGTCGGCCGTAATTCTGATAAAGGAGTATTGATGATGGCTCCCATGTTCTCCACTTTGATGATGGTGGATGATGTAATGATATTTTCTTTTTGTTGTACAAGGTGGGTTGTGTCACCATGGGTCGTATCAATGGCAAACTGAGCAGGTAAATAGTAAAACCATAAATTTAATAGAAGGCAATAAATGGCTTTTTTCATGGGATGGATTTGCCAGCGAAAAGTAATAAATCTACGCTGTCTGCCACACTGTAAACTTACGTATGGTTTTTCCTTGCTGGCCCGGTGTTTGTTACCGTCATCTAAAGAATTTTTATGAAACCCCGGGAGCAATTAAACTTAATGGATAAAGTCATTCGTGAATTGGATGACCTTAAAAACAGCCAGACATCAGTATTAAAAAAGATTTCCCAGATAGAAGCTGATAATATTAATCTTGCGGTAGGCTTGTTGAGTGACGGTTTACCTGATATACATGAAGAAGTGGATAACGCTTTAGCAAAGGCCGCCACGTTATTGGATCAGTTTACAGAATACAGAAATAAATATGAGCAGGATAACCAGCAATTTCTTTCGGAACCATCTTAATTAACCTGTTTTTTATTTTCTTGCAAAAAAATCACGGTAAGTAAATGCCAGCGGAAACGCTTTTACCATGAAGGAAAAAACATTGACCACACCTGCCTGGAAATAAACTCCATAATAGATACAGCTTACCGGGTCAATAATGATCCAGACACCAAAAGCCGTAGCAATAGCCAGCCATGACCATTTTTCTTTTTTTTGAAAAGGGAAATAAGCGATCCATGCAAGCAATACATAACAACAAGCGATGGTACCACCCAATGGCGCCCATATAAAGGCCCGGAAAGAATCAGCAGCAGGCAAATGTTCCTGTCGCCAGAAGATACGTGCCAACTCATCATTGTAAGGCCGGAACAAAATATTATCACCATAAACAGCAAATAGGATCCCGAACAAAGCAAAGAGAATGCTGGAATAAAAAAGCCATTGTTGCCAAAAATGAAATCGCTTCATAAAGATGCTCCGCAAATATCAGGCAAATCAATTTCATCAGTTTATCTCCTTTTTTATTTCAGTGTTTCACTTTTTAATTTCATGATCGGCGAATGGCGGATTAGACAGTGTAACCTGCGATTTTTATACGGTATGGAAAAAAATGGCGAAGATAAATTTGTGTTCTGTTTAATTCGTAACGAAAAATAGAAAGATGAAAGCAGCAACAGAAAGAAAGATCATTCGCTGGTTCCATATTATTACCAGTATACCGGTAATTGGATATATCTATGGACCGGTGAGAAATTTTCCAAACGCAGTGATGGCTATAAAATGGGTTCTTTTCCCTCTTATTGTATTAACCGGGCTTTGGTTGTGGAAAGGACATTTAGTAAGAAAATGGTTTAGAAAAAGTAATTATGCAACTAAATGAATTTCGATGCAACTGTTCGATCAACGCAATTGGCTAAATAATAAAAAGGAGACTGAATTTCAGTCTCCTTGATTCATTTTGATATATTATAACTTATAGCAATTTTTTTCAACCAAATTAATAACTCACTTTTAATTCTACCCTGCGGTTTTTAGCACGGCCTGCAGCAGTATTATTATCTCCGATTGGCATTGTTGAGCCAATTCCTTCTACTTCGATGCGATCTGCACCAATGCCTTTACTCACCAAATATGTTTTTACTGCAGTGGCACGTTGTTCACTTAATTTATTGTCCGCATCTTTTTCCATGTTGTCAGAATGTCCTTCAATTTTAAGTTTCATTTCAGGATTCTCTTTCAAAACTTTTGCTATTTGGTTCAATGAAGCATTTGATGTTGTTGAAACTTTTGCACTATTGGTACCAAATGAAACCTGCTGTGCGGAAGAACTTAGTAATTTAGATATCTCTGCAGGTACCTGAGGTACTTCAGGACAACCATTGTTTTTAGCTACACCAGGTACATCGGGGCATTTGTCTACATCATCATTCACACCATCATTATCTCTGTCTAAAATTGGACAACCATTATTGCTTGCCGGTCCTGCCTGGCCTGGACATTTATCTTCTTCGTCATTGATACCATCTTTATCGGTATCCGGTATCGGGCAACCATTGTATTTAGCTATGCCTGCTTCATTCGGACATTTATCCTCATCATCATTGATCCCGTCTTTATCGGTATCCGGCACCGGGCATCCGTCGTACTTAAGTGTTCCTTTTTCATTCGGACATTTATCGACATCATCATTAATGCCATCACCATCTGTATCCAATATTACCGGGGTCGCAGTTGCCTGGTATGCCGGTTTAGGTTTGCCAAATAGTCTCAATTTCAATCCGGCTTGTATAACCTGGTTTCTATAATTCAATGCGTCTTCAAATGTACCGGTAACATCCATATCTGAGATGCCATGAATATAACGTCCGAAAATTGTTACAGGTCCGCGGGGAAAGATCTCCAAACCACCGAAGATTGAAAAGCTGGTTTGTTTGAAATCATCTTCCTGGCGAACAGCGCTATGCACATCATTATCCTCAAAAGAGGAGAAGAAATCTATTTGCGGCCCGGCTGTTATTGCAACTTTATCCCCGGCGTGGAATTTTAATAACAATGGAAGAGAAATAT
>Ga0070698_100007972_pt1 | contig 11454 bp, 10 predicted proteins | sample KBSK1502metaG_FD_65477 | JGI IMG/M metagenome (GOLD analysis project Ga0070698, IMG submission 65477) | Corn, switchgrass and miscanthus rhizosphere microbial communities from Kellogg Biological Station, Michigan, USA - KBS K1-50-2 metaG | ecosystem: Host-associated > Plants > Roots >...
CCGCCCAGGATGCCGACGGCGCCGCCGAGCAGGAACGCGGTGAGCGCCGCGGTGGCGAGCGCCATCGGCGTCTCGTAGACCCGCATGAGGCCGGTTACCCCGAAGGTCTGCATGCCGACGAGCGCGGTCGCGATCAGGGCGAAGTAGGCGAACGCGGCGAGCACCGGCCCGGTCAGCAGCACGCGCACGTCGGTCACCCCGCCGGCGCGCCGCGCGCCCCCGTGGGCGCCGGTGAAGACGCCGCCCTGGGTGGCCAGCACCACCACCATCGCGAGGCCGAGCCCGCCCACCGTCACCAGGGCCGCGCGCCAGCCGAAGTGCGCGGTCAGGGCGAAGACCACCGTCGGCGCCACCGCCCACCCGAGGTTGCCGGAGATCGCGTGCACGCTGTAGCCACGCCCGATCCGCCGGGGATCGACCGACGCGTTCAGGATCGAGTAGTCGGCGGGATGGAACACGCTGTTGCCGAGGCCGGCCAGCAGTGCCACCGGCAGCAGGAACCAGTACGAGGGCACGAGGCCCGCCAGCGCGATGGCGCCGGCCAGGAGGCCCATTCCCGCCATCAGCACCCGCAGCGCGCCCACCCGGTCGACCAGAAATCCGGACAGGGTCTGCCCGATGCCCGAGCCGCCGTAGAAGACGCTCACCGCCAGGCCCAGCGCCACGTACGGCACGCCGAAGACGTCCTTCAGCAGCGGGAACAGCGGCGGCAGCGTGAGCTGGAAGAAGTGGCTGAAGAAGTGCGCCGTGCCGATGAGGCCGATGATGCGAACGTCGCGGCGGAGGCTGGGGGGAGCGATCGGGTCGGGCACGGACCCCCAGTCTACACCACGCTAGCTCTTCTTCTCGATCGCCTCGACCTCGAGGTTGATCTTCACCTCGTCGCCCACCACCACGCCGCCCGCCTCGATGGTCCGGTTGTACATGATGCCGAAGTCCTTCCGGTTGATCGTGGTGCTCGCGGTCGCGCCCACCCGGCGGTTGCCCTGCGGATCCTTGATCGGCGCGGTCGGCCCGTCCACCTTCAGCACCACCTCGCGGGTCACGTCGCGGATGGTCAGGTCGCCCACCAGATCGAAGCCCTCCGCCCGCACGTTCTGGATCCGCTTGGACCTGAACGCCAGGGTGGGAAACTTGTCGGCGTTGAAGAAGTTGTCGCTGCGCAGGTCGTCGTCACGCCGGCCGATGCGGGTGTTGACGCTCTTGGCCTCGACGGTGATGTCCGCCTTGACCGAGCCCGGGTCGCCCGGCCGGTACTCGATGGTACCCCTGGTCACCTCGAAGACGCCGGTGACGTTGCTGATCATCAGGTGCCTGACCGTGAAGCCGGAGACGGTGTGGGCCGGATCGATGACCCACGTCTCGGCCCGCCCGGACACCGGCAGGACCAGGGCCAGGGCGAGCACGCCGACGGCGGAGCGAAGGACGTTCCTCATGGGCTTTCCTCTCGTTCGGTCGGGGGTGTAAAATCTTCCCGCTCAGAAAAGGAGACTCCCCATGGAAACGAACTACTCGCTCGATCAGTTCCTGGCCGACACCCGCGCCACCATCAAGACCAGGGGCATCCCGGCCGGGCTCGCCGAGATCCGCGATCACCTGGAGAAGCTCCTCCACAACCCGCAGCTTCTGAAGAAGCACCTGGGCGACCCGGTGCCGCACGTGGAGCGGACCACCATCGGCCACGACCCGGAGACCGACGTGCACGTGCTCGTGCACGGCCGGGCCAAGGGGGCCGCGTCCTCCGTGCACGATCACGGCCCGTGCTGGGTCGTCTACGGCAACTACCAGAACACCACCCGCATGCGCCGCTGGCGCCGCCTCGACGACGGCAGCAAGCCCGGCTACGCCGACCTCACCCTGCAGCGCGAGTTCATGAACGAGCCCGGGCACGCGGCCGCCTTCGCGGTGGGCGACATCCACTCCATCGAGTTCGGCGACGACACGTTTTTCATCCGGGTCACCGGCGGGGACGTGGAGACCAAGCAGACCCACCGCTTCGACGTGGAGAAGAAGACGGTGGAGGTCGCCAACCGCGCCCTCGGCCAGCGCTAGCCACTGCTCAATCAGCGCCCCGCCTAGACCTTCCCCCAGTAGGGACGGGCCGCCGGGAACACCGTCTGGCAGCGGGTGGGCTCGGTCGGCCCGTCCAGCACGTCGGCCACCCCGCGCCAGACCGCGTAGTGGGGGGTGTTGCGGTGGGCCTCCAGCGCGGCCTGGTCCTTGTAGACCTCGTAGAAGTAGTAGAGGTTCGCGTCCTTCTCGTCCTGCAGCACGTTGAAGCGCAGGCAGCCGGGCTCGTCGCGCTCCGAGCCGAGCGCGTCGACCTCGATGGCCTTGAGGAACTTCTCCCGCATCTCCGGCTTGATCCGCACCTTCACCCACATCGCGATCATCGGTCTCCTCCGTCCCCTGAAGTGGTCGCTGCGCCGCCGCGGCCGACAGTACCACGGTCCGCCCGCGGCTTGCCTTCCCCGTGCCCGGCGTCGTAGCATTCGCGGCAGGAGCCGATCCCATGGACCCCGCCGCGATCAGCGCCCTCACCTTCGACGTCTTCGGCACCGTGGTGGACTGGCGGAGCAGCATCATCCGCGAGGGCCAGGCCTTCGGCCAGCACCGCGGCCTCTCGGTGGACTGGCCGAAGTTCGCCGACGCCTGGCGCGGGCTCTACCAACCCGCGATGGAGGAGGTCCGCAGCGGTCGGCGGCCGTGGGTCCGGCTCGACGACCTCCACCGCGAGAGCCTGCTCCGCCTCCTGCGCGACTTCGGGGTCGAGGGACTCTCCCCCGCCGAGATCGAGGACCTGAACCACGCGTGGCACCGGCTCGACCCCTGGCCCGACGTGGTGGCCGGCCTCACCCGCCTCAAGCGCCGCTACGTCCTGGCCACGCTCTCCAACGGCAACATCGCGCTGATGGTGAACATGGCCAAGCGCGCGGGCCTGCCGTGGGACACCATCCTGGGCGCGGAGATCGCGCGCGCCTACAAGCCTACCCCCGAGGCCTACCTCCGCTCGGCGGAGGCGCTCGGCCTCCAGCCCGAGCGGTGCCTGATGGTCGCGGCGCATCCGGGCGATCTCAAGGCGGCCGCCCGCTGCGGCCTGCGGACCGCCTACGTGCCCCGCCCGCTCGAGCACGGGCCCGGCCGCGGCGCCGACGAGCCCGACACCGCGCAGCCTTTCGACGTGGTGGTCGGCGACTTCGTGGAGCTGGCCGAGCGGCTCGGATGCTGAGCCGCCTCTTCGACCTCAGCGGCAAGGTCGCCCTCGTGACCGGCGGCAGCCGCGGCCTCGGCCGCGCCATGGTGCTGGCCTTCGCGGAAGCAGGCGCCGACGTCGTCATCGCGAGCCGCAGGCTCGCCTCCTGCGAGGCCACCGCGGAGGAGGTGCGGAAGACGACCGGGCGCCGCGCGCTGCCGGTGGCCTGCCACGTGGGCCAGTGGGGCCAGGTCGAGGCCCTCGCCGAGCGGGCCTACGCCGAGTTCGGCCGCGTCGACGTGCTGGTGAACAACGCGGGGATGTCTCCTCTCTACGACCGCATCGAGAACGTCACCGAGGAGCTCTGGGACAAGGTCATCGACGTGAACCTGAAGGGCCCCTTCCGCCTCACCGCCCTGGTGGGAGCGCGCATGGCCTCGGGCGCGGGCGGCTCGATCATCATGGTGTCGAGCACCGCGGCGGTGCGCCCGTCCGCCGGGGTGATCCCCTACGCGGCGGCCAAGGCCGCGGTCAACGCGATCACCGAGGGCTTCGCGCGCGCCTTCGGGCCGACGGTCCGGGTGAACTGCATCATGCCCGGCCCCTTCCTCACCGACATCTCGAAGGCGTGGGACCTCGAAGCCTTCCGCGCCCGCGCCAAGGAGACGATGCCGCTCGCACGCGGGGGCGAGCCCGACGAGATCGTGGGCGCCGCGCTCTACTTCGCCTCGGGCGCGTCGAGCTTCACCACCGGCTCGGTGCTCGGCGTCCACGGAGGCGCGGCCTGACCATCCGCTCCGCGCAGTCCCCGGCGGCGGCCGGGAGCTCGGAGGCGCCCGCCGAGGTCGCCCCGGTCCGCGAGGGCGAGGCGCTCGACTGGGCCACGCTCGAGGCATGGCTGCGGCCGCGCCTGGCCGAGGTGCTCCCCGAGGCCCGCGGACCGATCGAGGTGCTGCAGTTCCCCAACGGCTCGGCCAACCTCACGTACCTCCTGCGGGTCGGCGCCCACGAGCTGGTTCTCCGCCGGCCGCCGTTCGGGCAGATCGCCCCGGGCGCCCACGACATGAAGCGCGAGTTCAAGGTGCTCTCCCGGCTTTGGCGCCACTTCGACCGCGCCCCGCGCGCGTATCTGTTCGGCGACGACCCCGCCGTCCTCGGCGCCGACTTCTTCGTGATGGAGCGCCGCCGCGGCGAGGTCATCCGCGACAGCGTGCCGCCCGGCCTCGCAGCCCATCCGGCCGTCGGCCGGCGCGTGGCCTTCGCCCTCGTGGAGGCGATGGCCGCGCTCCACGCCCTCGATCCCGCCGGATGCGGGCTCGGCGACCTCGGCCGGCCGGACGGCTTCGTCGACCGCCAGCTCGACGGGTGGGCCAAGCGCTGGGCCCTCGCCCGCCCCGACGACGCGGGCGGTGACATGGAGCGCCTGCACGAGCGCCTGGCGCGCGCCCGCCCCGCTCCTCGGCGTGCGTCGATCGTGCACAACGACCTCAAGCTCGACAACTGCCAGTTCGCACCGGACGACCCGGACCGCGTGACCGCGATCTTCGACTGGGACATGACCACCCTCGGCGATCCGCTGGTGGACCTGGGCACGCTGCTGAACTACTGGCCCGACCCGAGCGACACCGAGGCCACCCAGCGCGGCACCCGCCCCGGTCTCGCCCTCATGGGCCTGCCCACCAGGGCGGAGATCACCGCGCGCTACGTCGCCCTCACCGGCGCCGACCCCGCCGCGGTCTCCTGGTGGGAGGCGTTCGCGCTCTGGAAGACGGTGGTGGTCGTGGCGCAGCTCCACCGCCGCTGGGTGCGCGGCGAGTCCACCGACCCGCGCATGGCCCACATCGCGGACCGGGCCCCGTGCCTGGTCCGGGCCGCCCAGGTGGTCCTCGAGCAGGCGGGGGTCTGAGCCGCATGTACATCGTGGGCATCGACGTGGGCGGCACCTTCACCGACCTGACCGCGGTCGACGCGGCCACCGGCCGGGTGGTCGTGACCAAGGTCCCCTCGCGCCCGCGCCACGAGGCGGCCGCGGTGCTGGCCGGGCTCGAGGCGCTCGGCATCGCCAGCGCGGACGTCCGCCGCCTCGTCCACGGCACCACCGTCGGCACCAACGCGGTGCTCGAGCGGCGCGGGGCGCGGGTAGCGCTCCTGACCACCGCCGGCTTCCGCGACCTGATCGAGATCGGCCGCACCAAGCGCAACGTCCCCGCGCTCTTCATCCCCACCTTCGTGCGCCCGAAGCCGGTGGTGCAGCGGCGGGACCGCTTCGAGGTGACCGAGCGGCTCGGCCCCGACGGCGCGGTGCTGATCCCGCTCGATCTCGCGTCGATCGAGCGCGCGCTCGACGCAGCCCTCGCCGCCCCCGCGGAGGCGATCGCGGTCTGCCTGCTCCACGCCTATCTCAATCCCGCGCACGAGCACGCGGTGGCCGACGCGGTGAAGGGCCGCGCCCCCGGCCTCCCGGTCTCCTGCTCTGCCGACGTCGTCGCCGAGTACCGCGAGTTCGAGCGCTTCTCCACCACCGTGCTCAACGCCTATCTCCAGCCCCTCATGGAGGGCTACCTGACCTCGCTGGAGGAGCGTCTGCTCGCCACCGGCTACGTCCACGGCGTGCTCACGGTGGCCTCGAGCGGCGGCATGATGACCACCGACACCGCGCGCCGCCTGCCGATCAAGACGATCTTCTCCGGTCCGGCGGGCGGGGTGAGCCAGGCCTGTTTCGTGGGGGCCGCCGCGGGCGTGCGCGACTTCATCACCTACGACATGGGCGGCACCTCGACCGACGTCTGCCTGGTGCGCGACCTCCAGCCCCTGATGACCGCCGACGCGATGGTGGACGCCTTCCCGGTCAAGGTCTCGCAGATCGACATGCACACCGTCGGCGCGGGCGGCGGCTCCATCGCCTGGCTCGACGTGGACGGCAGCCTCGCGGTCGGCCCGCGCAGCGCCGGCGCCGCGCCCGGCCCCGCCGCCTACGGGCTCGGCGGCACCGAGCCCACCGTGACCGACGCCAACGTGGTGCTGGGCCGTATCGGCACCCGCCGCCGGCTCGGCGGCAGCATCGCGCTCGACGCGGCGCGGGCGCGCGCGGCGGTGGCCGCCCTCGCCGCGCGGATGGCGCGCCCGCTCGGGGTGGAGGCGCTCGCCGAGGGCATCGTGCGGATCGCGGTGGCGCGCATGACCTCGGCCATCCGCGAGATCTCGATCCAGCGCGGCCACGACCCGCGCGACTTCACCCTGATCGCCTTCGGCGGGGCCGGGCCCATGCACGCGCTCGCCATGGCCGAGGAGATCGGGATCCCGCGCGTGCTGGTGCCGCGGCATCCCGGCAACTTCTCCGCGCTCGGCCTCCTCGCCGCCGACATCAAGCACGACGACGTGCGCACCCGTGTCGGCCCCCTGCGGGAGCGCGGGCCCGCCCTGCGCGCCGCCTTCACCGAGATGGAGGCGGCGGCCCGCGGCCAGCTCGAGCGTGAGGGCTTCGGGCCCGAGCAGCAGCGGCTGCTCCGCTCGCTCGACCTGCGCTACCGTGGGCAGGCCTTCGAGCTGAGCGTGGCGGTGGGCGAGGTCGGCGCCGCCGATCCCGCCGCCATCGAGGCCGACTTCCACCGCCTCCACCGGGAGGTCTACGGCCACGCGAACCCCGAGGCGGCGATCGAGCTCGTCAACGCGCGCCTCAGCGCCTACGGACTCGTGCCCAAGCCGGCGGCGGAGCGTCACGCCGGAACGGGCGCCCCCCTCGACGCCGCGCGGGTGGAGCGGCGCCCGGTGTGGTTCGACGGCCGGGCCCACGACTGCCCGGTGTGGGAGCGCGACCGCCTGCCCGCCGGCGCGGCCTTTGCCGGCCCCGCGATCGTGGAGGAGTTCGGCGCGACCACGGTGGTCCCGCCCGGCTGGGGGGGCACCGTCGACGGGCACGGCGGCCTCCGCTTCGAGCGGGAGGCGGCCGCGTGAGCCCCGCGATCGATCCGATCACCCTCGAGGTCCTGCGCGAGACCTTCGCCTCCATCGTGCGGGAGATGCGGGTCACTCTGGTGCGCACCGCGTACTCCTCGGTGCTCTACGAGGGCGAGGACTTCTCGTGCGTGCTGCTGAACGGCGACGCCCAGATCGTCTCGATGTCGAAGGGCCAGGACCACCCGCTCCACATCGTGCCGATCGGCTGGTCGATGAAGGCGGTGCGCGAGAAGTTCGGCGACGACATCCACCCGGGCGACATCTTCCTCCACAACGACCCCTACACCGGCGGCACCCACCTCAACGACGTGGCGATGATCTATCCCCTCTTCGCCGACGGCCGGCTCTTCGTGTTCCCGGTGGTGCGGGCCCACTGGGGCGACGTGGGCGGGATGAGCCCGGGCAGCCTCTCCGGCGGCGCCACCGAGATCTTCCAGGAAGGCGTGCGCATCCCGCCCATCCGCATCGTTGACCGGGGCGCGCCGAACCAGGCCGCGCTCGACCTGATCTTCCACAACATGCGCGGGCCGCGGGAGCGCAAGGGCGACTTCGACGCCATGATCGGCACGTGCCGGAAGGCGGCCGAGCGGGTGGAGGCCCTGGCCGGCCGCTACGGGGCCGCGGTGGTGCGCGCGGCGGTGGTCGAGCTGATGGACCGCGCCGAGCAGCGCATGCGGCGCGCCATCGCGGCCCTGCCCGACGGCGACTATGCCTACGAGGCCCACCTCGAGAGCGGGACCGAGCGCCTCGAGCCGCTCAGCATCCGGGCCCGCGTCACGGTGGCGGGCGAGACGATCACGGTAGACCTCACCGGCACCTCGCCCCAGACCGCCGCGCCCACCAACGTGGGCCCGGCCATGGCCCCGACCGGCGCCTTCACGATGATCAAGGCCTTCCTCGACCCCGGCACCGACGTGAACTCCGGCGCGTTCCGCCCGCTCACCGTCATCACCCCGCCGGGCACCGTGGTCAACGCCGATCCGCCCGCGCCCTGCGGGGGCATGGTCGAGGTGAAGTACTGCGTGGAGACCGCGGTGATGGGCGCGCTGGCCCAGGCCCTCGACGGGCGGGTGGCCGGCGACCTCAAGGGCGGCGGCAACCACTGCTACGTGGGCGGGCCCGACCCGCGCACCGGCGAGACGTTCATCTTCTACGAGTACCCGGCCGGCGGCACCGGCGGCTTCGACGGCGGCGACGGCAGCAACACCGTCCGCACGTGGACCGAGAGCGACATGACCACGCTCCAGCCCATCGAGGCCGTCGAGCAGCTCTATCCGGTCCGCATCGAGCGCACCGCGCTCCGCGAGGACTCCGGCGGGCCCGGGCGCTGGCGCGGCGGCCTCGGGCTCTCCCGCGAGGTGCGCGTGCTGATCCCGTCGAGCCAGCTCTCGGTGCTGGCCGAGAAGGCGGTCCTGCCGCCCTTCGGCGTCTGCGGCGGCGGCTCCGGCGCGACAAATCGTTTCTGGGTCCGACGAGGCGATCGCCCGATCCAGCCCTCGCCGCTCCCCGGCAAGGTCGGCGGCTTCCCCATCCAGCCGGGCGACGTGGTGATGATGGAGAGCTCGGGCGGCGGCGGCTTCGGCGACCCGCTCGAGCGCGATCCCGCCCGCGTGGCGGCCGACCTGGCCGAGGGCTACGTGACCCCGGCCGCGGCCGAGCGCGACTACGGGGTGATCAGGCGCGGCGGCCGTGTGGACGACGCGGCCACCGCGGCCCTCCGCGAGCGTATGCGCGCGGGGCGCATCCGGGTGCGCCTCATCCCGGCCGGCGATCTCGACGCGGACCGCGGCCGCCTCGTGCGCCTGGACGCCGAGGTCGCGCGGCGCCTCGGCGTCGGGCCGGGCGCCATCGTGGAGCTGGTGAACCCGCGCGGCGCCCCGCTCCGCGCCTGGGTCGCGGCGCTGCTCCCCGGCAACGGCGGGCGCGCCGAGATCGCGCCGAGCGCGCTCGCGATGCTCCCGTCTCGCGACGGCCAGCTGGTCGAGGTGCGGGCGGTGCACTCCGGCGTGCTCCGGTCGGTCGAGCCGCCCGCACCGGAGCGCCGGGCGCCGATCGGCGCTCCGGAGTAAAAACTACCCGGTAGGTCTTCCGTCGCCGGGCACCAGCGCGTCGCCGCGGACCCGCTCCCGGGTGCTCTCGAGCCGCGACGAGATCTGCTCCTTCGCCTGGTCGAGGAGTGTCTCGGACCGCTCCTGCACGGTCCGCAGCACCCGATCGGCCGTTTCCCGGGCCGGTCCCGCATTGCCCCTGACGTACTCGGTGATCGGTTCACGGTACTTCCACACCAGCAGGCCGGTGATCGCGGCAACCAAGACTCGTCCGAACATGTCGTCCCTCCCTTGAGATTCGTTCGCTTGACACCGAAGTGAGCATCCACCATGCCAAAGCCCCGCGGGCGCGGCAGAGCGTGCCGCGCCCGCGAGTCGTTGCGCGGCGGCACGTCGCTTGCTCCAATGGACGCGGATGAATCGCCTCGCCATCGCGCGCGCGCTCAGCGAGACCGCCGATCTGCTCGCTCTGACCGGACGCGAGCCGTTCCGCGCGAGAGCGTACGAGCGAGGGGCGCGCGTGCTCGGGCAGCTCGGCGATGCGGACTTCGCGCGGCTCGTCGCCGAGCGCCGCCTGACCACCCTGGCCGGCATCGGGCAGGGCCTGGCCGCGGTGATCGTCGACCTCGCCGGCGCCGGCCGCTCGGAGACCCTCGAGAAGGTCCGCCACGCGCTGCCCGCCGGCGCGGGCGATCTCGCCCGCATCCCCGGCCTCGGCCTCCGCAAGATCCAGGCTCTCCACGACGCGCTCGGCGTCGAGACGGTCGAGGCCCTCCGGGCCGCGTGCGAGGCCGGTCGGGTCCGGAAGGTCCGGGGGTTCGGCGCGAAGACCGAGCGCCGGATCCTGGAGGCGATCCGCACTCTCGACGCCGCGCCTTCCGGGGACGCCCCCGCCCCGCGCCGCGTGCTGGTGCCGCACGCCCTCGACGTGGCCGGGCGCGTGCTCGCCCATCTGCGCACGCTGCCCGGCGTGACCGCAGCCGAGGTGGCGGGCGATCTGCGCCGCTTCACCGAGACGGTCGATCGACTCGTCGTCGTGCTCGCCGCCGGCCGCCCCGAGGCGGCGCTGGAGGCCGCGCTCGCCTCCCCGCTCCTGGTCTCGGGCGGGGTCCGCGACGGGCTGACCGCCCGCGCCACCCTGGTCACCGGCCTCGCTTTCGACCTGCGCGTCACCACGCCGGATCACTGGGCCGCCGCGCTCCTGGCCGCCACCGGCTCCGAGGCGCACCTGGCTGCGCTCGTGCCGCTCGCCCGCGCGCGCGGCGTCGATCTGGCGCGGGCGCCCGGCGGAGATGAGGCGCAGCTCTACCGGCGGCTCGGCCTGCCCTACATCCCGCCCGAGCTGCGCGAGGGCGAAGGAGAGGTCGAGGCGGCCCGGGCCGGCACCCTGCCCGACGACCTCGTCACGCTCGAGGACGTGCGGGGCCTGGTCCACTGCCACACCGTCTACTCGGACGGCCGCCACACCATCGAGCAGATGGCGCGCGCCGCCGAGAGGCTCGGCATGCGCTACCTCACCATCACCGACCACTCGCCGACCGCGTCCTACGCCCACGGCGTCCCGATGGACCGCCTGCGCGCGCAGTGGGACGAGCTGGCCCGGGTGCAGGAGACGGTGTCGGTGCGCCTGCTGCGCGGCACCGAGTCGGACATCCTGGCCGACGGCGCGCTCGACTACCCGGACGCGATCCTCGAGCAGCTCGACGTGATCATCGCGAGCATCCACGCCCGCCACCGCATGGACGCGGCCCGCATGACCGAGCGCATCGTGCGGGCAATGCGCCACCCGTGCTTCAAGATCTGGGGCCACGCCCTCGGCCGCCTGATCCTCTCCCGCCCGCCGATCGCGGTCGACCTCGAGCGGATCCTCGACGTGATCGCCGAGTCGCGGGCGGCGATCGAGATCAACGGCGACCCGCACCGGCTGGACCTCGAGCCGCGCCTGGTGCGGCGCGCCCGGGATCGCGGCATCCGCTTCGTCATCTCCACCGACGCCCACGCCACCGGCGAGCTCGGCAACCTGCGCTACGGCGTGGCCATGGCTCGCCGCGGCTGGGTGCGGCGCGGCGAGGTGCTCAACACGCTAGACGTCGACGGGTTCCTCCGCGCGGTCTCGCCGCGCGGCCGGCGGGCGGCGCGCCGCGCCGGGCGGTCGAGGCAGCCGGCCGGCCGGTGAGCGCGCCCGCGCGGGTATTCCTCCTCTCCCCCGCCCACTGCGGCGGTGAGCGGGCGCGCCTGCTGTTCCGCGCCGCCGCC
>Ga0070698_100007973_pt1 | contig 11453 bp, 10 predicted proteins | sample KBSK1502metaG_FD_65477 | JGI IMG/M metagenome (GOLD analysis project Ga0070698, IMG submission 65477) | Corn, switchgrass and miscanthus rhizosphere microbial communities from Kellogg Biological Station, Michigan, USA - KBS K1-50-2 metaG | ecosystem: Host-associated > Plants > Roots >...
TCGCGGCTGACGGTCTGGACGCGCGAGGGCGTGCGCGAGCGCGAGATCGAGCTGCCCGGGATCGGATCGATCGGCGGCCTGGTCCAGCGCGATCTCGACGCCGATGTCGAGGGCGACCTGGCGACGTACGTCTTCCAGTCCTTCGTGATGCCGCCGATCGCGTTCGCCCTCGACGCATCCAGCGGCGCGGTGGCCGAGCTCGTGCGCGCGCCGGCGCCGCCCGGCCTCGATCCCGACGCCTTCGTCGTGGAGCAGACCGCGTATCGCTCGACCGACGGCGAAGAGGTCACGATGTTCCTCCTCCACCGGCGCGATGTCGCTCCGAGCGGCGGCGTGCCCACCGTCCTCACCGGCTACGGCGGCTTCAACCTGTCCCGCAGGCCCCAGTACATCGCCGGGGCCGCGCTGTGGGCGGAGCGGGGCGGGCTCTTCGCGCTGCCCAGCCTGCGCGGCGGGAACGAGTACGGCGAACGCTGGCACCGCGGGGGGATGCTCGAGCGCAAGCAGCAGGTGTTCGACGACTTCCACGCGGCGGCGGAGGCGCTCGTCGAGCGCGGCTGGACCGCGCCGTCGGCCATGGGCTGCTACGGAGGGTCGAACGGTGGCCTGCTCGTCGGCGCCGCACTGACGCAGCGGCCGGACCTCTTCGCGGCGGTCGTCTGCGCGGTGCCGCTCCTCGACATGCTGCGTTACCAGCGCCTGCTCATCGCGCGCTTCTGGATCGCGGAGTACGGCAGCTCCGAGGATCGCACGCAGTACCGCTGGCTGCGCGCGTACTCGCCCTATCACCACGTGCGCGCGGGATCGCGGTATCCCGCGGTGCTGTTCACGACCGGCGAAGGCGACAGCCGAGTCGATCCGATGCACGCGCGGAAGATGGCCGCGCTGCTCCAGGAGGCGGCGGGCCCCGACGCCTGCGTGCTGCTGCGCGTTGACCGAGAGACGGGCCATGGGGTGGGCAAGCCGCTTGATCTTCAGGTCGCGGACGAAGCCGATCGCTGGTCGTTCTTCGCGTGGCGGCTCGGAGCGGGCGGCGGTAATCTGGCCGGCGGGTGAACATCCTCAAGTTCCTCCGCGAGCAGGCGAAAGGCTATGACTGCCACGTCTGCGGGAGCAACCATTCGCGCTCCGACATCCGTGTCCTGGGCAAGCTCGAGTCGGCCTGGATCGTCCGCGTCACCTGCGCGAGCTGCCAGACGGCGTTCAAGCTGCTCGTCGTCGTGGACGAGAAGCGCGCGTCCGCGGTCCCGGTGAAGGAAGATCATCCGAGCGAGCGGCGCCGCCCGCCCGTCACCGCCGACGAGGTGCTCGACGCACACGAGTTCCTCGCTGGCTACGAGGGGACCATGGGCGCGCTCCTACCCGAGAAGATCGCCGACCGGACCTAAATGGCCAAGCAGAATGCCGTCATCACCGGGTGGGGCTTCTACGCGCCCTCACGCGTGATGACGAACGCCGATCTCGAGAAGCTTGTCGATACGAGCGACCAGTGGATCGTCGAGCGGACGGGCATCAAGGAGCGCCGCATCGCAAGCGAGGGGGAAACGACGTCGACGATGTCGACCCGTGCGGCTCGCGCGGCGCTCGACCGCGCGCGGCTGCGGCCGGCGGACCTCGATCTCATCATCGTCGGCACCTGCTCGCCCGACTATCTGTTCCCGGCGACGGCTTGCCTGGTCCAGACCGCTCTGGGCGCCGAGCGCGCGGGCGCGTTCGACGTCGAGGCCGCCTGCACGAGCTTCGTGTCCGGCCTGGCGATCGCGAACGGGATGATCGTGGCCGGAGCGGTCCGCAACGCCCTCGTCATCGGCGCCGAGACGCTCTCACGGTTCCTCGACTGGACCGACCGGACCACCTGCGTCCTCTTCGGCGACGGCGCCGGAGCGGTGGTGCTGGAAGGATCGAACGCGTCCGTCGGCATCGAGTCGACGATCCTGCATAGCGACGGCTCGAAGGGCGAGCTCCTCTGGGTGCCCGGGGGAGCGGCGAAGTCGCCCGCGACCAAGGAATCTCTGGAGCGTGGCCTTCACTTCATCCGGATGGACGGCAGCGCGACTTTCAAGCTCGCGGTGAAGTCGATGGCCGACGCGGCCGAGGAGGCGATCGCGGCGGCCGGCCTCCGTCTCGACGATATCTCGATCATGATCCCGCACCAGGCGAACGTCCGGATCATCGACGCGGTCGCCAAGCGGCTGCATTTCCCGGCGGACAAGGTGTTCGTGAACGTCCAGCGCTACGGCAACACTTCCGCCGCTTCGATCCCGATCGCGCTCGCGGAGGCCGAGGCCGCCGGGAGGCTGCGCCGGGGCGACAAGGTCCTGCTGGCGGCGTTCGGCGGCGGATTCACCTGGGGCGCGGCGGTGGTGGAGTGGTGGGGAGCCCACCTCGAGCCACGCCAGCGCAGCATCCTCGACCGGGCCACGCGCGCGTTCGAAGACGTGGTCGACAGGGTGCGACCCGTCCCCGACTAGACCTCAGTTAGGCGAAGCTCGGGCGGGCACGTTGCCTCGGGTCGGTCCGTCTCGCCCGCGGCGGCTCGCCCACATCCCCGTCATCACGGCCGTCGAGCCCGCCGCGTACGAGACGGCCTCCCCTCGACCTGCCCGCCCTCGCTTCGCCTAGGACCTAAATCCGGTCCCGCACCCCCTTGACACGGCCCAAACGTGGGGTAGATTGCCCACCGCGTGGTGAGAAGTGGGGGACGGTGGGGAACCGTCCTCCAGAGACGGAAGGGTCGTTGGAGCATTTCTTCGCGGGCGAGTTCGCCCACAGCCTGGACGAGAAGGGTCGGCTCGCGATCCCAGCCAAGTTCCGCCCCCGCTTCAAAGAAGGAGCGGTCGTGACGCGTTGGCTGGGAGAGTGCCTCGCCATCTTTCCGGCCGGCGAGTGGGAAGCGATGCAGGCCGAGATTCGCAAGCGACCGCGGACGGACCGCACGGTCAACGACTTCGTCCACTTCGTGGTGTCGGGCGCGCATGAGACCGAGCCGGACGCCCAGGGACGGATCGTCGTTCCGTCGCACCTCCGAGCGTTCGCCGGGCTCTCGGGCGAAGCCCAGGTCATCGGCGCGACGCGCTGGCTCGAGGTCTGGGAGCCCGCCCGCTGGCGGGCGCGCCTGGCCGAGGTCGAAGGCTCCATTGGCGAAAGCATCGCCAACCTTGGGATCTAGCGATGAACGGGATCGGAGGGCTCATGAGCCGGTTCTTCTGGCCGAAGTTCTCGCCGAGCTTGATCCCCGTCCGCACGGCCGCTTCCTCGACGGGACGGTCGGCGCCGGCGGTCACGCCCGTGCCATCCTCGAGCGCACCGCGCCATCCGGCCGTCTCCTGGGCCTCGACCGCGATCCTGCGGCCCTCGCGATCGCGGGACGGGAGCTGGCACCTTTCGGCGAACGGGCCGTCCTCGTCCGGTCGAACTTCGCGCTTTGCGACGTCGTGGCCCGCGAGCACGGGTTCGACGCGCTCGACGGGGCCATCCTTGACCTCGGCCTCTCCTCGATCCAGCTCGCTGACGACGAGCGGGGCTTCAGCTTCCGCTCGACTGGGCCGCTGGACATGCGTGCCGACCCGGACCTTGGGCTCACGGCGGCCGACCTCGTGAACCAGGCCACCGACGTCGAGCTGGAGCGGATCTTCGCCGAGTACGGCGAGGAGCCCGAGGCTCGGCGCGTCGCGCGCGCGATCGTCCGCCGGCGCGCCAAGGCTCCGTTCATGGCGGCGGACGAGTTCGGCCGGTTCGTGGCCGGCGTGAAGACGCGCCGTCCGCGTGGCACGGACCCGGCGACGCGCGTGTTCCAGGCCCTGCGCATCGCGGTGAACGACGAGCTCGCCAATCTGTCGAGGGGCCTCATGGCGGCGCTCTCGCTGCTGCGGCCCGGCGGGCGGCTCGCGGTCATCTCCTTCCACTCGCTCGAGGACCGGATCGCGAAGCAGCTCTTCGTCCGGGAGTCGCGCGACTGCATCTGTCCTCCCCACCTCCCCACCTGCGTCTGCGGGCATCGCGCGGGTTTGCGTGTGATCACTCGTCGGCCGATCTCCTCGACCGCCGAGGAGGTCACACGCAACCCGCGCGCCCGCAGCGCCAGGCTGCGCGTCGTCGAGAAGCTGGCTTGATCGCCGCGATCCCTCTTGGGGCGCGGACGGCGCGGTCGCGTGTCGTCGCGGGCCCCCCCGCTGCGGCGGCCGGCCGCGCGCGGAACGCGCCCGGCCGGAACCCACTCCGACACGCGACCACGCCGCCGCGCCATCACCGCGCACGCAGCACGGCCACCCGGACGCGCCAGCGCACGACGGCGTGGGAGTTCCGCTCGTTCGCCGTGGCCGCGGCGAGCATCGGGCTCGTCTTCACCCTCGCGCTGCTCTACCTATCGCAGATCACGTCGCTGTCCGCGGGTGACTACGAGGTCCAGCGGCTGCAGGCGGAACGCGACGAGCTCCGCCGCCAGAACGCGCTCCTCGAGGTACAGCTCGCGCGCCTCGACTCCCCGGCGCGCATTGAGACGCTGGCCACCCGGCTGGGTCTGGTGCGTGTCGCCAGCGTGCCGCTGCTGTTCCCCGCACCGCTCCAAGCGAAGAAATAGCGGCCGTGCAGGCCGTGTCGGCGACGCGACTGCGCGTCCTCTTCGTCATCTTCGCTCTCCTCTCGACGACGCTGGCCGGCAAGATGACGTACTGGCAGGCGATCGCGCGTCCGGAGCTCCTGTCGCTGGCGATCGACCAGGTGCGCAGCGATCTGGTGGTGGCGGCGCAGCGCGGCGTCATCCGCGATCGCAACGGAGCCATCCTCGCGACGACGGTCGGGCTCCGCTCTCTCTACGCGATCCCCGCGCAGATCCCGAAGGAGGATCGGGCCGCGGTGGCGGAGAAGCTCGGCGTGCTCCTGGGGCGCGATCCCGCGGCGATACGCGAACGCCTCGACTCGGGCGCCGAATGGCTCTACCTCCATCGGCGTCTGCCCGAAGACACGGCCGTGGCGATCGCCGCCCTCCACCTGCCCGGCCTGGGCTTCCAGACGGAGCCGAAGCGCCTGTATCCGAACGACACCGTCGGCGCGCACGTGCTCGGGTTCGTGAACGATGAAGGCAACGGGCAGTACGGCGTGGAGGGCGCCTACGACGGGATCCTCCGCGGGTCGCCCGGCCGGCTCGTCGTCGAGCGCGATCCCGCGAACCGCGCGCTGCCGATCGGCCTCCGCGAGACGCAGCCGCCGCTCAACGGCGCGGATCTGTCGCTCACGATCGACCTCGGCATCCAGACCGCCTGCGAGCGCGAGCTGCGGGCGGCCATGGAGAAGGAGAAGGCCACCGGCGGGTCGATCGTCGTGCTCGATCCCCGCGACGGGGCGGTCCTCGCGCTGTGCTCGGCGCCGTCGTTCGATCCATCCGCGGTCGCCATCGCCGACCTCGAGTCGCTGCGCGACCGCGCGGTGTCCTGGGCGTACGAGCCCGGGTCGACGATGAAGGCGCTCACAGTCGCGGCAGCGATCGATCAGAAGGCGGTGACCCCGACGACGAGCTACTACGACGTCGGCTACGCGATCATCGGCGGCCGGCGTCTCAACAATGCGCTTGGCAAGGCATACGGGCCGACCACGGTGACGCAGGTGCTCGAGCGATCGGCCAACGCGGGGGCGGTGTTCGTCGCCGGGAAGCTCGGCGCCGAGCAGCTCTATCGCTACATCAACGCGTTCGGGCTGGGGCGCGCGACCGGCGTGGACCTCGCGGCGGAGGCGACCGGACAGGTCCGGCCGCTCGCGGAGTGGTACCCGGTCGACTTGGGGACGGCGGCTTTCGGGCAGGGGTTGAGCGTGACGCCACTCCAGCTCGCCGCGGCCTATGCGGCGATCGCGAATGGTGGCATCCTCTACCGCCCCTACGTCGTGGCGAGCCGGCGCGATGCGGACGGGGAGCACCGCACCGCGCCGGTGGCGGTCCGGCGGGTCATCTCCGCCGAGACCGCGGCGGCGATGCGCGTGATGCTCACCTCGACGGTCGACAACGGCATCGCCAAGAACGCGTCCGTTCCGGGATTCAGCATCGCGGGGAAGACGGGCACGGCGCAGATACCGGACGCGACCGGTTCGTACGAGAGCGACGAGTACGTCAGCTCGTTCGCGGGCTTCGCGCCCGCGGAGGATCCGAAGATCGTGACGGTCATCGTGCTCGAGCGTCCGCAATCTCGTCTGCTCGGCACGCTGACCGCGATGGCGGCGTTCAGAGGGTTCGCGCCGGACGCGCTCCGGTACGAGCGCGTGCAGCCCGATCGCAGACCGTAGCATCGATCCGTGTTCACGCTCGGTCGACTGGTGGAGGCCAGCGGTGGACAGGTCGTGCGCGGCGACGCCGATCCCGACATCACCTTCGGGTCGGGCTCGTTCGATTCGCGCATCGCCGCGCCCGGATCGCTCTTCTTCGCGCTGCGGGACCAGCGCGACGGCCATGATTTCGTCGCGGACGCCCTCGCGCGCGGCGCGCGCGGCGCGGTCGTCGACCACGTGCCCGACGGCATACCCGCCGACGCGCTCCTGGTGCGGGTCGCCGACGTCCCGCTCGCGCTTCGCGCCCTGGCCGACTCCGTCCGCGACGCGCATCCGATCCCCGCGGTCGGGATCACCGGGAACGTCGGCAAGACCACCGCGAAGCAGGCCGCGGTCGCGACGCTCGGCGCTCGGTATCGCGTGCTCGCGGCACCGTCCTCCTACAACAACGAGATCGGCGTCCCGTTGACGTTCCTGATGCTCGAGCCGTCGCACGAGGTCGCCGTCGTCGAGCTGGGCTTTTACGTGCCCGGCGAGATCGCCGATCTCAGCCGGCTCGTCCGTCCGCGCGTCGGCATCGTGACGGCGGTCCCGGATCGGCCGGTGCATTTCTCGCGCACCCCGAGCGTCGACGCGATCGCGCGTGGCAAGGCGGAGCTCGTTGCGGCGCTTCCGGCCGATGGGGTCGCGCTGCTGAACGCGGACGACGCGCGCGTCCGCGCGATGGCGTCATCGACGAAGGCGGAGGTCGTGCTCTACGGCGAGTCGGCCGACGCCGAGCTCCGCGCGACCGATATCCGCGACGAAGGTCTCGCCGGCACGCGTTTCACCGCATCGTTCCGTGGAGAGCGCGCCACGGCGACGCTACCGATCCCGGGCCGGCATCTCCTGCCCGCCGCGCTCTCGGCGCTGGGCGCGGCCGTCGCGCTCGACGTGCCGCTCGAGGAGGCCGCCGTCGCGCTCGCGACGCTGGAGCCGCCACCACACCGCATGAGCGTGCGACAGGGCACGCGGTGGACTGTGATCGACGACTCCTACAACGCGAGCCCCGCGGCCGTCGAGGGCGCGCTGCGCGTGCTGCGTGCCGTGCCCACGCGAAAGGTCGCCGTCCTCGGGGACATGCGAGAGCTCGGGACACTGTCGGTCGCCGCGCACGAGGACATCGGACGCCAGGCGGCCGCGAGCGCGGAGGTCATCGTCGGCGTGGGAGAGCTCGCCGCCACCATCGTGTCCGCCGCGAAGCGAGCCGGCCATGCCGACGCGCACCGCGTCGCGGACGCGGCCGAGGCGCTCGTGCTCCTCCGGAGGGTCCTGCGCGACGGCGACACGGTGCTCGTCAAGGGTTCGCGCGCGCTCGAGCTCGACCGCCTCGCCGACGCGCTCGTGGGCGTCGGCGTGGCCGTCTGATGGCCATCTTGGCCCTGGGTGTGCTGCTCATGGCCTTCATCACGGGCCTCGTCCTCGGCGGACCGTGGATACAGGTGCTGCGCTACCTGCGGATGGGGAAGCAGATCCGGCGCGAAGGGCCGCGCACCCACCTCGCGAAGCAGGGCCTGCTGACGATGGGCGGAGCCCTCTTCATCGTCGTGGTGGTCGCGGTGATGATCTTCGTCGGGCTGTTCCTGCCGGAGGCGCAGCGCGGCGACTTCGTCGCGCAGACGGTCGTACCGGTCGGGGCGCTCGTCGGCGTCGCCGTGCTCGGCGCGATCGACGACTACGCGAACGTCGTCTACGGCTTCGGAATCCGGGGCCGGCACAAGCTCATCTGGCAGGCCATCGTCGGAATCGTCGGCGCGATCTACATCCAGCGCCACTTCGCGATCACGGGCGTCCTCGTGCCTCTCTACGGCGAGGTCGAGATCGGCGCGGTCGCGTTCGTGCTGCTGGCGATCCTGGCCATCGTCGCCACCTCGAACGCGGTGAACATCACCGATGGCCTCGACGGCCTCGCCGGCGGGCTGTGCGTGTTCGCGTTCCTGTCGTTCGCGTTCATCGGCGCCGCTCGCGGCTTCCCGTGGCTCGTGGTGTTCTGCGGCGCGATGGTCGGAGCGTTGCTCGCGTTCCTGTGGTTCAACGTGCATCCGGCGGTCTTCATGATGGGAGACACGGGATCGCTCGCCTTCGGCGCGACGCTCGCCACGGTCGCGCTGACGACCGGCTTCATCCTGCTGCTGCCGATCGCGGGCATCGTGTTCGTCGTGATGATCGGCTCGGTCATCATCCAGGTGGCGAGCTTCAAGATCCGCGGCAAGCGCGTCTTCCGCATGGCGCCGTTCCACCACCATCTGGAGGCGATCGGCTGGCCGGAGTCGCAGGTGACGATGCGGCTGTGGCTCATCGGGGCGCTCGGCGCGATCGTCGCCGCGATCCTGGCGTTCGCGACGCCGATCAAGTGAGCACGCCGTGACGCTGCTGTTCGATCCGGAGGTCACCACGACCGAATTCAGCGGCCGCCGCGTCACCATCGTCGGGCTGGGCAAGGGCCGCACGACCGGAGGCCTCGCCCGCTACCTCGTCGAGGCCGGCGCGAAGGTCACCGTCAGCGATCCGAAGAAGCACGACGAGCTCTCCGAGGGCATCGCGCGGCTCGGCGATCTGCCGGTCGAGCTCGTGCTCGGACCATCGAGCGACGACGCGGCGCTGGCCGATCCGGACTTCGTCTTCGTGACACCTGGGATCCGGCCCCGCTCGCCGACGATCCTGCGGGCGATCCAGCGCGACATCCCGATCCTCACCGAGATGGGCGTCTTCTTCCGGCTCTGCCCGGCGCCGATCGTCGGCATCACCGGCACGAAGGGCAAGAGCACGACGACCACGCTGGTCTCGCGGATGCTTGGGCGGGGTACGCGCCGCGTCGTCACCGGCGGGAACATCGGGACGGCCGTCATCCAGGAGCTCGGCTCGATCGGGCGCGACGACATCGTCGTGCTCGAGCTCTCCAGCTTCCAGCTCGAGACGCTCGGCCACAGCCCGCACGTCGCCGTCGTGACGAACGTGCTCGAGGATCACCTCGATCACCACGGGACGCGTGAGGCCTACGTCAACGCGAAGAGCAACATCGTTCGCTGGCAGGGACCGCGCGACGTGGCCGTGCTGAATCTCGACGACCCGGGCTCGCTCGGTCTGCACACCGGCGCGCCATCCGAGCTGCGCGGCTACTCGCTCGCGCTGCGCACTCGCCGCGGCGCGTACCTCGACGCGGCGGGCGTGCTGACCCTCGCGAGCGCGACCGGCCCTCTGCCGATCTGCGCCGCGTCCGAGCTGCGGATTCCCGGACGGCACAACATCGCGAACGCACTGGCGGCGGCGGTCGCGGCGGACGCCCTCGGCATCGGCGTCGCCGAGATCGCCGACGTCATCCGCTCGTTCGAGGGCCTGCCGCACCGGCTCGAGACCGTCGCCGAGATCGACGGTGTCCTCTGGGTCAACGACTCGCAGGGGACGACGCCGTACGCCACCATCCCGGCGCTGACCGCCCACGGGCGCACGCCCGTGGTGATCCTCGGCGGCGTCGCCAAGGGCGCCGACTTCGCCGAGCTCGGGCGCGAGGTCGTGCGCGTGGCGCGTGGCGCGGTCCTCATCGGCCAGGCGGCGGACGAGATCGCCGGCGCCATCTCGGCGGCGCGAACGCCGAAATCGAGGGTCCCTCCGGGAGGATCGTCGGTCCCACCGGGAGGATCGTCGGTCCCACTGGGAACATCGAGCGGCCCGATCGTCGAGCGCGCCGGATCGCTGGCCGAAGCCGTTGCGCAGGCGCGGGCCATGGCCCGGCCCGGCGACGTCGTCCTGCTATCACCGGCAGCTGCCACTGCGGCCGGTCGAGATCGCGCGCTCGACCCGTTCACGAGCTACGAGGAGCGCGGCGAGGCCTTCCGCGCGCTCGTCCGCGAGATGGCGCGATGAGCCTCGCGCGACGCGCGATCCTGCGCCTGCCGCGAACGACCACGTACGACCTCTCGCTGCTGGCGGTGGTCCTCGCCTTGCTGGCGGTCGGGCTCGCGATGGTCTACAGCGCCAGTGGGATGCGCGCGCTCGATACGCTCGACGAGCCGCGCTACTTCCTCGTCCAGCAGGCGATCTGGGCGGCCATCGGCCTCGTCGCGATGGTGCTCATCGCCCGCGTCGACTATCACCGCTACCGCGCGCTCGCCCTACCCCTGCTGGCGCTCACCGTCGCGCTCCTCGTCATCGTGCTGGTGCCCTCGGTGGGCACGCGCGTGGGCGGCGCGGCGCGCTGGCTGCGCCTGACGTCGTTCGCCGGGATCCAGCCCGCGGAGCTGGCGAAGCTCGCGCTCATCGTGTACCTGTCGTTCTGGCTCGCCTCGCGCCGCGGTCGCCTGGGCCGAGCCGGGGTCGTCGGCGGATTCCTCGCGATCGTCGGCGGCGTGACAGCGCTGGTCGTGGCCGAGCCCGATCTCGGGACGGCGATCGTGATCGTGGCGGTCGCGTTCGCGATGTATTTCGTCGCCGGAGCGCGGCCCGCGATCTTCGGCGGGCTGCTCCTGTTCGCGACGATCGTCGTGGGCGGCCTCGCGCTCGTGCAGCCCTACCGCCTGCAGCGCGTGCTCACGTTCCTCGATCCCTGGAGCGACCCGCGCGGCAGCGGCTTCCAGACCATCCAGGCGATCTACGGACTCGCGCTCGGGGGCCCGTTCGGCGAGGGCCTGGGAGCGGGAAAGGAGAAGTTCGGCTACCTGCCGGCGCCGTACACGGACTCGATCTTCGCCGTGCTCGGCAACGAGCTGGGTCTCCTCGGCACCCTCTGCGTCGTCGTGCTGTTCCTCGTGCTCGCGTTCAAGGGCGTGCGGATCGCGCTTCGCGCGACCGATCCCGAGGGCGCGCTCCTCGCCACCGGCGTCACGGTCTGGATCGCCTTCCAGGCCTGGGTGAACATGGCGGTCGTCGCGAGCCTCGTCCCGATGACCGGCATCACCCTGCCGTTCATCAGCTACGGCGGCAGCTCGCTCTGCGTGGGACTCGTGGCGGTCGGCATACTGCTGAACGTTGGACGGCAGGGCGCCGCCGAGCCCGCGGACGACGGCCCGCGCCTGTCGCGTGCTCCTGGTGGGCGGCGGGACGGGCGGTCACGTCAGCCCGCTCCTGGCGGTCGCGGAGGCGGTGGCCGAGCGAAACGCGGACGCGCGCTTCCTCTTCCTCGGTGGGCGGCGCGGTCTCGAGGGTGACCTCGTGCGCGCCGC
>Ga0070698_100007974_pt1 | contig 11453 bp, 9 predicted proteins | sample KBSK1502metaG_FD_65477 | JGI IMG/M metagenome (GOLD analysis project Ga0070698, IMG submission 65477) | Corn, switchgrass and miscanthus rhizosphere microbial communities from Kellogg Biological Station, Michigan, USA - KBS K1-50-2 metaG | ecosystem: Host-associated > Plants > Roots >...
TCGTGCTCGTCCTTCGATTTATTGGCTTCTGCGCCGAGAAAAGAGCCGATCTTCCTGGCAATCATTTTGTTCCGTTTGTGTGACGGTTAGAATTCTCGAGGACGACGAGCACGAGAACGAGGACGACTTCTCAACTTCGGAATTTAGGTTAGAAGTGCCCGCGGCTACGACGGAGCGTAGCCCTCCAGGTCTCGATCGAAATTTCCGCCTTCATTTTTCATTTTAGTTAGGGAGGGACGGCCTCTGTGCCGTCCCACTTTTCTCGTCGTTGGGACCGGAAATATTCGTCGGACGGCACGGAGGTCGTCCCTCCCATGAAAACCAGCCATCGAAGTCAGCTCCGGCCCGGTTGGCGCCATCGGAACCGGAATATGATGGGCAAACCATAGTAGCCGTACTTTTCCCTGATCTTTGCCTCCAAATAGCGGCGGTAAGCGGCCGTTAAGAGCTCCGGAGAATTCACAAAGAGCACAAACGTGGGTGAAGCTATTCGGCTGGCAGATTCCTTGTCGACCTGAGTTGCGTATAGAATTTTAAAACGCCTGTTGCCTCTAAGCGGCGGGGGATGCGCTTCCATTGCTTGTTGAAAGAGTCGATTCAGAACCCCGGTTCCGATTGAGCGATGCGCATGTCTTTGGATTTTGTCGATACTACCGAACAACCGATCAAGATTTTCTCCGGTATGGGCCGAAAGAATATCGATCGGGGCGTAGCTGAGAAAAAAAAGCTTTGCTCGAATCTGGTGGAGAACTGCATCGAGGAAATTTCTGACGCGAGCCGCCGGTTTAACGAGATCGAGCTTATTGACGACAATAATGCAAGGTTTGACGGCTTCCTGAATGAGGCCCGCAATCTTCTTGTCTTGTGCGGTAACTCCTTCCACAGCATCAACGATTAAAACACAGACATCCGCCCGTTCGATGCTCTTCTCCGATCGCATTACGCTGAAGACTTCGACGGAAGAATCGTGTTTCCCTCGCGCCCGAATGCCGGCGGTATCAATGAGGAAATAGGATTGGCCGCCATGTTCGTAAGGAATATCCACGGAATCCCGCGTAGTTCCGGCAGTGTGGCTGACAATCGTGCGTTTATCTTGGAGAATTGCATTGATCAGAGAGGACTTTCCAACGTTCGGACGTCCTACGATTGCGAGCTTGAGGGGCGTAGCTCCAACGGGTTCCTGGTTGCTCGCGACTAACTGGGGAAGGTTGCGCTCGATTTCCTCAACCAGTTCTCCGATACCGCGGCCGTGCGCGGCGCTCACCGGTATGAGATTTTCGAAACCGAGCGAGGTGAATTCCGCGTCGGCCAAATCCTGCTTCGGGTGATCGATCTTGTTTACTGCAAGGATTACGGATTTTCCGGTGGTGCGTAGCTTCTTTGCCAGCTCCCGATCCACCGGAGTGACGCCGTCCCTTGAATCGGCGACGAAGATAATCAGATCTGCCATCTCCATGGCCAACTCGGCCTCGGTTTGAACCCGATCGGAGAGATTATCACTGTCACGGGCGCCAATACCTCCCGTATCAACCACGGTAAAAGGGCGCGAGCCCAGTTTGCAATCGCCCGCCAGACGGTCGCGTGTAACCCCAGGCTGGTCATGAACGATAGCGATCCGCCTTTGCACAAGCCGATTGAACAGAGCTGATTTGCCCACGTTCGGGCGTCCCACGATCGCAACAGTTGGCAAAGTGATAAACCCTCTCGTTATTTCAGAGCCGCCGTCGTCCGGCGCTTCGGGTCTGCCAAAAGGCATCCAGAAGGTAGCCGACTCCGGAGACGAAGGTAAAAAACGTTGCAAGGGCACTCGGATAGATCTGAGAGATCCACCGGATGCCGAACAAAACCCAGAGGATCGTGGCTATCTGAAACACGGTTGCGACTTTCCCGAGTGGACTTGGGTGAACCGTCACACCTCGGATTGAGTTGGAAAGTATGAAAAATCCGATGGCCATGAGGGAATCGCGTCCCAGGACAGCGACTGCAAACCAGACCGGAAACGCATTGGGCCAAGGACCTAAAACGATAGTGAGGATAGCCGTGGCAACCAGCCCCTTGTCCGCAATCGGATCGAGGATTCTCCCGAGCCGGGTCCCTTGATTGTACCGCCGGGCAAGGAATCCATCCAAGGCGTCGGTGGCAGCCGCGACCAGAAAAATTCCTGCCGCGGCCATTCTCAGGCGCTCGTCCGAATGACCCTGTTCAATTGATGCGCTGTACCCGCATGCTGCCAGAGCGAATACTGGAATCAAACAGATGCGCCCAATCGTGAGTATGTTTGGAAGTGTCATTTGGCCCCAGGAGATTGCAAAAAGCAGTCTCGCTCAAAGTCCTGTCCCCGAAATAGCATGTCTCTCAATTCGGGGGCAGAGCTTTTGAAATGAACTCCAATCGGATATTCTGATCGGCTATCTTCTGCGCCAGTAATCGCTTAAAGGTTTGCTCGGCTTCCTCCGGCAGCGAGTCAGACTTCGCCCGAGCGATTTCGCGCATTCTGTTCACTTCCCTCTCAACGTCCGAGGCCTGGATCTTGTTCCATAAACCGTCGCGAAGTTCTTCGATATTCATTAAAATCGGCTCCACGCTCAGGATTTTGGCTCGCGGAACGCCGATGGCGATTCCTGATTCCCGGAGCTGAACCTGAAGTTCGTGAGAGAGGTCGAAGCCGGCCTTCACTCTGTAGACGGAGCGCATCCGAATTGTTTTCGTGCTGCCCCACCAGGTTTGCATTGCGTCCCGTGTGACTTCCACGTCGCGACTTACAATTGCGAGTTCGGGGGTCGTCGCGGTTTGATCAGCTACGACGTTTTCGCTGAGCCTGATCTTCGGCTGCATGTGGAAAAGTTCGATAAATGCATCACGGACTTTTGCGACTTCAGTCTCTGCCTGGTTCGCAGCGGAATGGACGGCGCGCGCGGGCAAAGAAGCCAGCCGGTCGATTATAAAACCGGCGGTCAAAAGCAAAAGCGTAAGGGTGACGATGAGCGCAAGCGTTGGGAGCAGGTGCCTGAGTTTCATTGCTGCAAAAAGTACAGCCCCCCGCATCCGCTGGATACGAAGGGCTGCTGTTCCCCCCAGAACAATCCGTAAAAGTTACAGCTCAAATCATTCCCCAAGCCTGTGTTTATTTCAAATACTAATTTCAAGATTTTACTGATCGGTCAACTGTGCGCATTGCAAATAAATTTATGCCAACCCTCTGTTTTCTTCTTGTGAATTTGTATTGAAACCATCGCCATTTGAAGTCCCTATTGGGGGGAAACCTTCCAGAACAGCAATTCGGAGCACTATGCAAACGATCGTTATCGGCCATAGAAATCCTGATATGGATTCAATTTGTTCGGCGATTGCCTACGCCGAACTCAAGCAAAAGCTCGGCATCCCGAACGTCATTGCGGGCCGGGCAGGCAATACCAATGAGCGCATAGATTTTGTTTTGCAGAAATTTGGCGTACCGGCACCCGAGTTCATCAGCGATGTCGCGCCGAGGGTTGCTGACGTGATGGAAACGCAAGTCATTTCGGTTCCACACAATTCCTCGATTTATCACGCGATGAATTCGATCGAAAAGAAGCGAATGCGCGGGTTGCCGGTCGTGGATTCTGAAAATCGGTGTCTCGGGCTGCTGTCCGGCTGGAAGGTGAGCCAATACCTCTTTCCACAGCGAGAGGACACGGATTCGTCGCGTGAAATCTTCGGATCGCTGAGTGACATCGTTCGTGCATTTGACGGCGAATTTCTGGCCGGCGAACCCGACGATAAGCAGAATAAAGTCGTTTTCATGGTAGCGGCAATGAGCCGCGGATCATTCGGACAACGCTTGCAAAGGCATCAATCCGATCGGGTGATCGTTTTTGTGGGTGATCGAGAGGAAATCCAGGCTGACGCCATAGGCGCGAAGGTCCTCGCGATCGTGATCACCGGTGCGCTGGGAGTTTCAACAAAGATTCGCTCGGCTGCCAAAGAGGCAGGGGTTCGCTTGCTGTCGAGCCGATACGATACGGCCACTACCGTTTTGTCTGCCAGGGGCGCGACAAAGATTGATTCGATGATCGATCCCCAGTTCACCAGTTTCACTCCGGAAACGTCGCTGAAATCGGCGCGTCACATCGTCACCGGTTCGTCTGAATACATTTTCCCCATCCTGGACGATGACAAGCGGTTGGTCGGTATTCTTTCAAAAAGCCATTTTATCAAGCCGATTCCACGGCAATTGATTCTTGTGGATCACAACGAGCTCTCGCAAGCAGTCAAAGGAGCAGGGGAATTGCAGATAGTCGAAGTGCTCGACCACCATAGGCTTGCAAGCTTCAGCACTGATATTCCGATCCTTTTCTGGAATAATCCGGTCGGCTCGACGAGTACGCTCGTTGCGTTGTCGTACAAGCAACATGGCGTTGCTATTGAACCCGCAATAGCCGGATTGCTCATGGCCGGATTGATTTCTGACACGCTCAACCTCACTTCACCGACCGCTACGCCGATCGACGCGAATATCCTTCAGGAACTAAGCAAGATAGCCGGTGTCGAACCTGCAAAGCTTGCGGAGGGCATTTTCGCCGTCGGTTCGCCGCTCTTAACTTTGGCGCCCGGGGAAGTCATCTTGGCCGATTGCAAAGACTACGAGGAGGATGGATTCAAGTTTTCCGTTTCGCAGATAGAGGAACTCGGTTATTCGCATTTTTACGCAAAAGAAAAGGAATTATTGGAGGCTCTGGAAGGGTACAGGGCCAAGGAGTCCAGTTATTTTGCGACTTTGCTTGTGACGGATGTCAACACGCAGAATTCGCTTCTTTTGATCTCCGCGCCAGCGGAGTTTCTGGAAACTATGACGTATCCGAGACTGTCCCCACATCTTTTCGAGCTCAACAACGTCGTGTCGCGCAAGAAACAGCTTGTGCCTTACCTCTTAGATTGTTTGCACAAAATCAACGCAACCGTTTCCTGATTTTGTGACGGGAGACAAGTGGATAAAATGGGTTTGGGTCTCGGCGGACGAACGGACAAAACCCCGCCCGCCAGGTGTGTTGATTTTCAATTGGTTGCTCGCGTTTCTGCTGCTGGCTTTGCTTTGTTTTTTCTCCTTTTCTCAGCTTCGGTACAACTGGAATTGGGATACCGTCGGGGGATATAGCAACTTTTTCTGGCGAGGTTGGCTGAACACGCTCAGGATTTCGTCGCTTGCGTTAGTTCTAAGCACCGTGATCGGCTTACTTGCAGCTCTGGCGCGAAGGTCAGGACTTTTGGTGCTCACGGCGATCAGCCGGCTTTACGTGGAACTTGTACGAGGCACGCCGCTGCTTGTGCAGATTTCGTTCGCTTTTTACGTCGTTGCGGACGCTTTTCATTTTCAAAATCGATTTGCTGTTGGTCTGTTCACATTGTCGCTGTTCTCCGGCGCTTTCATCAGCGAGATCATCCGGGGTGGAATTGAGAGCGTTGGCGGCTCCCAGCTCGAATCGGCTCGTGCCATTGGACTTACAAGGCTGCAAACCTATCGCTACGTCATCTTTCCGCAGGCTATTCGCGTAATCCTGCCCGCGCTCGCGGGCATGTTTGCCAATTTGATCAAAGACTCTTCGCTTCTCTCGGTTATCTCGATCGAAGAGTTTACATGGAACGCTCAGCAGGTCTCCGCGCTGACTTACAGCAATTTTGAATGCTATATCCCGTTGGCTATCGGATATCTGGTCCTCACATTGCCGATTACTCTTTGGACCCAGTGGCTCGAAAAACGGACCCGGTATGAAACTTAAGGTCACAAACGTCTCCAAATCATTCGGGGACCAAGCGGTGCTGCGCCAGGTGAATCTCGAGCTTGAAAAGGTCCATACTCTCGCGCTGATCGGGCCCTCCGGAGGAGGCAAATCCACTCTGTTGCGCATCATCGCCGGTTTGGAAAAGCCGGATGAAGGGCAAATCTCCCTTAATGATAAGGGAATCATCTTTCGTGAGAAGGAGTTGATGGCCCATCGGCGATCGATAGGCACCGTCTTTCAGGCTTACAACCTTTTTCCTCATCTGACCGCTCTGCAAAACATTACGTTGCCGCTTGAGAAGGTTCATCATTACGAGGCTGCGGAAGCGCGCCAACTAGCCAGCGAGATTCTGGAGCGTTTCCAATTGTCGGAACATTCGCACAAGTCGCCCGCTCAACTATCCGGAGGACAGCGTCAGCGGGTGGCGATTGCGCGCGCGGTTTCAATCAAACCGAAATTGCTCCTATTCGACGAGCCTACGTCCGCTCTTGATCCTGAGATGACGGCCGAAGTACTTCAATTGATCGAAGAGCTGCGCGAGGAGGGCCGCGATCTGATGATTGTGACCCATCAGATGGGGTTTGCTCATCGCATCGCCGATCAAATAGCACTCTTAAGCGGAGGCCGAATCGCCGAACTCGGGCCGCCTTCTCAGGTATTGGACGAACCGCGGTCCGAGGTCACGCGCCAGTTCCTCGCGAAAATCTTGAAGTACTAGAAATTACGCTAGAGAGTCACATTGTGGGTGGTTTCGCGTTCTTAAGCGATTGTTGGCAGGCTAGCGAGGTAGGGCCGGATCTCCGAGGTGGCCATTCTAACGAGGCAGACCCATAAGGCAAGGGCGCTATTCTCGGCGGGCAGCTCGGAGATCTGCCCCTAGCGTGGGTTACGAATCGCGCGGATCTATTCCAAGTTCCTCGCACAAGTCACAGAGCCGCAGGTATTTGTGAATTCTACCGAGAAGATCATCAGAAAAAAAAGCGAAAGTGTAGAAAGCCGCCTACTGGCCCGGCCAGTTTATCGGGCCACGCCGCTGTCGCATCATTCGAACCTTGGCGCCCAGATGGGGCGTCGAGGTGTGGAAAGACGGTTCCTTGCGTATAAAATTATAGGAATCTGCTCAGTACCCCTAACAGAGAATGCCGTTAACTGTAGAAGACCGGTCTGACAAAATGCGCATTAATCCCCATTTGATGGTGCTCGCTATACTTTTCACCACGATTCTGGGACCGCCTTGCTCTCAAGGTGCTGACAAAAGGAAGCTGGAAGTCTTTTCATGGTGGACTTCGGGTGGAGAGGCTGCCGCACTCGATGCGTTGCTTAAGGTCTATCAGAAGCAAGACCCCGGAGTTGAAATTATCAATGCGACCGTGGCGGGCGGCGCAGGTTCCGCTGCTCGGCCGGTTTTGCAAACTCGTCTGGCTGGCGGTAAACCGCCGGACAGCTGGCAAACTCATCCCGGTTGGGAATTGTTTGGTCAGTACGTAGAATCCGGTTACTGCGAGGCGATCACCGAGCTCTACAAGAGTGAAGGATGGGACAGGGTCTTTCCGAAGGAGTTGGTGGTGAGCCTGCTCACCAAGGATCGAAAGATCTATGCTGTGCTGGCGGGGATCCATCGAGGCAATGTCCTTTGGTACAACGCCAAACTGCTCAAAAAGAACGGAATCAATGTTGGTGATCAGATGACCTTCGACCAGTTCTTCGCGGCCTGTGATAAGCTGAAGGCTGCCGGCATCCCCGCTCTGGGAGTCGGCGATTCAGGGATTTGGGCTTCAGCCCAACTCTTTGAGAACACGCTGCTTGGAGTCATCGGACCGGAAGGCTGGACAGATTTGTTTAAGGGCACAATGCAGTGGGACGATCCGATGGTGAAGGAGGCCATGAAGCTGTTGGCCAAAATGCAGGACTATGTTAACCCGGATCATTCGGCTCTGAGTTGGGATCAGGCCATCAAAGCGCTGATAAAAGGCAAAGTAGCATTTAGTTCCATGGGTGATTGGGCTTACGGGGAATTCCTCAAGGCCAAGATGAAAGCGAAAGAAGATTTCGGTTGGGTGTGTAGCCCCTATACTGATGGTTCGTTTATTGTAATCGCTGACGGCTTCACATTGGCCAAAGGTGCCGCACACAAAGAGGCGGCTTTAGCCTGGCTGAAAAGCGTTGGCAGCAAGGAGGCTCAGGAAGCCTTCAACTCCATCAAGGGATCAATTCCAGCTCGAAGCGATGTCGATCGTTCAAAGTTTGATGCCTACCAACAGTGGTCAATGGATTCTTTCGCGGAGGATAAGCTGGTGGCTAGTTGTGTCCATGGCGAAGCTGCGCCCGCGGCCTTCGAACAGGCGTTAAATGATGCGGTGGCCACGTTCGTCGTGGATAGGAACGTCGACGACTTTGCCAATGCGCTGGTGAAGGCGGCGAAAGAGTCCCAATCAAAGCAATAACGGATCGGCGCTCTCCGGCCAGGGAACGGACCTCGACCGGAACCGAGGAAAAAGTCGGACGGGACAGAGCCCGTCTCTCCCTTTGCAGGCACCCTAAAATCTGGACATCAGAGCAGCTCGACTTTTAGGTAGACGGCCAAAGTTTAAAACGATCGCCTCAGCGGCGGCATGGGAATCGGACGAATGCAGTCCGAGACAATTGCACAGTTCCAATTCGAAAAAGAGCACGCCTCTTTGCTCGGGTGTCTTTGAGTTAAGATAATTGAGAGCGCGCAGGAAAAGCCGGTAGATATCTGTCACAGGATGATCGGATTCCGTCACGACTTCGATTAGCTCAACGAAATAAGAAGCAACGCTCGTCTTCAGATAATCTGTTCGTATCCGATCGAACGTTTCGCGAATAGAGACTTCGCGAAGCGTGTGAAGATCGGTCTTTCGCGACAAGCTCAGCATCAGGTCGCAATGAAAAAACAAATCCAGTTTGCCGACAAAAGGACTCTTTTGTCGGAGCGCTCCTTTTGCCATGGTCTTTAATCTGCCGTGGCTATCCGTAAGCCAAGTGATAATCAAACTTGTATCCGAAAACCTTGTGCGTCGCAGTACAATCCCATTCAGCGATTCGGTCATCGCGATATCCGATCAACGTGGCGGAATCGAGAACGCCTGGTTGTGCACTGCCAGCGCTGCCTCTTTCACTGCCTCACTCATTGTCGGGTGAGCGTGTACTGTCCTGCCAAGATCTTCGGCGCTTCCGCCGAACTCCAGCACTGTGACTGTTTCCGCGATCAATTCGGAAGCACCAAATCCTACAATCTGTGCCCCCAGAAATCTATCAGTTTTCGGATCGGCCAATACTTTGGCAAAGCCCTGGCTCTGGTCATTGGCAAGCGCGCGACCATTGGCAAGAAAAGGAAATCTCCCAACTTTGACTGCAATTCCGTTTTTCTTTGCGAGTTCCTCGGTCAGGCCAACGCCGGCTACCTCCGGATTTGTGTAGATGATATTCGGTATCGCGTCATAGTTTACATGGCCGGCCTTGCCGGCAATTCGTTCGACGCAAGCAACGCCTTCATCCTCTCCTTTGTGGGCAAGCATCGGTCCTTCGATAATATCTCCGATCGCGTACAAACCGGGAACGCTTGTGCGATATGAATTGTCGGTAGCTACCCGACCTGTCTTCGTAACTTTAAGTCCGAGGTCATTTGCAACGGCATTGTCGAAAAACGGCCTTCGGCCCACAGCCACCAGGACTTTGTCGGCGGCAAACTCAAGTTTCTGTTGCCCTTTGCTTAGGGCTTCCACGTTGGCGCTCCCCTTTTGCACCGTTACGCCGGTTACAGAGGTATCGAGATGAAATTTCAATCCGTCGGCTTCGAGAGCCTTTTGAAGAGCCTGCGTAACATCCGGATCAAAAGTCGCCGCAATCCTCGGAAGAAACTCGATTACCGTGACGTTTGATCCCAGCCGGCTCCAGACTGAACCCAGTTCCAGACCGATCGCTCCGGCACCGATCACCAGCAAATCGCGAGGAACCTTTTCAAAACCAAGCGCTTCATCACTTGTCACGACAATCTCGCGATCAATTGAAATGTTCGGCAATTCCGCAGGCACACTGCCAGTGGCAAGCACAACGTGCTTCGCCTGCAGTTCCTCCTGACTTCCATCCCTTTTCGCCAAGACGACTTTGCCGGGACCAACGACTTGTCCAACTCCAAAGAGGCGCGTGATCTTATTTTTCTTCATCAGAAATTCCAAGCCTTGCGTCAGTTGCCGCACAACTTCCTCCTTCCTTTTCATCATCTGGTTCAGGTCCACCGAAATCTGCTCGAACTTCAATCCATGACGAGCAGCCTGATGATGAGCAAAGTGAACGTGCTCCGAGGACAACAATAGCGCCTTACTGGGAATGCAACCGATATTGAGGCAGGTGCCGCCCAGAACTTCGCGCTTGTCAATAATGGCAGTATTTAAACCGAGTTGCGCGGCCCGAATAGCTCCAGTGTACCCTGCCGGGCCACCGCCAAGAACGATGATATCGAATGACGCCATGCCTTTATGGTTCACTCAAAGAGGGAAGGGATCAATGAGGAGTATTCAGAAGACAGAAGACAGAAGACAGAACCCCGAACTGTGAACCCCGAACCCCTCAGCTCCTACCTTTCATTTCCGTCCGCTTGCGGGGCTGCTGCCGGTAAGTCTCGCAGATCGAAAATGCGCCCCCAAGGACCTTCGGCCACGATTCTGCAGGTGCCTTCCCATTCCTTGTCGGAATCGGGGTAGTTAGCCTGCTCGAGCGGTCCCCAGAACAGGTAGTCAACTCCTAACTCTTTAGCCACTGCCTGCCAACCTGTATCTGATTCCATCAGGGACTGAAGCTTCAACTCGACGGGGCGATAGTTAAGTCCGTGACTCCAAAGATGCCCGGGAAAGCCCATGACTACCCGATGGCCGTTAACCAGCAGGGGATGATTATAGGTCGGGTAAATGGCGAAAACTGCCTCTGGAGGAAATGTGCGGGTAGCAGCTGATACCTGCCGCCACTCACTGGCTCGGCCTATCTCAAAGCCTTCCGGGTTTGCTAAGGTGCCGCCGAGGAGACTGATGCCTCCGGAGAAAAAAAGCCCCACGATAACGGGAACGCGGGCAAGCAGCGGCCAGTTCTTCAAAACTCCTTCCCACAAACAGAAGAGCATGACCAGATACGCCCAAAAAAAGAGTTTCGTATTGTCCCATTCCCACGGTGCGAATTTAACAAAGCAGCACGCTAGAAAGACAAAAGCTGAGGGAAAAAAGAAAAGTCGGAGCATTTGTTTTCCATCCCGTACCAATAATTTGGCTGGGAGGCACAGGTAGATTAGAAAAGCGATGCAAGCGGGTAAAAAGAGGCCGAAGTTCTGAACCCAGAACCACCAGGATGCTTCATGGGGATCAGCCATCCACCCAGGGTTCCAACCGATGGCTCCTGACTTTGAAAATCCGGTAACGCAATAGACCCAGAAACCAGCTGGAATGAGCGAAAGGAAAACCAAGCGAAGTAAATGGCTTCGCCAATTCGGGTCGCCGAACAGAAACCAGCAGAGCAAAAGAAATGAGAGGTACAGAAAGGTGTGGAGATGGAAGAGGGGCATGGTGGAGTAAAGAAGCCATTCGGCCCAGAACGGCAGTCCCCGATCCAGGTAGCGCTGGAACAATGTCGTTCGCCAATGATGCAGGAGAAGCAAACCGGCGGGCACGGCGTAAAGCAAACCGC
>Ga0070698_100007978_pt1 | contig 11449 bp, 7 predicted proteins | sample KBSK1502metaG_FD_65477 | JGI IMG/M metagenome (GOLD analysis project Ga0070698, IMG submission 65477) | Corn, switchgrass and miscanthus rhizosphere microbial communities from Kellogg Biological Station, Michigan, USA - KBS K1-50-2 metaG | ecosystem: Host-associated > Plants > Roots >...
CTCGAATACATCGAGCCATTGTGCAGGGTCTTGGAATCGGGTAGCACAACGATCATCTCAGAAGCACCCTGCGCAAAAGCGCCTTCAATGGTTTGCGGCACGTGGATCTCCTTGGACCATTGCTCCGCGCCGATCGAATAGCCGTGCAATGCATACACAACCGGATAGCGGCGGGACTTTTCTTTGGCGTAGCTGGGCGGCAGAAATACGATCACGTCCCGGTCAACGGCGTCACCCTCCAGGTTGCCTTCGAGAGCTGTCCCGTGGACCTTAATGTGCTCCACCGTCGCCGCCCTCGCACCGACCACCACCGGAGGCACCTCGGTTTGCACCTGGACAGCAAAGCGAGGTACGAGCGTCACCGCCATCGACAGAGTTATGACACAAAAGAATTTCGTGGTTGTCATCGATATCCTTTTTGAAAACGATCAAGGTATCAGCGAGCATTGATCGCCATCAGTTAGCGTAATCCCGCATTGCCGACGAATTTCAACTCTGCTCGGAATCCGCGCGCGTCCGAGCCTCCTTCAGTAGGCAACTGAGATAACGGTCACGGACTTGGGCTCTAGTGTCAGTACCAGCTTGCCGCCTTGAACTTTCGCCGAAATGGGTTTGGGCACAACCGTATTAGGTGCGTCGAAGGTGTTGACGCTGTCTACCTTGGGTGCGGTCAGCGTTTCTCCGACTGCAGTCTTGCCCGTGCTGCCGGCGAGCGTGGCCTCGATCTCGACCCGCTGATTTGGATCAAGATTGGTTACCTCCAGCCACAACTTGCCGCTCACGTCCTTCGCGGCAATTGCATCCACGCGCGGCAAGCTGATGTCTCCATGTGTATAGGTACCGGCGTTAAAAGCGACGGGCACAAAGATCGCATCCTGAAACGGCACATACATCTTGTAGACGTAGTAGGAAGGAGTCAGCACCATCTTCTCTTTGTCCGTCAGGATCATGGCCTGCAGCACATTGATCATCTGGGCGATATTGGCCATGCGCACGCGGTCGGCGTGGCGCGCAAAGATGTTCAGATTCAATGCCGCCAGCACGGCGTCACGCATGCTGTTCTGCTGCGCCAGAAATCCCGGATTGCTGCCCGGCAGCGGCGCATACCAACTGCCCCATTCGTCAACGACCAGTGCGATCTTCTTTTGCGGATCGTACTTATCCATGATGGCCGAATGTTTAGAAATCAGACCTTCCATCTCCAGAGTGTTCTTGAGAATCTGACCGTATTCGGTTTCGCCGAATCCTACCGACGCAAACTTGTTGTCCCAATGCACGACCGTGTAGTTATGAAGTGAAAGTCCATTCATATCCCAGCTCCACTTGTGCTGCTGCCACGCCTTCATCACGTCTTCGGTCCATTCAACAAACCGAGGTTCGTTGCCGCCGGGACCGACGGCGATCTTGAGCATCTGCTGCTTGCTTTGCTGTGCTTCGTTGAAGTTCCTGACGAAGCGGCTGTAAATCTTGAGCTGGCCCAGATAGTAGTCTGGTGTCATGTTACCGCCGCAGTCCCAGCTTTCGTTTCCGATGCCGAGGTAGGCGACTTTAAAAGGAGCCGGGTGACCGTTGGCAGCGCGCTCCTTGCCGAGCGTTGTCGGCTGCGTGGTGGTCAAGTATTCGAGCCATTCGGCCGCTTCCTGGGGAGTGCCGGAGCCGAGATTGAGTGAAAGGTAGGCCTCGGCGCCAATCTGGTCCAGGAAATCCATGAACTCGTGTGTTCCAAAAGTGTTCGGCTCAATCACGCCGCCCCAGTTCGGATTGAGTGTCACCGCTCGCTTTGGGCCAATGCCTTTGCGCCAGTGGTATTCGTCAGCGAAACAACCGCCTGGCCAGCGAACGTTGGGAACCTTCAACGCCTTGAGCGCCGCAAGCACGTCGTTGCGCATGCCCCGCGTGTTAGGGATGTTGGAATCGGGGCCAACCCAGATGCCCTCGTAAACTCCATGGCCCAGATGTTCCGCGAACTGGCCGAAGATGTTGCGGTCGATCCTGGCTCCTGGCTTGGATACATCAATTGACAAGGTAATCTTGTCTGCGTCCGAAGCAGGTGCTGTTTGGGCCATCCCAGTTAAAGCAAGATTGAATAGAACTACACAAATGACCAGCAAAGCTGTTCGGGTCATTCTGGTCAAACCAACCAACGAATAACGACTAAACAATGCAGCCAAAGCTCTGATCGCCCTGATTGCCAATAGCTGGCGCGTCCAGCCGAGATAGATTGATGTTGATTTACCGGACACTGTCTTCCTCCATCGATATGCGAAACGCTCTAAGCTCAGCCTCGTGTGGTATCTCTAAAGTTCGCTGAAAAATTCATGCTACAGCCCGCGGAGCGGGCGACAGCATAAAGCCTGGGGTGGAGCGCAGCGAAACCCCAGGAATAAGCAAAAGAGATAGGTTGTAGCCTGCGAAGCAGGCGACAGCGTGAACATGACTCTCACTTCAGGCGTGTCACAAAAACAGACGTGCCACAAAATTAACTTCGCCTTATCGAACGGCTGCCGCGCGCCTTCGCGGGCTCATGATCCGGTTGACGCTCACCTGGGGTTCCGCTGCGCTCCACCCCAGGCTTTATGCTGTCGCCCGCTCCGCGGGCTGTAGCATGAATTTTTCAGCGAACTTTAGAGATACCACACTAGCCAACTGCTGAAAAACGAAGATACATCCACGAAGTCACACGAACCAGCGCGAAAAGAGCCCTTAGTTCGAGTGATTTCGTGGATCGTCTTGTTCTGCTTTTCGCATGCTACTCCGGGAGTTTCTTGGTCCCTTTCACACTAAACGTTCCCGCGATCGAGGGCGCTGCGGTATTCGGCTGACCACCCCCAACGGAGAGAGAGTATTGGCCCTCCGCAATCATCAGTTCACCTGCCTCGCTCACCATTCCCAGATCGCGTTCTTTCAATTCGAAACGCACTTTCTGCGATTCGCCTGCTTTCAGATGAACGCGTGTGAACCCACGCAGTGCACGCAACGGCGCTCCAGGCACCTTCGGGAAACTAAGGTACAGTTGCGCTACCTCATCGCCTTCGCGCTTGCCTGTATTGGTGACCGTTACTTCCGCCGCAAGCGGATCACCCGCCTTGATTGGGTTCTGCGGGAGTGTCAAGCCCTTATAGGAGAACGTCGTGTAACTCAGGCCATAGCCGAACGGATACAACGGCTGGCCTTCGAAATAGCGATACGTGCGCCCTTTCATCGCATAGTCTTCGAACGGCGGCAACTGGTCCACGCCGGTGTAGAATGTCACTGGCAAGCGCCCGGCGGGATTGTTTTTGCCGGACAGCGTCTCAGCAATCGCCGCCCCTCCCTCCTCGCCCGCGTACCAGGACTCGAGAATTGCATTGACGTGTTGTTCGGCCCAGTTCACAGCGAGGGCGCTACCGTTCGCGAGCACCAAAACAACAGGCTTCCCAGTCGCAGTCACCGCTTCGAGTAGCTCCTCCTCCGGCTTCGGCAGATCGATACTGATGCGATCACCACCTTTGAACCCCTCCTCGCTGACCGGCATTTCTTCGCCTTCGAGTTCGCTGGTGATTCCCAACACGGCTATCACGACATCTGCAGCTTTTGCCGCTGCAATCGCTTCAGGGCTCGGCCGCGAGTCGTACTTTCGCCAGATCATCTGTGCTCGTATCGGGCCCGCGCTCGATTGCGAGTAGACCACTTCGAGCGAGACTTTCCTGCCCGGCTCCAGGTGAACGTGGCCAACCTTTGCATTTCCCCTGTCGTCAGCACCGGCCCATCCTTGGGCGACAGGTTTTCCATCCACCATGACCCTCGCGAACCCAGCTTGAAACCCCAAGCCAACGGTAAAGTCACCGCTTTCGTTAGGCGTGAGAAAGCCGGTCCACTCAACCCGCAGCGGATACTTGCCTTTCGCCTCGGAGGGAACGTCGTCCGCCTTCAAGTCAACCGCGGACACAGCACGGGTGGCGAGCACGGTCGGCTTGCCGCCGAAGATTGCTCCAGTACCAAACTCCAGCTTGAGACCCGGCTGTCCTTCGCTCGTGGTGAAGGCCGACGCGGGCACGGCATCGCCATCGTTGCGCAGGAATTGCGTCCCCGGGACAAAGCTGATTTGCGCATCGGGAAACTCCGCCCGCAGCCCTTCCACCACAGAAACTGTGTGCGTCGGCACTCCGTTGTAGTTGCCAAGGAGGTATTTAGTCTGATCTGCGAGCGGCCCTACCAAAGCAATCTTTAGTGGTCCTTGTTTCAAGGGAAGAGTACCGTCGTTTTTGAGCAGCACCATCGATTCATTGGCGAGCACACGGGCCAACGCGCGATGCTCAGCAGTATCAAGTTCTTTTTCATCAATCTTCGCGTACGGGACCGCCTCCGGCGGATCGAACATGCCCAGCTTCATTCGTGCTGTGAACAACCGAACGAGCGCGGTGTCAATCTCGCTCTCTTTTAGAATCCCCTGCTTATGCGCTTCCCAATACGGCCGATAATCGTGGTCGTCTTTTACCTTTGCGAAGTCAATGCACTCGTTATCCATGCCGCGTTGCACGGCCAGCGCGGAAGCTTCAGGCTGGGTTTTGGTAAAGTGATGGTCACGAAAGATGTTGACGACTGCGTCGCAATCCGAAACTACGTAGCCCTGAAAACCCCACTTGCCGCGCAGCTGATCCTGGAGCAGAAACTCGTTTGCACAGGCCGGCTGCCCGTTGATGCTGTTATAGGCGCACATTATTGAGCCCGCCTTTCCCTCCGTCACCGCTGCCCGGAACGCCGGCAGGTAGGTATCCAATTCGTCGTGCTTGCTGACTCTCACGTCAGCCGTGTGACGGGTTGGCTCTGGGCCGCTGTGTACGGCGTAGTGCTTGGGCGTTGAAATGACGCGGTAGTATTTCGGATCGTCGCCCTGCATTCCGGTCACAAAAGCAACCCCCATGCGAGCCGTCAGAAAGGGGTCTTCGCCGTATGTTTCCTGTCCTCTTCCCCAGCGAGGATCGCGAAAGATATTGACGTTCGGAGCCCAGAAATCGAGTCCCTCAAAGATGTCGCTGTGTCCATCGCGCATGCCGCGAACGTGACTGGCACGCCCTTCGGTGCCGATGACTATGGCCATCCGGCGGATCGCCTCGGTGTCAAAGGTTGCGGCCAGACCGACCGGCTCGGGAAACTCGGTGGTTCCATTCCGGGCCACGCCGTGCAGCGACTCGCTCCACCAGTCGTACTCCGGGACATTCAACCGCGGTACCGCACGCGACTGGTTGACGAGTTGCGATACCTTCTCTTCCACAGTCATGCGACGAACAAGGTCCGCCGCCCGCTGCTCTGGCGGCAAGGTGCGGTTCAAATATGCAGGTTGCGCGACGTTCTGAGAGTGCAAGCCGCTGAAGCCGGCCAGGATGATAGCAATCGAAATCAGAACTCGCGGGTTGAGTCTCTTCATCTCTTCTCCGTTAATCATGTCCTGAAGAAATCACTTCATAGGGAAAACTCACTGCCACCTATTTCAGTCCGTTTCGGACAACGCTCAAGCCTTCGTGTAGCTGTCCCGTTTTTCCCAACCCTTCTTCCAGAAGTCCATAAAGCCTTCGAGCGGTGGGTGGGCAGCGATGACGGCTTCGTTGAGATCTACTCCGAGACCTGGCGCCGTTGGCAACGCGAATTGTCCGTTTACAATTTCAGGACGCCCGACTACAGCCTCGCGCACCCACGGCTCGACCATATCGTCAAACGTTTCGAGTATCTTGAAGTTCGGCGTTGCTACCGCCACATGAAGTGAGGCCATCGTTCCCACCGGTGAGCAGGCGTTATGCGGAGCGAGGGGCATGTAGTGGGCTTCCGCCATCGCGGCTATCTTGCGCATTTCGGCGATGCCGCCCACGTGGCAGATGTCGGGTTGAATGATGTCAACGGCGCGTTCACGAAACAGATCGAGATAAAGATGACGTGTGAAAAGTCGTTCGCCGGCGGCAACCGGAATTCCGAGCGGAGCGACCGCGCGCCGCACTTCCAGTAGTGCTTGCGTATTCTCTGGCGGTACTGGTTCTTCAAACCAGCCGGGTCGATACGGCGCCAGGCGATGGCAAATATCGATCGCGGTGTGCGGCGCAAAACGGCCATGCATCTCGACAAAAAGTTCAGCCTCTGCACCAATCGCCTCGCGGACGGCGCGAACGATCTCGACTGATGAGCGCTTTTCCGGTTCGCTCATCTCGTACGAACCGGCGCCGAAAGGATCGATCTTCAAGGCCGTGTAACCCATATTGATTACCTGACGCGCGCGCTCCGCAATCGCTTCCGGGGTTCGCTCGACCTGATACCAACCATTGGCATAAGCCCGAACCTGCTCGCGGCACTTTCCGCCCAAAAGCCGCCAGACCGGCACGCCCAACGACTTGCCGAGGATGTCCCAACAAGCCATCTCAACGCCGCCAAGCGCCGAGCATACAAAGAAGTCGCGACGCCAGTACTCGCTCCGGTAGACTCGTTCCCAAAGCGCTTCAATGTCGCGCGGGTCTGCGCCGAGCAAATAACGCTTTTCCAACGACACCAGATAGCCGAGCATGCCTTCGTCGCCCCACTGCACAGTGGCTTCGCCAATTCCGTAGAGGCCCGGAACGTCGGTCTCTAAACGCAGCAGGATCAAATTGCGCCAGCCCGATCCAATAACAAGAGTTTTGAGTCCGGTTATCTTCATCGTTTTTGTTCAACAGGATTTTCTAACGTACCAATGCCTTCGATGGTGATACTGACCTTATCGCCCGGATGCAGTGTGAAATCATCCGGCGGCACGATGCCCGTTCCAGTCAAAAGGAAAACGCCATTGCTGAAAGTCATTTCACGAAACAGATAGTCAGCTAATTCCGTCAAAGGGCGCCGTATCTTGGTTGTCGACGTCGTTCCCTCAAAGACCGCACTGCCCTGGCGGTTGATGGTCGGTGAATGTCGCGCGGTATTTCATTGCCGTCATTCAGCAGAATCCCCGGGCCTAGTGAACAGCTACCGTCATACACTTTGGCTTGCGGTAGATAGAGCGGGTTTTCGCCTTCGATCGAACGCGAAGACATATCGTTACCGATCGTGTAGCCGACAATCATTCCAGCGGCTGAAAGCACCAGCGCTAATTCTGGCTCCGGCACATTCCAAGCAGAGTCGCGCCGAATTCGTACCGGTTGCCCATTTCCCACCACGCGATGTGGCATCGACTTAAAAAAGAGTTCGGGACGCTCCGCCTGATAAACATGATCGTAAAAATCTCCGCCGCCGGCGCTTTCCTCGATCCGCGCAACCTTCGAACGCAGATACGTAACCCCGCTCGCCCACACTTCCTGCACGTCGAGAGGCGCTGCAAGACTCACCTCGCCAGTCAGCGGAAAGCTACGAACGCGCGGAAGAATGCTGTGAATGGCAGCGACTGGATCAGCCAGCGCGAGCCATGAAGATATATCGGAAAACTCGCGCGCGGAGGCATTGAGGTCGAATCGCTCACCTTCAACCTCGAGACCCAAACGAAACCCCTGCGGGCAGTGAAAGCGAAATATTTGCACTGGTGTCTTCTCATCCACGATCTAACAGGTCTCCCTTGCGGCCTTTTGCGAATCCTATGCAGTTCAATCTTAGAAACGGCTGGAAGTTATGCGCGCACGCCCAACAGGATGTCGATCGTCAATTGATCAAGACGTTCATCTGGGAGCTTCTTCGCAGCCAGCTCGGTCCGATCCAGCTGCAACGCTTTGAACTTGTCAGCCTTGGCGCGGGTGAAAGCGCCGACGGCTTCGGCATATTCCGGCGCCACGGCGTGAATCTCGGCAAGCACGTTGGTTGAAGAGGGCTGAAAATCGCTTACCTCTTGTGCGCAACAAAGACTGCGTAGAGTGCGCAACATAGACCCGCGACCAGAGTGATCCGAAATCCTTTCATCTGTTTCTCCTTGCTCACTTACTGAGATCTCGGCAGAGCAGCTCTTTGCATTGCGAGTTCAGTCTTGAAGGCTTGTTCTTTGTCGGCCACATACTTCTTGTAGCCTTCAGGATCAACGAACGCTCCCCCCTGCTTCAGCCGCGCGTATTTCGTTTCGAAATCGAAATAATTGCCATGCGCGCCGAGAAAGATGTCGCACGCTAATGTTTTCAGGATACGGAACATTTTCTCGTAGTCAGCCGCAATCTGCGGGTAGGCGGCGTTGTTCACGAGCCGGTAGCCGGGATTCACGTTGGGACTGCCGATAACCACAACGTTGTACGACTTGCCGGCCTCCTTCACCTTCATCGTCCACGTGGTGCAACCCTTCGTGTGTCCGGGAGTGAGATGTGCCACCAGCACGGCGCCCCCAAGCTTGACCTTATCGCCATCGTGTAACACGCGATCCACCTTTGTGGGCGTGTAGAGGCTGGCTGGAACATTGCCATACTGAAAATCCGTCTTGCCGCCCGATTCGACGACCGGCACGTCGGCGTCCATAACCATGTACTTCGCGCCGGTCAGCTTCTTGATGATGTCGCTGCCGGCGTCGTGGTCCCAATGCGCGTGGCTGATGAGTAGAACCTTGATGTCGGTGAACTTGAATCCCAGCCTCTCCACACTCGCCCGGATCAGAGGGACGTTCTCCTCCAGATCGCTGTTGATCAGGATGTGACCTTGCGGGGTGGTGATGAGGTAGTTAGCGAGTCCCTTGCTGCCAACATAATAGAGATTTCCCGCGATTTTGAATGGCGGAAATGGTTTGGTCCAATCCGGGTCGTTCTGGACAGAGAGGCTGCCGGTTGATGTGACTGGCAATTTGGTTTCGCTGACTTTGTATCCCAAAATCGGGAGTAAAGGCATCGCGCGCACCGCGCCAAGGCTCACGGTAATCTCTTTCAGTGGCTTGTCTTCAGCGTCGAGAAACCGTGCGCAAAAGTCCGTGGCCCCTCCGCCGTTGACAATTGCGGCGCGCACGACGTTCGGCCCCTTGTTCAGAGTGAGCCGCTTGGAAACGCCATCGTCAATAACGGTCTGGCGGTCGCCATAGATACCGATGACCTCTTGGCCGTTTACCCACCACACCGACGCCGCGTTAGAACCGATGGACAGCCGAACACCAGGCAGTTCGCGCTGGGAGTTGACGATGGTCACGGCCCAAAACAGCACATCGGAAGTCTTCTTGCCCTGCGCGCGAGCAAAGTGAAAGAGGTTGACGTTATAGTTCGTGGTGTCCAGCGCATGCCAAGTGAGTTCCGCGCCGCCGACGGTTACCTTCTCACCATCTTGAGGCACGACTGTGAACTGATTTGGGAAGTGCTCCTTCTTGACCAGCGCCTGAACCGCGCCCTCGGTGAGTGCATCGGCGGCAATCGGTTCCAGCAAAAGCCAGCGTTGAATGAAACCATCCGCGTTGGGCGCCTTTCTGGGTGACGCGGGGGTCGCCAAAGTGGAGGCAGGAATCTGCGCCGCAATGGACCAGGCAGCCGCAGACGCAATCAGGATTGCCGCGATGAATGCTTTTTTTCTTATGAATCGCTGATTCATGAAAGTTCCTGAGTGATTACCTTTTTGGTTTATGGCGTTTTGATTAGCCAGCGCTGCTTCTCGCCGTTGTTATCGAACTTGGCGAGGGTGGCGAAGCTGCTGCCCACAGCCGAAAGGACGAACGAATCTCTTGTGTTGTGTATCGCCTTGGGCATGATCCGCCAGCTGCCATCCGCAAATTGGTCAAATCGCCAAAGTTGCTCGGCACTTCCAGTGAAGTCTGGCAAAGCAACGAGTTCACCGCCTTCAGTCGCCGCTAAAGTCCGCGTGGTTCCGGCAATAGTGATCTTGAAATAAGGCGAGCCCAGATAGCCGCTCGCGTCAGCGAGTGGCTCAATCGTCCACTTCTGCTGAGCCTGAGACATATAGTTGCCCATGCGAACGTCAACATTACCCGTCGGCCATTTCGTCGAAACCTCCGCGACATCTTGCGTCGGGATCGGTTTGCCGATGCCCGCGAAGATTCCGCCTCCGAGACCCGGGGTGCCGGCTGGAGCACCGGGACCCGCCGGGGGTGGGCCTCGTCTCACGGGTTTGCCGCCCACGGGGAATCCTTCGACAGCAAGCTCAATAACAGTCCCGGTTCGTACGGATTCAAACTGATAGGTGCCTTCTTTCAAGTTCTCACCGGCGACCGGCCAACCGTCTTTCCAAAGCAGCGGGCGAATGTCGAGGACGCTTGCTCCGCCTCTATCCAAATCAGCTTCGTAGTGCAGCGAGAATCTCTGCACACCGTCGCCGAGATCGAACAGGCCAAAGTGGCCAGCACCAATCACACGTCCAGATGACCCGACGAAAAGCTTGCCGCCGCCTTGAATCATTTCTACGCCCATGTTGTCCACGAAAGGCCCAGTTACTCTTTTCGCCCGACCGACGCGAATGTTGTAGCCGGAGTCGGCTCCGCGGCAGCAACTGCCGTGCGTAACCAGTAGGTAATACCAGCCCTCGTTATAAATCATGATCGAGGCTTCGCCGTTGATCGCAATGTTGCTGGGTTTTTCATCAGGCTTGAGGCGCTTGCCCGTCTTAGGATCAAGCTCCACCAACCGGATGTAGCCGAAATAGGAGCCGTAGGTGAGCCACAACCGATGGGTACTGGGATCGAGAAAGATGCCTGGATCAATCGCATTACAATCCTCGACTCCATCAGAGGAGGCCACTACGCCGCGCTCTTCCCATCTGTAGTCAGGAGAAGCCGGGTCGAGGGTTTTGTTTGTGAGTAAGTTGATGTCAGCCTTCGTTGGACCACTGTTAGCGGCAATGTACAGATAGTAGCGATCGCCGATGTGAATTACGTCCGGCGCTAATCCGCGCCGCGGCAGCGACGCGCCACGCTGCCAGACCCAACCGTCAGCGGAGACGAGTGACGTTCCGCCGGTGCCGTAGGTGTAGTATTTGCCATCGCAGAAAATGACGGTGGAAGGGTCATGAATCCCGATCTGGCCTGCGAGCGCGAAGACTCGTGGGTCATGAACGAAGACGGTTCCCGCCACGATGAAGATGACCGCCACCAGGATTTTTTTCATAGGACTCCGCACAAAGAACTAAACGAACTGAAGACTCTTACAGGCTAAGTTCTCACGGAATTTCGGTGACGACGCTCCCAATATGTTAAGCACAGAGCAAAGGCGCGGCGGAGAATTCACGCTCGCGATACACAAAATAGTCGAAATCAGCCGGGTACCCTGTGCCGGCATAGTCCTGACAGCACATCCCGACAAACGCCCCGGTGAAATTCGGCGCGCCTGGCGGGCCGGCCTCGTCGGAGAGGATGCTCGCGTCGAACTGCTCCGGCAGCCACTGCCACTCGCCGCTGCCTACACGAAAGGCGAAGCGCAGCCGCTCGTAATCGACCTCCACCCGCAGGTGCACGGGCGCGCCGGCTGCGATGGGTATCGGAGCGGTGAACATGTCCGGCAACTCCGGGTGACACGTCATCATGCGGATGTGTTTGCCGGCGACCTCACCGGTCGAGACG
>Ga0070698_100007979_pt1 | contig 11449 bp, 8 predicted proteins | sample KBSK1502metaG_FD_65477 | JGI IMG/M metagenome (GOLD analysis project Ga0070698, IMG submission 65477) | Corn, switchgrass and miscanthus rhizosphere microbial communities from Kellogg Biological Station, Michigan, USA - KBS K1-50-2 metaG | ecosystem: Host-associated > Plants > Roots >...
CAAGAACTTCGAAGAGTCGGAGTTCTTCTCCGCCCGCATCGGCTGTCAGGTCTACCAGCCCGTGTATCAGATCGACCTCGCCGCGCTCTGCCTCAAGCGCCGCTGACCAGCCAAGTCGCCAATCCTCACGCCCGCCGCCGGCCGCGTGAGCTGAAGAACTGCTCAGTTTCCAGCGAGAGTGTGCCCTTGCGCGCCCGCAAGTGGATGCACGTCCCTACTCGTCCTTCCCTCGTAATGAAGGGGTCCGCGGTTCGAATCCGCGCGTCGGCTTTTCGGTCGAGGAACCCCCCGCACTCTCGGACACGATCGAACCCCTGACCAGGGGGCTCGGGCGCCGCCCGCGTGCCGCCGCTCGAGCACGGGCCACCTGTAAGACTTGCCGGTGCTTCGGAAGCCCTCGACCACAAGGGGGACGAGATGAAACGAGCAGCAGTCACGCTCGCAGCTGCGAGCGCGTTGGTCATGGCCGGCGCGGCGTCCGCCGTGTCATGGCAGACACCCGTCGGGACGAACGTCGTCGCAGACGGCGTCATCAGGGGCGGCGGCTATCCGGTCCCGCCGGGCGCGACCCGGCCCGATCCCGGAACCTGCCGGAGCGGGCTCTACAACGCAAACCGCTCCGAGTCCTGGATCGCGGTCAAGCCCGGCACCGAGACGCTGATCGGCAACTCGAAGATCTTCTTCGAGAAGTACAGCACCTTCTACGACTTCCATCTCGGCACCGTCACCTTCCAGAACGGGGCCGTGACGGGGTCCAACCAGGTCCAGGGGTACGACTGCGTCTCGACCGGTACGCAGGACATGCCGCCCAGCTGGACGAACAACACCGACCCGAACGTCGACTTCGACACCCAGGGTCGGGCGTACCAGGTGACGCTGCCGTTCAACGCGTTCTGGGAGGGCGGCCTGCACCCGAACGGCGCGGTCGACGTCTCGTACAGCGACGACCTCGGCGCCCATTGGATCAAGGGCAACGGCGGCCAGGATCTGGAGCCGAACAACAACCAGACGAGCCTTTCGTTCGGCCACGTCGAAGACAAGCAGTGGATCGCGGTGAACCATTTCGCCGGCACCCGGTTCCAGGATCACGTCTACGCGGCCTGGACGACGTTCAACGGCGCGGCCGGGAACGGCAAGATTCGACTGGCCGTCTCCGCTGACCGCGGGCTGACCTTCCGCAAGGCGATCACGATCACGGCTCCGGGCGTGACGACCCCGGCGACGACCTACGTGTACCCGTCCGTCGGAGCCGATGGGACGCTCTACGTCGCGTTCGTCGGCGGCTTCGACACGACCAACAAGAACCGCGTCGGGCACGTGTACGTGACGCGCTCGCGCGACGACGGCGTCACGTTCAGCCCGTTCGTGGAGGCGGCGACACCGGGTGAGAACCCGAACGGCTTCCTCCCGAACACGAACTTCCGCGACGGGATCATCGAGAGCTTCGCCGCCAGTCAGACCTATCCGGGCCACGTCTACCTGACCTACGAGGACTGGGACGCTGCGTCCGGCCAGTTCGACGTCAAGTTCAGGCAGTCCACCGACGGGGGCCTCACGTGGTCGCCCGTGCAGACGGTGAACGATGCGCCGAACTCGGCCACGACCGATCAGTTCCAGCCCTCTGTCGCGGCCGGTCCCGGCGGCGCGGTCGCGGTCGCCTTCTACGACCGCCAGCTGACGTGCCCGAGCGACCCGTCGATCCTGCCGCAGCACGTGGGCGACGCAAACACCTGCATCGACGTCTCCCTCCAGGCGTACAAGGACGCCGGAACGGCGGCCGGTGCCGTGCCGGTCGGCGGCAACGTGCGGGTCTCGCAGTTCACCTGGGATCCCGACCAGTCGCAGCAGAAGGTCGACGGCATCACCCAGTACGCGTGCGCCGGACACCGCGATCCGTGCCCGACGGGCCGCGGCTTCATCGGCGACTACTTCGGGCTCGCGATCTCGAACGGCAACGTCTACACGTACGCGGTCTCGACGCACTACCCCTCGCCAACGGTGACCGCCGACGGCGGCGGGCCCGTCTACTACCAGCAGCAGGTGCTCGGGATCGTCCCCCGATCGACCTTCGGGACGGGCTACTAGAGCGCTCACCCTCGTGGGCGGCGAGCGTGCTCGCCGCCCACACAACCATCGAGTCGCACGACCTCGGATCGGAGCTGACTGTGGGAAAACCCTCCTAGGCGTCCAGCGTCTTCCGGCGTACGATCGGATGATGCTGATCGGCCGGAGCGCCGAGACGGCCGCGATCGACCGTCTGCTGGCGGATGCGCGCGCGGGCCGCAGCGGCGTGCTCGTCATCCGTGGCGAGGCGGGCGTGGGCAAGTCCGCGTTGCTGGAGGAGGCGCGTGCCGCTGCGGACGGGATGACGATCCTGCACGGCGTCGGCGTCGAGTTCGAGTCCGAGCTGGCTTATGCAGCACTGCATCAGATCCTGCGTCCCGCGTTCGATCGAATCTCGCGGCTGCCGGAGCCCCAGGCGATGGCGTTGCGGGCGGCCTTTGCGCTTTCGGACGAAACCGTGGGCGAGCGCTTCCGCGTCTCGCTGGGAGTTCTCGGCCTACTCTCGGAGCTGGCCGAGGAGCAACCCGTGCTGTGTCTGATCGACGATGCGCAATGGCTCGACGAGGCGTCTGCAGACGCCCTCGTCTTCGCGGCGAGGCGCCTCGTGGCGGAGCCGCTCGTGCTGCTGTTCGCAGCGCGTGATGGGACCGAACGAGTCTTCGCGGCGCCCGGACTGCCGGACCTTCGGCTGAAGCCACTCAACCCGCCCGAAGCCCGCACGCTCGTGGCCGCGCGGGCTGGTATGCCGTTGGCTCCCGACGTCGTGGACTGGGTCGTCGACAGCGCCGACGGCAATCCGCTCGCGCTGGTCGAGTTGCCGGAATCCTTGAGCGCAGGCCAGCTGTCGGGCCGCGAGCCTCTCACGGGTGCGTTGCTCCCGACGACTTCGGTCGAACAGACCTACCTCGCACGCGTCGCCCGTCTGGCGCAGCCGACGCAGGCTCTCTTGCTGGTGGCGGCCGCGGAGGACACCGGCGATCGCGCCACGATCGCGAGCGCGGCGGTTGAGCTCGGGTTGGAGATTGCGGCGCTTGCGCCGGCCGAGGAGGCCGGGCTCGTGCGGGTAGGGGCCGAAAGAGTCGAGTTTCGCCATCCGCTCGTGCGCTCGGCGGTCTATCGAGGGGCAACGTTCACGGCACGCGAGCGAACGCATCGCGTGCTCGCAGCAGTCTTGACCGACGGAGCCGATGCCGATCGACGGGCATGGCACCGCGCGGCAGCGACCGTGGGCACGGACGATGACGTTGCCGACGAGCTCGAGCGCAGCGCCGACCGTGCTGCGGCGCGCAGCGGGAACGCCGCGGCAGCCGCTGCCCTCGAGAGGGCGGCTGATCTGAGTGTCGACGAGACGTCGCAGGCTCGTCGCCTGGTGGCTGCAGGGACGGCCGCCTGGCGAGCCGGTCGTCCGGAGCGGGCGACGACGCTGCTCGACCGCGCGGCTCCGGTCGTCTCGGACCCGCGGCTCCAAGCCGAGCTCGATCACGTCCGGGGCGTGATCCAGCTCCGTTGCGGCGTGCTTCTCGACGCCTGCACGACGCTCATGGACGGCGCAGCACGGGTCGCGCCCCACGATCCCCGCAAGGCCCTGGAGATGCTGTTCGACGGCGGCGAGGCTGCCGGCAACGCGGGCGACTTCACCCGCATGGCCCAGCTCGGCCAGCGTGTCGCGGCGCTCCCTCGAAGCGACGACGAAGGGGATGCCTTCGTCGCGGACCTGCTGGTCGGCGTCGGCAGCCTGTGGGAGGGCAAGACCGCGGACGAGGCGCCGCTCGTCCGCGACGTCATCGCCCGCGCCGCCGAGTTCCACGAGCCGCGCTGGCTCGTTTGGGCGGCAGTCGGTGCGGCATCGGCCGGGGATGAGGCCCGGGAAGCAGAGCTCCTGCGACGCGCGGCCACGCTGGCCAGAGCGTCCGGAGCAGTCGACACGCTCACGCTTGTCCTCGTGGCAGTCTCACTGGCGGGCTTCCTCGCGACTCGCGTCGGCGTCATTCCAGAGGCGACGGAAGGGCTCAGGCTGGCGAAGGACGGGGGCCTGGGCAACTCGGCCAGCGTGTACATCGCGGTGCTCGCCTGGTTCGCCGCCGTCAGAGGCCAGGAAGGCGAGTGCCGCACCTACGTCGCCGAGGCCACCGAACACGCGCAGGCGACCGGCATGGCGCTCGCAAACGCCATCGCGGAGTGGGCGCTCGCCCTCCTCGACCTCAGCGGAGGCCGGCCGGAGGAGACGATCAAACGACTCGAGGCTCTGCGCACAGCCCCACCGGGAAGCGGTACCCCCTACATCGCCCTCACGTCCACTCCTGACCTCGTCGAGGCGTACGTCCGAACCGGTCAGAGAGAGCGCGGTCGTGCTGCGTTCGCCATTCTCGAGGGCTTCGCTCGACCAGGGGCTCCGATCTGGGGACTCTCGCTTGCCGCACGATGCCGGGCACTGCTCGCTGAGAACGGCGAAGCCCAGCCGGAGTTCGCGGAGGCGCTACGCCTGCACTCGCAAAGCCACCGTGTGTTCGACCGAGCGCGAACCGAGCTTCTCCTGGGCGAGCATCTGCGGCGGGAAAGGCGGCGACTGGAAGCGAGAGACCATCTCCGCGCTGCCGCCGACGGCTTCGAAGCGCTCGGGGCAGAACCGTGGGCGGAGCGGGCCCGCAGCGAGTTGCGAGCGACGGGAGAGACCGTGCGCAAACGCGATCCGAGCACCGTCGACGAGCTGACGCCGCAGGAGCTCCAGATCGCGCGGCTCGTGGCCGAAGGCGGCTCGAACAAGGAGATCGCGGGTCAATTGTTCCTCAGTCCGCGCACCGTCGAATATCACTTGCGCAAAGTGTTCGCGAAACTCGGAATCACCTCGCGCGCCGAGCTGATCCGGCGAGAAGCCTCCACGGCCGCGGTCCCGGAGACTGCGGCCGTCGGGCTCTGAACGATCAGTCGATGACGTAGCCGATCGAGACTCGCCCGACTCGGCCTCCGGCACCGATGGCGAAGTCGGTGATCGTGGCGCCGGCCTTCCACGTGCCCACATAGCAGTGGTCGTAGCCGACTTCCTTGACGCACTTGGCGCCCGGCACCTTGGCGGCGACTGCGGCTCTCGACGAGCCGACTCCGATCCCGTTCGTCGTGCGCTCGACGACGGACTGCGTGGCGACCTGCGAGACCCTGCTGTGATTGAAGAACGTGACGGTGTAGGTGCGGTAGCGATAGATCGTCGACGAGCCGAGCTCCGTCGTCGTGCGTTCGACCTTGCGGGGCGTGCCGGCGGTCGCCTTCACCTGAGCCTGCGTCATCCCAAGGCGGACGCCGTGGATTCCCTTCTGCACCACCAAGCCGCGTGCGCCGCCGGCCGAGGCCGCTGCGGCCGAGGCGAGGGCAAGGCCCGCACAGGCCGCTGCGACCCATTTCGTTCCGTGCATGTTGGTCATGGTCTTCCCCTTTTCTCGGGTGCCGCGGAGAGCGCGGGTCTCCGGCTCTCCGCGGCGTCGGTAGTCGGCTAGGCCGCGGCGGTGCAGCCCGAGCCGTCGAACGTTGCCCGGTACGCGTCCGGGAACGCGCTCAGCTCGTCCTCGACCTCGTCGAGGCTCTCGGCGATCGTGTAGTCGCCGGGAATCGACTGGATCTCCCAGTAGAGGTCGTCGTAGGCACCGGCCAGCTCGTTGTCGTACGCGTTCGCCCAGTCCTCAGCGTCGTCGAGGACCTCGTCCCACGCGCCCTCGATGTCGTCGGCGGCCGCGTCGAGCTCGTCGTTCGTGGCAGTCAGCGGGTCGATCCCCTCGTAGCTCATGACCGTGCTGGAGAGATCGGTCAGGCTCTGGCAGAAGTCCGCCTTCGCCTCGTCGGAGCTCTCGGGGTCGTAGGCGTACGCAATCGCAGCGAAGCTGCCGAGGAACAGAGCGGCGAACGCGACGATGGAAACGATCTTCGACTTCTTCATGCTGGTCCTTTCGGTTGGTTACCAGCACCATGGGACCGAGCCGTCGAGGTCGAATCAGCAGAACCACCGGCCTAGGCGATCCTCAGCCGGCGCACCTCCTCGCGCCCACGCAGGAGGTGGAGCGCCCGAGCTTCGACCTCGCGAATGCGCCAGAGGCTGACGCCGAGCAGCTTCGCGATCTCGGTATACGAGCGCTCGCCGCCGCCGTCCAGCCCGTAGCGGAGCTCGAGCACGCGGCGGCTCTGGTCGGGCAGCTCCGAGACTGCGGTGCCGACGGTCGCCTCGAGCGACGTGTCGAGCCGGTCGGCCGGGTCGGCAAGCGACTCGTCGGCGAGCACCTCGACGATCGGGCGCCCGTCGTCCTGGGAAGGTGCGTCGAGCGACACGGCGACCTGCGTGGCGGCTGCGACGCGGGCGCGCCGCAACTGCTCGGGACTGAGCTCGAGGACGGCACAGAGCTCGGCTTCGGACGGTCGCCTGCCGAGCTTCGACGTGAGATTCGCGGTCGTGCGCTCGATCTCGCGCGTGCGCGCAGCCAGGCGCGCGGGCAGACGGACGCTACGGCCGGCGCCGGCGAGCCCGCTGCGGATCGACTGCTGGATCCACCAGCGCGCGTAGGTCGAGAATCGGTTGCCGAGCCGCCAGTCGAAGCCGTCGACCGCACGGATCAGGCCGACCATGCCGTCCTGGATCAAGTCGAGGAACGCGTTGCCGTCGCGACGGTAGTCCTTGGCGATCGTGACGACGAGCCGGAGGTTCGACTCGATCATGCGGCGGCGGGCTTCCGCATCGCCCTGCTCGATCCGTTTCGCGAGCAGGACCTCCTGAGAGGGAGTCAGGAGCGGGTAGCGGCCGATCTCGGACAGGAAGGCATCGAGCGAGTCCAGCTCGACCCAGCTCTCGAGCGCGGGGGTGGCCGTCTCGTCGACGACACGAAGGTGGGATGCGGTGGTGGTCATCGGGGCTCCTTTGTGGTGGCTCACGCCGGGGAAACTAGAAGTCCGCGGCAGCGCTCGCATCCGTGTGATCACTAGTCGGCTGAAAACGTTTTCACCAGTCGGACCGAACACCGGCGAAGCGCTGGTGATCCACCGGATTCGACCGCGCGGGGGCGGTCGTAGCTTGGCCGGCATGGATACCCACACTCACCACACCCCAGATCTGCACGAGCTGGCCCACCGCAGCTCGAACGGGCTCGACGTCCGCCTCCTGTGGACGCGCTCCACCAACATGGTCAGCGTCTACGTCCATGACGAGCTGCTGGACGAGGAATTCGAGCTCGTCGTCGACCCCGACACCTCGGCCCTCTCGGTCTTCACGCACCCGTTCGCGTACGCGGCCTGGCGCGGGATCGACTACGGCGGCCTCGAAGCAGCGGCGTAACCGGCTGTACTGCCATGCAGAGCCTTCGCCGCTTCACGCTCGTCGAGCTCCTTCTCTGGCTGTCGCTCTACCCGGCTTACCTGGCCGTTCGCGGCACGTCGATCAGCGACGGGGAGACGGCAACCGCGCACGCTTCCGATCTCGTCGGCATCGAGCGGGCCCTCGCGCTCTTCCACGAGGCGACGCTCCAGCGTGCACTTTCCTTCGCCTCGTCCTTCTTCTCCACCTACTACATGCTGGGCTTCGGCCCGCTGATCGCGACGGTCCTCGTCTGGCTCGCACTTCGCGACCGGCCGCGCTACCGCGAGCTCCGCACGCTGCTCTTCCTGTCGCTCGCGTTTGCCGTCGTGCTCTACGTCGCCTATCCCACTGCTCCGCCGCGGCTCGTTCCCGGGCTCGGTGTGACCGACACCGTCGGCCTGTCGGGACACGACACCGGCTCGTTCGTCGGCATCAGGTTCAACCCGTACGCGGCGATGCCGAGCATGCACGTCGGCTGGAGCCTCCTCGTCGGCATCGTCGGCTTCCGGGCTGCGCGTCGCCGGGCGCTCCGGGCGTTCTTCGCCGTGCACCCGCTGCTGATGGCCGTCACTGTCACCGTGACCGGCAATCACTACTTCGTGGACTCGGCGGCCGGCGCGGCGATCGGGCTGCTGACGCTGTGGCTGCTGACGTCGGCGCGGCGTGTGCGCCCGGTGCGCTATCTGCCACGGTTCGCCTGAGCACCTCGCGACCGGTGACTTCACTGATGCGATTGGCCGGGCTCGGCTCTACGGTGAGCTCATGATCGACGTCGACCGCGCCCGCGCGGACACACCCGGCTCGCAATCGCGGACCCACCTGGACAACGCCCGCGCATCATTGATGCCGCTCCCGGTGCTCGCTGCCATGCAGCAGCAGCTCGAGCTCGAGGCGCAGGTGGGGAGCGCGGAGGCCGCGGAGCAGCAGGCGGACGCGATCGAGCGCGCCTACCGCTCCACGGCTGCCCTCCTCAACGCCGATCCGACCGAGATCACGATCTACTCCGGCGGTTCCCTCGACCTGATGACACAGGCCGAGCCGCACGTCGTCGACGTTTCACCGTCGATCGGTCGCACCCCGATCGACGTGCAGGCACTCGACCGCCCCGCCGTCGTCGCGAGCGCAGGGTCCTACCTGCGCGGCCCCGCCGGTGCCGGCATCCTCGTCCTTCGGGGCGGACGCCGCGCACGGGTGAATCCCAGCCCAGCAGTCGTGCTGGGGCTCGGCCGCGCGATCGAGTACGCGCACGCGTGGGGCCTTTCCGCTATCAAGGCGCGCGTCGACGCGCTCGCGGCGTCGCTGCACTCCGATCTGGAAACCCTTCCCGGCGTCTCCGCTCGAAGGGACGACGGCGTCATCGTCTTCGAGATTGCTGCGCGCGACCCTCGTGACGTCGCGTGGGCGCTGCGCAAGCGCGGGATCACCGTCGGCCTCAATGGCAAGGGTGTCCGCGTGTCACCCCACTACTTCAACACCGAGCACGAGCTCGAGCAGCTGGCGGCGACGGTTCGGGACTTGTAGCCGCTGACACGAGCGACATAGGATCGAGAGATGCTCGTCGGCCGTCGCGCTGAACAGGAGGCGCTCGACCGCCTGCTCGCCGGAGCCCGCGAAGGTTCGAGCGGCGTGCTCCTGATCCGCGGCGAGGCAGGCATCGGCAAGACGGCGCTCCTCGAATACGTCGCAGGCGAGGCTGCAGGGATGTCCGTCCTGCGGGCAGTGGGGATCCAGTCCGAATCGGAGCTGGCGTTCGCCGGCCTGCACCAGCTGTTCCGGCCCGTCTTCGAGCGAATCGAGCGGCTGCCGGAGCGGCAAGGGGCCGCGCTCCGAGCCGCGTTCGCACTCTCGGCCGAGACGGTTGACGACCGGTTTCATGTCGCGCTCGGCGTCCTGGCCTTGCTCGGCGAGGTGGCCGAGGAGCAGCCGCTGCTGTGCGTCGTCGACGACGCGCAGTGGCTCGACGCCGCGTCGACCGAGGCGCTCCTGTTCGCTGCGCGCCGGCTCGAGGCGGAGCCGGTCGCGCTGGTACTGGCCGCCCGGCAGGAGGCGGCGCGGCCATTCGCCGCACCCGGCATCGACGAGCTCGTTCCGGCGCCGCTGGGCGAGGACGATGCGCGCACGCTCGCATTGCGGCGGGTGCGGCAGGACACGAGCCCGCAAGCAGTGGACCGTCTCGTCGAGACCGCGCACGGCAATCCGCTCGCCCTGATCGAGCTATCGACGGCGAATCCAACCGACGGAGAGCTGCCGCTGACGTCGGTCGAGGAGACGTACCTCGAGCGGATCGGCCGTCTGCCCGATCCGGTCCGCAGCATGATCGTGCTGGCGGCGGCGGAGGAGAGCGGCGATCGGGCCACGATTGCCGACGCTGCCGGCGTTCTCGGTCTCGACGAGGAGTGCCTCGCGGTGGCCGAGGCGGAAGCTCTCGTCAGAGTCACCGCGCAGCGAGTCGATTTCCGTCACCCACTCGTTCGCTCGGCCGCCTACAAGGGCGCAAGGTTCACCGAGCGCGAGCGCGCACACCGCACGCTCGCCGCCGTCCTGACGGCGGATGCCGACGCCGACCGGCGAGCCTGGCATCGAGCGGCAGCGACCGTCGGTGCCGACGACGACGTTGCGTCGGAGCTGGAGCAGAGCGCGAACCGCGCAAGGCTTCGCGGCGGCCACGGCTCGGCCGCCTCTGCGCTGACCCGGGCCGCCGAGCTCAGCACCGCGGACGACGTACGCGGTCGGCGGCTGCTGCTCGCGGCGGGTTCGGCACTACTCGCCGGCGCGCCGGAGCGGACGATTACGCTCACCGAACGCGCACGGCCGTTCGTCGAGGATCCGGTCGGTGAGGCCGACCTCGCGTTCATCCGCGGCATGGCCGAGCTCCAGGACGGCCGGAGCGCGGAGGCGAGCGACACGTTCGCGGCCGCAGTGCCGGCCGTCGCGCGGCACGACTCTGGCCGAGCGCTCGAGCTGACGGTTGCGTCCCTGGAGGCGGCCGCCACGTGCGGCGACCGCGCACGTGTGCAGCGCGTCAGCGTGGTGGGCGCCGAGATCGATGTCGACCGGGCCGACGAGCGGCAGGTGATGCTCTCCGTCCTCATCGAGGCGGGCGAGCAGGTCTTCGGCTACGACGGGGACGACAAGCCGGCCGAAGCGGCGGCTCTGCTACGGCACGCCCTGAGCCTGTTCCGCGGGTCTGCGGATCCCCGGCACAACTTCTGGACCGGCGTGATGGCGAGCTTCGTCGGCGAGCGCGACCTGGCGCGCTCCCTCTACGGCGGCGCGGTCGACGCCGCCCGGGCCGCAGGCGCGCTCGGCGCGCTCCCGTTCCTGCTGACGACGCGGGCGTTCATCGACACGCTCTCGGGCGCGTTCCCCGAAGCCGAGAGCGCCGCCGACGAGGCGATGCGGCTCGGACGCGACCTCGGCTACGAGCACATGACGGCGCAGCCGCTCGCTGTGCTGGCCTGGATTGCCGCGGCCCGCGGCGAGGAGGAGCGTTGCCGCGAGCTCGTGGAGCGCGCCAACCAGCTCGCCCGGCCGCGACAGATGGCTCTCGCGACGGCGATCGGGACGTGGGCGCTCGCCGAGCTCGAGCTGGGCGCCGGCCGTTGGGATCAGGCGCTCCTGCACTTCCAGGAGCTGCGCGACGTCCGGCTCGGCTTCGGCCATCCGTCGTACGCCATGCTCAGCGTCCCCGCGCTGGTCGAGGCGGCTTCCCGCGCGGGTCGTCCTGAGGCCGGTGAGGAGCCCGCGGCCGCGTTCGCCGCGTGGGCCGAGCACACCGGTGCTGTCTTCGGCGCGACCCGCGTCGCGCGCTGCAACGCCCTGCTCGCAGCCATGCCGGAGGAGGCGATCGCCCACTTCGAGGAGTCTCTCGCCCGTGACCCTGAGACGGCCAGCCCGTTCGAGCTGGCGCGAACCCAGCTGCTCTACGGCGAGCTGCTGCGCCGGCTACGGCGGCGGAGCGACGCCCGCGAGCACCTCCGCAACGCGCTCAGGATCTTCGAGCGGCTCGGCGCCGCCCGCTGGGCCGACCGAGCGCAGAACGAGCTCCGGGCGACC
>Ga0070698_100007980_pt1 | contig 11447 bp, 13 predicted proteins | sample KBSK1502metaG_FD_65477 | JGI IMG/M metagenome (GOLD analysis project Ga0070698, IMG submission 65477) | Corn, switchgrass and miscanthus rhizosphere microbial communities from Kellogg Biological Station, Michigan, USA - KBS K1-50-2 metaG | ecosystem: Host-associated > Plants > Roots >...
GGCACCTGCACCGGCGCGATCCACGTGTACGGGGGCGACTTCTTCGACCGCGACATGTCGCAATGGAACCCCGAGACGCTGGAGCCGGAGCTCGACACGAGGTCACCGGCGAGCTTCTTCGAGGAGGCCAACGAGCGCCTGGGCCTATAGGGTCCCCCGCCATGGCTTTGACCGAGCTCAAGGGACAAGCGACGGGCACCCAGAAGGTCGTCATCGAGCGCGGCCCGGTGCGCGTCTTCGCACAGGCGCTGGGCGACGACGACGACGTGTACAGCAGCGAGGATGCGCTCGTTCCGCCCACGTTCCCGTTCGTGATGTCGTACTGGGGCTCTCTCGGCACGGGCGGCGCTGCCGGCCTGCCGATCGACCGCCTGCGCGGACCCGGCCGCGCCATCCTCCACGGGGAGCAGGCGTTCGAGTACGAGCGCTGGCCCAAGGTCGGCGACGTCCTCGAGGGCACGACCGTCATCAGCGACGTCTACGAGAAGGAGCGATCCAACGGCGGCAAGCTCGAGTTCTATGTCACCGAGACCGACTGGAAGGACGCCACGTCCGGCGTCCCGGTCGTGAAGTCGATCTTCACCTTGGTGATCAACGTCCGACCGCCGAGCTAAGCGAGCAGCACCGCCTGGGTCTGGAGGACCTTGGCGACCGGACGTCCGGCCGCGTCCGTGACGTCGGTCTCGACGACGACCACGGTGCGGCCCGCATGCAGCGGACGGGAGACGGCCTCCGCGTATCCGTCGCGCACGGCGCGCAGGAAGTTGGTCTTGCTCTCGATCGTCGTCGTTCCCGCCGCGCCCTCGGGCAGGTTCTGAAAGGCGCACGTGGCCCCGGTCGTGTCGGCAAGGCTCATGATGACGCCTCCGTGCAGCACGCCCCCGGTCGTGCATCGCTCGGGCCGCCATTCCACGCGCGCCCGCACCTCCTCGGGACGACTCGCAACGACCTCCACACCGAGCGCGGCGGCGAACGGCACCAACTGCCGAATCGCCTCGGTTTGCTCCTGGTCCACGGCCGTCATCGCGCCTCCACTCCGTCTGGGTCAGTGTGCCGCCGCGAGCGCGAAGAGATGACGCCCGTGGTCCATGGGGTCTTCGACGAGCTCGTGTCGAATGATGTCGAACCCGGAAGCCCGCAGCATCTCCAGGTTGGTGTCGGCGTCGAAATGGCTCCAGAACATCGGGGCGCCCAGCCAACTCTCCGGATCGTGGTCTTCGGCAACATCGCCGGCACCGAGGCAGAGGAGCGCGACGCCGCCGGGCACGAGAATGCGCCGGAACTCGTCGAAGACCGCTCGGTGCTCGGAACGCGGCACGTGGATCACGGCGTAGTAGGACACGAGCCCGTCGAAGCTGCGGTCACCGAACGGCAGCGCCACGAGGTCGGCCTGCGCTATGTGTGCGCCAGGACTGTGTGAACCAGCGAGACGAACCTGCGCGCTCGAGAGATCGATGCCCACGACCTCGAGATCGGCGTCCACGAGTTGCGTCGTCACCGGCACGCCCGCGCCGCAGCCGGCGTCGAGCACCGCATCGCCCGAGCTCAGACGCCCGACGAGCTCGGGAAGGAGCGCGAGGTCGCCTCCGGTGACGCGGGCGGCGAGATACCGGTCTGCAATTACGTCGTAACCGCGGCGGACGACCTCGTGGTGGGCGTCATGCATCGCCCAAGTATCTCTGAGGAGCCGGACCCTTACGGAGTGACTTCGTCGGAGGGCGCCTCGTCAGAGGGCGCCTCGACCGGAAGGAACGGGTCGACCCCTTCGACCGCATCGACCGCCTCGATCCCCGGCGACGTCAAGCGATCGTCGGCGTGCCATTCGCGCAGCTCTTCGCCGTGCTTCGCGGCACGAGCCTGAGCCTCTTCGATCGCCTCCTGATATTCGGCCTCGAGCTGGTCACACAGCTGCTGGGTGTCCTGCAACTCCCGGCGGTAGCACGACTGGACGGCTTCTTGGTATTCGGTCTCCCAGCGTTCCCGGCGTTGCTGCGCCTCGTCCTCGGTTCCCCGCACGGCCTCCTCCACCGTGCGGTGATCCTCGGCCTCCCACCGTTGGCGCCGCTCGTGCGCCTCGCTAGCCACCCGGTCGGCGATCTCCCGATGGGACCTCTCGGCTTGGGCGGTGCGCTCGGCTCGCTCCTGCTCTTCCCGTGCCCGCCGCTCGTCCGCCTCGGCCGTGGCACGCTCCGTCGCCTCCTGGCCAACGCGCTGGTCTTCGGCCTCCCACCACGAGCGGAGCGCCTCCGCTTCCCGGCCGGCCCGCGCGAGCGCTTCGCGCGTGGCGCGCTCGTCCTCGCTCTTCCACCACTCGCGCAGCTCGAGGGCTTCCCGGGCGGCGCGCTCCTCGGCTTCGCGGTACACGCGCTCTTCCTCGGAGATCCAGCGCTCGCGTAGCTCTCGGAGCTCACGCGCTGCGCCTTCCTGGAATTCACGCAGATACCGCTCGTCGTCCGCGGCCCAGCGCTCGCGCCGTTCGTAGATGTCTCGCGCCTGCTGACGGCGGGCCTGCTGGTCCTGCAGCTCGGCCTCGTCCTCCAGCCGACTCCGGAGCTCCTCGGCTTCTTGGGCGACGCGCACTTGCGCTTCCTGCTGCGCGCGCTCGTACTCGGACTCCCAGCGACGACGGAGCTCCTCGGTCTCCTGGGCGACCCGCTCCCGGGCCTGGACCTCGGCGTGCTCGTACTCGGCTTCCCAGCGACGGCGCAACGCATCGGCCGCTTCGGCCCTCCCTGCGCGCGCCTCGTTCAGAGCCCGTGTCTCCTCTTCGTCCCAGCGCTTCCGCCGGGCCTGGAGCGCGGGCTCACGTCGCTTCCGCCGCTCGCGCTGCGCCTGCTCGTCGTCCTTGGCCCAGCGCTCGCGAAGCTTGGCGATCTCCCGCCGGCCAGCCTTCTCGTCACTGCGGTATTTGGCAGGTACCCACTGGGCTTCCTGCGCGCGCACATCCTCCAGGCCCTTGCGTCGAACCGCTTCGGCTTCCGTCTCGACGCGCTCGTACTCCGCCTCCCACTGCTGGCGGCGCTCCCTCACCGCGCGTTCGCGGCGCTCCTGCGCTTCGCCCTCGGCCCGCTCGAGCTCGGTCTCGAAGCGCTGCCGCCGAGCCTCGGCGGCTTGCAACGCACGCTCGTCCGCCTCCCGCTTGGACTTTGCGAACTCGACCTCCCAGCGCTCCCGAGTGAGGTGGGCTTCCTGCTCTACGGCGAGTTGCGCCTCGCGCAACGCCCGCTCACAGTCGGCATCGAGACGTGCCCGCCGCTGGACGGCATCCTGCTCGGCGCGCTCCAACGCTTGGTGCTCGGCGCGCTCGAACTCGGCCTCCCAGCGCTCGAGGCGCCGTTGGGTCTCACGCTCCAACCGCGCCCGGGCCTCACCCAGCGCGTGGTCGTACGCGCGCCGCCAGCGCGTCCGCCGGTCTTCGGCCTCCCGCAGGGCGCGCTCGTGCTCGGCTTGCCAGCGCGCCCGGCGCTGATCGGCTTCAGCGACGGCCCGCTGCTGCACCTCGGCCTCGGCGCGGGCGTACTCCGCTTCCCAGTGCTCTCGACGCTGCTCGGCCTCTCGCATCGCGCGCGATCGTGCGTCGAGCTCAGCGCGTTCGTATTCGGTCCGCCACCGCGCCCGCCGCTCTTCGGCCTCTCGCGCCAGGCGCTCGTCCTCGGCCTGCCATCGGTCGCGGCGTTCTCTCGCCTCGCGGGCTGCGCGTTCCGTGGCAGCCTGCTCGGCGCGCTCGTATTCGCCGTTCCAGCGCCTCCGCCGTTCGTCAGCCTCGCGGGCGCGATTCTCCTCGTTGTTCTTGGACTCGGCCCGTTCGAGCGTCTCCAGGTCGGCCAGCCAGCGATCCGTGTCTTCGTGCGGTGACGCGCCATTCGCTTCCGGCGTCGCGCCGTTTCCCGAGGGCGCGCCGCTCGTAATCGCGTCGAGGTCTTCGGTGATCGCCACCGGCGATTCCTGCTCGCTCACCGGGTCCTGCGCCTTTTCCACAGGTGTCTGGTACTACTGAATCCCGACACCCGTCAATGTCGGCGCACACGACCGGTCGGAAATGGCGGGTTCGAAGGCCCCCGGGCCACCTTCACCAACCCGTCTCGGCGAGGAAGGCGCGCACCAGGTCGACGGTCGTCTCCGGATTGTCGCCGGCGGCGTGGTGACCGGCGCTCCCGACGGTCGCCAGGCGAGCGTCCGGGATGAGCGATGCGATCTCCTCGGCGCCCTCGTTCGAGAGGACGTCACTCGCCGCGCCCCGCAGCACGAGCACAGGGCACGTGAGGCTCGCGGCCTCGCGGTCCATCCCCGCGACCAGCTCACGCCAGCCGCCCGCCGGGGCCTCCGCACCCCGGAGCCGGCGAGCGAACATGTGTTTCCAGACCCAGCGCCCGTCCGGCAGCTCGCGGAGGTTGCGGCGCAGGTTGTCGGCATTCACCTGGCGGCGATGCGGGAGGTACTCGGCGACCTCGACCGCCGCTTCCTCGGGTGACGCGAACGACTCGTGCTTCGTCATGAAGTCGATGATGCGGTTCACGCCTTCGTCTTCGAGGCGATGGCCGATGTCGATGAGCGCAATCGCAGCGACGCGACCCGGCTGGTCGGCCGCGAGCGTGAGGCTGACGATCCCGCCGAGTGACGCGCCGACGAACGCGGCCCGTTCGATCCCGAACTCGTCCAGGAGCGGCGGGATCGTGGCCGCCAGCGAACGGCGGTCCATCTCGCCAACGGGGTCGGTGTCGCCGTGACCGGGGAGATCAGGCGCGAACACGTGGTGTGTCGGGGCAAGCGCGGCGCCGAGCTCCTCCCACATGTACGCGGTCTGTCCACCGCCGTGCAGGCACACGACGGGTGAGGCAGCACTGCGTCCCCACTCGAGGTAGTGAACCTGACGCTCGTCGACGATCGTGAAGCCGCTGCGTCCGCCCGTGGGAACGTCGTGGCGAGGAGCGAGGAACTCGAACTCCGCGTCGGCGGCGGTCACGCGCCGTTGCCACGCCCGAGGAGCCACGCCGCGTTGTCATGGTAGAGGCCCGGCGCGATGGCGGGATCGGACGTCGTGTCGTCGAGCGCGCGGTAATCGTCGAGGGGCTGCGCGGTCCCTTCGGAGTGCGGGAAGTCGCTACAGCACATGAACAGGTCGCCCACCCGCTCGATGAGCCGCTCCGGGCGCTCGTACGCGAACGCCGCTACTCGCACCTGCCGGCGCACGTACTCGCTCGGCGCCAACGGCATGTCAGCGACCGCCTTGCCGTGCAGCCGGGTCACGAAGCGCACGCCGCCGTCGAGGTACATGAGGAACATCGGCAGCCACACCGCCGACAACTCGATGACACCGAGGCGGAGCTCGGGTCGTCGCTCGAGCACTCCGTTCACGACGAGGTCGGAGATCGCGAGTGCGGCAGGCACCCACAGGAACACCGACGACAGCACCGGGTTCGTGGGCTCCGGGTCGCTGGCGTACCAGGCCTCGTCGAACGGCCGCTGCTGGTTCGCGACGTGGAACACGGGCGCCACGTCGTGCTCGATGAACGACGCCCAGGCGCGGTCGAGATCAGGATGCGAGAGCGGGCGACCGTCGACGAGCGCCGGCGCGATCATCGCCAGGCGGATTCCGCCGGCGGCCAGCGCCGCAAGCTGGCGATCGAGCCAATCGAGGTCGCGCAGGGTCAAGTGCGCGACCGGATGGAGCCGGCCCCCGCCGTCGGCGGCCACTTCGAGGGCCCACCGGTTCCACGCGCCCATGTTGGTCTTCGTCGCCTCGAGGTCGTTGACAAGGTTGTGCTCCCAGACCAGGCCGTAGTTCGGGAACAGGAACGACTCGTCGAGTCCGAGCCGGTCGAGCTCGGCCAGGCGCGCCGCCGGTTGCCAGTACGCGGCGGGCAGGGCCTCGTCGTATCGCCGCGCCGGCGGCTGTCCGGCGAGAGCCTTTTGGAGTCGGGCGCCGACCTCGTCGGTCTCCCCCGGCACGGTGACGTCGGCGAGCACCATGCGGCGGCCCTGCCACTCGAGCCACGCGTTGCCGGCCGCGTCGTCGACGATCTGCAGCGCCTGGTCGCGGCGGTTCGGGTCGGCATAGTCGGCCCACAGCGTCCGCGACTCGAACAGGTGCTGGTCGCAGTCGATGACCCCCGTCGCGCTCACGCGGCGGCAGGATACCCGTCGCGGCTCGGAGCTGACACTGGCGTCAGTTCACTGCGCGAGACTGCGATCGTGGATGTCCTGCACGGGCTCACGTTCGCCGACGTGCTGCGCGAGCAGCGACGGAGCCGGCCGGAGCAAGTGGCGGTGGTGGACGCCGACTTCGGTCGCGACGTCCGCCTCACCTATCCCCAGCTCGACGACCGCTCGAACCGGCTCGCCAATGCGCTCGTCGCTGCCGGCGTCGGTCACGGCGACCGGATCCTGTGGCTCGGGCAGAACTCGTTCCGGGTGGTCGAGGCGCTGGCGGCAGCGGCGAAGATCGGAGCGATGTTCTGCCCCGCGAACTGGCGGCAGAGCGCCGACGAGCTCGCATTCCTCCTCGACGACGTCGACGCCAAGGTCGTCGTCTGGCAGGGCGAGGAGATCGGTGACACGGTGCGCGCCGCCCGCGAGCTTGCGGGCTCGTCGGCACTGTGGCTCCAGCACGACGCCGAGGGCGACGGGAGCTACGAGGCGTTCCTGACCGGAGGATCGAACGCCGATCCCGCCCGCGACGTCGACCCGTCCTCCGCCCTCCTGCTCATCTACACCGCCGCGTTCACCGGACGGCCCAACGGCGCCATGCTGAGCCACACGGCGCTCATCACGCAGGGCATCGTGATGGCACGCCTGTCCGACATTGACGTGGACTACGTGTACCTGAACTGCGGACCGTTGTTCCACATCGCGACCTTCATGACCACGCTGGCGACGTTCGTCGCCGCCGGTACGAACGTGTTCACGCGGCGCATCGACGCCGACGAGCTGTGCCGGCTCATCGAGACGGAGCAGTGCACGGGCGCGTTCGTGGTCGGACCGACGATCAAGCAGATCCTCGAGGCCAACAAGGACCACCGGTACGACCTGAAGAGCCTGCGGGCGTTCCGCGGGAAGCCGGAGTGGAACGAGATGATCACGGTCGACACGAGCCCGTGGGCCCGGCATCCCGGCGGCTACGGGCAGACCGAGGTCATGGGCATGCTGACGTTCAACACGCTCGCTCACGCGCCCATAGGCACGCACGGACGCCCGTCCCCCGTCGTTCAAGTCAGGATCGTCGATCCCGACGACCACGAGCTCCCCGCCGGCGAGACGGGCGAGATCGTCGCCCGCGGGCCGACCGTGATGAACGGGTACTGGAAGCGGTCCGAGGAGAACGCCCGCCGCCAGCGCGGCGGCTGGCACCACACCAGCGACCTCGGCCGCCGCGAGGCCGACGGGACCATCACGTTCATCGGGCCCGCGACCCGCATGATCAAGTCGGCCGCCGAGAACATCTACCCCGCCGAGGTCGAAGGGTGCGTGGCCAAGCACCCGGCCGTCGCCGAGTGCGCCATCATCGGCGTTCCCGACGCGCAATGGACGCAGAGCGTGAAGGCGATCGTGGTGCTGAACGAGGGAGCGAGCGCGACCGCCGACGAGGTCATCGATCACTGCCGCACCCACATCGCTTCGTACAAGAAGCCGCGTACCGTCGAGTTCATCGAGAAGCTGCCCCGCGACGGCTTCGCCGTCGATTACCGCGCGCTCGACGAGCAGTTCGGCGGCGGTGGCTACCCCGGCGGGAAGAACCGGAGCGCGTGAGCGACGAGGGCGCGCCGACCGTCCGCGTCGGCGATCCCGACGGCCCGTACCGGCGGCGGATTCGCACGGTCGCCGTCGACCGCGGCGTCGTCGAGGGCGGGCTCGAGGACGACTTCCATCATTTCGAGATCACGCTGCGACACGACGGCGAGCGCGTAACCGGTGTCGAGTCGCGGTCCCGCCGGTGGCCGTGGAGCACGTGCCCTGCCGCCGCCGTGAACCTGCGGCCGCTCGAAGGCATGCCCTTGTCGACGCGTTGCACCGCGATCGCCGACGTCGCCGATCCGCGCATGAACTGCACACACCAATTCGACCTCGCCGGGCTCTGCGTCAGCCATGCGGCACGTGGTGACGATCGCCGCCAATACGACGCCGAGGTGCCGCCGGCCGTGGACGGGATCGCCGAGCCGCGCCTGTGGCGCGACGGCGAGCTCGTGCTGACATGGAAGCTGTCGTGGCGCGACGGCTCCCGCGGGCTCGTCGACAGCCCCCCGTACGACGACGCGCCATGGCGAGGAGGGTTCTTCCGCTGGGCCGACGCCACGCTCGATCCCGACGCCGCCGAGGCCGCGATCGTGCTCCGGCGGGCGTGCGAGATCGGGATGGGCCGCGGCATGGACCTCGAGGCCGTCGACTCGGCCGCCGAGCTCGGCCCGATGATGGGAGCCGTGTGCTACACGATGCAGCCGTCGGTCATGCCGGTCGCGTTCCGCAACCGCGGCAGTATCCGCGACTTCGCCCGTCACCCCGACGCCCTCCTCGAGGATCAGTAGCCGGGGATACCCCCTGATGCGCGAAGCCGCCCCCTCATGGGGCAATCTGTGTGTCCCGTGACCCGTCCGACGGAAGCCCTCACCACGCCCACCACGACCAGGCCCGCCTCGACCGCGCCCAAGCCTGCGCCTGCCGCCGATCAGAACGAGGCGGCTCGCCTCTTCAGCCTCTCGATCGTGATCTCCGGGACGCGGTGCCTCCTCACCTACATCGTGTTCCCGTGGGTCCTGCCCGTGCTCGGGATCGCCGGCGGCGTCGGCCCCGTGGTCGGCGTGATCGTCGGTGTGGTCGCGATCGGGTTCAACCTCCTCAGCATTCGCCGGTGGCGCGCGAGCGGGCACGCGTGGCGCGTCCCGCTCATGACACTCAACAGCGTCGTCATCGTGTTCCTCGTCGTCCTCGTCGCCATCGACGTGAGCCGGCTCGTCTCCTGAGCGCCGCTCAGCCGACGCCGCCCGGAGGATCCTGCAGCAGTCCGATCGGGTTGCCGTCGGCATCCTTCACCGTTGCGATCTGCCGGCCGCCGCCGACGTCACTGACGGGCTGTTGCGTCTCCGCGCCCACCGCGACGAGCGCGGCGAGGCTCTCGTTGATGTCGTCGACGCGCCAGTAGGTGACGGGGCCGGTCATGCCCTTGGCGTGGCCGTTGGGGTCGACGCCGACGTCCTGGCCGCCGACGTTGAACGCGACGTAGTACGGCTCGTCGATGTACGGCGGAACGCCGAAGGCCGTGCCGAACAGCTGCTTCGCCGCCGCAAGGTCCTTGACGGGGTAGATGATGGTCACCAAGCCTGACGCCATCGAGAGCTCCTCTCATTCGTCGTGTTACGTCGATCCGGTCTGGATCGTCAGTGTCATGACGGATCGCGAGAGAAGAAGGTAACGGTGGCCGATCACGACTGGCTGGTGGATCGATTCGAGGCCCACCGGGCCCACCTGCGAGCTGTGGCCTACCGGATGCTTGGTTCCCAGGGAGAAGCGGACGACGCCGTGCAGGAGGCGTGGTTCCGGCTCAATCGCTCCGACACGACTGACATCGAGAACCTCGGCGGGTGGCTGACGACGGTCGTCTCTCGAGTGTCGCTCGACATGCTGCGCTCGCGCGCCGCCCGGCGCGAGGAGCCAGCAGGGGGAACCCTGCCGGACCACCTCGAGAGCACCACGTCCGGGAGCGATCCCGAGCAGGAGGCGATGCTCGCCGACACAGTCGGCTCCGCGCTGTTGGTGGTCCTCGACACGCTGAGCCCCGCCGAGCGGCTGGCCTTCGTGCTGCACGACATGTTCGCCGTGCCGTTCGACGAGATCGGCACCATAGTCGGCCGATCCTCGAACGCGGCCAAACAGCTCGCCAGCCGGGCCCGCCAAAAGGTGCAGGGAAAGGGCCCCATGTCCGACGCCGATCCGGCCCGGCAGCGCGAGGTCGTCGACGCCTTCCTCGCCGCCTCGCGCAGCGGTGACTTCGACGCGCTCGTCGCGCTGCTCGACCCGCACATCGTGCTCGTCGCCGACTCCGCCGCCGTGGGGATGGGCTCGCCGGAGGAAGTGCGCGGCGCGGCAGCCGTAGCCGGCACCTTCTCCGGACGCGCCCTCGCAGCCCAGGCCGCGCTCATCGACGGCGCCGTCGGGGCCGTGTGGGCAGTGGGCGGACGTCCCAAGGTCGCCTGGGACTTCACGATCAGTGACGGCAAGGTCGTCCACATCGACATGCTCGCTGCGGACGACAGCCTCGACGACCTCGACCTCACGATCCTCGAGGACTGACGAAGACCGACGAGGAGATCGATGCCCGACACCGAATACGTCATCAATCCGATCGGATGGGTCGAATCACCGCTCGTCGACGCGGACACCGCGCCGCTGCAGGGCGACGAGGGGACGCCGGACGCATGGCTCGTGCTGAACCCGACGATGCGCGCCGCGACGCGGGATCTCACCGTTGGCACCGAGGTGATCGTGCTCACCTGGCTTGACCGAGCCGACCGCGACGCCCTCGTCGTGCACCCTCGCGGCGATCGAGCACGCCCGCCGCGCGGCGTGTTCAGCACCCGGTCGCCGGATCGACCGAACCCGATCGGGCTGCACACCGTGCAGGTCCTCGCGATCGACGACACCCGAATCCGAGTGAGCAATCTCGAGGCGCTCGACCGGACGCCCGTGGTCGACATCAAGCCGGTGCTCGGAACGGTCGCGGAACGGTGACATCGCCATCGCCGGCCTCGCCGCTCAGTACGGAAGGTCTTCCGGCCGGCAGTTCCGGTAGTCGGGATCCGGATGGGTTTCGAAGCGCACCGCGCTGATCGTCGACCGCCCCTCGAGCAACGCCTTGGCGATGCGATGCATGCCGTCCATGACCCGGCCGTCGACGCCGAGGATGATCGGATGAGACAAGTCCACGTCCTCGATCAGCCGGACGTGGTCCACAACCCTCCGAACTGTTGGTCGGTCGATCTGGTCGTCGAACCAATAGACGGAGTCGATCTCGTCGATCGAGTCCAGCTTCACGTCTCGGACCGGTAGCGCGCTACTCAACTCGATGAGCCGGTCGACGTCCCAGGCATCGACACCGCGCTCTCCGGGCCAGAAGTGGTACTGCTTTCGCACCGCCGGAGTATCGCTCCCGTACCGCCGGCGGGACGTGCTAACCGCGACGGCTGCGGGCGCGGCGCTTGCCCTCGTGCATGGCCTGCACGCGCGCGACCGGGATGGCGTGCCCCTCTTCGATCAGATCTGCACTCAGCTGCTGCGGCGCGGGCATTTGCGCGGCCCACGGGTTGGTGTCGCCGAGCTGCCCCAGCGCGGTGTGCATGGTGAAGTCGGCCGGCGTGATGTCATCGAGGTCGTCCCAGCTCACCGGAAAGGACACAGGTACCGCGGGTCGGAGCCGCGGGCTGTAGGCCGCAACCACGGTGGCCCCGCCGACCCGCGTC
>Ga0070698_100007981_pt1 | contig 11446 bp, 9 predicted proteins | sample KBSK1502metaG_FD_65477 | JGI IMG/M metagenome (GOLD analysis project Ga0070698, IMG submission 65477) | Corn, switchgrass and miscanthus rhizosphere microbial communities from Kellogg Biological Station, Michigan, USA - KBS K1-50-2 metaG | ecosystem: Host-associated > Plants > Roots >...
ACGTCGGTTGTCGTCGTGCGGCGTGCCCACGGATTGAGGAGCAGGCTTGGCTTCGCGAGCTGCAGCGTCGGAAAGCGCTTCGCGTTGCGACGTTCGAGCACGTAGCGGTATTCGTCGCCGATATCGCGGCCCGAGACGTAGATGACGCCGCGCTCGCGATCGACGCGCTGGCCGGGGTGGCGCTGCGGTCGTGGCGCGCTGCGGACGGTGCTCGCGAGAAAGCGCGTCGCGATCACGTGCACGCGCGTCAGCGAGGTCGCACCAAGGACGCGCACGCGCAGCGCATCGCCGATCGATAGCTCCGCGATCACCGGCGGCTGCCGCGATAGCTCGATGATGTCGCCGGCGCCGACCACCGTGCCTCCGATGTCGGCGCCCGCGGCGACGCGGATCGCGCGTTCGAAGCCGGGCGCGCGCAGCACGTACGCACCGGGCGGTAGCCCGCGCAACGCGATCGCGCCGGTGAGCCGTTCGATGGTCGGGCTCGCGTGGTGCGCCGGAACACCACCGCGAATCTCGACGAGCGATGACCGGCGAAGCAGATCCTCTGCCGTGCGCTCGACCGGCAATGCGATCACGACCTCGCGCTGCGCCGCCGCGTGAATGAGACCCTTCGGGCGTTGATCGTTTTCATCGATCGTCCACGTCTGCTGCGCCGAGCCGAGCGTCGCCGAGATTTGCGCGATGCCGGGCAGCTCGCCGAGGTCACAACGGCCCTGCGCATCGGTCGCGAGCTCGACGTTGAGCTGCGTGCGCGCCCAGCGATGGACGAGTGTCACGGTGATCGGTCGCTGCGCGCGCGCCTCGCCGGTCTTGCCGAGCGCGTAGACGATGAAGCCGTGCGCGGTGCGTGATAGGTAGAGTGCTTCGGTCGCGGTGTCGTTGTGCATGAGCGCGACCGCTGTCGTCGTCGCGGCGGAGAGGTCGACGTCGCGCTGCTGGCTGATCACTTTGACCTTGCCGCGCACGCTGACCTGGATCGATGCAGTGCTCTCGCCGAGCGGCCACTCGAGCACCGCGGCATCGTCGTCGGTCAGCGCGAGCGGATACAGCTTCGTCGAAGACACGCCATGCCGATCGGTCAGCGTGATCTCCCACGTCGCCTGTTCGAGCAACTTGATCGAGATCGGTTCGCCTGCGACCGACAGATGCACGCGTGCGATCGCACGAACCGTGCTGCCTGCGATCAGCGCCTGGCGATCGAGCATCGTGTGCAGCCCGAGCACGTAGGTTTCGCCGACGAGCATGATCGAGCTGACCGTCGCGAGGTCGTCGCACGCGAGAAGCATCGGCGTCGCGCCGTGAAAGCTCGTCGAGAACGGCACGACGAAGCTGCCGTGCTCGTCGCAGCGATACTCGCGATCGCCGATCCAGGCGTAGGCATCGGCGCGGGGCGCGCCGGCTTCGTCGACGATCGTGACGACGTGACCCGCGGCGCCGATCCGCGCTGCGTGACGCAGGCGCCCCTTGTGCACGACGGCGCGGCTCGACATGCCATTGCCGATGAGATCGATCACGTACGTGCCGGGACGCGCGCACATCGGCAGCTCGATGCGCCGGCGCACGCGCCGCACCGGTGGCTCGGAGAAGCGCATCACGAGCTCGTGACTTGCCGCGAGGCCGTCGAGATCGACATCCGTCGAAACCTCGCGGTGATGGATCTGAAAGTACGCGAGTGGATCGATGCGGAACACTTTGACGACGAGCTCGGGCACGTGCTTGATGTCGGCTTCGAGAACGATCGGCTCGTCGGCGGCAAACCGCGTCGGGTTGTGCAGGCACCACGCGAGGTCGATGCGCTCGCGAAGCCACGCGGCGCGCGCGGGGCCAAGTACGAGCGTGGCGCGATCGGCGTCGCCGGTGCCGGCGAGGAGGTGCGCCGTCGCGATCTCCGCTTCGAGCCAGCTGCGCTCGAGCCACTGGGCGAACCGCTCGGGACTCCGCACGTGGTGGATGAGATCGCGGACGAGCTCCTCGTCGTCGGCGATGGCCGGCAGCCCGGTTGGAAAGCTCGTGTTGATCGCGATGAGCTGATTGCGATGAAAGCGGTCGCTCCACGTTGAGGAGATGAACGGCGCGACGCGCGGCAACTGCAGATATGCGGCGAGCAGCGTTTCATCGACGGCAGCGTTGCGCCGCCGCTGCGTATCGAGCACGTGATAGAGCACGTGCGCTTTGAGCGAGTCGTTCGCCGGCGGCAACCCGCCGACGAATTTCCACAGCTCGACGAGATATGCCTCGCGCGCATCGCGATCGAGATCGATATCGACACTGATCGGCGGTTGCATGCGACGCACGACGGCCTCGACCCACGCGCGGTCGGTGTGCAGCTCGGGCCGCCGCGCCGCAAGTGCGTGCAACTGATCGAGCGTGAGCTCGCCGTGGATCTTCAGCGAGCCGAAGCTGCCGCCGCGCTCGCCGAGATCCTCGACGATCAAGCGCACGAGCTCGGGATGTGCGATGTGTCCGATGCGCGAGAGCAGCGCGCGTTTGCGCTGCGGATCGAGCGTGCGATCGAGCAGCTCGTACAGACCTTCATCGGTGACTTGCGAGAGGTCGGTGCTCTGCTTCACCGCTTCTTGCAAGAGCGCTGCGCCATCGAACGCGCCGGGCGAGAGTTTCGTTGGGCGTTTCGGATCGACATCTGGCACGTCTGCTTCGTGCCAATGCGAAACCGAAAACTCGTCGCGCACATCATCGGCGGCATCGGCCGGATCGATGCCGAGCCGGTACCACAGCTGTCGAACGCGTAAGCGGTCGAACCTCTGGCCTTCGCCGTGACGCTCGATCCAGGTGTCGAGCACCGCCTGTGCTTCGTCGAGAGCACCTCGGTGTTGCGCGTGCAAACACCGGAAATAGTCGTGGTCCTCGCTCCCCGGTAACAGCTGCTGCAGAGCGGCCGCACGATTGTCAGCCAGGGCTAGCGCTTCGAGGATCTCCACGTCCATCGCGGCAGCGTATCTGGTAACGTGCGCCGCATGTCACGAGCCCTGCTGATCGTAGCGCTGGTCGCGGCGGGAGTGACGGGGTCGGCCGAAGCGGCGCGCAAGAAGATGCATAGCGACAATCGCCGACCGACGCGGTCGACGAAGGCGAACATGCCGCGCGGTTTCGTGTGGCCGCCATCGCGCACGATGGTGAAGATGGCCGACACGTGCGAAGCGAAGCTCGACGAGCTCGGCGTTGGCGCGAAGCCGACGCAGCGCGAAGGCCGCATCGTTCGCGCGATGACGCTGCCGCAGGATCATCAGATCGGCGGCATCACGTACACGCCCGCGTATCAAAAGCACCAGGTGCTCGATTGCCAGCTCGTGCTCGCGCTCGCGAATTTTGCGCCGAAGCTCTACGAGCTCGGCGTGCGCGAGGTGCTGTTCGGTAGCGCGTATCGCTGGAGCAAAGTCCGCGTCGGCGGCAGAACGAAGAACGCGCTGTCGCGCCACGCGCTCGGCATCGCGCTCGACATCGTCGGCTTCATCGATGACACTGGTCGCGTCGCGCTCGTCTCGAAGGACTACAAGCACGATGACGAGCTCCTGCTCAACATCGAGCGCACGGTGAACGACAGCGGCATGTTCCGCGTGCTGCTCACGCCGAGAAACGATCCGAAGTCGCACTCGGATCACTTTCATCTCGAAGCGAACCCCGATTACACGGAAGCGATCGAGACGCGGCCTTCGTCATGACGCGCTTCGCGCCCGTGCTCGCCGCGTTGTTCGCGTGCGGTGGCGACGACGGCGCGATGAATCCCGACGGCGGCGGCGACGGCTCGAACGGTAGTGGCGATGGCGGTGGCTGCATGCGCCCGGCGCTCGACCAACCGTGGCTGAGTGGGCTCGTGAGCGGCGTCGTCACGCAGCTCGCCTCCGCGCCGCGCTATCTCACGACCGAGCGCCAGGCCGCGCGCACGTACCTCTCGAACCAGCTGACGCAGATGGGCTGGACGCCGCAGCTCCACAACTACGCGACCGGCGCGAACGTGTACGCGACGATTCCATCGACGACGGGCGCGACGAAGCAAATCATCGTCGGTGCCCATTACGACACCGTGCAGTTCAGCCCCGGCGCGAGCGATAACGCCACCGGCTGCGCCGCGGTGATGGCGCTCGCGCGGTACCTCAAGGACATGACGTGCCGCAACGCGGTCATCACGATCGTGTTCTTCGACGAAGAAGAGGCCGGCTTGTTCGGTGCGCGCGCATTCGCGCAAACGCTATCGCCGGCGAATGTGCTCGCCGTGCACACGATCGATCAGGTCGGCTGGGATAGCGACAACGACAAGCGCTTCGAGATCGAGCTGCCGACAACGACGCTGGAGACGGAATACCGCGCCGCGGCGAGCGTGGTCGGTGTGCCGGTCACGCGGACGTCAACGCAGGGCACAGACCATGAGGCGTTTCGCGACCTCGGCTTTGCGGCCGTCGGCATCAGCGAGGAATATGTCGGCGGCGATACATCGCCGGAGCGTCACAAGACGACCGATACGGCGAACACCGTGACGTTCTCGTACAACGAGCTCGCGGCCAAGCTTGCGGCGCAAGTCGTGATGACAGAAGCCGCACCGTAGCAAATGCAAGCGAATTGCAGCTGCTTGCGCCGCCAGGAGCGCCAGCGTAGAGTCGGTTGAGTGGCCCGGCAAAACCTCGACGAGTTGCGCGCGCACGTACGGGCCAAGGGCCTGCGCGCCACACCGTCGCGATTGGCGGTACTCGAGCTCTTGCGCGTCTCCGATGCGCCGATGTCGCACGGCGATGTCGCCGATCGCCTCGCAACGCAGGCGTGGGATCGCGCGACGATCTATCGCAACTTGACCGATCTCGCCGAGGCCGGCCTCGTGCGGCGCACGGATGTCGGCGACCACGTGTGGCGCTTCGAAGCGGTCAGCGGCGATCACGAAGCGGCCGCGCATCCGCACTTCGTCTGCACCGAGTGCGGCACCGTCGAGTGCTTGCCGGAGCTCGAGCTTGCCGTGCGCAGTGCATCGCGCTCGCGCAGCCGGCCGCCGCGCGCCGTCAAGCAGCGGCAGGTCGAGGTCCACGTGCGCGGCCTCTGCGACGCGTGTCAGTAACTCACGTCGGCTTGAAGCTGAACGGATAGCTGACGTGCGCCGCGCCGCCCTTCGGCGCCGGAAACTTCAGCGTCTTGACGATCGCCGCGATGCACTTGTCGACTTCTGCGCTAACGCCTGTTGCATCGGCTTGCGACACGTTTCCCTTCGGCTCGATCGTGAACTTCACGATCACGCGCCCCGCGAGCTTTGGGTTCGCCTTGAGTTGGTCCTCGTAGCACGCCTGGATCTTGCCGATGTGCGCGCTCATGACCTTCTTCACGTCGTCGTTGGAAATCTGACCGCCGGTCGTCGGCTCCGACGTGAACGTCTGCGCGGGTTCGGGCGCGGGCTCGCCCGCATCGACCAGCGGCGCCGAATGCTCTGCTGGCGGCGCCGAAATCTTGCGATTGTCACCACCGCCGCCACAGCCGACGAGCGCGATCACCAAGAGGCGCATGCGCGTCAGTATCTCACGGCACGACGCGCACGCAGCTCTCGTACCACGCGAGGCCGAGTCGCTCGTCGCGCTGCACGACCCAGAACGACACATCGGTGGGACCCTCGAGGTCCTTCGCCTTCGGTGCCGTCCAATCGGTGAACAGCGGCGGTGGATTGCCGAATGGATCGCGCACGCCGCCCGTCGAGCCGCTCGAGTATTTGCCCGCCGACGCGAGCCATTGGTACGTGAGGCTCTCGGTGAACGTGCGCGAGCCGCCGTCGGTCGTCGGCACGACGTAGACCTCGCGCACGCCGTCGGGCTCGACCGGTTGAAACCGGATCTTCTGCTCGGGCACGACGATGATCGGATCTTCGAAGCGATTCGCGTAATCGATGCAGCGCGCGTTCTCGATCGGCAGCGGCATGAACTCGTCGCCATCTTCCGCGAGCCGCACATCGACGCCGGATAGATACGGGTTGTTGTTCGGCTGCAACTCCGGCGGAATGCGCGGCTGCACGCGCAGGTTCTTCGCCGCGTAGAGATCGAGCGTCGGATCGGCGTCTTCACCGCCGACGACGAGCGACACCCCGTAGTAGATGCCGCCGAGCCCCTTGAACTGATCGCCTTGCAGCGACTCGAGGATGACGCCGAGCAGGTTGCCATCCGCGGGCACGACAGCGCACATCTCCGGCGGCGCCGGCGTCAGATCCGGATCCGGCCATAGCCCTTCGCCGAGATCGGAGTGCGGCGCGCCGTCGTTGCAGCGCTGGTCACCGTTGAGATTGCAGAGCGTCATCTTCCAGCGCAGGTTGCGCGTGAAGTTCTTGTCGGAGAGCAGCACGCACACCTTCGTCTCGACGAGCTGCTCGAGGATGTCGGCCGGCTGCACGGGTTGTGTGATATCGATATCGACGATCTGCTCCGGCACCGTCGCGCTCATGCCGAGCACGCGAAAGTCGATGACGATGTCGGGATCTTGAAAGGTCCCGCATCCGGCGAGCAAGACGAGCAGCGCGCGCTTCACCACGTACCTCGCACGCCGATCGTAGGAAAGATCGGGAAGCTCGTCACCGGTGTCGATTCGCGATAGCGATAATCGTAATCGGTGCCCTCGGCGTTTTTGCGATTCGTCACATTGATGACGTCGATGTATGCGCCCAGGCTCCATGTCTCGAACAGCCACGTCTTTTCGACGCGCACGTCGAGCTGCACGAAATCGGCGACGCGCACCGAGCGCGAGCCCGTGCCGATCGGTTCGTAGCAACCGCAGTCGGCATCGAACGTCGAGCCGATGATCTTCTCGTCGGGCCGCCCGCTCGCGAACTGAAACTTCGCGCCGAGCTCGAAGCCCGCACCGGGCTTATAGCTCGCGACCGCGTTCAGCACGTGCGGTTGATCGAACGATGTCGGAAACCAGTTCTCGCCGTTGCGGTTCGTCTGCCGCGACTGACTGAACGTGTACGAGAGCCAGCCGAACGCGCGCTCGCTGATCTCGCGCTTGATCAGGATCTCGAGACCGTACGACGCGCGGCGGCCCGTGTTGACAAAGTTCACGTATTCGAACGTGCCGTCCTCGTGCATGATGACTTCCGGCGTGAACACGACGAGGTTGCGCCGATCGACGTAATAGATCTCGCTGTCGACCGACCACAGGCGGTTTGGCTTCCACTCGTAGCCGAGGCCGTAGTGGTAGCCGTGCTCGAGCTGGACGTTTGGATTGCCAAATCGCTTGTCGAGCGCCTCGGGCTGCGGCGGCTGGCTGAACTGCCCGACGTACGCTTTTGGCGTGAACGTTGGCTTCAGCTTGTAGCGTAGGACGAGGCGCGGATCGATCGAGCCGCGATCTTGGCCATCGAGCACGTAGCCATCGAGGCGCAGACCCGGAATGAGCTTGAGCTTGTCGGTGACATCGACGCCGACGTCTGCGTACGTCGCAATGCCAAAGCTTTGCGAGCCGCGAAATAGTTGCGACGGCGTGATGTCGACGCCTTGGGTCGAGATCAGCGTGTCGTCGACCGGCACGAGTGCCTCGAACGTCGTCACGCGCGACAGCGAATCGATTCCGGTGTCGAGGTGAACGCGCGGCGTCACCTTGCCGTGCACGCGCAAGCGATACGACAGCGAGTTGTTCCTGATCGTCAGGCTCGTGAAGGGCCCGGCGCCTTGCGCCTGCGCGCCCGCGAACGTGATCGAGTCCTCGCCCCAGCACGGCGAGATCGTCAGCTTGAGATCGCCGGCGAATGGCCGCACGTACGAGCCCATGATGCGAAAGAACCGAATCTTCGAATCGAGGTTCGCCGAGGTGTTCGCGTCTTCATCCTTCTGGAACACGCGCAGCTCGTCGGAGGAGCCGATCGCGAACAGGCTGAGCCGGCCCTCCTGCTTGAGGTTCCAATCGACGCGTCCCTGATAGTCGTAATAGAACGGAGTTACGATCCGCTGCGTGCCGGCGGCGGGCTCCGGCAGAAACAGCGGCAGGATTAGATCGATGTACGAGCGCCGCCCCGCGACGGCAACCGACACATCGTCCGTGAGCGGGGCCCGGATGTAGCCACCGCTGTCGATCAGATCGACCTTCGCCGAGCCGTGAATGCCATCGCTCTTCGTCGGCCGCGACTCGAGCGCGACGACGCCGCCGTGAAAGCGGCCGAACCGCGCCGGGAAGCCGCCCGGGTACAGATCGATCGACTCGAGCATTTCCGCGTTGAAGATCGATGGCCCGCCGAGAAAGTGAAACAGCGACGGCACGTAGTGGCCATCGAGGAAGATGCCGGTGTCATCGGGGTTACTGCCGCGCACGAGCAAGAGGCCGAGGCCGAACGGCGCGCGCTGGATGCCGGGCAGCGATTGGATCACGCGGATCGGATCGCCAAATGTGCCGGGCACGCTCGTGAACTGCTGCCTCTGCAGCGTGCGCTTCGTGACCTCGAGCTGCTCGCGCTCGCCTTCGACGATCGTCTCGTAGGGGTTGCCGCCGCGTGGCCGCATCCACAGCCGCACTTCGACCGCCTCGCGCTTCGCGATCACGATCGGTCGCTCGAAGCGATCGAACTTCGGGTCGACCGCGATCAGCTCGTAGTGACCGGGCGCGATGCCGTGAAAGTAAAATGTGCCGTCGTTGCCGGTGACCGCATCGAGCTTGAGCTCGGCGATCGAGACGATGACGCCGGCGAGCTTGCGCCGCGTGCCGCGTTCGAGCGCGACACCTTGGATCGTGATCGGCTGCGACATCGGCCCGCCGTGGTTCGGCGGTCCAGCGCGTTCTTGCGGCGGCGGTGGCGGAGGCTCCGGCTCTGCGCGCTGTTCGATGACGAAGTTGATCGTGGTCTCGACCTGGATCGGCGCGGGTTTGCCATCGATCTCGGCGGGCTCGAACACGTATTGCATCGCCGCCGCGACGGCAGCTTCGTCGAAGCCGTCGCCGACGGGCGCCAGCACATCGACTTTCGTGACGACGCCCGTGACGTCGATGTGGATCCGCACTTTGACCTTCGCGGTCTTGCCCGCGGCGAGCGCCGCCGGCGGGTACTCCGGCGCAACCGCTTGGATCAACTTCGGCTGCTTCGTGATCTTCGGCGTGTCGGCGCCAGCGACCGCGCCCAGCGCGGCAAGCACGGCTAACACGCGCAACATGGCCGGCAGTATACGACCGCGGATCGACGTAGATCGTTGTCTAGGTCGTCGTGATCTTGCGCAAATGAGCGAGCAGCTTCTCCATCATCCCGCGCATCGCGCCGGTCACGGCATCTCGCTTCATGCTCGGCAAATACTTCGGCTGGTACTTCGCTGCCGGCAGCTGGACCTTCGCCCCGCCCGAGAGGAACGACAGCATCCGGCCCTTGTCGTCGGAGATTGCGAGCCGAAGCTCGGCCGACACCTCGACGAGGCCATTGGCCTGCGTTTGCTCGAGCTTGACGATCGACACATCGATCGTCCGCGCTTCGAGACCCCAACGCTGGCCCTCAGTTGCGACCATCGTCACGAGCGGCGCCGTGCGGAGCTCCTCCTGCAGCACGCCCTTGACGATCTCGGCATTTACCTTGCGGATCGCCTTGTCGACCTTGCCGGGCGAGTCATCGTTTGCACCTTTGACCTGCACGTACAGATCCGGTTTCTCCTCGACGGCGTGCGGCGAGTGGCCGAAACCCGTCGTCGTCTTCGCTTGGGCTTGGACCTGCGTCTGCGCCGGCGCCGCCGGTGGATCGGTGAATTCATCCTTAATGTTGTTGGCCTTCGCGATCGCGAGGGCTGCTTCGCGCGCCGTCGTTCGCACCGTCGCGTCGGTATCGGCGGTGGCCGCGGTCTTGAGCGCGGGGTACGCCGCTTGATGGCCAAGCTTGCCAAGCGCGTTCGCTGCGATCGCGCGGACTTGCGCGTTCGCATCTTTGAGCGCCGTCACGAGCGGCTTCATCGTGCGCTTGTCGCCGAGTCGCGCGAGTGAAACGACAGCGGAAAGCCGCGCTTTGTCGCTCGAGCTCGCGAGCATCGTGCTGAGCTCAGAGATGCGATCGCCTGCAACCGCTGGCGTACGCATCATGACGACCGCAAGAGCGATCATCGCGATGAGCCTGGCAAGTTTCGCGAGGGTCACGTGCCCTCGATTAGGCACAACCCCGAACAACGAAGTCAATGTTTTCTGCGTAACTACGCGTGGGCAGATCGTGCAACGTGTATGTTGAATTTGGATGGTTGAGCGACAGTTCCGGCTGTCAGTGCTTGCAGTTGCGCTCGTGCTGATCGCGAGCATCACCTATCTCCGGTTTTGCGGGAGTGTTTCCTTACCGCCGAAGCCAGCGCCGCCGACGGGGCCGACCGGCACGCAACAGCAATTGCTTTCGCAGTCGACGACTTCGCCGACGATCTATTCAGGATTTCTGCAAAGTGATGCGGCACGCGCCGGCGTGCGCGCGTCAACGATCGAAGAGATGTCGAAGAAGCTCCCGTATCGCGCGGATGACGCGCGTCACGTACTTAGCGCGGAGCCGATCGAAGTCGCGGGGTTGCGCCTGCACACCGAACGATCCGGCGCCGATCTTGTGATGGTGATCGAGAATCGGCTCGGCTCGGATGTCGCGTATCACATCGTTGCAAATCCGAGCGCGAGCTGCGCACCGCCGACTCTGTTGCCGATCAACGCGATCGTGATCGCTAAAGCCGCGACCGAAAGGCGAAGCGAGTGCAGATGGCGCGATAACTTGTCGATCATCGTGACGAAGGTCGAGGCGATCGAGGTCTCGCCACTATCTGCGTGGTACATCGGTCAGCTGCCGCCATCGATCTTGGGGATCGAAGAGCGCTATGCGCGAGCTCATCGCGGTCCCGAAGGACCCGAAAAATGTTCGCCCGTTCTGTCTCAAGTGGTCCGAACCGGCCTCGAAAAGGGCGAAATCGGGTGGAGAGATCTCGTTGACTTCTACTCCCGGCACCGGTGTCAGACCTACCCCTTTCCGTCGACGTATCGCGCATTTACGCGAGACAATGAAAGATCCGTACCGTCTACCGGATCATGAAAAGACGCCTTTCCGAGGAGATAGACTTGCGCAACGTACCATTCGGCAGTTAGCCTGATCAGGTACTTACGCGGAGTTACGGGTGACCAAGTCCGAGCTCATCGAGAAGATCTCCGAGACGTTGAAGCTGCCGGCTGGTAAGGCGGAGGCGATCGTCAACACCATCTTCGACTCGATGGTGAAAGCACTAGAACGCGGTGAAGGTATCGAGATCCGCGGCTTTGGTAGCTTCACCGTTCGCAAGTACAAGGCCTACGAAGGTAGGAACCCGCGAACCGGCGAGACCGTGCATGTCGCCGAGAAGCGTCTTCCTTTCTTCAAGGTGGGCAAAGACTTGCGAGAAAGAGTCAACGCGGGCCTCGGCACGCCGCTGCCCGCGGACAAACCGGACGAACCGGACGATACCGATCCGAACGAGCCGGAATACGACGACGAAGACTAAGTTTTCGT
>Ga0070698_100007982_pt1 | contig 11445 bp, 7 predicted proteins | sample KBSK1502metaG_FD_65477 | JGI IMG/M metagenome (GOLD analysis project Ga0070698, IMG submission 65477) | Corn, switchgrass and miscanthus rhizosphere microbial communities from Kellogg Biological Station, Michigan, USA - KBS K1-50-2 metaG | ecosystem: Host-associated > Plants > Roots >...
CCGGCGCCGTGCGGGGGCTGGCCTGCTCGCCGTGGCCGTCCGGCGCCGTGCGGGGGCTGGCCTGCTCGCCGTGGCCGTCCGGCGCCGTGCGGGGGCTGGCCTGCTCGCCGTGGCCGTCCGGCGCCGTGCGGGGGCTGGCCTGCTCGCCGTGGCCGTCCAGCACCGCCCGGAGGCTGGCCTGCTCGGCTGCCTCGTCGTGGCCGGGCAGCGGATGCGTCATCCCGGCCACCCGGGGGAAGCCGATGCCGCGCCGCGCAAGCTCCAGCCGGAGTTCCTCGATGAAGATGCCCTCCCCGCTGGTCAGCTCCGGGGCGCCGTCCGGCCACTCCGGCCGGCCGCCGCGCAGCGGATCCGAGCTTGTGATGCACACGCCCATGGACGGGCTGCCCTCGATCCCGATCAGCACGATGTCCTCGCCGCGCGCGGCCCGCATACTGATCGCGTCGGCGACGCCGGCCGCCAGCCGCTGGCAGTGCCGCCGGTGCGCCGGGGTGTCGTACTGCTCCCGCACCGCCCAGAATCGGTTCAGGCCGGTGAAGGCCAGCTCCGGGCAGGGCATCTGCTCGATCCGCCAGCCCGCCTCCCTGAGCACCTGCACGGCGGGTGAATAGACTCCGGGGCAGCGCGCGCCGCCGTCCGTCTTGGAATTCTGATTCAGCAGGCAATGCGCCACGAATGCCACGCCCATGCGGCCAGCATACCCAGCACAGAAAGAGTAACCAGAATGTCGCGTTCTGTAATCGTAACGGGCTCGTCATCGGGTATCGGGCGGGCGATCGCGCAGCGGCTTGCCGCTGACGGCTGCTCGCTACTGCTCGCCGACATCCGCCGGGAGCCGATCACCGGCGGGACGCCAACCGACGAGGTCATCACCGGGAGCGGGGGCGACTGCGAGTACCGCCGCGCGGACGTCGCCCGGCGCGAGGACTGCGAGATGCTGGTTGCCCGTGCCGTCGACCGGACCGGGCGCCTCGATGTGCTGGTCAACAACGCCGCGCTGGCCGGAATTCACTCCAAGCCCGTGCTGGAAACCAGCGAGGAGGATTTCGACGCTATCTTCGCGGTGAATATCCGCGGCCCGTTCCTTTTGTGCCGGGCGGCGATACGGCAGATGCTCAGCCAGCCAGCCAGCGCAGGCGCGCGCGGCCGGATCATCAACATCACCTCGCAGCACGGCATGGTCGGCGCGCCTGGGCACAGCGCCTATGCGGTGAGCAAGGGCGCGCTCGTACAGCTGACCCGGCAGATCGCGGTCGAGCACGGGCGGGACGGGATCATCTGCAACGCGGTGGCCCCCGGCAAGATCGTGACCGGCGCGGTGGGCGATCTCAGCAAGGACGAGAAGTCCGCGGCGTACGTGCGGTCACGCACCCCGTTCGGCCGCCTCGGCGAACCCGGCGATGTCGCGGCGGCGGTCGCCTTCCTCGCGTCCGACGAGGCGACCTACATCAGCGGCGTCAACCTGATGGTCGACGGCGGCTGGATGGCCTACTGAGCCATACCCGGGGCGGCACCAGCCAGGCTGGCCGGCACCGCCCCGGAACCTTCCGTTCCAAATCTGTGCGGACCGGGCTACCCGGCGAGTGCCGAGAACGCGCAGTGGTGCTCGGCGGCGAAGTTCGTCCAGTACCGCTCCATGCTGGCCGCCAGTTGCTGCGCTGCACGGTGAGCGCGCCGGGCAACGTGGCGGTCGGCAGTCGAAGATGTACTGGATCCCGGACGCGTGCGCCGCGCCGTACGGGAAGCTCACCGGGCGCACTAGCTGGACCAGGTCCGCCCGTTCCAGCGCAGCACGACGTTCCGGCGGGCGGCGGCGCTGCTGTCCCAGTAGCTGCCGACCGCCCAGCAGCGCGCAGCGGATGAGCAGGCGACGGCGGCGAGCCTGTGCTGGGCACCCGCGCCAGTCCCGCCGGGCTCCGGCACCGCCGGTGCGGACCAGCTGGCCCCGTTCCAGCGCAGGACCTCATTCAGCAGCGCGCCAGGACCGTCGTAGTTGCCGGCGCTCATGCAGCTGGCGGCCGAGGCGCAGGCCACGCCGTTGAGCTCGCCGCCGCCCGGAGTAGCGACTGCGGACCAGCCGGCCCCGTTCCAGTGGACTGCGCCCTTGGCGCTGTGCTGGCCCATGACGGTCCAGCAGTTGGCGGCCGACGTGCAGGCGACCCCGGTCAGCGCGCCGCTGTCGCCCGCGGCACTGCGGCCGGCCGCGACTTTCAGCCATTGCGTCCCGTCCCAGTGCAGGATCTCGCTACGCCCGGCGCCCGTGCCGTGGCCGTAGCCTCCGACGGCCCAGCAGTCGGCGGCCGAGATGCAGGTGACGCCGGAGAGCCTCCGGCCTTCGCCGGCCACGTTCGCGCCGGGGTTGGGGGTGCCGACGGCGGACCAGCTCTGGCCGTTCCACCGCAGTGCCGCGTTCCGGCCGATGCCGCGGTCACTAGTGTGGCTGCCGACCGCCCAGCAATCGGCGCGCGAGACGCAGCTGACGCCGTTGAGGCTATGCGCGCCGTTCGCTGCGTCACCCGGATCCGGGGTGGCGATCCTGGACCAGCGGGTACCGTTCCAGTGCAGGGCCTGGTTCAGTGCCGTGGTTCCGCTCCGGTAGCTGCCGACCGCCCAGCAGTTGCGCGCCGAGCTGCATGCGACCGCGGCGAGGGTGCTGTGCGCGCCGGGACCTGTCCCGTGATCGGGGGTGGCGATCCTGGACCAGCGGGAGCCATTCCAGTGCAGCGCCTCGTTCAGCTCGGCGCGCGGCGTCTCGTAACTGCCGACTGCCCAGCAATCCCGGGCCGAGACGCAGGTGACCGCCTGCAGACTGCTTGACCGGCCTGGGCTTGGCACGGTCGGACGGCCGGCCGCCAGCGTCGCCGCGGCGGCCGCAGCGCTGGCCGGAGCGCTGGCCAGAGTGGCGGCCGGAGCGCTGGCCAGAGTGGTGGCCGGAGCGCTGACCGGAGCCTGGCCCGCGCCCGCCCAGGCGCCTTGCCAGCCACTCGCCGATCCGGGCATGAAAAACAATCCAGCGACTGAAATAGCCGACGTAGCGACTGAAATAGCCGACGTGCGGGCTAGCATTCCTTTGAAGCTCATATCGCCGCCCTCCCAAGCGGGCCGGACAGTAAGCCCGCGCTTCCGGATATCTGCCGTTACAATCGCAATTCGATCGAGTCAATGAGGCTTATGCAGAATCATGATCATCAAACACTCCGCGCCGCGTCGTAGCTGGTCAGAACTTGATCAACTTAAAGTTGATGATCTTGTGACTAACCCTCGGTAATTCATGTGACGATTCAGCAGCGGCAGTCTATTCCTCTGCGCCGGAAATGTAAAAGGTACCCGCCAGGCATCGGGAATGACACGCAGAAAAGACATCTGGCCAGGCAGATAGGGCGCGATTACGTTCAATTGCTGTCAACCCGTGCGCGATGACCACGGCGTCCATGATCGCGGATGATCCGGGGGGTCATCACACCCGGATCATCCGTGATCAAGGAACGGGCGGGGTGTCCGGCCTGGGCGCGGCTAGGCGACGGCTGCTCAGCCTCAGTGGGTAAGGAATTCGTTCATCGCGGTGACCTGCGCGTGATCGCGCGGGCCGGTCACGTTCGCGGTCGCCGGCGCCGTGCTGACCGCGACGCCGCCGGGCGTCTGGGCCTCCTACCGCACCGGCATGCTGGGCGCCACCATCCTGCTGCGCCGGGACGGGCTCACCACGGTGCTGCCGCCTGACTACACCGGCCGTCCAGCCAGTCGCTTGGCGGCGTCTATACCTGGCCGATGGGGCGCCACCACCGTGTACGGCGGCGGCGCGCTATGGCTGGCGAACGAGTCCGGCGTGATGGCCCGCGCCGACCCGCGGACCGGCGATGTGCGAGCCAGGACGCGGATCAGGCAGGGGCCCCTGGTGACCAGCGGACTGCGGGCCGTGCGCCAGCGCCCCGTGAACCAGCGTCCGACAGCCCCAGGGGTCGCTAGCCAGGTGCGCCGCGCCGTGCGTGCATATTTCCCTGAGCCCATGGACCGATAGCTCTACTCCCGCGCGCAATAGGTGTCCATCAGATCCTGATCCTGCGATCACCTCTCATTTCCGGCCCGCCAGCCCCAGGGCACGCGCCCCTGGCCCTGAGTTCCCGCTCGACCATCGCGACCAGGTCCGGATGGGCGCTCAGCCCGCGCAGCAGGCCGGGCGGGAGTCCTAGCTGGCGGCTGGCTTCCGCCACGACGGGCTGGATCATGTCGAGTGCCGCCGCCAGCAGGTCGTCCCGCCTGAATTCCGGCGGAAGGTCGTCGAGCTGCAATTCAGCCCGGCGGTGGAACGCCCCGTCCGGCCCGGGAAGCCAGGCAGCCGCCGTCGCCGCGGTGCCGGCCACCGACTTCAGGTCCTCCCGGCTGGCGTCGGCGAACTCCAGCCGGACCGAGCGCTCGACGACCCCGGCCAGTAGGTCCGTGTTAGGCCCGAGCAGCAGGTTCCAGATGTACTCCGACCGGCGATGATTCGGGTGACTTAGCGCGAATTCCAGGCCCTCGATGACGGTACCCGGATCAAATCCGTGCAGACCGCGCTCGTGCCGCGCGAATTCCTCGGCGATTACGACGTGCCCGTGACTGTCCGGAATCCGCGCGTGCACGGCGACTGCGTCCCGCACGCCCATCTCGCGCAACTGCATTAGCCACGGCCCGTAGCCGTCCCGGGCAAACCAGGCGTCCGGGTTCCCGGCAAAGTAGATTTCCAGGTCCGGCGTCCGCTGGTAGAGGCTCGCGGGCGGCATCAGGCGCTGCTCGCCGGTCGCGGCGTTCTCGCCGACCAGGAAGGCCGTCTCCCTGAGGCTCTGCTGAAGCCGTTCCCGCGCGGCCGGGGGCGCTTCGGCCAGGGCGCGTGCGACGCTCTCCAGGTCAGCGTCGTGCTGTGCGGCGTCCAGGTGCGCGACAGCCAGGTGTGCCGGGTCCAGGTGGGTGGCGTCCAGGTGCGCCGGGTCCAGGTGCGCGGCGTCCAGGTGCGCAGCAGCCAGCGCCGCGTACCGGGGCAGCACGTTCTCCAGGACCTCGGTCACCACATCCGGCTCGCCCAGCCGGAGCGCCGTAAGGAAATGCCGGGCATCGGCGAATCGCGCGATAGCCCGCCGCACCGTCGGAAGGCCCGTCCCAGCCGGGCCAGGACGACCAGCCGGCCCCGGCAGGTAGGCGGCCGGGCGTCCGGCCGGATCGAATGGCACCACCTGGCTGCCATCCTCTAGGCGGATGATCGGCTTCGACCTGGCGGGACCGGCATCCTCACCGGGATAATCCGGTTCTCTCCACAGCGCCAGGTGCTGGTGGAGGAAGGCATAGAAGCGCCGTATCCACGCATCTGGCTGCGCCGCCAGGAACTGACCGTCAAGGCTCGCCACGAAGGAGTCCGGCGTGACCTCGGCGACGCCGATCTCCTCGCGGAGGTACCGCCAGAGGGCAGGCGTCCCGTCGTCGGTGATGGACTCGTGCGCGAAGGCGCGCCGCCGGCCAGTCCCGCCGAGCGCGCCAAGCTGGTCAGCGGACAGCAACTCGCGGAGCCCGGCACCACGGGCCAGTACCACCTCGCCCGCGCTGCCGTAGCCGCCTGCGGCGACCGGAATGAGCGTCTCGCGGGTCAGCGCCTCGCGGGCGCTATCGAACAAGCCGCGGAACATGGCGCCCGGGGCGAAGCGCGCCGCCTCCAGCGGCATGCCGCGGAGGACGTCGACCGTCAACTGCCCTTCATCGCGCAGATCCGCCAGGACGGCCGTCAGCAGCGCCGCAGTCTCGCGCACCAGGAACTGATTCCACGGATCATGCTCGGGAACGTTGTCGCGAGCCGGCGTCGTCCGGTACGGCCCCTGGATCAGGAAGCCGAGAAAGGTCTCCTTCTGCGTGGGGAAGAATACGATAAGCGGCGATTCCTGGCACGGAACCAGCCGGGGGCCGGCTATCCCCGCGCGCACCGGGAAGGCGATCTCGACTCGCTGACCGGGCTGGTCAGCGGTGCCAATATCACGGTGCCAGACGAGCCATTCCGCCGTGCCGCCATCGCTGGACCGCCGGAGCCTGACCTGGCGCCGTGCCATGCCCTGGCCTGGCTCGGCGTGCCCGGCGTGCCCGGTGTGCTGGGCGTGCCCGGTGTGCTGGGCGTGCCCGGTGTGCTGGGCGTGCCCGGTGGCGACGACGCGCTCAAGCACCGCGGCGGGAACCTGGCGCCCGCCGACGGCCACGCGCTCGATGTTCCGCAGGAACAGCAGCGTGCCGAGTTCGAGCCCGGCCAGGGCCGCGGAGATCTCTGCCGTGGCAGTAGTCGCGGAAAGATCATCCCGGTCGAAGGGAAAGATAAACAGTGTCTCGCCCGGGGCGCGGTCTCTGGTGCCGGCCGGGGCGCTGTGCGGGATGTTGTCTGGGGTGCCGTCTGGGGACCGGCCCGGGGTGCCGTCTGGGGCGCTGTCTGGGGTGCGGCCCGGGGCGCCGTCCGGGGCGATGGCAATCGGTCGGACATAGTTCTCGATGCGGAAGTGCTCGCCCGGGCTATGCACGCTGGGCGTCTGCGTGTACGCGTAGACCGACTTGAACCCGATGCCGAATGCGCCGATCGCCGTCAGGTCCGCGGATTTCGCGGAATTCCCGACTCCGCAGATGCCCCGGACATCGGCCTCGGTGAAGGGTCGGCCATCGTGTCGTACCTCAAGGCGATCATCGAATAGCTCGAACGCCAGTTCCGTCGCGGCGGCATCCTCGGCGTTCTGGATCAGCTCGAAGATGAAGTGCGTCCGGTCGCTGTACAACTGCCCGAGTAGATCGAGCACGGCCGTATCCGTCCCGTACCGGGTGATGTTCTCCGCACGGATCTTGTCGTAGTCAGCAGGCACCGGCGACCTCCGCGCGCAGCTTACGGCACGCTCTGGCCGAGCATGCCGAGGCTTGTTCTGGCCGGGCATGCCCAGGCTCGTTCTGGCCCGGCATGCCGAAGCTTGCTCCCGCCGCTCTTGTGCATGCGGCGGTCGGCCTGGGGCCGGACGGGATTCCCCGGAGCATGCATCATGCGTGCCTACTTGACACTATCGAATACAAGTTCGATAGTGTTTCCATGAGAGGGGGGATCGCGCAGGTCATGCCGCTGTCCCCGCATGTTGCCCTGCCATCCGGGGACGGAGCGCTGCGCGGGGACGGCATGTCGCGCGGGGACGGCATGTCGCGCGGGGACGGTGTGTCGCGCGGGGACGGCATGTTGCGCGGGGACGGTGTGTTGCGCGGGGACGGAGCGCTGCGCGGGGACGGAGCGCTGCGCGGAGACGGTGTGTTGTCCAGTGCGGGCGTGCTGCCAGTGCTTCCCGCGCTGCGGGAACTGCTGCCTGGCGGGCTGCCGCGCGGATCGGTCGTCGCGGCCGGGGACTGGAGCCTGCTCTGCCTTGCGCTCGCTGCCGGGGCATCGATAGCCGGGGCATGGTGCGCGATAGCGGGTCTGCCAGCCCTCGGGGTGGCGGCGGCGGCGGACGCCGGCCTGGATCCCGGTCGGCTGCTGCTGATCGCAGATCCTGGCGCGGGCTGGCCGCAGGTGGTGGCATCCCTGCTTGATGGCTGTGACCTGGTGCTCCTGCGGCCGCCGTCTCAGCCGTCCGCCCAGGTGCGCCGCCGCCTTGAGGCGGTGACGCGGCGGCACGGCGGCGTCCTGGTGGTGGCGGGAGACTGGGTGGGCGCGCACTGCCGGCTGAACGTCACCCGGCAGCAGTGGGCAGGGATCGGAGCTGGGCACGGGCGGCTGCGTGCCCGCCGCGTGCAGGTAGTGACGGACGGGCGGGGCGCGGCAGCCCGGCCGCGGGCCCGGTGGCTGTGGCTGCCGGGCCCAGATGGCGCCGTGGCTATCGTGACAGCGGGCCTCGGTGAGCCGGAAATCGGCGCCGAGCCGGTTATCGGCGGGCTGGAGATCGGTGACCTCGGTATCGGCGAGCTGGGCATCGATGCGGTTGGTACCGGCGGGCCGGGTGACGAAGACGCGCGGCGGAGCGCCGGGTGAGTCTGGATGGGTAGGGCGCGCGGCGCGGCACGACGGGTGAGTCTGGATGGGTAAGCGCCGGGTGAGTCTGGATGGGTAGGGCGCGCGGCGCGGCACGACGGGTGCTGGCCGTATGGTGCCCGGACTGGCCGTTCGGCACGCCAGGGTCCGGCCTGGAGGAACGGTCCTTCGAGCAGGAGGAACAGTCCTTCGAGCAGGTGGTGGCCGCGGTGGAGGAGTTCTGCCCGCGGGTGGAGGTGGTACGGCCAGGGACGTGCGCCATTAGTGCTGCCGGGCCGGCCAGGTACTTCGGTGGCGAGGAGTCCCTCGTGCGGAAGATCACGGACGCGGTGACGGCCCTCGGCTTCGCCTGCCGGGCAGGTCTCGCCGACAGCCTGTTCGCCGCCCAGCTCGCCGCGCGGGTTCCCGCCGGGGCCGCCGCATCGGCTGCTGCCGGGACCGCTGCCCCGGTTCCTGCCGGGGCCGCCGCGTCGGCTGCTGCCGGGACCGCTGCCCCGGTTCCTGCCGGGACCGCCGTCCGGGCTTCTGGCTGGGTCGCCCAGTTGGGGCTGATCGTGGCGCCGGGCGGCACGCGCGCGTTCCTGGCCCCTTATCCCGTCCGCGTGCTAGACATCCCCGAGTTCGCTGACCTGCTGCCGCGGCTTGGAATCTGGACACTAGGGGATTTTGCCGGACTGCCGGCGGCCGAGGCGGCGAACCGGTTCGGCGCGCCGGGACGACGTGCGCACCGGCTGGCCCGTGGGCTGGATGCCCGTCCGCTGACGCCCCGCCAGCCATCGGCTGACCTGTCCGTGCATATCGACTTCGACCCGCCAGCCGACCAGGCCGAGCCGGTGGTGTTCGCCGCCAAGGCACTGGCCGAGCGAATGCATGTCGGCCTCGCCGCCCGCGGGCTGGCCTGCGTGCGGGTTCAGGCGCAGGCAAGATGCGAGGACGGGCGGGACATCACCCGGCTGTGGCGGCACGACGGGATGCTGTCGGCGCTGGCAGTGGCTGAGCGGGTGCGCTGGCAGCTCGACAGCTGGCGCACCGGCCAGGACGCGCGGCGTGGTGGCCAGGAGACGGGTAGCCGGAAACCGGGCGGTCAGGTTCCGGACGAGACTGTCATGGTCGGCGGGATCACCCGTCTTCGGCTAGTCCCCGATCAACTGGTGCGCGACGAGGGCCGCCAACTCGGCCTCTGGGGCGACGCCGTGATCAGCGACCGGGTCGCGCGTGCGGCAACCAGGGTGCAGGCCATGCTCGGGCATGCGGCGGTGATGCGGCCGGTGCTGGCCGGCGGGCGCGATCCCGCCGAGCAGGTGACGCTGGTGCCGTTCGGCGACTCCAGGACCCCGAACCTCCCGGCGGGCTGTCCGTGGCCAGGGCGGATCCCCGCTCCTGCGCCGGCCACGGTCTACCCGGTCCCGCGGCCGGCCCAGGTTACCGATGATTCGGGGTCCGCGGTGACTGTCACTGGCCGGGCGATGGTTTCCGCGCCTCTGGCTTGGTTGTCAGCGGGCGACGGTCCGTGGCTGGCGGTTACTGCCTGGGCCGGGCCCTGGCCGGTAACTGAGCGGTGGTGGGCTCCGGAGAGTGCGCGCCGGCGAGCCCGGTTTCAGCTGGTCACCGAGGACGGGAACGCCTGGCTGGCGGCTGTGCAGGACGGCCAGTGGCTGATCGAGGCCGGCTACGACTGAGGTGCTGGGGGCAGAAGACTTCCGGCCCCAGCACTCGGGTGAGCGAATCAAACGTCGGGACCCGGGCCGTTCGGGCAAGGGTTCAGGCTTCTCATGCCAGGCGCCTCAGTGCCTCCCGCGGAAGGAGTTGCGCCGCTCCAACAGCAGAGCGCGATCCAGATCGTGGGCGGCCCTGGTCGGCGATGGCCGCAGGGAACCAGCTGAGGTCTGGAGGCGTCGCGAGCGCCGCGACAGCGTCCCAGCATGCACACCCGCGTCGGTGGCGAGCGACAGGGCCGCAACTTCAGTCGTGAAAGATGACGTTCGCCCGATTGCCCGGCGCGCAGCACCACCTCGCGGTCACCCACTTGCAGGAGCCACGGAGAGCCCTTCGCGCAGTCCGCGCATGACGGTGACCTCGTTGCATGCCAACACGGTGGCCACCCACTGCAGCGCCACCGCGTCCGGGCCACTCATGCAGTCACCACCGCCATGAAGTCGATCTGGTCCATGCCGAGACCGTAATGTCGGCCTCTTCCGGGTAACACTGAAGCTCAGAGCTCCGGATCATCAGCGTCGGTTACCTTGCTCCGCGGTCTCCATAACGAGTGCGGATGCCGCCGATCGCTGGTGAGCGGAGAATGACCGAGTGAGTGCATCCGCGGGCGGCAGACCCCGTGCTCGTGACCTGGGTATTCGGCTGGGCATCCTTGAGCCTGGCCGGTACAACGCCATCACCGACGTCGGGGATGTCAGGGTTGGGCACGTAACGATCATTGATGCAGGGTCGGCGAGCCCGCCGCGAGGGCCCGCCCGCACCGGGGTGACCGTCGTCCTGCCGCATGGCGGCAATATGTTCCAGCTGAAGGTCCCCGCCGCCGTCCACGTCATTAACGCATTCGGCAAGGCGGTCGGCGTTACTCAGTTGCAAGAACTCGGAGTGCTGGAGACGCCGATTGCGCTGACCAACACGCTGAGCGTCGGTTCGGCCTTCGAGGGCCTGATTCTGCACGCTCTGGCGGCCAACCCGGAGATCGGCCGCTCGACCGGCAATGTGAATCCCGTCGTCGCCGAGTGCAGTGACGCCAAGCTCAATGACATCCGGGCTCTGCTGGTCCGTCCGGAGCACGTGCTCGAAGCGATCGCCGCCGCCCGGCCGGGTCCGGTGGCCGAGGGGTCGGTCGGGGCTGGCACCGGGATGATCTGCTATGGCTGGAAGGGTGGCATCGGCACCGCGTCCAGAATGACCGGAGGCGGCGCCGGATCGCATGTTGTCGGCGTGCTTGTCCTCGCTAATTTCGGTAGTCCGGGTGACCTGCGCATCGACGGCGTGCCGGTGGGCGAATCCTTGCGCCTGCCGGGTTCGCAGGCCTCGGCTCCGCTTCCGCTCTCGGCTCCTGCGCAGGACGCGGGCGGTTCCTGCGTTGTCGTGCTTGCCACCACGGCGCCTGCAGACTCGCGGCAACTCGGCAGGCTGGCACGCCGCACGCAGAATGGGCTTGCGTGGACCGGAACGTTCGGCGAGCACGGCAGCGGCGAGTACGTGATCGCCTTTTCTACTGCCCGGCTGATCCCGCATTCGCCGGACTCTGAGCAGCCCACGGCGCCGGTGCTGCCCGAGGACGGGCCGATGATGGACCTGCTGTTCCGGGCCGTTGCCGAGTCAGTGGAAGAAGCCGTCGTAAACGCCCTGCTCGGGGCTGAGTCCATGATGGCTGAGCCTGAGACGGCGGGATCTGGGGGTGCGGGGGGTGAGACGGCGGGATCTGGGGGTGCGGGGGGTGA
>Ga0070698_100007983_pt1 | contig 11444 bp, 13 predicted proteins | sample KBSK1502metaG_FD_65477 | JGI IMG/M metagenome (GOLD analysis project Ga0070698, IMG submission 65477) | Corn, switchgrass and miscanthus rhizosphere microbial communities from Kellogg Biological Station, Michigan, USA - KBS K1-50-2 metaG | ecosystem: Host-associated > Plants > Roots >...
GCATTGATCGCCAACGCAGTTTCGATCAACGAGATCAGTGCGGAACGAATCCGCGATGAGCTGGTGCGCATTTTTCTGTCACCGAACCGAGGGCGTGGCTGGGACTTGCTCGATGCAAGCGGACTGATACGCGCCATTCTGCCTGAGATTGAGGCTATGAAAGGGTGCGAACAACCCGAGCAATTTCATCCCGAAGGCGACGTCTTCAAGCACACACGATTAATGCTGGATTTTTTGCCGGAGAAAGTTTCTGTGCCGCTCGTTTTCGCGGTTTTGTTTCATGATGTCGCGAAGCCGCGTACGGCAACCGTGGATGAAACGGGGCGAATTCGTTTCAGTGGGCATGATCGTCTTGGCGCTGAGATGACCGAAGAAATCATGCGGCGTTTGCGATTTTCCGGCGCTGAAATCGAGGCCACTGTCGAGATGGTGCGGCAGCACATGGTTTTTAAGGATGCGCCCATGATGCGGGTGGCGAAATTGAAGCGCTTCATGGCACGGCCAACCTTTGAGGACGAGCTCGAGCTGCACCGGGTTGATTGCCAGGGCAGCCATCGCATGCTCGACAACTACGAATTTCTTCTTCGCAAAGGCAAAGAGTTTGCCAACGAACCAATTATTCCGCCACCGCTTGTACGAGGGGATGATCTGATTGTTCTCGGTTTAAAGCCGGGCCCGAAGTTTGGCGAGATTCTTGAAGCGGTCGAGACGCGCCAGCTCGAAGGAAGGTTGCGCACTCGGGACGAAGCGCTCGAGTGGGTCAAACGCGAATACTCGTTAGAGCGTGAACATTAACGTCGAATGAGAATTCTGATGATTAGCGCCGAAGGGCCGCCGCTGCAGCGAACGGCGGCCTTGATCGATGTGATGGACGCGCTGCCGGCCGCCCTGCGTGCACGAGGCCACGACGTCTGTGTGGCCCTTCCGTTCTACCGGGAGATTCGAGAGAACCGCGCATTCAAGACGAAGAACACCGGGATCGCTGTCGACGTGCCGATGGGCGACAAAGTTTATCCTGCGCGATACCTCGAGGGGCGAAGTGCCAGCGGCGTGCAGTTGTTTCTGGTTTGTTCTGATGAATTTTTTGATCGCGACGGAATTTACGGCGAACGGGGCAAGCCCTACGAGGATAACGCGGCGCGATTTACCTTTTTTTGCAAGGCGGCGCTGGAGTTATCTCGCCGACTAACGCCGCAATTACAAATTCTGCACTTGCACGATTGGCCGGCGGCGCTCGTGCCGGTGTTCGTGTATGCGCAAGGCCTGCCGTTCAAAACTGTGTTGACCATTCATCATGTCGCCGATCAAGGCAGTTTTTGGGGACTCGATTTCGGGCTTACCAATTTGCCGGAGCGATTTTTTACCCTTCATGGAGTCGAATTCTTCGGACGACTGAATTTTCTCAAGGGGGGAATTCTGTACGCCGATAAGATCACAACCGTAAGCGAACATTACCGGCGTGAAATTCTGACGCCATCCGGCGGCCATGGGCTCGATGGGGTATTGCGCGAAAATGCGCATCGCCTAAGCGCCATTGTAGATGGCGCAGATTACAAGCTTTGGAATCCAGCGTCGGATGGCTTGTTACCGGCACGCTATGATGAAAAGCGGCTTCGTGGAAAACAGGTTTGCCGTGATGCACTGCTAAAGGAGATGAAACTCGTATCCGGCGCGCGGGGTCCGGTCTTTGGCATGGTGACTCGTGTCGTTCAGGAAAAAGGTTTCGAAATTCTGGTGCCGCTTCTCGATCGACTTTTGTGGGATGATGTGCGCCTGATCATTCTCGGAGAAGGCGATCCTTCCTACGAAACAGCACTCGGGGTTGCAGCCAGAAAATTCCCGGCGAGGTTTGCGTATCAAAAAGATTACGACGCGAAACTGGCGCACTTGATCGAGGCAGGGATGGACATCAGCCTGATTCCGTCCTGGTTCGAGCCGGCTGGTTTGAGCGCGATGTATAACCTAAAGTACGGCGCTCTCCCTGTCGCGCGCGCGACAGGCGGAATTCACGAGATCATCGAGGACTACGATCCGGCCTCAGACAGCGGTTACGGCTTCCTCTGCTACGAGTATTCAAGTGAAGCCTTCTGGGACGCGATTAAGCGAGCGCGGCAAATCTTCGGCGACCGAAATCTCTGGACCAAGCTGATGAAGCGGGCGATGGCACGCAATTTTTCCTGGGACGCATCGGCGCGGCGCTACGAAGCTCTATACAGGGAACTTATTGGGGCGTCCGAAGAAGCAGCAGCGTAGCTGGCCCGGCGTCGGGCGCCGGTCAACCTTTCCGCTTGTCAAACCGGCGCATCTGTGGAATTTTGCGCGGCTTTTTCTCAGGCTCATGGCTTACGCAATTATTAAAACCGGTGGCAGACAGTTTCGCGTCGCGGAAGGCGATACAATCGATGTCGATCTTCTGGATGTCGATCCCGGCAAGACCGCGACCTTCGGCGAGGTATTGATGTTTGCCGATGGAAAAGAGGTGACGCACGGGAGCCCGCTTATATCCGGGGCGAAAGTCACGGCTGAAGTTCTGGAACAGCGCAAGGACAAAAAAGTCATCGCGTTCAAGTACAAGCGGCGCAAGGGCTATCACCGCACGGTTGGGCATCGTCGCAAATTGACGCGCGTAAAGATCAAGACCATCAGTGTAGGAGCGAAAAAGACCGGAGCAAAAAAGAGCGACGAGTAAACACCCAACGCTCAACGCAGAACATCCAACGTCGAACTGAAATATGGCTCACAAAAAAGGACAGGGCAGCGTTAAGAATGGCCGGGACAGCGTCAGCAAACGGCTGGGTGTCAAAAAATTCGGCAGCGAAAGGGTCGTCGCCGGAAACATTATCGTCCGTCAGCGGGGGACAAAATTTATGCCCGGAAAAAACGTTGGGCTCGGCCGGGACTACACGATTTTTGCGCTAGTCGATGGAAGCGTGCGCTTCGATCGTTCCGGGCGCCGGGTAAATGTCGATCCGTTGGTGACCGGAGATTAGCCCGGTCGATTTCCGCTTTCCAGTTTCGAGCCGTCTGCGGTATAAACGGTTTTTCCCCTATGCGATACAACACGTTTATCCTTTTTGGTGCGCCGGGTAGCGGCAAAGGCACTCAGGGCAAAACGCTCGGGACAATACCGCGCTATTATCACTGCGCCTGCGGCGATGTATTCCGCTCCATCGACACGCGCACGAAAGTTGGGAAAGCGTTCCTTGAATACTCGAGTAAAGGTCAGTTAGTTCCGGACGATATCACTGTCGAGCTTTGGCGAGAGGCGATCGATGCAGCTGTGGAAGCGCACAAATTCAAGCCGGACATCGACACGCTGGTGTTGGACGGTATTCCGCGAAACGTTGGGCAAGCCAGGATCATGGAGGAAATGATCGACGTAAAAAAAGTGTTTCATCTCGCGTGTCCGAGTCGCGAGACCCTCTTTTACCGGCTGAAGAAGCGCGCCCTCAAAGACAACCGCCTCGACGATGCAAACGAGCAGGTTATCCAGCGACGCCTGGACATTTACGAAAAAGAATCGAAGCCAGTACTTTCTTATTATTCGAAGGAGCTGGTGACCGTGGTTGACGCGACTCAGCCGCCCGCCAAAGTTCTGCTCGATATTCTAAAGAGCGTGAACGGCGTGTATGAGCCAGCAGCAGTTTGAAAATTTCACAGCATCCAGCCTGTACTGTGAAAAGTGCAAAGCCGCGATGCCCGTGCGGGAGCGGTTGCTTTTAGTCTTACCCGACAAGGAGATTTTCGATTATCTCTGCACTGGCTGTGGATCGTCCGTGGGCCGGCGCGAGATTACCGGCGGCGAAAAATTGATGGCGCAAGCGATGGCGGGACGGCGACGGCGCCGCTCCACGGCAGTGCGTCAACTCACGCCGTAGTTCGGCATGCGCATCGTTTTCATCGGCACGGGCGATATCGGCGTGCCGACGCTGCAAGCTTTGCTGAAATCGGAGCACGAAGTCGTCGGCGTTGTGACCCAACCCGACAAACCAGCCGGGCGCTCTCAATCGATCCAGTCACCGCCGATTAAGGAGGCGCTCTCCGGGACAAAGACACCGGTTTTGCAACCGGCTCGGATTAAAGAGCAACAAGCAATTGACGAGGCTCGAGCCTTAAAGCCGGATGTGATCGTCGTAATGGCTTACGGGCAAATCCTGCCACGTGGCGTTCTCGAAATCCCGAAGATCGCCTGCTTGAATCTGCACGCCTCGCTTCTGCCGCGGTGGCGCGGCGCCGCGCCCATCCAGGCAGCGATCGCTGCCGGTGATCGCGAGACCGGTATCACCGTGATGTACATGGATGAAGGACTCGATACTGGCGACACCCTCTTGCAACACGCGATCGACATTCTGCCAGGTGACACCGGCGGTTCGTTACATGAGCGATTGGCGCAGATCGCCCCCGAGGCGTTGCTCGAATCTTTGGAGATGCTTGCAAAAGGAAGAGCGCAACGCATTCCGCAGGATAAGACGTCGGCGACTTACGCCCCGAAGCTGAAACGTGAAGACGGACGCATCGATTGGTCGGAACCCGCCGAAGCCATCGAGAGAAGAATCCGAGCATTCGATCCGTGGCCAGGCGCGTTTACCACCATCTCAATTAACGGCACGCACAATTTAAAAATATTCTCGGCAGCCGTCGTCGATCTTCGAGGCAAACCTGGCGAAATGATGAGAAAGCAGAATGAGTTGATTGTTGCCGCAGGCAAAGGCGCGCTTTCTTTGGGGGAAGTGCAACTTGAAGGAAAGCGACGCATGAGCGCAGGTGAATTTCTCCGCGGACATCGCGCCTTGTCATCCTGAACCAAGTGAAGGACCTCACACAAACTAGTTGAAGACACGAACTATCTTGTGGGTCGCCAGCTTCGTTGGCGAGGTCCCTCGCCGTCTTCGCGGCTCGGGATGACATGTGTGTTTGTGCTTTCCAAGATCGATATCTTCTGTTGATCATCTTAGGTCAAGTCATGCAAACCGAGAAGCCAGCGTATAGGCGCATCGTTCTCAAACTGAGCGGTGAAGCTGTGCAGGAACGCGGGGGGCGCGACAACATTTCGCCAACGGTCGTGCGCGAGATTGCTGAACGGATAAAAGAAGTGCGTGACCTCGGAGTGCAGGTGTCAATCGTTATTGGGGGCGGAAATATCTGGCGCGGTGTCTCGGCGTCGCATCGGGGCATGGACCGCACTACCGCGGATTACATGGGCATGCTGGCTACCGTGATCAACGCGCTGGCGTTGCGCAGTGCACTCGATCAAATCGGTGTCGAAACGCGTGTCCAGACAGCCATCGACATGAGAAACGTGGCAGAACCATTCATCCTGGGACGCGCCATTCGTCATCTCGAACTCGGCCGTGTGGTCATATTCGCTGCCGGTACCGGCAATCCTTATTTCTCTACGGATACGACGGCGGCACTTCGGGCGAGCGAGATTCGCGCCGATGTGATCTTGAAAGCCACGAAGGTCGACGGCGTCTATGATCGCGACCCAAAGAAGCACCCAGACGCGCGACGTTTCGACCAACTCACTTTCTCGGAAGCGCTTGCGAAACGTTTACAGATAATGGATTCGACCGCATTTAGTCTGTGCATGGACAACAAAATACCCATTGTTGTTTTTGACATGAATAACCCCACCAACATTCGCGACGCCGTGCTCGGGCGAAAAGTCGGGACACTCGTTTGCGATGAGCTTCCATCGAAGTAAAACTTCAGCGACATGAGCAGAGATGACATTCTTCTGGAGGCCGAGATGTCGATGGACAAAAGCGTCGATTACATGGTTCATGAATTTGCTGCAGTGCGCACCGGCAAGGCTTCGCCCGGTCTGGTCGAAAACGTCGATGTCCACGCTTACGGATCGACCATGAAACTAAAGCAGCTTGCGTTGATCACGACGCCCGAGCCGCGTTTGCTCGTTGTTCAGCCTTTCGACGCTGGCACGGTGCAGGACATCGAGAGGGCACTCAAGGAATCGAAGATTGGCATCAACCCTGCAATTGATGGAAAAATCATTCGGCTGCCAATCCCAGAGTTGTCAGAAGAACGACGCAAGGAACTGGTCCGTTCCCTGAGCAAAATGGCCGAGGAAGCGCGTGTGCGCGTGCGCACCAACCGCCGCACTGCACTCGACGAAGCCAAAAAACTCAAGACGGCAGGTGAATTAACCGAAGATGGTTTTCGCGATGTGGAGGAAGAAGTGCAAAAACTCACCGATCGCTTCGTCAAATCGGTCGACGATCATCTCAAGCATAAAGAAGCAGAGATCCTGAAGGTGTAATGGGTCCGATTCCTCGGAGGAATCGCCTTTGTTTTTAGAATAGCTTGAATGCCAACCGCAGCATTTTCCTCTAGACTGGCAATGCGCGACCCTTTAACTCCGTGCGACGCTCCCACTCAAGCATCGGTAGCATAAACGCGAGGACTTTCAGCCGGTCCTAATTTTCATACGCAAGTTTGGGCTTTTGGGACACGAACTGGCTCGTTATGATGGGCACAATGACAAAACGAACTTTTATGTTAGTTGCGCTGTTTTGCTCGGTTGGACTCTGCACAATCTTCGCCGCAGATAATCCGCCAAGCGAAGCTTCCATTAAACAGCTTCTGGAACTGGGCCACGCTCACAAACTGGTCGACACGATGATTGCGCAAATGGACGGCTATATGAGACAAATTATGCAGCAGGCAACCCAGGGGCAGAACATCACTCCGGGGATCCAAAAAGATATCGACAAACGTCAGAGTGAGATGATGAGCATGATCAAGGAGTTGCTCGACTGGAATAAACTAGAGCCGATGTACATTCGTGTTTATCAAAAATCTTTCACACAAGGAGAAATCGACGGGCTGACTGCATTTTACAAAACTCCAACCGGTCAGGCACTTTTGACTAAGATGCCGGTAGTGATGCAAAACACGCTGAATGAAATGCAGCAGATGATGCAACGTATGCAGCGCATGCAGCAGGACGTTGTTGCTGAGATCCAAGCGCAAAAGAAGAAGAGCGGCGGCTAACAGGCCAGCAATCAAATCGTCGCGACTCTGCGACTAGACCGCAAAACTTTCGCCGCAGGAGCAATGCGCGACGGCATTCGGATTGGTGACTTTAAAACCGCCTTTTTGCAGGTCTTCGCTGTAATCGAGCACCGAGCCGCTGACAAAAAGCGCGCTTTTTGGATCAACAACCAACCGCACATTCGAGATCGGCACGAGAATATCGCGCTCCTTCGGGCCATCCACCAAATCCATGACGTATTGCAAGCCGGAGCATCCGCCGCCGACAACTGCCAGGCGCAACGCTCCGTCAGGCTTGCCCTTCTCCTGAAGTAGCGACTCCAATTTGTGCGCCGCGCTCTCGGTAACGCTGATCAGGCGCTCGTTGCCAATCTTGTAATTGATAGCGGTGGATTCCGTCGTCATCGAAAAAGATTAGGAAAGCAGCAACGCGGGGATCGCATTTTCAACTTTTTCCTGCTCCGTATTCGTACTTTCTTGATTCAAAATATCTTCTTCCGCCATCGCCTTAACTTCGGCGAGCGTCGACACATGTGCAAAGTTTTCACGCAACCGTTTCGCATTCCGCATCGTCCACGAATAAGTCATCAGGCGCGCGCGCATCGATCGAATTGCGGGTTCCTCCGCGCCCCATTTTCGAATCGCGAGCTGGCAATGGCGCAGAACCAGGTTCCATTTTTCCGATAGGCTGGGTGAATCCACCATCTGCCCGCTGGCGAGATATTCTTTGATCTGGCTGAAGATCCATGGGGCGCGCATGGCCGCGCGACCTATCATCGCGCCCGCGACTCCGTTTTCACGCCGTCGTTTCGCAATGTCGGCGGCACTGGATAGGTCGCCGTTTCCGATAACGGGAATCGGAACAGCAGCGGCAACTTCGCCGATGATATCCCAATCTGCGGCGCCAGCATAACCTTGCGCGCGTGTGCGACCGTGCACAGTTATCGCCGCGATTCCTGCATCAACCAGCAGGCGTGCTACGCGCGTGGCGTTGATCGAATTGGCATCCCAGCCAATGCGAATCTTGGCCGTCACCGGCACTGGCGCGATCGCCCGAACTACCGCGGTCGCGACGCTGGCCAAAGTCGCACAATCCTTCAACAATGCGGAGCCGCCATTTCTGGAGACTACTTTTTTGACAGGACAACCGAAGTTCAGATCAATGAAATCTGGACGCACCCAATCAACGACCTGGCATGCCGCTTCCGCCATGTGCTTGCCGTCGGCACCGAACAGTTGCACACCGATTGGCCGTTCGATCTCATCAAAGTCCAGGTACTCACGCGTCCGCGCATTGCGGCGGAAGATTCCTTCGGCAGAAACGAATTCGGTCGTGAGAACGTCAGCGTCATATTCTTTGCAGAGCTGACGGAAAATTTTGTCCGACACCCCAGCCATTGGCGCGAGGTGAAGAGGAAATTGTTCGAAAAACCAGGGAAGAAGCATGTCGATCTTTCAACCATGTGCCGCAGTCTGGAGCAGTTCGGCCACTTCGTTTTGCACGGTTTCCAGTTCATCCAGGCGCAATTGCGGATCAGGCACGACGAAGACATCGCCAGTTGTCGGTTGCTCATAGATCAAGACGCGTCTTCCGCCTTCGCGGGACTCAGTCTTCACTTGTTTCAAGACGCGTTTCCGTTCGAGCATCGCGGCCAGGACGTAGCAAGCATTCGCAGGCGGACTTTCAGATGCCATTAAACGGCGAAAGAGTTGTTCCGCGTTTTCCCTCGGCAGAGCCTCCTGCGGCTTCGGCGGCAATGGCTCGTAGCGCGATTTCCAAAATGAAAATGGTTGAATGTTTTCATTTCGATTTTGCCACGCCTCTTCGCTCAAATCCTCGCGGTGGTAGCCGTCCGCGCCGTGATAGAGAAGTGTATAGAAATATTCTCCGGGAACAAAGGGCCGATGCGTCGTGGCGCAAACGTCTGCCCGATGTGTGATCGCCCATTCGTTTGGAAGCGGATTCATCGTGCTACCATGCGGCGCTGGGCGAAAAGACGAAGACTGGGCGCTTCACGGTTGGACGCTCGCAAATACAGCAGATACAGGCCAATCCCAGCAAAAAAAAGGTTCGGGGTCCATGCCGCCACCCATGGAGAGACGCGGTCACCTTCACCGAGCGCGAGAAAAAGATGTACCAGGAAGTTCATTGAAAAGACGAGAAAAACCGCGGCGGCAACACTCGATAACACACCCCGGCGCGAATAGCCGATTCCGAGCGGCGCAGCGATGCAGACAACAACCAAACAGGTCCACGGGAGAGCCAACCGATAATGCAGATGTGTTCGAAACGGCGCGAGCAACGTCGCGGGGAAATCCGCATTGAAACGCAAATACTCTCTCAATTCTGGCAGGCTTAGAAATTCCGCGCGCTCATTTGCGCTGCCGAGCCGGAATGGGGTTTCACTCCAGTGCTCGATCTTGAGTGAAGGATAAATCTGCTCGTCAACGATATTTCCCGCGTGATCGTAGTGGACGACCTTCACGTTCTCCAAATCCCAGGTTTTGGTTTCCGGGCGGTAGGAAGCGCGGCTTGCGACATAATTTGTGACGATGTTGTCGTTCGCGTCCTGTTGAAGCACCTGAACGTTGTTGAACGTACTACCGCGAGGAAGGAAATTCTGAATGAACCAAGTGCGCAAGTCGGTGCGATTACGAAAGATTTGTCCCTGGATGTAACGACTGGGACGCGCCTGCGCTTCGGAGAGAAAATTTTTGCGAGCCAGTTCTGCATGCGGCGCAAGTGAATAGTTGAGCGCCATGCTGGCTGCCACAGTGAGCAGCCCCATGCCGATCAACGGCATCAGCATACGCGGGAGACTAATGCCCGCGGTGAGCATGGAGACAATTTCGTTGGATCGCGACATTCGACCCAGAGCGAAAAGAAGCGACAGCAGAAGCGAAACCGGCAGCAGAATGATCAAAACCTGCGGAATCTGCGTGGCGTAGTAGCGACCGACCAGAAGAAGACTGACGCGCTCATCGATGAACGTCGAGATGTTATCGCTCACGTCGAAAATGAGCCAGATGGAGATGAACCCGGCGATGCAGTAAAGATAAACCTGCAAGAAATTGCGAATGACGTATCGGTCGAGGAGTTTCATTGCGATTTAGATGGTCCCATCCCCAATTAGCGTACTCAAATCAATGGCGCGTGCCAAATCACAGGACAAAAGAATGACGAATTCCCAATGACGAAGGCCGAAGGAATGACGAATGATCAAATGACCAAGCACGGCGATGCGGGTTCCTCGTCATTGGGGCTTTGGGCTTCTTTCGTCATTCATCATTCGTCATTCGTCATTTCCTGTTACGCGTCATGATCGCACTGAAGGACAGCTTGGGCAGTGATTTTGTCGAACGTGTCCGCGCGTTTTTTTCGGAGAACGGCCCGCTGTCGAAGGCAAAGAACTTCGAGTTCCGTCCTCAACAGCAGGAAATGGCGGCCGCGGTTGCCCGCGCGCTGGAGGAAGAGCGCCATTTGGTAGTCGAAGCGGGAACTGGTGTAGGTAAATCCCTGGCTTATCTCGCGCCGGCAATTTTACTGGCGATCGAGCAGCACAAAAAGGCAATCGTCTCGACTCACACGATTAACCTTCAAGAGCAACTTCTCTACAAGGACATCCCCATTCTGAAGAAGATTCTTCCGGTCGAGTTCAAGGCCGCGTTGATGAAAGGGCGCCAAAATTATCTTTGTCCGCGACGATTGGAACGCGCGCTGCAACAAGCCAATGAGCTTTTCAGCGGGCCGGAGCAAAATGAGCTGAAGAGGCTGGCCGAATGGGCGCGCACAACGCGCGACGGTTCACTTAGCGATCTATCGGTCGAGCCCGATCCCAAAGTGTGGATACAGGTCTGCAGCGAAGCGCACATTTGCACACAGAAAACGTGCGGCCAGGATCAACGCTGTTTTTATCAGCAAGCGCGTAAACGTCTGCTGGCAGCCGACGTATTGGTAGTCAATCACACGCTGCTGTTTATTCTTTTGATCAGTCCGGAGATACAGCAAGAACGCGAGAGCGGCTTCATTTTCCCAAATGATTTCCTCATTTTGGATGAAGCGCACACGGTCGAGCGGGTGGCTTCGCGGCAGATCGGCATGAGCATCTCGCAGTACGGGCTGAGATCGACGATCCAGCGGCTCTACAATGCCCGCACGCGCAGGGGCCTTTTCACCGTGACGCGCGATGCGGAGGGCGTACGGCTCGCGGCCGAGCTGATCGATGACGCGGAGAAGTTTTTCACTGCGGTTGAATCGAAATGCGATTTCAAAAAGGGCCGCGAATTTCGTGTGCGTGAGGCAGATCTTGTTCGCGATACAATCACGGGTCGCCTGACAACCTTGCACGCCCGGATCGCCGAGGTCGCAAAACGAGCTAACGATGAGTTTCTAAAAGCGGAACTACAGGAATACGGCAGGCGAATTCGTGACG
>Ga0070698_100007984_pt1 | contig 11444 bp, 13 predicted proteins | sample KBSK1502metaG_FD_65477 | JGI IMG/M metagenome (GOLD analysis project Ga0070698, IMG submission 65477) | Corn, switchgrass and miscanthus rhizosphere microbial communities from Kellogg Biological Station, Michigan, USA - KBS K1-50-2 metaG | ecosystem: Host-associated > Plants > Roots >...
CCGCTCATTAAGCACTCCGTGCATCACTTGGTATTGATCTTGCTGAGAAAACTCTATCATGCCCTCAGCTTATCACATCTGCCTCCCACTGTGTACTTTATTTTCGTGAGCCTCCTAAGAAAGCAGGCGTGAATCGATCTTCGCACGCATTTCTTCGGGGGATGAACCCACATGGCCTATGAACCAGCCGCTGGCCACCACCACCCCTGGAAAAAGTGCGAGAGACCGCGCAGGAGTACTTCCTCCGGCGTGAGCCTTGTCACGAGGCTGAGCGCCCAGGCGGTGTAGAGCAGATTCCCATGGGTCAGAGGCACCAGGCCAGGTGTGCCGGTTGTATCTCTAATAGGGAGGGAGACAGCGAGATCGTCGAGGGCGATCTCGCGCCCTGTGTGGAGGCGGTCAGCCGGGTAATCCTCGACGAGTGCATTGAAGGCATACGTGGCATCTCGTTCGTTGCCCGGTCCCCGCACTTGCAGGACCATGGCAATGCTCTTCACCTGCCTGCGAACCTGTTCCGTCTTCTGCCACAGCTCGTGACCCGCCGACGGTGATGGTGCCACGAGGATCTTCGCCTGTGCCGCTTGCAGCAGCTCGACAACCTGCCCGGCGGGCAACCAGGGAGTAATCGGACAGACGATCCCGGCCGCCTGCCCTCCCCAGAGCAGCATCTGGGTCTCAAGCAGGTCGGGCAGCAGCAGGGCCATGACATCCTGTGAGCCCATTCCCAGATCAGCCAGCAAATTAGCGGTCTGATGCACCTTCCCTAGGAAGGCACGAGCGGTGAGCGCTTCCCCTGGCTGGGGCTCATCCCCAAGCGGCAGGAAGCAGTGAACAGGCTGCTCTGGACTGCTCGCCACTGCCTTGTGCAGCAACGCGTAGGTACTGCTAGCAGCCAGCCGCGTGGCGAGCAGAACCCGTTCGAGGCGTTCGATGTCCTCCAGGGTCCGTCGCGGCGGAGTCTGCGGTGACATGCCTCTCTCCCCTTTCTCTCCGCTCGGAGCAATGAACTGAAAAAGACAACGGGAGTTGACAGAAACACTCTTTTACTTGCCTACACACCTGATCTATGACTTGGACCCACCATGAATGGATCATGGTAACGGATCATTGGTCATGGAGTTCAGGCGGTCGCAGAACTGGTCCCGACCGCCTTTCCAGAGCCGGCTTTCACGATCAGGATGATGCTCACCACCAGGATGTCAAGCAGGAATACTACAAAAGCCAAGAGGGCGAACGGTCCCCCCACTGCGAAAAAGCTGGAGTTTGTCACCAGGCTGAGACTTCCCAGCACTTGCACCACGGCAACCACCACTCCGAACACCCCGACCCAGCGTGGCAGCACACCTGTCCGCAGTACCAGAACCGAGGCCGTACCGACATGCAGAAAATCTAGAAGGAACGTGATGCTGATCCCAAAGGTCACCACTTCAGACAACGCTTTGATGACCCCGAGGTCTGCTGCTTGTCCAGGAAGTGCCAGACCCATTCCCCAGAAGACCATCCCGACCGCTACGACTGCCACCCCTGAGCCAAAGAAGAGTGTCGAGAGGTGGTGGAGCTCCCCCTCGGCTTGAGCAAAAACCGTACGGAGGTAACCAATGAACCACAAGGCGAACAGGAGTCCAAGCAGAAAGAGGTAGTCTGCGGCTTTGGCTGCACCACTGTGGGCGGTATAATACAACGCAATCTCGTTGGCAGGCGCACCCGGTGCCGGACGGGGAGGCATCGCGAACAGTGCGATGAGACTCAGCAGCACAAAGACCAGGCCTGTCGCGGCTTGAAGTCGCTCTCCTACTGATGTTCTCATATGGTTCTCCTTTCTGTAAACATTCAAATCAGGGAGGTGTAACGTCCTTGGATAGAGGAGCCAATGCTCGACTCCCTCCACACTGAAGACGAGATGAGATTCCATTTTTCAGCTCCGAATTGTCAGGGCAAGGTACTACCCGGCCTGCACTAGTGCAGGGATCACGCCAAGTTGTTGCATCCTGCCTAAGTCGTCACCATTGAACCAGGCTTCGATGGCCTTCCCGTTGGCAATATGGGAGATGACGATCGCTGTGGTGGTAACCTGTTTGCCTGTCGGTGCAAGACCTCTGAAGTCGCCTTGATGTGTGCCACGAAACGTGTGGCGCAGCACGACTCGATCTCCCTCAGCGATCATATCCTCAATGCTGAAACGCCCATCGGGGAAGGCTGCGAAGATGAGGGGGACGAAGTGTTTATAGGCTTCCAGACCCGTGATCGTCATGGAGGCACTATGAAAGGCAAAGTCAGCAACACACAACTCATCGAGGACTGCCAGGTTCCTCTGATTATAGACCTCTTCATACGCACGACGCATGAGTGCCTTGTTCTCTTCGGTTGACATAGTACATACTCCTTTCTGTGCGTCTGCACGCAGTACACGTGTTGCTTGCATGGTGCAGTGGGTCGTGCTCAACTCCATCCACACTACAAGCACTGCAAGACTATCTGTTTCAGCTCACTCCTTCCTGCTCACAAGGTAACTGGCAGAAAGCGAAATCACACCTGTAGCATGACCTGATTGATTCCCTGCTCTTGAATGGGAAGGCTTACTCTTCTCGTGCTTGCCAGTAATAGAGCTGATCGCGACGAACGATGCGGCCAATGCCTGGTGCAGGGAAGTGACTGGCATAGACGATCGCGTCATCGGCCGTGATGCGTTCAAGGAGGCCGAGTCGTGTCCGGTGGGCCATCTCCTTGTCGACATCAAACATGCTGTCCCAGGTGGGCTCAGTGATCTGGGCCGGGTGGACGAAGGCGTCGCCTACCAGGATGGCATGCTGTCCTTGGCTGGAGATGACCACGCTCATATGCCCAGGCGTATGACCAGGCGTATGGATCACCGTAATCCCTGAAGCCAGGTCGCTATCTTTGGTAAGTAGTTCGAGAGCTCCAAGACGCTCTAAAGGGGTGACGTGGACCCCAATGTAGTCAAAAGGAAAGAGTGCCTGCATCTCGGGTGTGTGGAAAACCACCCAGTCGGCCTGATGCACGACATAATGGGCGCGCGGGAAGGTGAGCTGGTACTGACCATTCGCTTGCAGCAGATTCCAGCCGACATGGTCAGGGTGCAGATGGGTGAGAAAGACCATCTCCACGTCTTGCGGATGAATCCCCACTGCCTGCAGTTCGTGAAGAAGGCCAAATGCTTGTCGGACGGCATGGGTCTGCTGCCACAGGACTGCCATGGGGGCCCAGGTTGGTCCCAAACCTGTGTCAACGAGAATGGTCCTTCCTGCTGACCGAAGCACGTAGCAGGTATAGACGAGCCGATGGGTCTTCTCGGTCGCAAAGGTGGTGAGATACTGCTTGCGCCAGGGATCCCAGGCTTCGACTGGCACCTCAGGATAGAGTTCCTCGAGCGGAAAGGGGTAGTCAATGATGGCGTCAACGATACGCACAATTTCAACGCCACCGATCAGAAGTTTGTGATCAGACATCTCTCACCTCCTATGTTCGATTCATGGTCTCTTCGGTTGAAATGCGATGGTCTCCTTGCATCTTGAACCTTTTCAGGGGACATCTGCCCCAGGAACGTGATAGCATCATACGATCAAGCTCCTTGTCTATTACGTGAAGAGGTTGACAAAGGGTACTAGCTGACCTGCTCTGGTGCAGGGATTACACCGAGTTGTTGCAGGAAACCCAGGGTATCCCCCTGGCTCCAGACTTCGACGGCCCTCCCTCCAGCTAAGCGGACGATGGTGATGCCCGTCACCGTCACCTGTTTGCCAGTCGCAGGGAGAGTCATTGGCGCTACGAGATCACCGGTGTGGGTACCACGAAATGTCCAGCGCATCGCCACCTGGTCTCCTTCAGCGACCAGGTCTTCAATCGTAAAATGGAGGTTGGGGAAAGCGCTGAGGCGCTCAGTGACCCACCGTTTGTAATCTGCGTTGGTGTGAACGCCGGGTGCGCCAGGATCGTGATTGACGAAGGTGGGGGCGTTTAGCTCATCAAAGACAGCTGCATGCCCCTGATTCCAACCCTCTTCAATGGCACGGCGTACAGTTGCCTTGTTCTCTTCGGTTGACATAGTTTTCGTTCCTTTCCGTGTGTTGCTTTCTAGATGTGGTGGATGTACAAAACTGGCAGAGACGACGGGAGTTGACAGAAAAACGACACACATGGTTCGGAGAGAGCGGCTTCTCCCTGAGCTTACTTGGTCTTGCGGAAGCGCACCTCGCCTACCGCCACGATCTCATGTGGCCCGGCAGCCAGTGGCGCCAAGTACTCTTTGACCCACTCGGCAGCTCTTCTGGTCGACTCTTCTGCCTGCTCTTGCGTCTCAAAGAAACTGATGGTTAAACCCTCGTCCTCCCCAACTTGCACCCCGACTTACTCGACAAAACCCGGCACATGACTGATAATAGGCACAAACCCATTTTCAATGCGCCTCATCCCCTCATCGAGTTCACCAGGTTTTACTTTCATCCGACGGATAGCTATATACATCGCTTGCTCCTTTCTTTTTGTTGTTACTTGCTTACCTTGTTGTACTAAGAGAGACAATGGGAAACGCACGTGGAAGGAATCTAGCAACAGAATGCCACCTGACTCCTCGCCTCCGTCCTGGCAGCGTGGGCTCTTTAGCTCACGCACTCAAGGGAAGTGAGATGTCCGACCAACTGCTGGGGTGCTGAGAAGAAAGGCGAGTGGCTGGTCTGCATCGACAGGATGGTGTGACACAGCATTGTCGTGTACATCCTTTGCTGAGTAGGCGGAGGGATCGCCCGATCACGCAGACACGCAATGTAGACCCTTGGTACTCGACCAAAGTGTCCGGCAGTGATCCTCACAGAAGTCACCATGGGAGCGATAGCCTGGGGAACCAGGAGCGACCTGGCTCGCGCTACATCCTCATCGGGACAATCACCAAAGAAGATTTCCGCGAGAGGAGCCCCTTCTTTGAACGTCACGTACCCTTGTTCCTCATGCACCACCAGGTTTGGCAAAACCTGGAATTCACTCTCCGTTTGGGTGATCTGGAGTAACGATTCGCCATTCTGCGGGAGAAGAGCCGTCAGGTACACCAGGGTCTGAATCTTCGCGGGCCGCTCCTCGGCAACCTGCGTGATGACTATGCCACCCATGCTGTGACCCACCAGAATGACTGGCTCAGCGTGAGCATCGGGGGTCTCGCACACGCGTTTCGTATAGGCCGCCAGGGTGATCTCACGGAGAGGAGTCTTGTCCTGACCGTGTCCTGGCAGGTCAAGGGCTTCCACATGATGTCCTGCTTGCTCAAGCAGAGGGACAACCTTGTCCCAGCACCAACTGCCATGCCATGCACCATGGACGAGGACATACCTACTCATAGCTCTCTCCTTTCTTTCGCTAGTCACGCCCCAGCAGCCTGTCTTCTCCTGGTCGCACGAAGTCGCAACTCCATCCACTCTACACACGATGTGGGACTCCATTTTTCAGCTACCACTTGCCAGGGCACGATTCTACATGGCTCGCTCTGGTACAGGGATCAAGCCGAGCTGTTGGAACAAGCCGAGCCAATCCACCTGGTGCCAGATTTCCACGAACTGGCTATTGGCTACGCGAGCGATGACGTTTCCTGTGATGGTGACGTGCCTACTGGTCGCAGGGTGAGGCGCCGGTGCCCCGAGATCACCGGTGTTGGTGCCACGAGCTGTCAAGCGCACCACCACCTGGTCTGCTTCCGCGATCACGTCCTCAATCGTGATGTGAAAGTCAGGGAAGGCCTTGAGGATCCCAGCGATCCATTGTTTGTCTTCTTCACGGGTGCGAACTTGGGGAAAGCTAGGATCATGGAAGATGAAGTTGGGGGCATAGAGCTCATCAAAGACGGCAAGATGGCCCTGATTCCAGACCTCCTCAATGAGACGACGAACGAGCGCCTTGTTCTCTTCAGTTGACATAGAAGTGACTCCTTTCTGTGCATAGGCACTCAGTACTAGTGGTTCTTGCCCGTTGCAAGAGGTTGTGATCAACTCCATCCCCTCTGAAGACGGCGAGGTCTCCCTTTTTCAGCTCCATTTGTGCAGGGCAAGGTACTAGCTGACCCGTCCAGGTGCAGGAATAGCGCCGAGTTGTTGCAGTATACTCAGGCGGTCAAAGTAGCCTTCGACCCGCTGCACCAGGCCCTCCCGGACGGCAATGAATTCACATCCGGGCAGGATCAGACTGCGGCCCGTCGGGGAGAGACCACGATAAGAGCCGGTGTGGGTGCCACGGATAACCCAGCGCCAGACCACCAGGTCTTCGGTGATCGCATGCAGCGCCACCGTCTCGGTGGTCGCATCTGGGAAGCCAGCAAAGAATCCGCCAACGACGTCTTTGAGGGCTTGCCCTGCGAGGGGTCGTTGAGCCGTTGCCGGATCGCTGAGCGTTCCATCAGGCGCGAAGGTCGCGAGCCAGGCATCGACATCCTGGCGACAAAAGGCATCGATATACGTGCTGACAATCTGGGGAATTTCCATAGCATGTCCTCCTTTCTGTGTGTTGTTTGCTTTATCTCAACTGGACAAGTGTTCTCTTTAGGAGCTATCCCTCTCAGATCAAGTGATGTGATAAGAGGGAGCGATAATCATGATGCCGGTATGAGCAGGATGTGCTCCTGCTATGCTGACGTGTAGTAGGAGCATACCTACTAGGAGAGCAATCCATAAGATTGCTACAAGCCAGCCTACTACTATGGTCTTGCGGATCAATGTGCTGTTCATCTCATCCTCTGTGTGTTTCCTTTTTCAATCCGTTCTTCAGTTTTCCAAAGACAGGGTTTTCAGTGTGTTCACCTGGGTGAACGTCTTTTGCGCACGTTGCGCACTACGATGCAATCTGAGCGTGATTGATGCTGTTCCTCTCGAGTATGGCCTAGAGGTGCAGTTCGCCCCGCTGCACCCAGACCAGGAGGGTCATCCAGGCGAGGACTTGCGGCAAAGAGAGGGGCAAGCTGAATCTGTAGGGTGGTAGGTCATGATCGCCACCAGGTCCGCTTTCTAGCCCTTCTCGTCGCCTCTCGAGAGCACTCCTGCCTCTGCTCTCCAGGACGCTTCCTTCCCCGCCCCGCTCGTTCACTACTATGAACGGAAGCTTCACTGCCGTGCGCACCAGCAGCACAGTCATGTCCTCCTGCCAGTACTTACTCGGCAGGGAACCCTTGCTTGCTCCACTCGTTGAACCCGCCAGCCATGTTCACGACATTGGTATAGCCCATCGACTTCAGCGTCTGGGCCGCCAGCATCGAGCGCCCACCCGATGCGCACGCTACGATGATTCGAGCGTCCCGCTTCGTCGTGAGTTCTGGTTTGGCGTAGGGCGTCGTCGGATCGGCATACCACTCCAGCATGCCGCGTGGGGCCAGCACCGCTCCCGGAATATGGCCCTTCTCCCACTCAGCGTGTTCTCGGACATCAAGGAGCAGGCCAACTTGCCCCTGATCTAGCTCCTCCCTCGCTTGCGCAACCGTGATTTCCGGAATGATTTGACGTGCTACGGCGACGATCTGGCTTGCGCTCTTGGGTTGGTCGGTGTCTTGTGTTGACATGGTTCTTTTCCTTTCAAATGGCTGTTTTACGTTGGAATCATTGTCTAACCTCAGAGTCGAGCTAAGGATGCTTAGTCGGTGGCACATGGGTGACCTCCAGCCATCCATACACCGGGTAGGGCTGATTGTCGTCTTGCACCACTCCCTGTCCAGCAGGAATGTTGTTCGCGAGCGTCGTTAACTGGTTGGCTGATCACCGCAATGGCTCCTCTCTGAAGCTCCGTTCCTCCCTCATGTTCGGATATGCTCCGCACCACTGACGGTGGGCGGAGCATGCGCTCACGGAGAAATTGTGCTGCCGTCACCGAAGGGGAGGACAGCCCCTGGTTCTCCTGCTCGAGCTGCTCCGCCAGGCCCGCGCGTTCGGAGGAGGAGAAGACCCGCAGTTGATCGTGCGGAAGGGCACGAAAGAGCCGCAGGAAGTGAAACAGCGTAGAAAGCTCACTGAGGACCGTCGATTTCTACTGCCAGGTCGGCGCTGCATCCACCCGGATTGCTACACGATAATACATCTTATGCCTCCTTCCCTTTTGTACGCTCAAGACATATCCACCCAGCCAGGATCGTCTCTCTGTGAGCAACTTCATCTCACTTCACGAGTAAGACCTTCTGCTCCGAGTCTACGTTGTGGAAAGCAAAAGCACACCTGTAGAATCACCTGTTGTTGCTACCGGTCTTTGAGAGAGCAAAAGAGGGTGATCGCGAGGGATACCCGTAGCATTACTGGGGTGGTGCTCACCAGGAACGGCGCTCGAGCTTCAAGCTCAAGCGTATGGAGGTCTGCCGGAGGATCAGCAGAAGAACAGAGGTCTCTTCACACCAAGGCGTGATCAAGAGCATAGCGAGTCGCCGCACTGCGCGAGGAGACCCCGAGCTTGCTGTAAATCGACGTCAGGTGCCAGTTGACCGTGCGCGAGCTGATGACCAACTGTTCGGCCACCTGTGTATCGGAGAGGCCCTGTGCGACGAGACGCAGCACCTCCATCTCTCGGGCAGTCAGGCCGGCAGGAGAGGAGGAATGCCGTGTGGGAGGGGTCGGAGCGGACCCCTGCGCTGCCTGAGCTAGCTGGGGGATCTGTGGCGCGAAGGCCTCAGGCGAGGCGAGCGCCTGTGCGGGGGTCATGGTGCGCCCCTTGGCCCTGGCCTCTTCGAAGACTGGTTCGCCCAGATGGCTGCGCACCACGGCCACCATGCGGTCATAGACAGCTTGCGGAATGGCCACGCTGCGGGACTCGCGGAGGGGCTCGGCCGTTCCCCAGAGTATGGCTGCCCAGGTAGGCAACCCCAGGGCCGCGACCACACAGCCCAGCCCTTTCAGCCCGGAGGCGATGTAGTTCGTGTGCCCGACTTCGAGCGCGGTAGACAGGCCCTCTTCATACCACTGGCGGGCTGCCGCATGGTCCCCCCGCAGTGCGGCCACACCCGCCAGAAGCAAACGCGACCGCGCCACGTTGCGTCGATCTCCCACCTCGGAAGCCAGCCGGACACCGTCTAATAGGAACGTCTCCGCTTGGCTGAGTTCCCCTTGCTGGAAAGCCAGTTGCCCCAGCAAGTTGAGGACCATGACGATCATCCAGGTACGGCCGAACGCCCGATAGATGGTCAGGCTTTCTTCCAGCAGGGCCTGGGCGCGTGCTGCATGACCTCCACTCAACTCGGCACGCGCGAGCCCGACCAGAGCTATAGTCATCAGCAACTGCTCACTCATAGCTCTGCACTGGATCAGGCTCTCCTCATACCAGGCAATCGCCCGCGGAGCGTCTTGCTGGAACCATGCCAGGAGGCCCAGGCCCACAAGCGTAAGGAAGAGGACCTGGCGATCCCCAAGCGCACGGGCAGAGGCCAGCGCCTCCTCCAGGCACGACTGTGCCTGGGCATAGTCGTGCCTTTCCTGCATCATGGCTGCTCCGCGCAGGATCAGGGCGAGGGTCATCTGCCAGTGATCTCCCTGCGTCCGCGCGAGCGCCAGGGCTTCGTCGGCGATCGGTTCTAATCCACGCGTGTCGTTCTGGCTCCACAGAATCGCTCCAAGCGTGGTGAGCGCCTTGAGGTGGACCGGGGTTGCGATCGTCCCGGCACCTGCCAAGAGTCGCTCCAGCATGCTACGCGCCTCGTGCAGGTATTCATGTCCAAGCCAGAAGAGCCGCAAGGCCGCCCCCAGCCGCAAGGCCACCTCCCGCTTCTCCACGCCCCCGGCTATGGCCGCCTGGAGGATAGTCCGCAGGTTGTCCATGTCCCGCTCCAGGCGATCGAGCCACAGGAGCTGTTCGGGACCAAAGAGGTGCGGCTCGGCTTGTTCAGCGAGATCCAGGTAGTAGTGTGCGTGCGCTCGGCGGGCGGCTTCCAGTTCTCCCTGCCGCTGGAGGCATTCCAGCCCGAACTCGCGGATGGTTTCCAGCATGACGAGCCGAAGTGCTTCCCCTTCGCGCTCCGTTTGCTGCACCAGGCTCTTGTCGAGCAGGGAGGCGATTCCCTCAAACACCGAGGAGGCCTGTTCGCCGTCCACCTGGCACACCGCTTCGGCAGCCTCGAGGGTACAGCCGCCGACAAAGACCGAGAGCCAGCGGAAGAGGCGCTGTTCCTCTGCCGTCAGCAGATCGTAGCTCCACTGCAGCGTGTTGCGCAGCGTCTGCTGGCGGGCGGGCAAGTCCTGCGCTCCCCCCGTCAGGACCTCGAGCCGGTGGGAGAGCCGCTTCAGCAGCGCCTGGGGCGGCAGGAGCTTGCTGCGGGCCGCCGCTAGTTCGATGGCCAGCGGCAGGCCATCCAGGTGTACACAGATCTCGGCGATAGCGTGGGCATTGGCAGGGGTCACACCAAAGGCGGGCTGAATAGCCTGCGTGCGCAGCACAAACAGACGCACTGCGTCCTGCTGCACGAGCGTCTCAGGCGAAAGCGGCTGTGTGAGATCGGGCACCGCGAGCGGAGAGATCGGAAACTCGTGCTCTCCGGAGAGGTGGAGGGCGGCCCGGCTGGTAACGAGGAGGCGCAGGCGAGGACAGGAGGCAAGTAAAGAGGCGAGCTGAGGTGCTGCCTGGACCACTTGCTCGAAGTTGTCCAGCAGCAGCAGCAAGTGCCGCTCACGCAGGGCAGCCTGCACCTGCTCCTCCGGGGGGAGAGCAGCGACTTCCCACAGGCCCAGTGCCTGAGCAATGGCCGCCATGACGCGGGCGGGGTCGCTGACCGGGGCCAGTGGCACAAAGCAGGTGCCATCAGCAAAGTCGGCGCGCAACACGCCTGCAACCTCCAGGGCCAGGCGCGTTTTGCCCACGCCCCCGGTGCCGGTGATGGTGAGCAGGTGTACCTCTGGATGCGAGAACAGCTCACAGATCGCCCGCACCTCCTGTTCGCGACCGATCAAGGCCGTGAGGGGCACCGGGAGACTGGAAAGCCATGGTTTCGAGAGGGCCGCTTCGTGTGGCCCATGTGCTCCTGTGACTCGCCGCGGATGAGTCCTCGCTCTGGAGGAAGGCCCAGCGGACAGTCTGGTTCCTGCTCCCAGGCCAGGCACGTCGAGCGAGCCATCCCCTGCTCCCTTGCTCGCTAGCACCACTGCCACCGACTGCAGCTGCTCGAGCGTGAGCCCTTCCGACTGACCCAGATAGGCCCGGTGCAGCTTGCCTTGCCACGTGCGATAGGCGCGCCAGTACGCTCTCCCGCGCCGGTGGCCTGCACGCTCTTTGTGCGCAGTGAAGCTGCCATGCTCACCGCGAAAGGTGAAGGTCGAGGCCGTCTGAAGCCAGGCATACCAGTCGGAGGAGTCCACCACGATCTGCACGGGAGACCCGTCCCGCAGGTCGGTGAGGATGCCATCCTGGATGATCGGAGAGACCTGAGCCATCGCTGCCTCCCTTGACTGCCATCTGCACCCGAATAGGGATTCCCGAACAGTATAGCACAT
>Ga0070698_100007985_pt1 | contig 11444 bp, 8 predicted proteins | sample KBSK1502metaG_FD_65477 | JGI IMG/M metagenome (GOLD analysis project Ga0070698, IMG submission 65477) | Corn, switchgrass and miscanthus rhizosphere microbial communities from Kellogg Biological Station, Michigan, USA - KBS K1-50-2 metaG | ecosystem: Host-associated > Plants > Roots >...
GCGATCGAGGCGGCGAGACTCTCCTACGAGGCGGGTGGTTTCAGCGAGGACTACCGGATGGTCGCTCGGGACGGACGGATCGTGTGGGTGCACGACGAGACCGTGCTGATCAAAGACGAAGAGGGGAAGCCCCTGTTCTGGCAGGGGGTGATGTACGACATCAGCGAACAGAAGCGAGCCGAGCAGGAACTCGCGCAGGCGCTCGAGATGGAACACCTGGCCGTCGAGCGGCTCCGCGAGGCAGACGACATGAAGAACACGTTCCTCACCGCCGTGTCCCACGACCTGCGGACGCCGCTGTCGGCGATCCTCGGCAGCGCGATCACGTTGGAGAACGCCGACGAGCTCGGGATCTCCGACGAGGATCGCCGACAGCTGATGAGGAGCCTCGCGAAGAAGGCCAAGCGCCTCACCGCGATGGTGAACGATCTGCTCGACATGGATCGGCTCACCCGAGGGCTGGTGCAGCCCCGCCGGGAGCTGATGGATCTGGGCGCGATGCTCGGCCGGACGGTGGCCGAGTCCGACGTCCTCGAGGAGCGCACCGTCCACGTGCAGGCGGAGCCGATCGATGCGTGGATCGACGAATCGATGGTCGTGAGGATCGTCGAGAACCTGCTGGTCAACGCCGTGAAGCACACACCGCCGACGGCCACGATCTGGGTCGGCGCTCGCCGCGTGGACAACGGCGTCATCCTCCGCGTGGAAGACGACGGGCCGGGGGTGGCCCCCGACGAGCGAGACCGGCTCTTCGAGCCGTTCGAGCGCGGTGAGCGATCGGCGCCCTCGCCCGGTCTCGGCGTCGGCCTGTCTCTCGTGGCTCGGTTCGCGGAGGCACACGGCGGCCGCGCATGGGTGGAGGACCGGGAGGGCGGTGGCGCCTCTTTCCGGGTGCTGTTCCCCGACCCGACGGGCCGGCTGGCCAGCCCCTAGGACGTCGCGGTCCGCTCGGCGGCGACGGCTTCCGCCGGCCCGAACTCGAACGCGAGGTCCGCCTGATGTGGCGGAAGACCCGGGTGGCGCAACGCGCTCGTCATGATGAGCGCGGCGATCACCGTCAAGATGCCGCTGATCGAGTAGGCGGCGCGGGGCCCGAGCGCGTCGACGATGGGACCCCCGATGGTCAGGGAGACCGCGAGCGCGATCAACGTGGCCGCTTCGACCGCGCCCGCGACCCGGCTGCGGACCTCGTCGGGCGTCCGTCGCTGGAGCAGTCCCTGCTCGGCGACGCTCGCGAAGCCCTCGCAGATCCCTTCCGCGACCATGAACACGAGCGCGACGATCCACACGGGCGACCACCCGATCCCGAACATGATCACACCGCCGACCAGCACGGAGAACAGCAACGTCGCAGGCTCACGGCGAGCCGTGAGCCACCGAGCTGCGAACACGGCGCCCAGCGCCGCCCCGCCGCCCCAAAGAGCCGAGATCAAGCCGTACCCGAACGCCCCCTTCCCGAACGAGAGCGCATACGGCAGCTCGGCGACGAGGATCAGCCCGACGCCGAGGAGCAGGACCGACCAGCCGAGGAGGATCGCTCGGAGCACGCGGTCGCTCATCGCGTAGCGGAAGCCGGCACGGATGCCGGCGTGCTCGCTCTTCGCGGGCCGCTCGTCGTTGAACCGGCCGGGTGTCGATCCGATCAACCACGCCGAGAACAGGAACGACGCCGTGTTGAGCCCGTAGACGAACGCGCCGGCGCCGAGCAGGCGATCGGCCGATGCCGCGTTGCCGGCGAGCAGGGCGATCAGCTGTGTCCCGAGCAGGGGGCCGATGAAGCTCCCGAGATGCCTCCCGATCGCCACCTGCCCGTTCGCCCACGGAAGGTGTTCCTCATCGATCAGGTTGGGGATCGAGGCTCCCGCCACCGCCCAGACCGGCGACTCGAGGATCGCCGTGATGGAGGCGATCGCCACGAGCTGTCCCGGCGTCCGGGCGAACGCCAGGGCGACGAACCCTCCGGCGGCGCAGAGGTCCGAGATCACGAGCACGCGCCGCCGGTCGAATCGGTCCCCCAGCCAGCTCGCGATGGGCTGCACCAGGCCTTGCACGCCCATCGTGAGCAGCAGGGTCATCGAGAGCCAGATCGCCGAGTTCCCCGTCAGTCGGTAGACGATGTAGGCGAGGACCGCGAACGCGGCTCCGCTGCCGGTGAGCGAGACCCCCCGCGCCGCCGCGACGCGCCGTACCGCTGAGCGCCCTGTGCCCTCAGTCATCGAGAGCAAGAATCACACAGTCGCGCGCTCCCCGGTAGTGGGCTCCAGGACATCGTGGTCTAGGCCGCCCGTCCTACCTCCGTCGGCCCTGAGGCGGACCAGCGGGAGGAGGACGACGGTCGCACCAACGGCGAACACGCCGGCGATCACGTAGACGGTCTGCGGCCCCACCGCACGGAGCACGGGCCCCGCCGCGAGGTAGGCGATCGCGAGGCCCAGGGACAGGACGGCCTCCAACGCCGCCATCGTGCGGCTCCGGACGGCGTCCGGCGTCCGGCGCTGCATGATGCCGTTCTCGGCGACGATCGAGACCCCGTCGGACGTGCCCATCACCAGCAGGGAAACGAGGACGAGCGGGAAGAGACCGAAGAGGCCGACCCCGAAGGCGGAGACGGCGACCCCCGCCGCTCCGAACACCATCCACAGCGGCTCCGTGCGGGCGTTCATCCAACGCCCGACCAACGTGCCGAGCACGGAGCCGCTCCCCCAGCACGCGATCAGCAAGCCGAAGCCCAAGCCGCCGGTGCCGAACGACTCGGCGAGCGGCGCGTCGGCCACCATCCCCATGCCCATCCCCAGGACGAACACGAGCCAGGCCAACGCCATCCGGCGAAGCACCGCCTCCCGGAAGAGATAGGTGGCGCCTGCGAACAAGCCTTCGTGCTCCGGCTGCGCGTCGATCGGCCGCTCCTCCTCGAATCGGCCGCGGACGGTCAGCGTGACGGCGAGCGACACGAGGAAGGAGATCGTGTTCAGCCCGAAGACGACGGCCCCGGCCAGATGCAGTCGATCCGCAGAGGGCATGTCGCCGGGGGCGAGGATCGCCACGAGGCCGCCGCCGATGATCGGCCCGACTGCGATACCGGCGTGCACGCCCATCGTGACCATGCTGTTGGCCCAGGAGAGATCGTCCTCGGACTCGACGAGGTTCGGGATCGCCGCACGCGACGCCGAGAAGAACGGAAGCTCCGCGATCGCCGACCCGAACGCGAGGCCGATCAAGAGTCCGGGATCCTTCGCGAAGATCATCGCCGCGAAGAAGCACGCCGAGATGGCCTCGGACCAGATCATCACGGTCCGTCGGTTGAACCGATCCCCCAACGCTCCCGTGAAGGGACCGACCAGGCCGGCGACGCCGAACGTCAGCAGCAGTGAAAGCGCCTGCATGAACGGCGAGTGGGTGCGCTCCCAGACGGTGTAGTTGAGCGCCGTGTACGCGGCGGCGCCGCCGGTGACGGAGATGAGCCGGCCGATGGCGAGACGACGGACGTTGGACTTCGGTGAGCGGTTCATGGAGCGGTCTCCTTACGAAGGTGGTGCGGAGAGTCGACGAAGGAACTACGGGGCGTGACGCGTGAGACGCGTCAGAGGGCCCCGTGCACTGGTCGTTTCGTCGTGTACCGCTTCATGGTCCGTCCAGGGTAGCACGGGGAACAGAGGGGTCGGCCAGGAAGTGAGAAGACCTTCGGTCACACATCGAGCGTCACCGCCCGGATCGTGTGGGCGTCGATCGCGGCCGCGACCGTCTCCATCACGTCGGTCGGTACCGGCGAGTCGACCGTGAGGCCCATCAAGGCATCGCCGCCCGCGGCTTTCCGGCCCACCTCCATCGTCGCGATGTTGATGTGGTGCTCACCGAGGATCGTCCCGACCTTGCCGATGATGCCTGGGCGATCCTCGTAGATGAAGAAGATCATGTGCCGCGCGGGCTCGATCTCGACCTCGAAGTCCCAAACCTGGATCACGCGCTCCGCGTTCTTCTTGCCCAGCAGCGTTCCCGCCACCTCGACCTCGGAGGCGGACTCGGTCTCTGCGCGCACGGACACCTGGCTCACGTAGTCCTGGGAACCGGTCGAGCGCATCTCGCTGACCGTGATGCCTCGGTCGCGGGCGAGCATGGGCGCGTTCACGAACGACACGGGCTCGTTCACGGATCGGCCGAGGATGCCCTTCAAGATCGCGAGGGTGAGCACCCTCGTGTCGTGCTCCGCGATCCTGCCGAGGTAGGACGCGACGATCGAGCGGACGCCACCGTCCGCCAAGCCCGCGACCAGCGCCCCGAGACGTTCGGCCAGACCCACGAACGGACGAACGGACTCGCTCACCTCGGCGCCAGCGGAGACGTTCACGGCGTAGGGAACGAACTGTCCCTCGAGGGCGAGGCGCACCATCTCGGCCACGGTCGTCCCCGCCTTGTCCTGTGCCTCGACGGTCGAGGCGCCGAGATGCGGCGTGAGCACCACCTGATCCATGCCGATCAACGGCGAGTCGGTCGTGGGCTCGACCGCGAAGACATCCAGCGCGGCGCCGGCCAGGCGGCCGTCCTCGAGGGCCTTCGCCAATGCCTCCTCGTCCACGATCCCACCGCGCGAGGTGTTCACGAGGCGCGCGCCGTGCTTGACCATCGCGAGCTGGTGCGCCCCGATCAACCCCTGGGTCTCCGACGAGCCCGGGAGATGGATCGACACGAAATCCGACTGCACCAGGAGCGACTCGAGCGTCGGCATCACATCCACGTTCAACTCCTTCGCGCGCTCGGCGGAGACGTACGGATCGAAGGCGATCACCCGCATGCCGAATCCTTGCGCACGAGACGCGACGAGCGTGCCGACGCGACCGAGCCCGATCAGTCCGATGGTCTTCCCTTCGAGCTCGACCCCTTCCCACCGTTCCCGATCCCATCGCCCGGCGTGCAGCTCGGTGTTCGCCTGTGGGATGTTGCGGGCCTGCGCGAGGAGGAGCGCCATCGTGTGCTCCGCCGCACTGATCGTGTTGGACCGCGGCGCGTTGACGACCATCACGCCTCGACGTGTCGCGGCCTCCACGTCCACGTTGTCGACTCCGATCCCGGCGCGGGCGACGACCTTGAGGCGCGGAGCAGCCTCAAGGACGTCGGCCGTCACGTGGGTCGCGCTCCGGATCACGAGCGCGTCGTACGGAGCGATCTCCGCGGCCAGGTCGCCGTGCGCGAGGTCCTCGCGCACGTCGACCTGGAACCGCTGGCGCAGCAGCTCGAGACCGGCTTCGGACAGCTTCTCGGTGACCAGGACCCGCACGCCTAGGTCGCCGCTTCCTGGAAGACCCCCTCGGCCGAAGCAACGGCCGCTCCCCGCTTCACGGGATGACCGAGGCGTTCGAGGGTCATCTCCAGGGCGGCCAGGCCGCGGATGATGTCCAGCTCGCTCACGTAACCGAAATGACCGATCCGGAAGACCTTGCCCTTGAGCGGTCCCTGGCCGGGAGCGAGGACGCAGCCGAAGTCCGACCGGATCCGGTCGCTGATCGTGTCGGCGTCGATCCCCTCCGGTGCGCGGATCGCCGTCACGGTCCAGTTCCGCTCCAGCCCTTCGCCGAACAGGTCAAGGCCGAGCGCCTTCACGCCCTCCTTGACCCCGCGCGAAAGAAGCTCGTGACGGCGATAGGCCGCGTCGACGCCGTCCTGGAAGTACAGCTCGAGGGCCGCATGCAGCCCCTGCATCACGCTGATCGCCGGGGTCCAGGGATTCTCCGGCTCGGGCAACTCCGCGAAGCGTCGATAGATCGACCAGTCGAAGTAGAACCGGGGCGATGTCGCGGCCGCGTGCGCGCCCCACGCGCGCTCGCCGACCGCGACGAACGCGATCCCGGGGCTCGCCGAGAGCGCCTTCTGCGACCCGCCGACGGCCACGTCGATCCCCCAGCCGTCGAACTCGAACGGCACGGCGCCGAGGCTGCTCACGACGTCCACGATCACCATCGCGCCCGCCTCGTTCGCGACGCGGGCCAGCTCCTCGACCGGCTGGATCACACCCGTCGACGTCTCCGAGTGCGTGAGGAGCACGGCCTTGACGGCGTGCTCCGCGAGCGCGTCCGCGACCCTCTTCACGTCGATCCTTTGGCCCCACTCGTGTTCCACGGTGCGCACCGTGAGACCCATCGCCGTCGCGAGGGCACGCCACCGCTCCGAGAAGAACCCGGCGAGCGGGATCAGGACTTCATCGCCCGGGGAGAAGACGTTCTGGACCGCGGACTCGAGCCCGCCGGTGCCCGATGACGTCATCAACAGCACGTCCGCCCGATCCGTCCGATACAGCTCTTTCAGACGTGCCGTGACCTCGCGCATCAGTCGCCCGAAGCCGGGACCGCGGTGATACACGAGAGGGCTTCCCTGGGCGAGGAGCACCTCCGGCGGGATGGGCGTGGGGCCGGGCGCCAGGATGATCTCGGGCCTGTCCATCTGGGTCTCCTGTCGTGTTCCCCGGCGTCTCTCTCGTCGGGATGGGCGGTGCTCGCAGCCTAGCAAGCGACCATGCGTGAGCAAGGTTCCGACACCCGGTGCCATCGGCAAGGAAGCGCAGGTCCGTATCATCCAGCGACGGGGCCCTCGCCGGGCCTCGAGGTGCGTATGGCGACCCTTCGGTTCCTGTTCAAGCGCTTCGTCGCCCAGCGGCTGCTGGGCCTCGCCGTCGTGGTCACGCTGGCCTTCTCGGTCGGTGTGCTCGTCGCGGGTCCGATCTACGCCGAGGCGGCGCGCGAAGCGATCCTGTCTTCGGAGCTCACCGGCGCTCCCCCGACGGTGCGGAACGCTCGCTTGCAGGTCTTCGGCGACGAGAACTTCGATTGGGCGACGGCGGACCGGGTGATCACTGACCGGGTCGACTCCCTGCCCACGGACAAGGTCGTCCGCCAGGGGCTCGGGACGGTCCGTCTCCTCTCTCCCGAAGGTCCTTCGGTCCCGCTCCTCGCCAGGGAAGGCGCCCACGATCATCTGGAGCTCCGCGGTGAGCCTCCCGGCGCAGACGGGATCCTGGTGCACGTGGCGATGGCACGGACGCTCGGTGTCCGTCCCGGCGACCGGATCGCGATCATCGGTCCGACGGGAAAACAGCTGAAGCTCACCGTCAGCGGGACCTACGCCACACCGGATCGAGGCGACGCCTTCTGGTTCGGATCGCAGAGCCCGTTCCCCAACCGAACGGACGACACGGACTCGACCCGGCCGCAGCCGGCCATCATCGACATCGACACCCTGGTCCGGGCCACACCGAAGCTGGAGCTGACCACTCAGTACTCGTGGGACGTCTATCTCGCCCTCACCGGGGTGCCGTTCGAACAGGCCTCCGAGGTTCCGAGCGGTCTCCAGCGCGTCATCTCGAGCCTTCAGGGAGAGGGGAGCGTCGACCTCAGCTCGATGACCCTGATCTCCGGGCTCGGCACGCTCGTCGACCTGGTCCGGCAGCGGGTCGCCGACCTGGCCGTGCCCATCCTCCTCGTGGTCTTCCAGATCGGCGCCGTCACGCTCGCCGTGCTCGCCGGTGTCGGCGCCCTCGCGCTGACCCGGCAGGGATTCGAGCTGGCGGTCCTGCACAGCCGCGGATTCGGTCGTGGTGTCCTGCTGGCAGCGCAGGGCATCCAGGCGCTCTTCGCGGCGATCGTCGCGTTCCCGCTCGGGCTACTCCTGGGGATGGGTCTGGCGGCGCTCGCGAGCACCGCGAACGGTCCGGATCTCCCGGGCGTGACGTTCCCCATCCGTCTGAACGGCACCGCTCAGCTGCTGGGGCTCGTCGCCGCCGTGGTCGGTGGCGTGATCCTCTTGGGACTCTCGATTCCCTACGTGTCGCGGACGGTCCTCGAGGAGCGGCGGGCCGCTTCTCGAGAGGACCGTCCGCTCCTCGCTCGGGTGCCGGTCGAGCTGTTCGTCCTGCCGCTCGGCGTGTTCGCGTTCCTCCAGCTGCGGACCGGCACGCAGCCGCAGGCCGGGTCGGGTGAGATCGACCCCCTCATCCTCGTCGCCCCGACCCTGCTCTTGTTCGGCGGATCCTTCCTGGCCCTCAGGCTCCTGCTGCTCGTCTTCCGTGGTCTCGACTCCCGGATCGGCCGGTCGAGGCGGCTGCCGAGATACCTCGCGGGGAGGCGGATCGGACGCTCGCCGGGAACCGGGTTCGCCGCCGCCCTGCTCCTGCTGCTCGCGATGGGACTCCTCGTGGTGTCGACCTCGTACCGAGCCATCGTCCTCCGGAACCATCAGGACGCGGCGCACGCGCAGGTCGGCGCGGACTGGCGCGTGAACGTGACCCCGCCGGAGAACGTCCTGTCCCTCGTCCGGCACATGCCGCCGTCGACGACGCCCATCGTTCGGACCGAGCCGCATTTCGAAAGTGGAACCTTCTCGCTCCCACCGATCGCGCTCGGCATCGATCCCGCCACCTACGCTGCCGCCGGTTGGTGGCGAGAGGACTTCTCGGACATGCCGCTGCCGGAGATCCTCCACAAGCTGGAGGCCCCCGCCTTCGGGATGGCGCTGCCGGCCGCCACGAGGCTGCTCACCTTCGAGATGGACGCCGACACGGACGTGCGCCATCTGCAGGTGACGGCGACCGCCGAGGACGAAGCCGGGGTGGTCCACACCGCTCCCCTCCAGCCGGTCGAGGCGGGCGCCGCCGCCTATGAGATGTCGATCGACGGCGCCGTTCGGTTGCTCTCGATCACGATCCACCGGACCTCGCTGGACTCGCCCGACGAGGGAACCTTCGAGATCTCGTCGGTCGCCGCGGACGGTGAGCCGCTGTCCTTGGAGGGCTGGGAGGCCCTCACCTGGCGTGGCAGCACCGGGTCCGTGCAGCCAGAGGGATCCGGTCTCCGCTACGAGATGACCTCGGGGGCCTCCGACGTGATCGGGGGCATCGTCCCGGGATCCGACCCCCTCCCCGTCCTCGTCTCGCCCGGCGTCGCCACGGCCGGAGGACCCGTCTTCCCCGCGGCCCTCGGTGGCCAAGACACGGAGCTCGATCCGGTGGCGGGCGCGCTCCAGTTCCCGTCGATGATCCCCAACGCGCCCTTCATCGTGGTGTCGGCCTCGGCTCTCCTCGAACGCGCAGCCGCCGTGCCCGAGACCGGGCTCGTGCTGAACGAGGTCTGGGCCGAGGGCGAACGGAACCCCGTCCCCCTGCTCCGCGACGAAGGGTTCATCCCGGGAGACGTCGCGCGGACGGCGCCGATCGAGGGATTCCTCGCGCAGCTCCCCCAGAGCCTCGCCCTCGGCATGAACTTCGTCGCGGCGGCCGGAGGAGCCGGCCTCGTCGTCGTGGGCGTCGCGGCGGCGCTGTACTTCGCACAGCGACGCCGCGACTACGAGTTCGCCGCGCTCCGTGCGATGGGTACGGCGTCGGGACAGATCGTCCGGACGCTCGCCCTCGAACAGGGGCTGCTCCTCGGATTCGCCGTCGCGGCGGGCCTCGGCCTCGGCTATCTCCTGCTCCGTTTGATGATGCCCTACGTCGGACCCAGTCTCTCGGTGGCGTATCCGCCTCCGGTGTTCCTCATGGATTGGGTATCACTCGGCATCGCGCTCGCGGCCATCGTCGGCGCGAGCGCGCTCGCGCTCGCGCTGTCCGCGCGCGCGCTCCTCCGCGCGTCCGTCACCGGTGTGCTCCGAGGGGAGGCCGAGTGATCGCGAACGTCGTGAGCCGGGATCGCTATCGGCCCGAAGGATCCGACGCGCTCGTCCGCCTTCGACACACCTACAAGGTGTATCGGGTGGGCGACGTCGGCGTGGTGGCTCTCGGCGGCGTCGATCTCGACGTCCAACCCGCGGAGTTCCTGGCGGTCGTCGGTCCGAGCGGTGCGGGGAAGTCCACGATCCTGAACCTGGTGGGCGGGCTCGATCGAGCCTCGGCCGGCATCGTCGAAGTGGAAGGGCGCGACCTGGGGCTCCTCGGCGAAGATGCGCTCACGAAGTACCGAGCCGAACGCGTCGGCTTCGTGTGGCAGGGAACGGCGCGCAACCTCGTTCCGTACCTGTCGGTCCGCGACAACATCCGCCTCCCCGCGACCGTGCGCCGGACCCAGGTGGCGAGGAAGCATGACGTCGACGGTCTCCTCGAGCTCGTCGGTCTGACCGATCGCGCGAAGCACACGCCCGGCATGCTCTCGGGCGGGGAGCAGCAACGGGTGGCGATCGCGGCAGCGCTCTCCAATACGCCGTCGCTCCTCCTGGCCGACGAGCCGACCGCCGAGCTGGACTCGGAGTCCGCCGGTCGAGTGCTCGAGGCGTTCCGCGCGGTCAACCGCGAGTTCCACGTGACCATCATCATGGTGACCCACGACCTGGTGGCCGCGCGCCGCGCGGACCGCCGGATCCGGGTCCGGGACGGTCGCGTCCTGCACGAAGGCGTGCCGGTCGACCCCATCGCCGACGACGGCCGTGTCCGGCTCCCCGACGAAGCCGTGGCCGCGCTGGGAGGCGTCGACCTCGAGGCCGAGGTCACCGCCGACGAGATCCGACTGCGGCGACGGAGCGAGACCGGCCATGCCTGAGCCCGAGATCCTCGTCGAAGGGATCGACGTCGTGCGCCGCTACCCCGGCACGCAGGGCGTCGTCGCGGTCCGCGGTGCATCGGTCACGGTGAGATCGAGGGACTTCGTCGCGTTGATGGGACCGAGCGGTTCGGGCAAGACCACGTTCCTCGGTGTGCTGGCGGGGCTGGACGCGCCCGACGAGGGCGAGGTGCGCTGGAAGGGCCGACCGATGGGCTCGCTCTCCACCGACGAGCGTCGCGTCCTCCGACGGCAAGGGATCGGCGTCGTCTTCCAGAGCTTCGGACTGCTTCCCGCGCTCTCCGCCGTCGAGAACGTGGAGCTCCCCCTGCGTGTCGACGGCGTCGACCTCATCGAGGCGCGAGAGCGGGCGGAACGATGGCTGCAGCGCCTCGGCCTGGAGACGCGCATCCACAACCGGACGTACGAGCTGTCGGCCGGTCAGCAGCAGCGGGTGGCGGTGGCTCGCGCGTTGATCCCCGAGCCGGAGATCGTGATGGCGGACGAGCCGATCGCCGAGGTCGACACGGAGAACGCCGACCTGATCCTCGAGGCGCTCTGGGACGTGATCCGGCGGGACGGCGCCGTGCTGGCGGCCACGCACAACCCAGAAGCGCTCCGCTTCGCGAACCGCGTGGTGCTGTTCCGCGACGGGTTGGTCGAGGAGGAGGGAACGCCCCAGGAGGTCGCGTCTCACCTCACGGTGGACTGACGCCTCTCAGAAGCGGAAGGAGTGCTCCACGTCCTCCCCGGTCGGCCGGAAGACCTCTCCGTCCACGTCCACGAGCCGCTGATGCCGGCGATGCCGGCTCTTGCCTCGGACCGATCGGGCGACGGCGTCCCGCCTCGCGTCACGGATGCGCTGGTGCAGGTCGAGGTCGCAGACGGGATGCGTGACGACCGGCGAGCCGAACATCTACGCCTCCCTCCCTT
>Ga0070698_100007986_pt1 | contig 11442 bp, 9 predicted proteins | sample KBSK1502metaG_FD_65477 | JGI IMG/M metagenome (GOLD analysis project Ga0070698, IMG submission 65477) | Corn, switchgrass and miscanthus rhizosphere microbial communities from Kellogg Biological Station, Michigan, USA - KBS K1-50-2 metaG | ecosystem: Host-associated > Plants > Roots >...
AACGCGTATCGAGGTCGATGAAAGCGCCTACCTGGAAGGCTGGCGTGACGCCGTCAAAGGCATCTGGCAGACCATCGCGCCTGCCCTCTCCTGAGACGCAACGAAGAGGGCCATCGGCTGCCTGTGCTGGCTACTTGGCATATCCGTTCCAAAATCAGGAAGTATATAGGCATGCAGGAAATCTTAAAGCCACCTACTGATGCATAAATTGTAAAGCAAAAGAACCGATTGAGCCATCATTAGCGTTCTTGTTTTGGAACGGATATGCCAAGTAGCCAGCACAGGACCTCATAGGGTCAATGAAGAACGAGATTGAATCTTTAAGGGGCAGATCCATTGGAGCATTATGAAGAATGGGATGTGACGATTCCCCCTCTTCCGTCCCGCAGTCGCCTTTATCACTTAGAACCCATCGGTATTGGCACACCATATGTTGAGAGCCTAACGAGTTACATTGCCCGGCTCGCGGAAATGCACTGCGTCACTCCGAGAAATTTAATTGTCCGTGAAATCTTACCTGCGCAAAGTCAGCGAGTTATACCTACGATCCTCGCCTACGGTCGGTTCTGGTCTGGACAGGCATTGACTCTCAATAGTCTTACACCTGTGACCAAACAATGGGTAGAAGTGCTGCAATCTTTCACCTTATGTGATACTCTCCGCTTTCTGACAATGTTGACATGGAGCGACGTTATAGGTGTGCTTAAATTAGTTCGCCGAAACAGAGCCTGGTGTCCTGCATGCTATGAGGAGTGGCGGCAAAATCACCATGTTGTTTATGAACCTCTCCTGTGGGCACTGGTTCGTGTTACCACTTGTCTCAAGCATCGGCAGCCACTCGTTTCTGTATGTCCGCAGTGCCACAAGTCGTTACCGTTCCTGACCCAGATCACACGCCCGGGTTATTGTACCCATTGTGGAGTATGGTTGGGGGATGCCTTTCTGCTACAGGCGATGGAAGCCCCATCGAATGAGAGAGAAGGACTGGAGCACCAACATTGGGTGGCCCAGGTCGTTGGCGAGCTACTGGCAGGCGCGTCTCACCTCTCGGAGCCCCCTAGGAAAGAGCAAATTGCGGCAATGACGAGCCTCTATATAGAGCAGTATGCGAAAGGCAATATAAGCGCGCTGGCGCGATGGGTAAAACTAAGCAGAAATGCGCTATGGACATATAATCGGGGAACTGCGGTGCCGAATTTCGACTCGCTTTTACATCTATGCTCTGCCTTATCACTCACACCTTTGGAGTTCCTGACGGCAAAGACTCTTCCAAATCAGAGGATTCCCCAATTCGTTGTGGACAATGTGCCTGTGATATCTCCGGGCAAATGGCGGCCAGTATCTACCGATGATGTGCAGCGCATGCAGAGTGCCCTGGAAGGGGTTTTAGCCGAAGAAAGGGATCCACCTCCATGCCTCATAGAGGCGGCAAAAAGCATAGGCTATAGCGCCGCCACTCTTCGCAGGCACTGTCCCGACCTCAGCAAAAGGATTGTGGCGCGATACCGTCGCCAGTGGACCGAGGAGGATTATCATCAAATGAAGCAAGAGCTGGAAAACGCCTTAAAGAGTGCCGAACGAGTGACACTCTCTGCAGTTGCACAGCAGTTTGGCTGGGACAGTAGAGGGCTTCGCAAGCATTTTCCTGATCTCTGCCGTGCCGTCGTCACGCACTACCACGAGCGATTTGATTATGAGCAGGTTCGGCGGCGGCTCCAAGACGTACTGACGAGCGATGAGGGAACTCCTTCGGTTGATGAACTCGCCCGGCAAATGGGATATGGACGCAATATTTTCCGGACGAATTTCCCCGACCTTTGTAAACAAGTGTCAGAACGACGTTCTGCTGTTCTCAGGAACCACCATAAAGAGCGAATGGCTACCCTTTGTAACGAGATTCGCCAGGCGGCGTTCCACCTGCACCGTCAGGGCACGTATCCAAGTAAAAGGCAGGTCAGTAAACAACTGAGTGATCCTCAAGCCATGCGAGCGAGGGAAGCGTACGAAGCTTGGCGTTTGACACTGGAAGAATTAGGCTACCCCACAGATCACCTGAAGAAATACATATAACACCAATTACATCTCCTTTTGTATTGTTTATATGCCTTCGAACGAAACTGATGTAATGGTAGAATATATCTTTTCTTTATCAGGATGGGAAGCATAGGTTTGGAGAGCAAAATAGGAAGCATAGGTTTTGGAAATCTCCAAAACCTATGGGTAAAAAGACACACACTATCATTATACCCATGGTCTTGCAGATTCGCGAGACCATGGTTTTGCAGCGGGTTGAGCGTGAGGGAAGAGGAAGTTCGCCGCATTTTTGAGTTTTTAGCCTGCCAGTAGCCACGATGAGGAAGCATGGTTTTGCAGAAAAACTTCACCAAAAGTAGAAATGGTCACCTGATGAGTTTGGGCCTTTTTATGCCTCACATAAGCTCGCCGATCTCAACATTTTTGAGCGACTGATCGGCTTCGACTTTTCAAAGAGAGCAATCGTGAGGATTTCGTGAAACTTGGCAAGACCCTGGTGAGGGTCCCGCGTATCATACAAGGAGGAGGGTGCTTCCTGTAAAGGGCCTCCCCTTGTTATAGCAGCGGGCCCGATCCGGCAAGTCGGTGCAAACAGAAGGGTCGTCTATTGTACATGCCCCCTTGAAAGAGGTGAGATGTGAGCGATGACCAAGAACTCATCCCGATTGAGCAGCATACAGAGGACGCAGAGCCACTTAACCAGTCTGGGCTGGACGAAGCTGAGGCGACAAGCGAGCGGGCGCTCGTCCCAGTACAGGTGAGTCAGGTGGACTTTTATGGCGATGGGTTGATGGTGGTGCTGGTTGAGATTGATGAGGAGCGACAGATCCTCGTCCCGCTCCACCAGTCCTGTCAGTATTTAGGAGTTAACTGGGCAAGCCAATATCAGAGGACCAAGCGTGATGAGATTCTGGCACGCGAGATGGAAGTCGTTGTTATTACAACAACGGCTGGTCCCAGGCAACGCGTCTTCGCAGCAGCGGCATCAGGTGATCTGCTTGCCGCTGGATCTCCTGCGTGGCTGGCTGTTTAACCTCAGTCCGAATTAGGGAGAAGAGTATTTTATGGATGACGAAGAAAACAGGGAGCGGCTTGACCAGCCTGGACTGGAAGCAGATGAGGCAACCGATCAACAAGCGTTGGTACCCACAGCTGTGCGCCAGGTGAATTTTCACGGGGATGTGATTACTGTGGTCTTAGTTGAGGAACGCGGGCGGCGCCAGGTCTATGTCCTCTTACGTCCCCTCTGCCAGTATCTCGGCTTGTCTTGGTCCTCTCAGCTGCAGCGGCTCCGAGAGGATGATGTCTTATCTGAGGCAACCGCCTCCGTGTTGCTAAGCAACACGGAGGTCGGTCATCGGCAACGCTATACGATGATCGGGCTGCAACTGGAATTCCTCCCTGGTTGGATGTTCAGCTTCACCCCCAAGCGTGTCCGCGCCGATTTGCAGGAGAAGATCAAACGATATCGACGGGACTGTTATCGTGTCCTCTGGGAAGCGTTCCTGCATGGAGAATTGTTTCCTGTCGAACAGGCGGAAGTGTTGGCCAGCGTGGTTGAGGCGGTGCCATTGGGTGATCCCCGGGTCGTCGCGCTTTCTGAGCAGATTGAAACGCTTTCTGCCATTGTGGAGCTGATGCAGGAACATAAAGCGGCGTTGCTGGCGGAGGGAAGCGCGATGTCGGTGGTTGCAGCCAATCAGCAGGAGCTCATGACAAGCACCGAGATGATTTCGTCGCAGCTTGACTACGTGGTCACCCTCTTGGAGCGGCTTGTTGGTCGCCAAGAGACACTGGCAGACCGCCAGGAAACGACCGAAACGAAAGTCGCCAAGATTGATGAGCGAACCGCTCATCTGACGCCGCAGCACACACAGTATGTGCGTGAAATGGTAGACCGGATCGTGCAGGAGATTGATCGGTGCAGCCCGGGGCGATCACTCACCTACGCGCAGGTGTATGCGCAAGTCTATGGTCGCCTCAAACGCCATTTCCGCGTGGCGAAGTACGATCAGGTCTCAGACGAACGCTTTGAGGAAGTCAAAACCTGGCTGCAGGAGGAGTGGCGTCGGGTACGCGGAGGTACCCTGCCAGAACAGGAAAGCCTCTTCTAGAGAACCGGTCGAGAAATCACGCAGCCTCCTGAAGCTCAGGAGAGAGATGCACTCACTTGAGCGGGAAAGCAGGCAGTGCTTGGGCTACGCCACTCATCAGCACCCGTGTCACCTGGCTCGCCAACTCTTCTGGGGGCGAAACCACCCTCTGCTCGTCCCATTGGTGGAAACATTGGAAGCCGGTCCCAAAAATGGCCCAGCTCGTGACCATGGCAAGGGTTTCCAGGTCGATCTGCTGGTCCAATCCAGAGCCGGCAACTGATCTGAATCCTTGCCAGAGCAGTTCAAAGAGGGCTTCTTGCAGGGTGGTCACCACCAGGGGGATCAGCGACCGCTCAGCTGATCTGGTCGACTGGTGTAACTGCGTGAACCATTCAACGACGCGCTGAATGAGCAAGCGGAAGGTGCTGAGGCTCCAGGGGCCTGAGCTGAGCACTGGACTGGCGACGCGCTGCTGAAATTGCTCACGCAGCCAGCCTTCCAGGATGGCAGACTTGTCCTCAAAATGGCTATAGAAGGTGCCCCGATTGACCCTCGCCCGGTCCGTAATATCCTGCACCGTCATCGCGTGAAAGCCCTTTTCTGAGTAGAGGTCAGAAAAGGCTTGCAGCAAGAGGTGCCGCGTGCGCAGCACGCGTGGGTCTTCTCTTTCGTTGATCTTCCTCTGCTCCATATGCCCTTTCACCGTTCAGTCTCTTTTCAACAATCTGCTCTATGTGTGGTCTAACCAACACAACCCCCTTTTTGTCCACGAGGTGAAAGGGAGCATCCTGTAACATTATATCCAACAGGGAGCAGTCCAACAACTCTGCCTGGCTCGCTGTGTTGGCAGGCCAAAAGTGAAGCGCTCTTCTTTGTCGGAGAGGGGTACCTGAAAGAGTGGTTTCGAGATGCGAACTCGACTGGCAAGGCGCTTGAGCTGTTTTGAGGGGTGTTTTCCACCCCAACGTTTTCGATTGGAGAAGCAGTGATGTCTCAATTCAACCGTCCTCCCCTGGTTCGACCAGACTTGGCCCGCGAAATTGCTCCCGGAGTCCTGGTGCTTCCTGACCAGCACATCAATCTGGTGCCCAATATTGGCATCGTGGTCGGCACAGACGCCGTGCTCGTCGTTGAGAGCGGCATGGGGAGAGCAAATGGCGAACTGGTGCGAAACTTCGCCAGGGAGGTCGCAAGATCGAAGCCAGTGGTGCTTACCACGACCCACTTTCATCCCGAACATGCCTTCGGCGCTCAAGCCTTCCGCGGCTCCGCCACCATCCTGACCAATACCACGCAGGCAGACGAACTGCGGGACAAAGGAGGCTTCTTCCTGACCCTCTTTCGCGACCTGGGTTCCGAGGCCCGCGCGGCACTCGAAGGGACGGAGGTCGTGATGCCGGATGAAACGTATGAAGGGGAAAGAACCATCGATCTGGGTGGCAAGCAGGTGATACTCCGCGAACTGGCTGGCCATACCCGTGGAGATCAGATCGTTTTTCTCCCACAGGAGCGGGTGCTGTTCACGGGCGACCTCGTGGAGAACCGCTTGTTTCCCATTCTCTTTGATCAGGATGCGAGCGCCAGGCGCTGGATCGAGACTCTTGCGCACGTGATGGATCTTTCTCCTGCCACAGTGGTCCCAGGGCATGGGGAGATGGGAACGGTCGAACTGGTGCAGGAGGTTCAAGACCTCTTGATCTTTATTCGCGAGGAGGTGAACCGGCGGATCAAGGAGGGACAGCCACTTGAGCTCATTGACCAGGAAGCTGCCCGGATTGTCAAAGAGCGTTACCAGGAGTGGGGAAATGACCTGTGGATTCCTTTTGCCATCCGAAGCATCTACGCAGAACTGACAGGAACACCACTGATCTTGCCCGCTCTCTGAAAGAGCAGAGAGCAGTGACCTGATACCAGAGGAGTCGAGCTGCCAAAGATCCACACGTGCCCTCGGCTTTGAACCTCTCTGCGGAGCAGGATGCGCGAGTGTGTGGGGGAGAGAGAGGCGCAGGACTCCTCCAGCCTGCGCCTTTTTCTTTGAAAGGACTCATCGCCACGATCGGAAACTGGTGCCACCGACCAGTTCTCTGTCATCATTGATCGTCCCAAGCCCACGTGAGGAGCAGTCGCAAGGAAGGTGCTTCGTGTAATGGCACAGAGCATCAGAGAAGAAGATGAAAATGGGATAAACATGCTATTTTCATCCGGGTAATAATATAGGCAGAAACTTTACTTCAATCCATATTCCACTCAATGATACTGACCATTTCATTGGTTGTCTTGCTCTTGCAGGAGCATGATTGCTTCACTGGCCTGGTATGCTGCTTCCATACCCGCCGAGTTCGCCAACTCTTGCAACTTCCCCACGACCACCTTGGGTAACTGTCTGTAGCGTATCTCCAGCTTCCTTCTCAGCTCATCATCAGCAGCCTTCTCGCGGCCCCGCAAACGCTCCAGGACCAGATTTTCCAGGTAGGCGCTTCTATTGTCGGTGATGGTATCGAGCAATGCAATTGTTCTGACATCGAACGTGACCTCTAGCCCTTTACGCGGCTGGGCTCCAGGCCCTCCCTTACGAGGACGACCGCGCCCGCGCACTGCTTTCTCGCTTGCTGTTGTTGTTTTTCCAGCCTCGTTTCGCACATGCTCCTCCGACTCGTCTGCGGATTGAAAGGGCGAGAACCTTTCCCAGAAGCGGGCAAGCATGAGCAGTTCATCGTTGCTGAAGTGGCTCAGGAAGTGTTTGCGGACACCGCCTAGATGCGTGGGTTTGGCGGCACGCCGTTTCTCCAGGCCTGCCTGCGTCAGGACAGCGTAGGAGACGCGCGAGTCTTGTGCACTCGTTTCACGCCGGACGTAGCCATCGCGTGCCAGGCGATCGACCAGGCGCGACACTCCACTGAGCGAGAGGAAGACCGAGGACGCAAGCGTGGAGATGGGGAGGCGAGATTCGGGGGACCAGTCGAGGAAGAGCAGGACTTCATATTCAGAGAAGGTAATTCCGTGCTCAGCCTGCAGTTCGGCATTGAGCGTGCGCAGCAACTGCGCTTGCATACGTAAAAAGCCTGACCATGCTGGCCCCTGGATGTCATTAAAGCCATCTCCCAGTTTTTCTTTAAGAAAAGGTTGCATAGTCATGAACGCTTCTTCCGTGCTCCGTGGAACCGACTACTTTTCCCTTGACCGTGCCTTAATTGTGCAACAAGTCAAGCATATTCTTCATATTGCTTGACTGTGCAACAATTATAGCATATTCTTACTATTGAAGGAAAGAGCTTCATTCAGGCTTTCGCCGAAAGTAAGGAATACCTCTCATGAACAAGTCCTTATATGGTGAGCGCGATTACGCCTCCGGCCAGTGCATCCTGACGCTGCGTACACAGCTTGGCTTGACACAAATGGGCCTGGCCTCCCAGCTCGGCGTCTCGCGCAAAGCGGTCGCGTGGTGGGAGGCCGGCAGCAGTTATCCCACAGCCGAGCATCTCAAACAGCTCATCGCGTTGGGAGTACAACAGCAGGCGTTTCCTGCTGGGCGTGAGGCCGAGGAGATCCGGGTACTGTGGCACGCCACCCATCAGAAAGTGCTGCTCGATGAAGCCTGGCTCGGGTCGCTCCTCGGCCAAACACGTCCTGCACTGACCCCGCTGGACCCCATGCCACAGGAGACATCCCGACCAGGTGAGTTGCCCATGGCTCAGCCAAAGCCTGCGCCACGGCTGGATTGGGGCGCAGCACTGTCCTGCCCGAGCTTCTATGGACGCGAACGTGAGCAGGCTCGCTTGAGCCAGTGGATGATCGAGGATCGCTGCCGGGCCGTGAGCGTGCTGGGTCTGGGCGGCATCGGCAAGTCGGCCCTGGCGGTCAAGGTGATGCACCAGGTGGCGGAGCATTTCCCGGTGGTCGTCTTCCGGTCGCTCCGCGATGCTCCGCCGTGTGAAGTCCTCCTGGAGGGCTGCCTGCAGGTCCTTGCCCTCGAGCCACTCGCCGACCTGCCGACCAGTTTGGAAGGATGCCTGGGGCTGCTGCCAGGCTACTTACGCGAGCAGCGTGCGCTGCTGGTGCTCGACAACCTGGAGTGCCTGCTGGAGGAAGGAGAGGAGACGGGCCGTATGCGTGCTGGCTACGAGGGCTACGCCAGGTTGCTGCACGAGGTGGCCCAAACGGAGCACCAGAGTTGCCTGCTGCTGACCAGCCGCGAGAAACCCGCCACCCTGCAAGGGCTGGAGGGCAGCCACAGCCTCGTGCGCTCCTTGCGCCTCTCCGGGCTGGAGGCCACAGCCTGCGGGCAGCTCCTGGCCGAACACGAGGTCACCGGCTCCCCCGAGGAGCAAGCCCGCCTGGGGGAGATCTACGCGGGTAATCCCCTTGCTTTACATATTGTGGCCGAGACTATTACCGACCTCTTTGGTGGGGCGATCGATCAGTTCCTTTCTGGGGGTACGATCATCTTTGGCAGCATCACCAGGCTGCTCGACGAGCAATGGGCGCGGCTCTCTCCCCTGGAGCAAACGGTGCTGTGCTGGCTGGCTACCTTTCGCGAGCCGGTGAACATCGCTGACCTGCTCGCAGTGCTGATGGCCCCGCTTTTGCACGCGCAGGTGTTGGAAGTCGTGGACGGGCTGCACCGGCGCTCGCTCATCGAGCGAGGACAGCGTCTTGGCAGCTTCACCTTGCAAGCGGTGGTACTGGAGTACGTGACCATCAGGCTGGTCACTCTGGCGAGTGCAGAGATTCAGCAAGGGCGGTTGCTCCGACTTCGTGAGCATAGCTTCTCTCAGGCGAGGGCCAAGGAATACGTGCGGCAGACCCAGGAGCGCCTTCTACTCGCCCCCCTGCTCGTGCGCTTGCAGAGCGTATACCAGGGATGGGCCGAGGTGGAGAGGCAGGTGCGCACGATCCTCGACGCGTTGCGCGAGAGGACCGAAAAGGCCCAGGGCTATGGTCCAGCTAACCTGGTGGCGCTGCTGCGGCTGTTGCGCGGGAGCTTGCGAGGGCTGGACCTGTCTCATTTGGTCCTGCGGAGCGCCTATCTGCAAGGGGTCGAGATGCAAGACGCGGATCTTTCGGAAACCTTGATGCGTGAGTGCATCTTGAGCGAGGCCTTCGATGCAATCACCGCCGTAACCATCAGCCGAAGCGGGCAATACTGGGCGGCCATCAGCAGGCGAGGAGAAGTACGATTGTGGCGTGAGGCAGGGCAGATGTTACACCTGGTCTGGCAGGCCCACACGGACAACACATTTGCCCTCGCCTTCAGCCTGGATGAACGTACGTTGGCCAGTGGGAGCCATGATGGGAGCGTCAAGGTGTGGGACATAGCGAGTAGAACCCTGTCTGGGGGACAGATATCCTTACTCTGGTCGGGCCGACACACGAAGGGGGTCCTCTGTCTGGCGTTTTCCTCCGATGGAAGCCGGCTCGCCAGTTGCGGATTGGATGCGACCGTCCGGATCTGGGACGCGAAGCTGGGGGACACTCTTGAGAACTTGCCGCATCCCGTTCCCGTCGTCTCCCTGGCCTGGAGTCCCGATGGGTGTCTGTTTGCCAGTGGCGATCTCGAGGGAAAGATTCGGCTGTGGGAGATACAGCAGGCTGGACCGATTCGCTGCTTGCAGATACTGGAGGGGCATACCCACCGGCTGCGGGGATTGGCCTTTGCTCCGGATGGCCGTCACCTTGCCAGCGCAAGTTATGATGGCACCATCAAGCTCTGGGAGGTGGGAGAGGGGTCAGTCCATCACGTGTGCCAGACGCTGGTGGGGCATACGGAGGGAGTGCAAACCCTGGCCTGGAGTCCGGATGGGGGTACACTGGCCAGTGGCGGCCTGGACCACACGATCCGACTGTGGGACGTGGAGAAGAGGAGCGCGCGAGCAGTGTTGCAGGCCCACAGCGCTATTGTGTACGGCCTGGCCTTCACTCCTGACAGCCGCAGCTTGCTCAGTGGCAGCGAGGATGGTACTCTACGGCTGTGGGAGACGAAGAGTGGCGAGTTGCTGCGAGTCATGCAGGGCTGCACACACCTCCTCTACGACCTCGCGTGGAGTCCCGATGGCACCCGGCTCGCCTGTGCAGGCTCCGACAGTCTGGTGACCTTGTGGGAAATGGAAAGGAGCAGGGCACCCAGGGTATTGAGCGGGCACCGCTGGAGCGTGTTTGGCGTCACGTGGAGTCCTGATGGCAGTCGGCTCGCCAGTTGTGGATTGGATCATACCATTCGCCTGTGGGACCCAACTACAGGCACCTGCGTCCAGGTCCTGCGAGACCACGATTCTGCTGACGCCGTCTTCTTTAGCGTGGCCTGGAGTCCCGACGGACACTCCCTAGCCAGCGGAACCCTGGTACAGAGTGTGCTCCTATGGGATCTGACAACCGTTGCTAAAAAGTACCACTATCGTATACATGCCAGAAGGCATAACAATAGCGGGTCTTTCTCCTGCAAGCAGGCAAGCCATTGCTGGCTCGGCGATGGCAACAGCAGCATCGCGCCTTTCGCGGTATACGGGAAAGGCTTATCGCTCAAAACAAGCGATAGGTGCACTCAATGCACTTTGACCATAGCTCACACCCGTAGGCGGCCAAGGTCTGTTGTAGATAGTATACGCTTTCAGGAAACTGTTAGCAACCCTTTCTCAACGTGGGATGGATCGCAAGCAGGCGAACTTGATCCGTCACGTTGCCTGGAGTCCTGATGGCACGCGGTTGGTCGGCGTGGGTGATGATAACCACGTCTATCTGTGGGATGCGAAGGTTGGCACGCTGCTGCTCCAACTGGCGGGCCATCACCGGATCGTCACGAGTGTGGCCTGGAGCCTCGATGGCACGTGGTTGGTCTCGGGCAGCGGCTGCAACGACAGCGCGGAGATCTTCGTCTGGGATGCCCACAGCGGGGAACGTGTGCAAGCTCTGGTGGGGCATCCGGGGGCAATCACTGCGCTGACCTGGGGTCCGAGCGGAGACCTGGTGGTGAGTGGAGGCACTGATGGCAGACTGCGCTGGTGGGAGGTGCACAGCGGGGAGTCCCTACAGGAGCAAGAAGCGCATCAGGGGATGGTGCAGTCGCTCAAGGTGAGTCCCGATGGCAGCATGCTGGCGAGTTGCGGCGATGATGGGGTTATCGCGTTCTGGGACATGCATAGTGGCGAGGCTCTCCGCAGGCTAAGGCGTGACCGACCCTACGAGCGCCTCACGATTACTGGGATCCGGGGCTTGACCCAGGCCCAACTGGCTTCGTTCCGAGCGTTAGGGGCAGTGGAGAAGGAGAGAGCATGAGCAGTGAACCGCGAGCAGGGGCCGTCGAAAAACAGACCGGCCG
>Ga0070698_100007988_pt1 | contig 11441 bp, 7 predicted proteins | sample KBSK1502metaG_FD_65477 | JGI IMG/M metagenome (GOLD analysis project Ga0070698, IMG submission 65477) | Corn, switchgrass and miscanthus rhizosphere microbial communities from Kellogg Biological Station, Michigan, USA - KBS K1-50-2 metaG | ecosystem: Host-associated > Plants > Roots >...
AACGATCCTCTTTGTCCAGAATCCTCTTCGGTCCATCTCCGTCGAGCCATTTCTTTGCGTTCGGATCATCACTCAGGTAGGCATCCCAGAATGCTGTGGTCAGCGCGAGAATGGATTGGTGATGTTTTGGATTGCGTGGTTGTGAATCACCGGGCAGAGCTCGTTCGGTAAAGACGGAGTGCTCCGCGTTATAGAGCACCAATTCATACTTGCCGCCCGAGGGCAGTGCAGGGTAGACCGAAAGCCTTGACGCGACATCGGCTGCCCCAACCGGCGCCGTGTCCTTCGTGCCGGTAAGCAGCATCCAGGGAATCTTCACACCGCCAAAGGCCTGCGCCGCGTCGCCCAGGCGCGGACCGCTCGGGCTCATGATCACCGCGGCCCTGATGCGCGCGTCAGTGAGCGACGTGCCGCGCATAAAACGCTGGCCACTCAAAGCCTGCGTGGTTATCGCACCGAACGAATGGCCCGACATGCCGACCCGCTTCATATCCAAACGGCCAGAGAGCGGGTGACCAGCCGCCTTGTTCCACTGTTCGAGTTGATCAAGCACAGCGCGCACATCATCGACGCGCAACAGGAAGTTTTCCAAATCCGCCGCCGCGCGCATCGCCGCCAGGCGCTGCGCCGGTGGTTTGTCTTTCCAGACCGAATCGTCGCTGCCCGGATGTTGCAGAAACACCGCCACGTAACCACGCGCTGCCCAATGATTGCCGAGATACGCCGAGCCTTCGCGCGATCCACCGAGGCCGTGACTAAACAAAACGACCGGCGCCGGCTTCTTTTCTTTGGGCAGATAGACCCGAATCGGGATTTCGCGTGGTCGCTTCGCGTCCTTGACGATTAAGTCTCTTTGTTCGGGCTGGTACTTGTCGATGAGAAGTGGATCGTAGAGGGCTTCAATGGGAGAGGTGGCGGTGAGCACGGAACTTATCAGGAGTAGTGAGACCATGAACAGTAATCGCATGGACTTTAGGTCATCAAACGATGGTATGAGGTCAGTACCACCCGTGTGAGCGGGTGGGGTCCGACACTCAACTGGCTTGGGTCGACTCCATGACCCACCCTCACGCAGGTGGTAATGACCTCATCGGGTTCACTGCGCGACTTCATACTCCGGCTTGGGCATTCCCATCAGCCATTTATCGAACCAGCCGACGATGTGCTGCAAGCGTTCGATGCGGTGCCAGGGCGCGCCTGAGCGTGATAGTTCATGCGACTCGTTCGGGAAGCGCACCATCACGGTAGGAATCTTTCGATACTTCAGCGCGCGAAACATCTCTTCGCCGCCGGCGCCGGTCGGTGTGCGCCAATCGGCCTCACCCAAAATCAACATCAAAGGGGTCGTCACCTTGTTGATGTTGCTGATCGGAGAGCGTGCTTTGTAGTCTTCGGGATCTTCGAACGGCGGTTTGCGAAACCAGGTCGGTTGAAACAGCGTGAAGTCCGCCACGTACCAGAAGGTGGCCCAGTCGGCGATGTCTCTTTGCGAAACTGCCGCGGCGAACCGCGTAGTCTGACCAATGGTCCAGTTGGTCAGCAGCCCGCCGCCACTCCCGCCGGTCACACCCAACTTCTTCTCGTCGATGTAACCGCGCTTGAGCAACTCATCCACGCCGGCCATCAGATCTTTATAGTCGTCGCCGGGATAATGGTATTGAATGATGTTGCCAAAGTCCTGGCCATAGCTGGTGCTGCCGCGCGGGTTCGGATAGAGGACGACATAACCCTTCGCCGCCATCCACTGAAACTCATGATCGAAGATGAACCCGTAGGCCGCATGCGGCCCGCCGTGAATATTCAGGATGAGCGGATATTTTTTATTAGCATCAAAGCCGGGCGGCTTCTGCACCCACGCCTGGATCTTTTTGCCGTCGAAACTCGTGTACCAGATTTCCTCAGGCTCGGTAAGATTCAGCTTGGAAAACAGTTCATCGTTGAGGTGCGTAAGCTGTTTCGGCTGATCACTCGCGCCCTCGAGCCAGAAAATATCTCCGACCCGCGTCGGCGTGGACATAACAAAAGCGAACTTCTTCGCGTCGGGTGTGGCGCGAAAACCGATCACTGCCTGGTTGCCGCTGATCAGATCGGTTTCCTTACCGCTCGTAGCATTGAACGCTCCGACGTTCGCTTTGCCTTCCCTGGCATAGACCGCAAAGATGCTGTGGCCATCGGCGGACCAAATCGGAGGACTGTTACCGCCGCCGCGCGGCGCAGTGTTGTCTCCACCGACTCCCGAGCCGACGTCGTAATCAAATTCACGCGTCAAATTTCGCGGTTGCGCGTTGGGCGCGATATCCATTACCCAGAGATCGGGTTCGGTGTAAGACTGGACTGGTTTGCTCGGGGAAGCATAAAACGCGAATTGCTTGCCGTCCGGGCTGAGGGACAAAGCGCCGGTGTCCATGTCGAACGAAGTGAGTTTCACCGGCTGGCCTCCGGTTACCGAGACCGAATAGATCGTTGTTGACGGCAGCTCGTAATAGGGCTCGTCAATCTGATCAGAACCGAAGTAGATCTGCGAACTGTCTTTCGACCACGTTGCACCGTCTTCCGAGAAGCGTCCGCTGGTAAGTTGTTTGGGCGTGATCTTCTCGTCGCTGGTTTTAGGTGCGGCCACCACCCAGATGTGGTTAGGATGTTTTGTATCCGTGTAACCCGCTCCGTTGAAGCGATAGACGGCCCGCGTGATCACGCGCACATCACTCTCGCGCGGCTCTTCCGGCTTCTTCGCATCCGCAGGCGTTGGAGTCGGCGATGGCTGTGGGGACTTGGGTGCGGCCTTGGCTAGATCTTCCGGATTGGCACTGTTGCCAAATACGATCATCTTGCCGTCGGGAGACCATTGCGGCCCACCCGCGCCGCGCGTCAACGTCGTAAACTGAAACGAGTCGCCACCGGCCATCGGCAGCATGAATAGCTGCGGCACGTCGGGCCGGCCATCTTTCTCAGTGACGCGCACAAAGCAGAGAAACTTTCCATCGGGCGACCAGCGCGGCGTCGAATCCCTTGGGCCGCTGGTCAGTTGATGTGTCTCGCCGGTTGCGGGAGCAACGCTCCAGATGGCCGTGTCGTACCCATCCTTCTTTTGGTTTACCGTCACGCGCACGAATGCGACGCGCGAACCATCAGGCGAAATCTGTGTATCGCCCGCCCAGACAAAGTTGAACAAGTCCTTCTCAGTAATGTTCCGCTTCTGCGCCACAGCCGGCACGGCGCACAAAGTAATAGAGAGCAGGACAAGCACGAGACGAGATCGCATAAGAGTTTCCTTTCGGAACGGGTTTCAAACGCGGCGGTATTCTACCCTGAGGAAGGGAGATTTGATTAGCGCACGGCCAGGACGGAGCGAACAAAGTTTAGCCAGAGCAAATTGGGCCTACCTCTCATTAACACCTGGCTTCAGCCAGGTGATCACGGTATGGAAAGGAAAGCATCAAACCGTTTCAACGGTTTTATTCGTTGTGCCATTCGAGACCGTACTTCTTGACGAATAATTCAAACTCCTGTGAGAAGCTTTTTCTATGATGATGCGCTTGTTGGTTTGCGATGTAGGCAGCAACTTGATCAACGTGCGAATGAGATACTGAGAACGCTCCGAATCCACGGCCCCAGGAAAATCTTCCGCGCAATAGGCGGTTCTCATTGATCCAATGAGACGAACTTCCTTTTAAAAGTTGGACGACTTCTTCAATCGATTTACTGGTTGGCAAGTCGATCAATGCGTGAACATGTTCCGGGTTGAAGTAATTGATCTTCAAATAAATACGTTTTTCAACAGCATACTGCTTAAGAAACCTAGACGCCTTTGCCGCAGCCGGAGGTGTAAGCATAGGCTCACGATCTAGGGTAGTCCAGATAAGGTGAAGCCAGCACCGGGAGTAGGAATGTCGTGACACTTTGGCCAAGCCCTTTCGGTTCTTTACTGATCCCAGAAGACTAACACGCCCCGCCAGTACGTTTTCTTGCATGAGTGAAACCGTTGAAACGGTTTCCCTTTTCATTTGTTGCAACGATCACCTGGCTGAGGCCAGGTGTTAATGAGAGACAGTCGTTCGCAGAGGAACGCAGAGGTTGGCAGAGGAACGCAAAGGTATTCCTCTGCGCACCTCTGCGGAAGCCTCTGCGTCCTTTGCGTTAAGATTTTTATTTGAGCGGACGCCTTTCCTCACGGTCGGGCTACTGCCACGGTGGCCCATCTTGCAACTACTTCACACGGCCCAGGCCTTGCCGGGGAGAGTGATTACAAGTTCCTCGCTCACGCGCGCCCGCTAGTCTGCTTCAAGAACTTCAGCAGCGATCGTTCCGCTGGATGCAAGCCTTTGCCGCGATAAGTTGCCAGTTCCTTAATGCTTCCGAAAGGGCGGCTTATCACCTGACCTTTTTCAAAGCTCGTCATAATCAAAGGGCAGATGTACGAGCTGCGACAAACGGCGGGCGTGTTGCCGAGTGCTTCGGCGGTTTCCTTGATAGCAGCCAACAGTAGTCGCTTATTCGCCGGCCGATTGCCATTGAGTTCATCCTGCACGCGCGCTAGTGCGCAAGCGCAAATCAAAGTTCCGAACCACGTGCGGAAATCCTTGGCGCTAAAATTCCCGCCCATGACCTCCTTGATGTACGCGTTGATGTGACGCCGTTTCACATCGACGAATACTTCATCGCCGTTTTGAAATTTGAAGACATCCCGGCCGGGCTGTCGCAGCAGTTTGCGTACGACTCGAGCAGTCGTGCGATCGCGCAGCTCGCGGTGCTGTTGAACTCCGGACTTGCCGGGAAAATCAAAGACTACTAAGTCACCCTTGACTTTGACATGCTTCGGTCGCAGCGTCGCGAGTCCGTAACTTCCGTTTTCATTCGCATAGACTTCGCTGCCGGGCCTGATGAAGCTCATTGATAGAATTCTGAGGATGCTGGCCATTACCCGTTCTCTGGGAAATCCCGGCTGGCGTAAGTCTTTGGCCATGGTCTTTCTCATCGCCGGCAACTTTTCCGCGAAGTCGATCAGTCGCTGAAACTTTTTTCTCTCACGATGGCGGACCTGATTCTCGTGATAGAGGTATTGCCAACGTCCGGCAGCGTCTTTGCCCACCGCTTGCACAGCACCCGCGGCGGCTGAATTGATGCAGACATCTGTCCAGGCCGGAGGAATCTTTAAAGCCTCGATGCGGGATAAGTCAGCGCCTTCGACCTTTCGGCCATCCGCATTCAGATAGCGAAAGCCCCGGGCGGGTGAGCCGGTGCGACGAATTCCTTTGGCGCATAATTTTTCGACTCGGGTCATAGATGTTTGGTTTAGAGTTCAACCTTTAGGTTGTTATTCCAAAAGCGGCAAGCTAAAGCTTGAACTCTGAACTATTCTTCCTGGGTCACCAGCTCTCCGGTGGCCCGCTCGTCATTGCCTTCTCGGTGACGGATTCGTTTGAACTGCTGCTGCAAACGTTCGAGTTCTTCGTCAGAGAGTGCTTCCAGATCGACCAACTGTGTGCGCGCGCCTTTTACCCCCCTTAGCAACTCATCGAGTTTCAGGTGGATTGCCTTCGCATCGCGGTTCTGTGTGTTTTGGATCAGGAACACCATCAGAAAAGTAATAATCGTCGTGCCGGTATTAATCACGAGTTGCCACGTGTCGGAATAACGAAACAGCGGACCGGTCGCGGCCCAGACCACGACAATCAAAACGGCCAGAATGAAAGTCCACGACGAGCCGACGGCCTGTGAAGTAGTCTGCGCAAATTTTCGGAACAGTTCTTTCATTTCGTAATCTCAGGTTGTTAAGTAACGGAAGTCTTCTGTCTTATCGGGCCGCGCCCTTCGGGAACATCACCTTGTCGGGATCGGCATTGAGTTCGGCCAGAAGCTTTTTAATCAGCCGGGTTTTTACTCGGCCTGCTTCCTTCGGATGAACCAGATAACGAACGATTGCATCCAGCCAGGTGTTCGCGTTGACGCGAAACAGCACCGCCGGATGCTCGCGCACTTCCAACTGATCGACCGGCGTCTGCGAAAGGATTTCGCGGTACACACTCACCTGTTTCATCATGCGTTCGCCGACTTCTTCTTCGGCGACACGCTGCATGGTCGCGGCCACAAATTCCAAATCGCTTTCGTAGGCGACACTAAATTTGACCTCGTTCCAAATGTAGGGGAAGAGCGGCCAGGTGTAGTTGTAGATTGTCGAATTCAGAACTTTCGAGTTGGGAAATTTGATGACCCGGCCGGAAGGATGATCAGTGGACAAGAAGTCACCGCCAAATTCCCACAAAGTCGTATCCAGATAGCTAACGTCGATGACATCACCGGTGGCTTCGCCAATCTTGATTCTATCGCCGACGCGATAAGGGCTGCGCACCAGAATGTAAATCCAACCAAGAAAACTCGTCGTCGGTGTCTGCACCGCCAATCCGAGAACCAGCGAAATCAGGCCCACCGATACCACCGTCGTATACCAATTCTCGAAGACAATCGAGATGACCACCAACACCAGCAGCAAACCCAGCACCAGCTTGGCGACACGACGCAGGTTGTAGCGCGACACCGGACTGCCGAGGCGGCCGATCAGGTAAACGTCGATGATCTTTGCCAGTGCCAGGAACAGCACAACGGCGATTGCGCTGCGGTCGAGCTTCTGAAGCCAGTCGATGTAGTTCGGATGATGCGCCGCAAAGCCAAAGAAACTGAACCGCAGCAGGTAGCGGAGAGCGAATAACGCGATCAGAGTGGTCACATGCGTGCCCAGTAGTAACTTATCTTTTGTCTCAGCCTTGGGAGTTGAATCACGCTTAACGGTGGCAGTCTGCTCCAGCGCTTGCTTGACGTCTGCCTGTTGCTTGACGTGTTCTACTTCGGTGCGTAGTTCGTTCGGCATTCTTACAGATTCCTAACGTTCTTTTCGCGGAAGCATCCTTCACGGACTTGATTTGTAACTGAGGCACCCTGCATGCCATAAAGCTCTTGTCAGAGTGGGATAGTGGGAGCAGCCGCCGTTACAGAACCGGGAGCGGCAGCGACCGGATGCGAGGCTAAACTTGTGCTAACTAGTCGGAATTCTGAAACAGTCGTGTCTCAATTCCCTCGTTGAGTGTGGCATCTGGTCGCTACCGCTCGCGGTTCAGTAACGAGTTCCAGCTTTGCATAACATGCAAGCTGACCCACTACGAGCGGGCGAGTCAAACGATCAATAAAGATGAAACCAGTTACCGACAAATTCGCGATCGCAGCAGCGTTGCAGGAGATTGGGGCCTTGCTCGAATTGAAAGGCGGCCAGTACTTCAAAGCGCGCGCTTACAAATATGGATCGCGGGCGGTCGCGGAGTTGACCGAAGACATCGGCAAGTTGATCAAAGAGAACCGGCTCACCTTCGTTAAGGGAATTGGTTACGCTCTGGCAAAGCAGATCGAGGAGCTCTACACGACGGGCCAATCGACGTTTCTTAATCAATTGCTTGCGGAACTTCCGCCGGGGATCATCGAGCTAAGTAACGTGCCCGGACTGAACGTAAAGAAAGTCGAGAGCCTGCACGACGAGCTCGGGATTTCGACGATTGAAGAGCTGAAGGCAGCCTGCGAGTCAGGTCAGGTGCGCGGTGTCAAAGGCTTCGGTGCAAAGACCGAGCAGAGAATTCTCGAAGCTATTACTGCTTCCGCCAAACGCTCTCAGAATGGCGAACGCCGTATCCATATTCATCAGGCCTTGCGCGCGGGGCAGGGAATACTCGGCTACCTCCGTCTCTCGCCGGGGCTGGTGCAGGCTGAGCTGGCTGGCTCGCTGCGGCGTTGGCAAGAGACCGTATCGCAAATAGTTATCGTGGCTAGCGCGAAAAAGCCCAAAGATGTGATCAGTCGCTTTGCGAAGCTACCTCTGGTGATAAGAGTCGAGGATCAAACAGCCCAGAGTTGTGCGGTGACGCTCAGCGAAGGATTCAAGGCGACTTTGTTTGCGGTCAAGCCGGACGAGTTCGCAAACGCCCTCCTGCGCGCCACCGGATCGAAAGCGCACCTGTACAAGCTCGAGCAGGTTGGCGCGAAAAGGAAGTTGAGACTAACCGGGAAGGGAATTGAAAAACTCACGGCGTCGAAATCATCGAAGACCGCTCCTCGTTCGATTCTCGTAAAGAGCGAAGCGGAAATCTACAGTAAGCTCGGCATGCAATACGTGCCGCCCGAGTTGCGCGAAGATCAAGGCGAGGTCGAGGCGGCACTCGCACATGCGCTCCCTGAGGATTTGATTACGACCAAAGACATTCGCGGCATGGTTCACTGTCACACAAAATATTCCGACGGAAAGCACACTGTCGCAGAAATGGTCCTTGCCGCAGAGTCAATGGGCATGAAGTACATCACGATCACCGATCATTCACCGACTGCGTTTTATGCCAACGGAGTCAAGATCGATCGGCTACAGCGTCAGTGGGAAGAAATCGATCGAGTACAGGAACAGACAAAGATCAAGATCCTGAAAGGTACTGAGTCTGACATTACCCAAAATGGTTCGCTGGATTATCCGGACTGGATCCTCGAGCAGTTTGATGTGATCGTCGCCAGTATTCACTCGCGTTACAAGATGAATGAAGATCAAATGACGAAACGGATCGTCAAGGCGATGCGCGAGCCCGTCTTCAAAATCTGGGGACACGCGTTAGGCCGTCTGATCGAAAAGCGCCCACCGTTTGAGTGCCGCGTCGAAGAAATCCTGGACGTGATCGCCGAGTCACGCGCGGCGATAGAAATCAACGGTGATCCATATCGCCTGGATATGGAACCGCGTTGGGTGCGCGCAGCCCGTAAGCGCAAAATCAAATTCGTTATCTCGGTCGACGCGCATTCCACCGGCGCGCTGAACAACGTTAAGTTTGGTGTAGGGATTGCGCGCCGTGGCTGGGTCAGACGGGGTGAAGTTTTGAATGCTTTGGGAGTAAAAGCGTTTCAGAAGGCGGTGCGGCCGATTTGATTTTCTTTGCGCCTTACGATTCTCTCTTTTGCGCCTTTGCGTGAAATTATTTTGCGACCTGGAGTTCACGCAAAGGCGCAAAGAAAATACTAAAGGCGCGAAGGAGACCAACAGCCTTGGGTGACCGGCGTTCAGAGTACCGACCTTAGTCGGGCTTTAATCGTGAGAAAAGCCCAACTGAAGTTGGTACTCTAAACCATTGAAATCTTAACCGACCTTGCGCTTCCGCGCCGCCGCGGGTTTTGCCTTAACCAAAGTGAGCGCGGCCTTTTTCTTCGCGGCCGGCGCTGCCTTGACCATCGGCTTGCGCGATGAAGCCTGCAAACTCTTCTTCAAAGCCGTCATGATATCCAGGCGCGGCATCTCTTCCTCTTTTTCGAACTCGGTTACCTTCTTGCCTTTGATCTTCGAGTCGATCAGTTTGCGTAGAGCCTCGTGATAATGATCGACCGTGTCGATGTCTTTGAACGAGGTGACCATTTGTTCGACCAGGCTGGTGGCCAGGGTGAGTTCTCGTTTGTCGAGTTTCTGTGCGGCGTCGGTTTCGGGGACGTCTTTGATGCTGCGTACTTCGGCCGGATAACGAAGCTTCTGCAAGACAATGCCATTCTCGTGCGGAAAAACGGCGACCAGATCCTCACGATCACGCAGGACGACTTTCGCCAGGCCGACTTTGCCGGTGTCCTTCAGCACCTGTAGCAACAGCGCATAAGGTTTTTCCGCTACCGATCCATCGGGACCAAGGTAGTAGGGCGAATCGTAGAAAGTAGAAGGAATCTCTGACGAGTCAACAAACCCCAGAATGTCCACGGCCTTGGTTGTTTTGATTTTGACTTTGGCGATTTCTTCAGGCTCGACCAGCGCATAACGGTCCTTCTCGTATTGAAAGCCCTTGGTGATGTCTTCGTTGGTCACCACCTGGTTGCACTTCTTACAGCGCTTGTCGTAACCGATTGGACCAAAGTCTTCGCGGTGCAATTGATTGAACTGAATTTTTTCAGAAGCCTCGATGGCGTTATAGACACGCACCGGAATCGCAACCAGCAGGAAACGTATGTGGCCTTTCCAAATCGATCGCATATCTTGATTCTCCGTTGTGGCACAGACTTCAGTCTGTGTTTCCAGCTCGTAGAAGAGTCACAGACTAAAGTCTATGCTACTGCCAAGACACAAACGCGGGCCTCGCGCCCGCATTTTTCCGAGCCCTGATCGGCTCAGCCCCGACCCGTACCGGGCAAAGGGGAGGGAATTATGGGCCAGTTGGCCCACCAAGTCAAAAGAATTTTCGGAGCCCCAGAGCAATTAGTCGAGTGGTCGCAAGCATCGATTGACCGCAAAGGGCGCAGAGGTTTTCGCAAAGGTTCGCGCAGGAAAACCTTTTGCGTTCCTCTGCGAATCCCTCTGCGTCCTATGCGGTTAGACTTCGATTCTTACAAGTATTCAAGTTGAGTTTTGGACACGGCTTACCCCGTTTCCCAGGCGATCTCCGGCCGAACTGCGCGGAGAGGGTAAGCGGAGTCAATTGACCGCATGACAGCTATTCCTTATTCTCTCAATCGTAATTGACCTGCTCCTTTGACCTACCATGCGCGAATGTCCCCGATGCGAACGCTGTTATGAAGACGGGGCCTTGCTTTGTCCAGACGATCAGGCCAAGACCAAGCACACGCTGCCGGGCACAACCCTTCTCAACCGGCGTTACCGCCTCGACAAACGTCTCGGCCGCGGCGCGATGGGCCAGGTCTATCTCGCGCGCGACGAAAATTTGATCACCCGGCGAGTGGCAGTAAAGACGATCCGACCCGACGTCCTTACTGATGAAGACCTCCAGGAAGGCGAAGCCATCGCGCGTTTTGAGCGCGAGGCCCGCACCGCCGCTTCGATCCAACATCCAAACGTCATCGATGTTAACGACTTTGGCAAGAGCGATGAAGGCGTCTTCTTCCTGGTGATGGAATACGTCGATGGCGAGTCGCTGTATCAGCTCCTCCGGCGCGAAGGAACTCTTTCAGTGCCGAGAGCGCAGGCGCTGCTGCGACAGATTTGCGCGGGAGTTGAAGCCGCGCACGACGAAGGAATTTTGCACCGCGATTTGAAACCGGCAAATGTTTTCATCGTGCAGAAAAAGCGGAAGGACGGATCGATCTCGGTCGATGACATGGTGAAGGTCGGTGACTTTGGCCTGGCTAAGATCATTAGCCAGAGTTTGTCCGGCGATGCCTCGGGCAGCGGTCCCGCCTCGCGTGGAATCCTCGGCACTCCTGAGTACATGGCGCCGGAACAGATGCAGTCGGGCGTCACGCTCGATGCGCGCGCTGACATTTACGCCCTGGGCGCGATGGCTTATCACATGCTGGGCGGCCGCCCGCCGTTCACCGGCGATATCATGCAGATCTTCGCGCAGAAGCTTACCCAGGAAACGCCGGCGCTCAGCACGCTGCGTTCTGATATTCCGGGGCCGGTCGAACAGGCGGTGATGCACGCGCTCAAGAAG
>Ga0070698_100007989_pt1 | contig 11440 bp, 12 predicted proteins | sample KBSK1502metaG_FD_65477 | JGI IMG/M metagenome (GOLD analysis project Ga0070698, IMG submission 65477) | Corn, switchgrass and miscanthus rhizosphere microbial communities from Kellogg Biological Station, Michigan, USA - KBS K1-50-2 metaG | ecosystem: Host-associated > Plants > Roots >...
CGCTCAAACTTATCCAGCGCCTCCGCATAAGGCGTTTGGCGAAATCGCTCAGTTATTCCCGCCTCTGATTTCTGCCAATCGGTGTCACAATTGCGCCCGGGCCAATGATTATGACATCAATCCCGAACAAGATCAGTTCACGTCTAAGGCTCTCGGAAAGACCCTCGAGGCCAAACTTTGAAGCTGAGTAAAAACCCAGAAACGGGCTTGCGATTTTGCCGCTTGCCGAACTGATATTGATGATTCTCCCCGGAGTGCCTTTTCGTGAAGGATCGGCGCCGAGCAACGGCAGGAAAGCTTGTGTCACGATATGAGGGCCAACCAGATTGACGTCGAGCTGATATCTGAATTGGTCAGCCGGGAGATGAGACAGAGGACCGGCTACTTCAACCCCCGCGTTATTTACCAGTGCGTCCAAGACGCTCGTGCCGAGGCGCTCTGCCACCTTTGCCGCCCCTGCCTGCACTGCGGACTCGTCCGTTACGTCAAACAAAAGGGGCACATATTTCTCCCCGAATTCTTGCTGCAAACGCGCCGCGTCTTCATGCTTGCGCACGCTCCCAAAAACGCGAAATCCATGGGTGAGCAAGACTTTGACGCAGGCGTAGCCGATGCCTGTCGATACACCGGTTATTACAGCATTTTTCATAAGAGAGATAGCAGACGGTTATTAAGCACATCGAATGATGAAAGGGAATTGCAATTTTCCCAAGCCAAGCCATCCATTTTGCAAGCGAATCAGCGGTTTTCTGAATCCGGAATCAGCAATGTCGAAGGCCACTAGCAATCAAACCAAATCGGACAACGTTCCAGCCGAATCTGAAGACGAGGCCAGGAGAAAGCGGAAGTCACCATTCCTTCATCCCTACCTTCAGCTCTTTATCAGCATTATCCTGACCGCAGCCTCCCAGATCTTTCTGAAAATCGGAGTTGACGCTCAGCTTGTGTCTCCCTGGTACACTATTTCCAACTTTTTCGCTTATTGGATTTGGTTGGGGATTCTCGCGGTTATCGGCTCTCTCTTCTCCTGGCTGTACGCGCTGAAGTCCGTTCCCTTGATAATTGCCTTTAACCTGGCGGCGACGAATCATATCATGGTCGCTGTCGGGTCAAGGCTTTTTTTAGGTGAAGCTATTTCCTCTCGACGTTGGATCGGTGTTTTCCTGGTCGCGGTGGGGGTGTTTTTTATTGCCCGGCCTGCAGCTCGCGCGGAGGAAAAACTGTGACGTTCTTCCTATTTAGTCTCGTCCTGTTTTCGATTGCCTGCTCCGTCACCGGCCAGATCTTTTTTAAACATGCTATGGCCGACCACTCGAAGAGCAGTGCTTCTCGGCGAAAACTCGATCTTGCCGGAGGTGTGCTGGTCATGACGGTGTCCTTTTTTACCTGGCTATCTCTCCTTCATCGCTTCGACCTGAGCTACCTGTATCCCTTCGAAGGGCTCGACAGAGTGCTTCTCGCATTCGCGGCATGGCTGATTCTGAAGGAAAAAATGTCACGTGATCTCTGGATCGGCCTGATACTGATTTGTCTGGGAACAGCGTTTGTCGCAGGGAGTTGATTCGTTTGCAGGGCGACCATAAATAACAAGTGTCGAAGTCGAAACGGTCCTGTGCTGGTGACTTCGTAGAAACAAGCAATGACCCGCCAACCTGGTGCCACCGTTCAGGGCACACGGTCAGCTCGAAGATCTACCAGCGCGCTGGCTCGCGTTGATCAAACAATTTGTACGCAAACAAGGAACTTTGTCCATGTCCCATTTTTCACGCTCGTCTGATTGCTGTCCGCACTTACACCGTAGTCGGCTTGGCCGGTGAACTCTCCGGTTTCGCACGGGAGGAATAACGCCGCGGAGGCAGGTTCGGATCCAGAAAACCCAGCGCGTGGGGAGGTTTGATAACCCGCACGCCTTCCCTTTTCTGCTCCTCAAGAATTTGCTCGTGAAACTGCTTCATCCGGGTCCAATGCAGCTTGGGGCGAAAATGATGCTCGGCGTGGTAGCCGTTGTTGAACCAAAGCAGGTTGTACCATTTGTCGTAGGAACTCACTCCCCAGGCTATGGGTTTATCCGGGTTACCGCCATAGTGAAGGAAAAAGCCGTTCAAGTACGTACAGCAATGTCCCAAATAGTAAAACGGGAGAAAGAAGACCCAGAACTTCCAGTTCAGCACGAGGCCGATGGCAATTGTCGCTCCAAGTACTACGATCTCCGTGATACCCCAGCGCGCATCGACCGGGTTCTTTCTCTTAATTTCGGCATAGATGGCTTTTGGATCCTCCCGAAGATAGCTGAGAAAAATGTAGCTCCAAGGGTTTTCCGCCTCGCCATTTCTCCCATGTCGATAGATAGAAATCCAGTCGTGGGTGTGTCCGTGTTCATCCGGGCGATCGCTATTTCCCATGTGATGCCGGTGATGCACATGTTTATAAAAGGTTTGAGAGATTCCCAGCGTCACCGATTCCATGACGCTGAACAGCCGATTCAGAATCCTCGATTTAAAGAACGGATTGTGGATCAGGTTGTGCGAAACACCGTTGATATTCCAGGACACGCTTACGGAATAAATCAGGCCCATACATACCAGCATCCACCATGGCGCGTAGGGGAATACGAAGAAGAGAGTTAGAACGTAGGCAAAATGAAGCAGCCCGCACAAAACGCAGACCACATCCCACTTGGAATAGGTAAAGACTCTCATGTCAGAAATGGAATCTAGATACGACCCCTTCAAAAAGCAATGCGCTCTTTCCGGCAGCCAAATCCGGAGTTGCAACCGCGCGGCGACCGTTTTGAGGAGCAATGCTTCAAATCGCGCGGCTCAGCGACTCCGTTAACTCCTCGTGAGTGAGCGCGATCGGATTCGCCTTCATACTGCTTGCCTTTGCCGCCAGCTCGACGAGGATTGGCACGTCTTTCTCCTGTATTGCAAACGCTCGCAAGCGAGGAATCGCAAGTGTGTTACATAGGTCCCGGATCCACCCTATGCCGTCCTCTATGTTCGCTCTCTCGGATTGAGTAACGATGGCAGCGATTTTTGTATACCGATCCAGCGAATCGCTGTTAGAGGCGCGTTGCCGGAGCGCGCGGACGTTGATTTCCATTACATAGGGCAGAAGAGCCGCGCAGACAGCGCCGTGCGGGGCAGAAAACATTCCGCCGATTGGTGCTGCGAAACCGTGCACTGCTCCCAGGCCGGAGTTCGCGAGAGCCAAGCCGCCAAACAAACTTGCCAGTGCCATGTCTTGGCGGGCATCGGGATCGCTACCCTCCTTGCATGCCTTTTCAAGCGATCGAGCTGCTCGGCGCGCGCCTTCAAGGCATAGGGCGTCCGTCAGGGGATTGGCGCGTACGCTCACGAAGGGCTCGATCAACTGCGTAAGGGCGTCAAGGCCCGTTGACGCAGTCAGCGATGGAGGTAAACCATAAGTCAGCTCAGGATCAACCAAGGCAATGCGCGGCAGCAAATGCGGGCTCCGCAAACTTGCTTTCACTCGATGTTGGCGAGACGCCAGGACCGCGTTCCGTGTCACCTCAGCCCCAGTTCCCGCTGTAGTAGGTATTGCGATCGAAGTCAGCGGTGGAACCATGATCGGTTTCCCGCGTCCGACTGTCTCCAGATAGTCGATAACTTCTCCAGGATTTGTTGTTAGAGCGGCGATCGCTTTCGCCGAATCGACTACGCTCCCCCCGCCAAAACCGATGATGAGATCGCAATTCGCCTCCCGAGCCTTCCGCACACCCTGCACAATATCTTCGATTGCGGGTTCACCCCCAATCTCCAATGTAGAGTAGCCGATTCCCGCTCCCTCAAGTACCGAGCGCAATGGCAGAGATCGATCCGCATTCCCCCCTTGCACGATCAGAGCATATTGACCAATGTTTGTGGTGATCGGACCGATCTCTTTCAGCTTTCCGGCTCCAAATATGACCCGGGTCGCGGTGGCAAACTCAAACTGAATGCTTACCATCCCTCGTCCCCGGGAAAGATATTTTCGAATTTCACACTTGCGCGCGGTTCCGCCATCATTGAAGCGACTGCGTCGCGCCATACGGCGTAATGGGCAGTCTCTTTGTGTGACTTCGCTGCCGCCTCGTCTCTATAGATTTCGACGAGAACAAAGCGGCTTGGATCATCCAATTGTTGAATGACATCAAATCGCGCGATTCCTGGCTCCAGGACGCTCGAACGCGCATTCTGGATTGTTTCCTCACGGAACGCTTCCATGTGCTCCTGTCTTACGCGAACATGAACATGAACGATTAACATAACCAAACTCCGAACCTCGAACTCCGAACTCCAAACCTCGAACTCCGAACGGTGAACGCCTAATCCTTCACTCTCCGTACGGCAGCCAAATGTTTTTTATTTGAACGGCGTGACGCAGGTATTCCCAGCCCTGAGCCTGATGGTCGTCAAACAAGTTTCGGCGCTTACCGCGATTGACCCACGACGCCTTCAGATTGCCTCTGGATTCGCGCTCGACGGCGGCACTGCCTTTGGTTGAGCCGACGTACCAGATTGCGCCCACGTTGTCATGGTGCGCGAGAACCTTTGCAAGATCATCCGAATGACCCGTTACCAGATTGATGACGCCGGGTGGCAGGCTGCTGGTGCCCAGCACCTGACAAAAGTCTGTTGCAGGCGTGGGAAATTGCGCGGAGGGAATTGCGACAACGCGATTGCCAACAGCGATTGCAGGGGCGAACAACGTCACCAACCACAAGAGAGGATGTTCGGACGGACAGATCAGCCCCATAACGCCCCAAGGCTCAGGCATCGCCAAAGCAACTTTCCTGGAGGCCGTCTGATGAACGTGGCCGTCATATTTGTCGGCCCACGCCGCGTAATAAAAAAGTCGCTCGACCGCCTTGTCCACCTCGCGCTTTGATTCCCATTCGCCGACTCCGGTCAGCATGCGCAAGCGATTCGAAAATTCACTGGCTCGAATCAAAAGATTTTCAGCGATGTGGCAAAGCGTCTGACCTCGCTCATGTGCCGCTGTTCGGGACCAGTCGCCCGCTCCTTGCGCCGCTTCTACAGCGTTCCGAATATCTTTTCGATTTCCCAGGCCCGCTTCCGACGCAAAGTTGCCCTCCGCATCTCTCACCGCAAAGCTGTACCCGCTATCGGATCGGACCTGTTTTCCTCCGATATAATGTGTCGCTGAGCGATTAATGAATTCTTCCGCCTTCAGGTCGCGCGCGGGGGAGGCGACCGGTCTCGGATGAAGGTCCAATTCATGCTTATCGTAGGACGAAAGGGAGCGTTCCCAGCCCGGTATCAAATACTCGTACATTCCTTCGCTTCCCCCTTCTCTGGCGAAACCGCTTTCCCGATACCCACCGAAACCCGATGCGGCATCGAAAAGGCTTGCAGAGTTGATCCAGACAGTTCCAGCTTTGAGTTTTGGCGCGACCTCAAGAGCCGTGCTCATATTCTCGGTCCAGACTGAAGCTGTGAGCCCGTAGATTGTGTTGTTTGCCAGCTCGACCGCCTCCGTTGCATGCCGAAAACTCGACGCCACGAGAACCGGGCCAGAAATATCGATCTGCGCAAGAGCAGAAGAAGCTTCAACGTCACTGAAAAGAATCGGAGAACAAAAAAAACCTTCCCGAGGTGGAACCCAACTCGGCTGCCAGAACGTTGCGCCGTCAGCCTTTGCCTGCTCGACGAGACGCTGAATTTGTTGCAACCGCTGCGCGGTCGCAATCGGGCCCATGTCGGTGCTCCTGTCCAGAGGGTCACCGACGCGCAATGTCTCCATGTGCCGGCGCAGGTTGGCGAGCACTTTCTCATAGATGCATTCCTGCAGCAGGAGGCGGTTCCCTGCTCGGCAGGCTTCGCCTTGACCGGACCAAACTGCGTTTACGATCCCTACCACGGCGCTATCAAGATCTGCGTCGTCAAACACAATAAATGGAGATTTCCCCGCCAGGGACAGAGAGAGATGTTTGCCTGAGCCGGCCGTCTCAATGCGAATTTGCCTTCCGACCTCTGTCGAACCTGTGAACGCAATTTTTTGAATATCGCGATGCCTGACAATGAGTTCACCGGTTGTGGCATCGCCGGTGACTATGTTGATGACACCTGGAGGGAATTGGATCTGTACCAATAGTTCAGCGAAAAGCAGAGCCACCAAAGATGTCGATGCTGACGGTTTGATTACCACCGTATTTCCGGCAGCAAGGGCCGGAGCGACCTTCCATGCAAGCATGAGCAGAGGAAAACTGTCTGGGATGATCTGGCCACAAACCCCGATCGGTTCATAGCCGATAAATGTTTCATTCCGAAGGTGTGCCCAGCCGGCGTGGTGATAAAAATGCCGCACGACCAGAGACATTTCGACGTCCCGCGACTCATGAATCGCCTTTCCGCTATCCAGGGTTTCAACGACGGCGAACAAGCGAGCGTGCTTCTGGATCTGGCGCGCTATGGCTCGAAGGTAACGCGCTCGTTCGTAACCCGTCAGAGCCGACCAACGGGGGAATGCCAGCTTCGCAGCTTCGACCGCTGCGTTGATTTCAATCTCACCACACCGAACAATTCGAGCCAGAGCTCGGCCGTCGCGAGGATCGATTGATTCGAAATAGCATTCGTCGATGAATCTGCCGAATTCACCATCGATGAAGGGATAAAATACGCGCCGATGCTCCTCAAGCCACTCGACGGCAATCTCCGCGTCTTCCGGCGAGGGCCCGTATTCCATGGTTTCAAAGATCTCGCCTACGCTGCTCATGCAGATCCGTTTTCACGATTTGGGATTCTGGAGCATCGAGCCATATGACTCGACGCACTAGGTTCAAAATGTTTCTTCAGGCGGCCGGGTGGCGATAGCTGGCGGAATACCGGCCCGTAACGTAGTGTTCCAGTTGCTGTTCGATGTCGTTTAAAAGACTCGACGCGCCGATCCGGAACAATTCCGGTTCGAGCCACTCTCGTTCAAGTTCTTCTTTCAACAGGATCAACCAATGAAGGGCTTCTCTGGCATGACGGACCCCGCCTGCCGCTTGGAATCCAACGCGATGACCAGTCCGCTCCCGGTATTCGCGAATCGCCCGGATCATCGCGAGACCCGTCTCCAAAGTGGCGGTTACCGCTTCTTTGCCGGTGGAGGTCTTGATAAAGTCGGCTCCGGCCATCATCGCCACCAGGCTGGCCTTTTGAACATTGCGCAGAGTAGCAAGCTCGCCCGTTGCAAGGACGACTTTGAGACAAGCGCCGCCACACGCGGCACCAAAGGACGCCACTTCGTCGTAAAGTCGCTCCCAACTGGCGGTCAAGACCTGTTCTCGCGTGATGACGGCGTCAATTTCTGCGGCGCCTGCCTCGACGGCGTAGGCGATCTCTCCGAGCCGCAATTTAAGCGGACTCAAGCCTCCGGGGTATGCTGCGGCAACCGAGGCGACACGAATGCCCGAACCTTCCAGAGCCCTAAACGCGGTCGGTACCATCGTCGGATAAACACAGACCGCGGCGGTTGTGATCCCGAGGTTTCGGACATCCATCGCTGCGAGCAGATCGTCCCGGACAGGGTGCCTCGCCTTTGCGCAAAGTCGCCGGATTCTTCCAGGAGAATCGTCGCCCGCGAGGGTTGTCAGATCGATACAACTGATCGCGCGAAGGAGCCACGCAGCCTGCCATTGCTGTTCGACCGTGCGGCGAGAGGTTAAAGTTGATGCCCGGCTTTGAATGGCGCTGCTGTTCGCCTGCACTTGGTTCACCCAATCCAGATCTAAAGGCATACCGGCGTTTCTTCGAAGTTCTTCGGTCGCCTGAATAGTCCCGAGTCTTTGGACGGACGTCATGCTCATGGAGACTTTGGGTGATAAAGAGGTACACTAGATAGTTACCTTCTTTAGCGAAGATAGCTCGCTCTTTTTTAGATTGTCTTTGAGAGTATATCCGGCGTTCCTGTCCCTACTGCCCCGCGTATGTTTGCAGAAGTAAAATGCAAACAGCAAAAATAGTGAACCCACGACGATGCCAAGGATTCCGCTGATTAAAGATCCGCCCGCATGCTCTCCTTTCACCAGGATGAGAATGCCAAGTGTGCCGAAGCCAAGCGCTAAACCGATCAAATTCAAGGCGATCACTGTCTTTTCCAATCGACTTTGCCAATTCATTATATGTCTCCTTCCTTTTCGCCGCCTTTGTCGGGCGACGTGAAATTATGACAGCCGCACGTGGCTATTGTGACAGCTGAGAATGTGTTTTATGAGGAAGCAGCGGCTGTTTCCGCATCAAAGCCGGATCGGCTGATGAGTTCGCGAAGTTTGGCTGCAAGATCAGGCGGTGCCAGGAAGCCGTGGTCACGAAACAATTCGGCGTGTTTCCGGTCCAGTTCCTGAAGTTCATTCAGCCGATGAGGAGCGATTTCGTTGATCGTCGCCAATCGGCCCTTGGTGAATTCCAGCCTGTCCGGGTCGACATAACCCGCCTGTATGTAGCTGCGAGTCTTCTTTGCACATCGACAAGGGTTTGCTGTGTTGACCAGTCCGCACTTGTCGTGCATGAACTGGTAAAGATCACGCCGAGCTCTGGAGAGCAGTTGGCGAAAATTATCCGGCGACACATCCATCACTTCGCCCCCGACATCGCTTGTAGCGCCGAAGTACTCCCCAAGGATAAACGCCATCCGTTGCCGCCGATCCAGACACATCAGCATCGCCGTCATACAGCCCACCCGGGCTTCTTCGACGAGCAGCGGCAATTCGACGGGAACACTTCGCGGGTCCGGCAACTCGAGATCGGGAGTCTCATCCAGGGCGCGTCCCATATCGGTGAACGTTACGCTCGGATCTTCAAATTCAGTCTTGCGCACGTTAAGGAGGTGATTAAACGCGATTCGATAAAGCCAAGTCCGGAATTTGCTCTGGCCCCTGAATGTGCTGAGCTTGGTGACGACTTTGATCAGGATTTCCTGCGTTGCATCCTCGGCGAGGTCGCGCCTCCAAACCATACGCATGCATATGTTGAAAACCCATGGTTGGTGTCGCCGCACCAATTTCTCCAGAGAATCCTTATTTCCTGCGAGAGCAGATGAAACGAGTTCTTCGTCTGAAGTGGCGTCATCCCTGGGATCAACCTCGGCGAATGGGTTCTGGCGATCGATCCGCGCTTCAATCGAGTAAGAGTTTTTGGGTGTATTCATGACATTCCAGTTAGACAGTCTGAAATCAGATGTGTGACAGTTCCGTTTTTCAAGGGAGTTCGACGCTGCCAGATTCCCGTTGACGGTGACTTTAGCGGGCGCCTAAGCTGATCTGCTGCAAATTCATGAGTTGGCTGCTTGAGAGTTGGCATCGACTTCTTCCCGAACCGCTAGCTGCGATTTTTCTCGCGCTCGTCGCCGTTTTTTGTGGCGCGTGGGTGGGAATCGAACAGGAGCGTAAAGAGAAGCCGGCCGGCCTGCGGACAATGGCCCTTGTCTCGCTGGGTTCATCTGTTTTCACGATGGTCGGCTATGTATTTACCAGCAACTCCGGCGATTCAGGGCGAGTAGCTGCCCAGATTGTCGCAGGTATCGGTTTTCTTGGCGGTGGCATATTGCTGAAAGGACCGGGGGCGTCGAGGGGACAACAACTGCCGCAACGATTTGGACCGTTGCCGCGATGGGCATGTCCATCGGCGCTGGATATGTGTCTGCGGGAACCGGGCGCCGAGGTTTGGATATCGAATTCCAACTCTCGGGGCGTAGTGCGCACAGTTTCTTTCTGCTTTGGTTGCGATCCCCGAGGTCGTTGCGATCGAACGCACCCGCAGAGATGAAGCATCGGGAGAGACCGGTCGATAAAGAGGTCGAGTTGGCGCAGCGGGAGTCTAGCGGATTGACAAACCTGTCACGAAAATTGCTGAGTTTCGGGTATGCTCGAACGCTTCTTCAAACTTAAGGAGCACCAAACCTCGGTTCCCCAGGAGACAATCGCCGGCCTCACGACCTTCGCGGCGATGGCTTATATACTTGCCGTGAACCCGTTGATTCTTTCGACAACGGGTATGGATAAAGGGGCTCTTGTCACCGCCACAGGCGTGGCTTCCGCGGTCATGACGATCGTCATGGCTTTGGCGACCAACTATCCGATCGCTCTGGCCCCGGGTATGGGACTGAATGCGTTTTTTGCCTTCACAATTTGCGGAGCGAAAGGAGTACCGTGGACCGCGGCCTTAGGGTTGGTGTTTTACGGCGGCTTGATTTTTATGGCGCTGTCCGTGTCCGGTCTAAGACAAAAACTCATTGAAGCGATACCGATGGAGCTCAAGCTTGCCATTACCGCCGGCATCGGTTTCTTCATCGCGTTTATTGGACTCAAAAACGGAGGGGTTATCGTCGCCAATCCGGCGACATTTGTTTCCCTCGGCGACCTTTCAAAACCAGGCCCGATTCTGGTGATCGTAGGGATCATTTTAACTGCGATACTTGTAACCCGCAAAGTGCCTGGCGCAATCATCCTGGCAATTGCGGTTCTGACAATTCTTGGACTCTTCATCCCTTCTCCAGACGGAAAGGGTATGATTACACCGGTTCCAAATGGAATCGTAAATTTGCCTTCGTCGCTTGCGCCCACTTTTCTGAAATTGGATCTGACTTACCTGTGGTCGCATTTCTTCACTGCTCTGCCACTCGTGCTGGCGATACTCTTCGTCGATCTCTTCGACAACATGGGCACTCTCATCGGGGTATCGAAGCGCGCAGGGGCGCTTGATGACAAGGGTAACCTGCCCAGGATTGGACGCGCGTTAATGGCCGACGCCGGTGCTGCGATGTTCGGTTCCTGTCTGGGTACTTCGACGGTGACGAGCTACATCGAAAGCGCCGCAGGCGTCGAAGCCGGTGGCCGAACAGGTTTGACCGTGATCGCCACCGCGTGCTTTTTCTTGTTTTCACTGGTCTTGACGCCGCTAATTCTGGTGATTCCTGCCATGGCAACCGCGCCGGCCCTGGTTGTTGTCGGTGCATTTATGATGCAGGGGCTGGCCGAACTGGACCTCGAGGATTTCGCAAAAGCTGCGCCTGCTTTCGTGACAATTCTTGCCATGCCATTGGCGTTCAGCATTAGCGAAGGTATTGCTTTCGGATTGCTAACCTATGTGGGATTGAAGCTTGGAACCGGAAAAGCCAGAGAGGTGGGCCTGGTGACTTACGTGTTGGCAGTTCTCTTCGTTCTGCATTTTCTTTTCGGCCGTTAGCCGGCGTTTAAAAAGACCTGGCGCTCTGTGACTTGCGCAAGGAACTTGGAATAGATCCGCGCGATTCGTAACCCACGGTAGGGGGCAGATCTCCGAGCTGCCCGCCGAGAATTGGGGTCGGCTCGGGGTTCGGCCCCATCACTGCCGTCGGTGGCAGGCGGCGCCGACGGAGCGGACGCCCTCCAGGGGCCCGGCCAGCAATGGCCATCCGATCACGGCAACAATGATCGATGGAGGCTTGGAGGGCTACG
>Ga0070698_100007990_pt1 | contig 11440 bp, 6 predicted proteins | sample KBSK1502metaG_FD_65477 | JGI IMG/M metagenome (GOLD analysis project Ga0070698, IMG submission 65477) | Corn, switchgrass and miscanthus rhizosphere microbial communities from Kellogg Biological Station, Michigan, USA - KBS K1-50-2 metaG | ecosystem: Host-associated > Plants > Roots >...
AGCCAGGTGGACGCCAACGCGCTCGCCGAGCGCGAGGCGCGGCTGGCTCAGAGTCTCGCACGGGGGGACTCCGCCGTAGACCGGGATGCGCCGCTGGCCCGCTGGGTCCTGCCGTCGGCGCTCGCGGAGATTTCGGGGATCGCCCTCACTCCGGACGGACGACTCCTGGCTCACAACGACGAGACGGGACGGGTCTTCGAGATCGACTATCGCCGCGGAGTGGTGGTCAAGCAGTTCCTCCTCGGCAAGCAGGTCGTCCACGACGATTTCGAGGGAATCACCACGGCGGGTGACCGGATCTTCCTGCTCGCGAGCGGCGGCAAGATCTACGAATTCAAGGAAGGCAAAGAGGGCCAGGCCGTCCCGTTCACCATCACAGACAGCAGGCTGGGCCGGGAGTGCGAGTTCGAAGGCGTCGCATTCGATCCGGCCATCAACTCACTGCTGATGGCCTGCAAGCACGTCGGTCTCAAGAGCCTCAGGGACTTCGTAGTTATCTACCGCTGGAATCTCTCGGACACAGGGCAATCGCGGCTCACGCAGCTCAGGATACCCATGGCAGAGGTCATCGGGACCAACGAGTGGAAACACTTTACCCCCTCCGACATCTCGGTCGATCCCTCGACCGGTAACTACGTGCTGGTCGCGTCTCAGGAAAGGGGGCTTGTTACAGTCACCCCCGCGGGAGCGGTGGTGTCCTCCCGCTCCCTGCCGACTACCCACGACATGGCAGAAGGTCTGGCGATCACCAAGGACAGCATCCTGATCGTCAGCGACGAAATGGTTCGCCGGCCCGCGACCATTACGCTGTATCGCTGGCGCTGAGGCTCTTCTTCATGGCGGGCGCCCCCGGTACGTCTCGCGCCACCCTCAGCGCTGCCGGGATGCTGCTCGTCGTTCTGGCTCATCCGGCATCAGCCCAACAACCTCCCGCGACACCGATAGGCACCGACAGCACGCGAATCGCCGCGGGCCCGCGGTACCAGGGGGGCGGGCTCCGGCGATTCCTCCTGGGCGACACCTATCGTGATCTCTGGGCCGCGCCGATCAAGGTGCCGGTACTGAATCTCCGCACTTACGCCGGCGGTCTGCGCCCGACCAAGACGGGCAGCGGCAACCAAACCAAGTCCCTCCGCTTCGTGGCCCCGGACGGGGGCGACTACGTCTTCCGGATGGTGGACAAGGACAAACTCCCGCTGCCCACGGGCCTGGAGGGTACGGTGGTGGCGGGTATCGCCCGCGACCAGGTCAGCGCTCACCACCCGGCCGGAGCGGTCGTGGCCGCACCGCTGCTCCAGGCGGCCGGTGTTCTGCACGTCACCCCGCTCCTGGCGGTGATGCCCGACGATTCGCTGCTGGGGGAGTTCCGCGCGGAGTTTGCTGGGCGGCTGGGCATGATCGAGGCCTATCCCAGCAAGCCGGAGGACGCGCCCGGTTTTGCCGGCGCGACGGCGGTGATCGAGACCGAGGACCTGCGGCAGAAGCTCGACAAGGATCCCGGTCTCCGGATCGACACCCGTGCGCTGCTCAAGGCTCGGCTGATGGACATGTTCCTGAACGACTGGGACCGCCATCCGGGCAATTGGAAGTGGGCCCGGATGGAATCGAGTCCGAGCTGGGTCCCTATCCCCCGGGACCGGGACAAGGTCTTCATCCAGTACGGCGGGATCACCAGGCGGTCCCCCAGTCTGATCCCGTTCAAGGCCACGTACCCCAAGGTCCAGGCTCTCACCCGTAATAGCCGCGAGATGGATCGCCGGCTGCTGTCGGGGCTGGAGAAGCCGGTGTGGGATTCGATTGCGGCTGATCTGAAGCAGCGGATCACCGATCCAGTGATCGACGCGGCCGTGCGGGTCATGCCTCCCGAGTATCAGGCTCTGCAGCCAGATCTCGCCGCCAAACTGAAAGCCCGGCGCGACAGCATCCCGGCTCAAGCGAGCGTCTTCTACCGTTATCTGGCCGGCTACCTCGACATCCACGCCAGCGATTCCGCCGACCACGCTCGGGTTTCCCGACACGCCGACGGGTCGGTCGAGGTGCAGCTCCAGTCGGGAAGCGGTGCTCCCTACTTCCGCCGGCGTTTCCAGCCGCTGGAAACCCGGGAAATCCGGTTGTACCTCCATGGCGGCGACGACAGTGCGCTGGTAACCGGGGCTGCCACCGAAAGCATCGTGGTTCGGGTCATCGGCGGCAATGACTCTAATCACCTGGTGGATTCGTCCCGGGTCGGGGGCAGGGCAAACCCGACCCACCTCTACGACCTCGGCACCGTCTCCGGCGTGTCATACGGGCCCGACACCCTCTTCAACCGCCGTCCCTGGATCCACCCGGACGGGAAATTGGTGCCTCCGGGTCGCGACTACGGCAAGCGGATGATCCCGCTCGCGGGAATCAGTATCGACGGCGACCTGGGGTTCGTCTTTCGCCTGGGGGCGCGGTCGGAACGGCTCGCCTTCCGCCAACAGCCGTATTCCCTGCGACTCGACGGTGCAGGGGAGTACGCCACCCACGTGAATGGATTCCGCTTCACCGCCAACGCCGACAAGCGGCGCGAGGAGTCGGCCCTGCATTTCATGGTCCGGGCCCGGATGTCGCAGCTCGAGGTGACCAGCTTCTACGGGTTCGGCAATACGACACCTAACGCCTCCCAGCGGTCGGCCGAGGTTCGCCAGGACCAGTACCAGCTCCACCCGGCCGTGGCTTGGTCATTGGGCTCCCGCAGCGATATCTCGTTCGGGCCGCTAATCCAGTACTCCACCACCGACAGCGTCGCCGGTCGCATCATCTCGACCCTCCGGCCCGATGGATTCGGCAACTTCGGCCAAGCCGGCTTCCGCCTCGGTCTCTATCACGATGCTCGCGATCAGGTCAAGGATCCCCACCGCGGCGTGCTGCTCGACCTGAGCGGCACCTGGTACCCGGCGGTCTGGGACGTGGAGAGTAGCTTCGGGGCCGTGGCCGCCAGCGCCGCGGTCTATTACACTTTTCCGGTCCCGCTTCACCCGATCCTCCTGGTGCGCGGCAGCGGCCGTAAGCTGTTCGGCAGTTTTCCGTTTCATGAGGCCGCATTCGTCGGCGGGAGAGGCTCGGTCCGGCGGCTCGACCGCCAGCGATATGCTGGGGACGCCTCCCTCTCCGGAACCACCGAGCTGCAGATTCCGGTGGCCCAGTTCCCCCTCGTCGTTCCACTCGACGTAGGCATCTATGGATTTGCCGACGCGGGGAGGGTCTACCTCGACGGCGAATCCCCCGGCGGCTGGCACACCGGGTCTGGGGTCGGATTCTGGGTGGCGATCATGAATCCGGCCACCTCCATCACGGTCGAGCTGGGGGACCAGCGGGGCAGGAGCCTGATCCGGGTCAAGACCGGGCTGACGTTCTAGGGTAGTGGTGAGCGGCTAGTGGCCAGTGGGTAGTGCTCCACCCACTGACCACTCACCACTGACCACTCACTACTAGCTCCCTGACACCCTTACGACGGGGTCCCGAGTGCGGCCTGTTCTTCTTCTGCTGCTCCTGCTCGCGCCAGCCTGCCGGCCCAAAGTGATTACCACTCCTCCGCCGGCCGACGCCCCGCCTGCGCTGGTGGCCATGACCGGAGCGTCGATCCTGATTGGGGCTGGCGACATCGCGGCCTGCGACTCGGATGGCGACGAGCTCACCGCGGCTATCGTCGACAGCGTCCTTCGCGCCGACAGCACGGCGAGCGTCGAGAACGTGGTCTTCACCACGGGCGACAACGCGTATCCTGACGGGTCGGAGCGCAACTTTATCGATTGCTTCACGCCCTCCTGGGGAGACACCGCCAAGCGCATCATGAAATACATCCGGCCTTCGCCGGGGAATCACGAGCACGCCATCTTCGGCGCGGCGGCCTACTATGAGTATTTCGGGAGCAAGGCCGGCTCGCCGCGGAAGGGGTACTACAGCTACGATCTCGGCGAATGGCACGTGGTCGTGCTGAACAGCGAGATCGTGGTGAACACCGTGTTCACTGAGGAGGAGCGGAAGGCGCAGATCGACTGGTTAGTTACGGATCTCAAGGACAAGCCGAAGAAGTGCACTGTGGCCTATTGGCACCATCCCCGGTTCAGCTCGGGCTGGCACGGATCGGACCGAAAGCTCGCGGTGTTCTGGGGCCCGCTCTACGACGCCGGTGTCGATCTGGTTTTGAACGGCCACGACCACCATTACGAGCGCTTCCACCCGATGTCGCCGGCGGGCCTGCCGGACTCGGTGCGGGGCATCGTCGAGATCATGGTCGGGACCGGGGGTGGAGAGCTACGCGGCTTGCGCTCCCCGATCGTGGCCAACAGCGCCTTCCGAGTTCAGGGAAACTTCGGCGTGGTGAAGCTCACCCTCGGCGCCGAGGAGTGGCGCTCGGCGTTCCTGGCGACGAACGGCCGGGTCTACGATTCGAACGGAGGGAAGTGTCATTAATCGGCTATGGGCTATTGGCTATGGGCTATGAGTCAGTGGCCCGTCGCTAGGGCAAAGCAACCAGGTTCTTCTCAATCTCAGTCCGCCCTGCCTCCAGCCACGCCGGCAACGCCAGTCGCCCTCCGAGCAGCGCAGGATCCTCGTCCACCGAGAACCCCGGGCCGTCGGTCGCGATCTCCAGCAGCAACCCGTCGGGGTCGTGGAAGTAAATGCTCTTGAAGTAGGTCCGCTCCATCACTGGTGACACCGACACACCCGATGACAGCAGCGCCTCCCTCCAGGCGAGCTGCTCCTCGGCATTCTTGGCCCGAAAGGCCACGTGGTGGGTCTGGCCGGCTCCTCCTTCCGCGTGATGCCATTCGGGCGGGAAGCCGAACATCGTCCAGCTGCTGTGCGGCTCCACCTTGCTGTTTTCGTACCGGGCCCAGAAGTGGTGCGGCATGCTGGGGTCGTCCTGATTGATGCTCTTCTTGATCAGCCGCAGCCCCAGCGCACTCTGGTAAAAGTCATTGGCCCGAACCACATCGGACGTGATGGCCGAGATGTGGTGAATGCCTGTGATTGCCATGTCGGGAGTGACGACTGGCACCGGCTCGGGATGGATGCTGAGCGCATACGCGCGCGCCTTGGGGCTCCGCTGGAGCTGGTTCGGGTCGGGGCGGGTTTCCATTTGCCCCAGGGCGTCGGCCGGCTCATCGATAGCGTAGCCGGGGCCGGCGGTGGCAAGCTCGAGGATTTGTCCGTCGGGATCGTTGAAGTAGAGACTCTTGAAGTATCCTCGGTCGATCGGACCGCTGGTAGGGATTCCCCCATCGTTGAGCCGGCGCTTCCACTTGAGCAGCGCGGCCTCCTCCGCCACGCCCATCGCCACATGGTGCACGCCGCCGATACCGGGGTGTCCTTTGGGGAGTCCGGTCCAGTCGAAGAAGGTGAGGAGCGTGCCGGGCCGCCCGCCGTCGAGCCCGAAATACAGGTGATAGGCGGACGGATCGTCGAAGTTGACGGTACGCTTGACCAGTCCGAGTCCCAGCGTGTCCCGATAAAACCGCACGGTGCGGGGCGCGTCGCCCGACACCATCGTCACGTGATGAAATCCCATCGTATTTGGCATCCAGATTCTCCTAGCGTCTTAGCGTCTTAGCTTCCAGCCACATGCGGGCATCCTCCATCTCATCCCGCACGATCGAATGCCCCATCGGATAATCATGGGCCTCCACCCTTGCCCCCGCGGAGCGGAGCGCGGAGCGGCCCGCCTCTCCCAGTGCATACGGAATGTTGGGATCGATCGTGCCGTGTCCCCAGAACACCTCCAGTCCACTGGCTGTCCTCGGCTCGACGACCACCGAAGGATGCTCGGCCAGGAAGCCGCTCAGCATCAGCACCCCGGCCACGCGGCCGGGATGCGCCAGCGCCCACGCCAGGGCGCTGGTCCCGCCCTGCGAGAAACCACCCAGCACAATCGGTCCGGGCGGATGGGGCAGCCGCGCGGGTAGAGCGGCTAGATAGCGGTCGAGTGCCGTCTGTCCTTCCGAGAAACTCTCCGGTTCCGGCGTGGCGCCGCCCAGAAAACGATACCAGGCGTAGCCGGGACCGTAACCCCAGGGAGCAGCCGGAAAGGGCGCCCGGGGAAACGCGGCCGCCGCTCCTTCCGGGAGGAACTCGGACAATGACGCCAGATCGTCCTTGTCGGCTCCTCTCCCGTGCAGGAGCACGATCAGCGGTGCCCCGGAACGAAAATCGTCGGGGATCCGAAGCAGGTCGGGGAGCACCGGGCTCATGGCGTCGGCTGACATAGTCTCAGTACTAAGGTAATCGCATCGGTGGCTTGGGACAACACCGAAGCGCCCGCGTGAGTTATCTTATGCGGCAGCCGGTCTTTCCGTTGTTCCGTCATCACACCAAGAGGCCTCGATGGAGTCCAGTGGCTCTACTTCGCCGTCCTGGTTTACCAAGCATCCCGTCATCCAGATTTTCGCTTACTACGCCGCGATGGGGGCGGCGGTCTTCCTGCTGCAGCAGCTAGCTCCGAACCTCCAGGGGGTCTTCAACCTGGAGCGATTCGGCGAAGTCGTTGCCAGCGGCAAGAAGGCGCTCCTCGCGGACTCCACCAGTTACATCAACACGACTCCGCAGCAGGTGGCGTTCGAGAGCCTCGTCGGGATGGTGGCCGCGGTGCTGCTGATGATTCCAGTGGCCTGGGTGTACATCCTTACCCGCGCCAAACGAGGGTTCAATCAGTCCACGGTGCAGAGCCTGATTTTTCTGCCCATCGTCGTGTCGGGCCTGATCATGCTGGTGCGGAACAGCGTTGCGCTGGCCTTCGGGCTCGGCGGCGTCGTCGGCGCGGTGAGCTTCCGAAACCGGCTCGAAGACCCCAAGGACGCGATCTACATCTTTCTCGCCATCGCAGTGGGCCTGGCGGCCGGCGTGCAAGTCACGTCGGTCGCGCTGGCCATCTCGGCGTTCTACAACATCGTCGTGCTGCTGGCCTGGAAATACGATTTCGGGCGGATGCCCGCGCAGCTGGAAGCGAGCGTCGCCCAGAAACGGCTCGAGCGGGTCAAGCAGACCGCCCAGCCGAGCGATTTCATCAGCATGGTGGACAAGCAGCTCCTGCGGTCGATGACTCCGGACCAGCTCCAGGCCATCTCGCAGCGCGCTGCCGAGCGGGGGAAGAAGGCAGCCGCCAGTATCGACCTGGATTCCGAGGCGGCGCCGGAGCCCAAGGCCAAATTCGATTCGCTGCTGCGGGTCATGATGCAGGCCGACGATGCCGCCACCATTCGTGCGGCGATCGAGCCGATTCTGGAAGGCCAGACCAAGCGCTGGGAATTCGAGAAGGCCGGTCCGGGTGACGGTGGCCGTGCCATGGCCCAGTACAAGGTGAAATTCAAGCGCAGCATTCCCAGCACGCTGGTGGTCGAATCCATGCGCCGCGCCGTTCTCCCCAAAGTGGTGACGATCGACGTGCGGGATGCCTGATGGCGGCAGAGTCACAGTTCCGCTGTGACATCGCGGGGCCGGAGGCACTGGCGGCGCTTCGAGATGCGCCGCTCCCGCTCGGGCTGACCGGGTCGCCCCCCAGCAAGAGTTTCCACCGCGACATTTATCTCGACACTACCGACCGGACCCTCGAGGTCCGGGGCGTGTCGTGCCGGGTGCGGATCCAGGCCGACGACCGCCGCATACTCACCCTCTTCATCAGCAGTGGTCCATCGCTGCCGGTCGAGCGCTACGAGGAGCTGGTCCCCGAGCTCGACCCCCGCCAAGCATTGCAAGGCACCTCCGAGCCGGCCCGCCGGCTCCGTGGCCTGCTCGATCCCGACCAGCTCCGGCCCCGTATCGAGCTGGAAGTCGAGCGCTGGAGCCGGACCGGCGCGAGCGGTTGGTTCGGGAAGACGCCGCGCTTCGCCTTTCTGTACGATGCCTGCACCGTCCGCCATAGTGGGGTGACCCGGAACTTCGAGGAGCTGCAGGTCCGCCGGATCGCGCCGGGCGGCCCCCGGCTCACCCAGGTGGCCGAAGACCTGGAGCGGCTCCATGGGCTGCGCCCGCTCATGGTCCCGCGGCACGAGCGGGCCGCCGCCCTGGCCGAGGCGATGGCAGCCGAGGCGGCGACACGAATGTTCTCGGCGGAGACCGCCGTGGTGCTGCTGGCGCTGGACGAGGGCAAGGTCGCCTTCGTGCCCCATGAAGGCGGGCACGCCTTGCCGGTGGCCAAGGGCAGCGGCGAAGAGGCAGTGCGCCACCTGCTTCGTGGTGTGACCGGCAGCGCGGTGGGAACGCTCTCGTTGCTGGCCACGCTCCCGGCCACCGAGGATCGTGACGCACTCGAAGTCTGGGTGGCGCGCCGCACTCGAGACGACGGGAGCGGCGTGAGCCGGCTCAGCTGGATTCCCGCGGGCGAGGCAATCGCCCGGATCGGCACACCGGACCTGCGAACGGCGGAGACGCTCGCGGCGCTCGCCGTGGCTACCCGGGCCAGCCTGCTCGAGGGCCCGCGAGGTCCCACCGAGCGCTTCGCTCCGCCGGTCGCACGCACGACCGACGCCCCGACATACCGGCCTGCCGACCCGCCGACCCGTCCGCCCGTCCGCCCCTCCGCCCGACCGCCTAACCGCCCCACAAGCACCCGCCACCACGCCCAGCCGCCCCGGGCCACCACCGACCTCCCGCCCGACCGCTTCCTCAACGTCGAGCTGTCGCAGCTCTCGTTTCACGAGCGGGTGCTGGAGATGGCGGAAGATCCGGGCATGCCCCTGGCGGAGCGGCTCCGGTTTCTGGCGATCGTCGGCTCGAACCTGGATGAGTTCTTTTCGGTGCGGGTGGGGGCGCTCAAGACGGCGGTGCTGGAGGGATCGACGGTGCGAAGCTTCGACGGCCTCAGCGCGGGCCAGCAACTGGAGGCCATTGCGGCACGGGTGACTCCGCTGCTGGAGCGGCAGTCACGCTGCGCCGCCGAGTGTCTCGCCGCGGCCGCCGAGGCCGGCGTGCGGGTCCGCCGATGGGAGGAGCTCAGCTACACCGACCGCGCGGCGCTCACCATGTACTTCGAGTCGGAGCTCTTCCCGGTTCTGACTCCCCGGGCGATGACCATGTCTCCCGGGCATCCTTTCCCGGTCATCCCGCAGTTCGTGCTCACTTTCGGGGTCGTGGTGTTGGACGTGCGCACCGGGCCGGTCCACTTCGCTTCGCTCCCGCTCAAGGCGCGGCTCGACCGGCTGGTGCCGGTGCCCGGAAGCGGGGACCTGGTCCTGCTGGAGGAGATCGTGCGGGCCAACATCCAGGCCTTCTACCGGGACCGCCCGGTAGAGGGGGCCTGGCTCTTCAGGATCACCCGGGGCGGCGATCTGGACCTCGACGACGAGGACGCCGGCGACCTGCTCCAGGCGGTCGAGGAGGAGGTCAAGCGGCGCCCTGACAATCCGCCGGTCCGGGTCGAAGCGGAGCGGAGCATGCCGCCGGAAGTCCGGGAAATGATCCTGCGCGAGCTGCGGTTCGAGCGACGGGGCAAGGCCGCCCCCCTGACCCTGGCAGACTTCTACGAGCTGGATACACCACTGGACCTGTCCGTACTCCGAGAAGTGGCCGGCAAGCTGGGGCCGTCCCACTCCTTTCCCCCGTTCCAGCCGCGAAACCCCTTGGGTCCCGGCTCCCTGTTCGAGCAGATCGATGGCGGCGACATCCTGGTCCACCACCCCTACGAAGACTTCGGCGCCACGGTGGGCCGTTTTCTCGAGGAGGCGGCCGGCGATCCCGAGGTACTGGCGCTCAAGCTGACGCTCTACCGGCTGGGCGACAAATCCCAGGTGGCCGACGCCCTGCTGACTGCCGCGCAGAACGGGAAGGACGTCACTGTCCTGGTCGAGCTCAAGGCGCGGTTCGACGAGGCCCGGAATGCGAGCTGGGTCCGGAAGCTGGAAGAAGCGGGGGCGCAGGTTATCTACGGGATGGTGGGGCTCAAGACCCACGCCAAGGTGGCCCTGGTGATCCGGAAGACGCCGGAGGGGGTCCGGCGCTATGCCCACGTCAGCACCGGGAATTACAACGCGGCCACATCCAAGTATTACACCGACTTCGGACTCTTCACCAACTCGCCCGAGATCACCTCGGATCTGTCGGACCTCTTCAACCAGCTGACCGGGTCGTCCCGCGAGCCGGGGTCGAGCTACCGGCGCCTCCTGGTGGCGCCGGGCACCCTGCTTCCCGGTTTCGTAGAGCGGATCGACCGGGAGATCGCCCACGTGAAGGCCGGCCGGAAGGGCAGGATACGAGCCCAGCTCAACGGGCTGGAGGATCCCGAGATCGTCGGGGCGCTCTACCGGGCGTCAGCGGGCGGGGTGGACGTCGAGCTGGTGATCCGGAGCCTCTGCGTCCTCCGGCCCGGGCTGCCGCGGGTGTCGGACCGGATCACGGTCCGGTCCATCCTGGGCCGGTTCCTGGAGCACGAGCGGATCTACCACTTCGGCAATGGCGGGTCGGACGAGTATCTTATTGGATCGGCCGATTGGCGGCCGCGGAATCTCCGGCGCCGGGTGGAGGTGGTTGCCCCGGTCCTGGCGGCCGCGCTCGCCGCCCGGCTCGATACCCTGCTCACCGCGCTGCTGAAGGAACCGTCCGCCTGGAGCCTGAGGCCCGACGGAAGCTGGGTGCGGGGAGCCAGACCGACACCAGAGCACCCTCACATTCACGACCGGCTGCTTACGTGAGCGATCCACTGCTGGAACGGTTTCAGAATATGCTACAGGGGCGCTACGCCATCGAGCGGGAGCTCGGGCGCGGGGCCATGGCGACGGTCTACCTGGCAAACGACCTGCGGCACGACCGCACCGTGGCCATCAAGCTGCTTCAGCCCGAGATCACCACGTCGCTGACGGCCGAGCGGTTCCTCCGGGAAATCCAGATCACCGCCAAGCTCCAGCATCCCAATATCCTGGGTCTGTTCGACTCGGGGGCGCAGGATGGGCTCTGCTACTACGTCATGCCCCATGTGGAAGGCGAGAGCCTGCGTGACCGGCTGCTCTGGGAAAAGACCCTGCCGGTCGAGGGGTCCATCCAGATCGCGCTGGAGGTGCTCTCCGCGCTCGCGTACGCCCATTCCCGCGGTGTAGTCCACCGGGACATCAAGCCGGAGAACATCATGTTCTCTGGCGGGAAGGCGATCGTGGGCGACTTCGGGATCGCCCGGGCGGTGAGCGAGGGGCAGCGGTCGATCACCGCGGTGGGCATTCCGCTGGGCACGCCGCCGTACATGAGCCCGGAGCAAGCCCAAGGGTTGGACAACATCGATCTGCGCAGCGACCTCTACGCGGTAGGGTGCCTGCTCTTCGAGATGATCTCGGGAAGGCCGCCGTTCGTCGGCATGTCGGTGGGCAAGGTGATCCAGATGCATCTCCAGGCGCCGATACCCAAACTCAAGGACCATCGCGCCGACGCGCCCGATGCGCTGGACGACATCCTGGGCAAGGCCCTGATGAAGGACCGCAAGGCGCGGTTCCAG
>Ga0070698_100007992_pt1 | contig 11438 bp, 13 predicted proteins | sample KBSK1502metaG_FD_65477 | JGI IMG/M metagenome (GOLD analysis project Ga0070698, IMG submission 65477) | Corn, switchgrass and miscanthus rhizosphere microbial communities from Kellogg Biological Station, Michigan, USA - KBS K1-50-2 metaG | ecosystem: Host-associated > Plants > Roots >...
GAACCGGTGAAAGATCCGCTTTTATCCTCCGAAATCGCCGTCCCCGACTACGCCGCGCATTACAAACGCTGATTCATTTCCGTATTGCCTCCGTTAGAACGCGACCGGTTGCGCTGCTCGGTGGCGTGATGCGCAACACTGCCGACAGCGTTGGTGCGATGTCGGCCGGTGAGGAGGGTTCGAGGTATCGGCCCGCTGTGATGCCGGGGCCCATGATGATCATAGGCACGTGCGTGTCGTAGGAATAAGCTGAGCCGTGCGTCGCAGTGATTGTGTCGCCAAGATATTTGTAAGGCTCCGCAATGATCACAACGTCGCCGCTGCGCGTTGGATAAAAACCATGAACCACGCGGCGTTCGATTGGATCGGTAATCGACGTCGCGCCCTTTAACAGCTGGGCGCGTGTGAAGGAACGAGCGACGCCGGGAACAGACAGAGCTGCTGACGCGACGACCTGAGAGATCTCGTCGAGGTTGACACCGTCGCGTTTCAAAGCGTCGTAGTTGAAGTAGATGTTGCCGTTGAGGAAGGCCTCTGTGACGGTCCCAAAGTAGTTGTATTTCAATAGGTAGTCAGCGGTCGGATCCGGCGATTTGCCTTGCGCATTGTAACGAGCGCTGATCGCGTTTTTGATCGCGGCGATGACAGCAGGCGTTTGAATTCGCGCGCCACCCAAACCGAGCGTCGCTGCGTGTTCCGGAATAGGCGCAACTCCGTGATCGGCAGTGAATGCAACAAGCGTGTTGTTGAGGCCCACGCGAGCTTGCACAAAGTCGAGCAACGTCGCGATCTGGCGATCGACGCGCAATGTCACATCCATTGCTTCCTGGCTGTATGGTCCATAACGATGGCCCACGTAGTCGTTTGCCGAAAAGCTAACCGTCAATACGTCTGTGTCGTCGTCCTGACCGAGTTGCTCGTTGACGATTGCCTGTTGCGCAAAAGAAACCAGCAAGTCGTTGGAGAAGGGTGAATAGTCAAGAGCAGTGTAGAAGGTGCGTCCGGGCGCGGTTGCGCCGCCGGTGATCGTGTGCGGAAACGCGTTCGTGTCTCCCGATGTGCTGCCGACGGTTTCCCATGCGGGACTATCCGGTCCGGCGCGTCGCAAGTACTCACTTTCAGAGATGAGACGTTCCCATTTGGCGCCGAAGTATTTGTCGGCTGGTTTGGTGTTATTGAACGCGGTAACCCACGGCGGCAACGCGTTGAAGTAATAAGTGGAAGAAACCATCGTGCCGGAAACGGTGCTGAACCAGTAGGCCGCGTTCGCATGACGGCCGGCGGGAAGAATTGATGAACGATCCTTGACGGAGATGCCGATCACCTTGGCCCGATCGTTTGTAAAAAGACGTAGTTCATCGCCGACTGTAGAACTCATCAGTCGCCGCGGGCTTGCGGCGGGTTCGTTTGGATCGCCGCCGAGAAGTTTTACAGAGTCGTCAGAAACGCTGGTGATACGTTTGCCGCTCGGTCGATCCAGCCATTCATTTCCGACGATTCCGGATTCGGCTGGGTAGGCGCCGGTCATCATCGTGCCGTGACCCGGCGCAGTGTAGGTCGGGACGTGATCGTAATTGGCTTGTGTCCACGACGCGCCGTCGCGGATTAAACGGCGAAAGCCGTTTGGGCCAAAGAGATCGCCAAAGCGTTCGAGGTAGTCGTAGCGAAACTGGTCCACGACGATAAGCAGCACCAGTCGCGGACGTTTTACGGGAGCCTGCGTCGCTCTTTGCTGAGCGGACGCGCTGGGAAAAGTCAGAAGGGCAACGAGTAAAAGAACAACCAGGGGCCGTTTCATGCACCGGATAGTAGCCACAAAAAGACACAAAAGCCACTTGTGCCTTTTGTGGTTGCAGCTTTATTCGTAACGCAGCGCTTCAATCGGATCGAGCGCCGCTGCTTTGCGCGCGGGATAATAACCGAAGAAGATTCCGACGGCGACGGAGAAGAGAACCGACCCGACGATCGCCATCATCGACACGAGTGTGGGCCAACCGAGCATCGCGGGTATCGCGAGCGATAGCCCGATGCCGAGAAGAATTCCAACCGTTCCTCCCGTGAGACTCAGCACGATCGATTCAATCAGAAACTGACTGCGAACTGCCGACGATCTCGCGCCAATCGCCATGCGAATACCGATTTCGCGCGTGCGCTCCGTAACTGAGACCAGCATGATGTTCATGATGCCGATGCCGCCGACGAGCAATGAAACACCTGCGATGCACGCCAGCAGAATCGTCATCGTCTTGCTCGTTTCGTTCGCAGCTTCTGCAACGTCAGTCATGTTTCGAACCGTAAAATCGTCGGGCTCATTCGACGTCAACTTGTGACGCTGGCGCAGCAAGTCGCCAATCTGCGACTGCGCCGTGTAGGTCGCGTCCTGGGAAATCGCCGATACGTAAGCGATCTGAACCCGCGGGCTGCCCAGCACTTTCTTCTGCACCGTCGTGTACGGCGCGAACGCAATATCGTCCTGATCTCGTCCCTGCTGGTCCTGTCCTTTGCGCGCCATCACGCCAACAACGCGAAACGGTAGATTTGCAACGCGCACTGTTTGTCCAACCGGATCCGTTCCCGGAAACAGATTGTCGCCAATGCTTGCGCCGATAACGATCACGCGCGCGGCCGTTCGGACGTCAGCGTCTGTAAAGAACGCCCCACTCTGCACGGTCCACTTGCGAATATCCGGATACTGTTCGCTAACACCTTGGACCGACGTGTTCCAGTTCATGTTGCCGGCGACGAGCTGAGATCGCGCGTTCACCGCCGGAGTCACCATTGAAACACTCGGTACTTCGCGTTTGATTGCGTCGAGATCTTCAACAGTCAACGTGTTCGTACCGCTGTCGCCGGTACCACTTCGCACACCACCGACGTTTTGCGCACCCGCGCTAACGAAGAGCAAGTTGGTTCCGATGCTTTCGATCTGCGCCTGCACAGAGGCGGATGCGCCCTGGCCAATACTCACCATCGCGATCACTGCGGCCACGCCGATGATGATGCCGAGCATTGTCAGAGCAGCGCGCATCTTGTTTCTCACAAGCGCGCGAAACGCAACACGGATGATCATTAACAGGTTCATTTGCGTTTACTCTTCGTCTTCGTCGTCCTCGATTACGGGAAGATTCTTCAACTCTTCTGCTGCGTCACGCTGGTCTATAACCGGCTGATCGCTCTTGATCTTTCCATCCTTGAACACAACCACTCGCTGCGCGTACTGCGCAATGTCTTGTTCGTGCGTGACGAGCACGAGCGTGATGCCGCGTTCACGATTCAATCGTTGAAAGATCTCCATCACTTCAACTGCCGTGCGCGAGTCGAGGTTCCCGGTGGGCTCGTCAGCAAGAATCAATGCCGGGTTGTTTACCAACGAACGCGCAACCGCAACACGCTGTTGCTGTCCACCTGACAACTGGTTGGGATGGTTTTGTTCGCGGCCTGAAAGTCCGACTGCGGCCAATGCTTCCATCGCACGCTGGTGCCGCGTGGCTGCGTCCACGCCCAGGTACAGCATCGGCAGCTCCACGTTTTCCAACGCCGAAGTACGCGACAGCAGGTTGAAACCCTGGAATACAAATCCAATCTTCTGGCAACGAATGTCGGCGCGCGCGTCTTTTGATAATTGCGAAACATCTTCGCCGTCGAGGATGTACGTGCCGCGCGTCGGTCGATCGAGACAGCCGATGAGGTTCATCGTCGTTGACTTGCCCGAACCGGAAGCACCCATGATGGCGACGAATTCGCCTTGGCGGATCGTCAGCGAAACACCGCGTAGCGCGTGCACTTCCACGTCGCCCATTGTGTAGACCTTGTGAATGTGGTCCAACTGTATGACCGGACGCGATTCTGGAAGCTCGGGGAATTGCGCCACTACGGACGCGTCCGGTTGTATTTGTTGTGACTCAGCGAATGTTGTTGCCATCTGCTTTTTTATTCCTGCCTACCTCGTTCTCGCTAGCGAGAGTTCGAGTGAAAAGGGATTTAAGCGAATTACCTACGGCCGCCTCCGAGCCCGCCACCACGCGGTGCATTACCGAATCCCGGCGGTCTAGTCTGCGTCGACGTTGACGACGACCCACTGACAGTCTGACCAGTGATGACCATATCGCCTTCGTTCAGATTGCCCTCGACTACTTCAGTCGCGGCGCCGTCGCTCAGTCCAACCTTAATGCGACGCGGTTGCGGGTTTCCGTCCTGGCCCAACACCCAGACGATACGCGTTTGTCCCGGCAGCACTGGCGCTGATGCCGGCGCGAAGTTGCTGTCGTCGCCGCCTTGCGCGTTGTCGCCTTGCTGACCTTGCGCGCGACGCCGTCCCTGACCTCCAGTACTTCCACTGCCGCCACCGGCGTTTCCACCGCCACCAGCATTGCCCTGGTTGTTCGCGTTCTGCGGTCTGAATCGCAACGCTGAATTGGGAACCTTCAATACATTGTTGCGCTCGTCGATCGTGATCGTCAGGTTCGCCGTCATACCCGGCTTCAAAGTCTGCTGCGGATTATTTACGTTGATGACGACGTTGTACGTAACAACGTTCTGCACGTTGACCGGATTCAATCGCATCTCCTGGATCTTGCCGTCGAAATCCTTACCGGGAAACGCATCGACTGAGAACTTCACCGACTTCGCCTGCTCAACGAGACCAATATCCGCCTGGTCTATGTTTGCGATCACCTGCATCTGCGTCAGGTCGTTTGCAATTGTGAAAAGCGTCGGCGCCGACAAACTCGCAGCAACTGTTTGACCGACGTTAACGTCGCGCGAAACGACCACACCGTCGATTGGTGACGTGATCGTCGTGTGACTGAGATTGACTTGCGCCAGGCTGAGCGCCGCTTCCGCCTGTTGAACTTGCGCGCTGTTTTGTTCGACCTGCGCCTGCGACTGTTGCAACTGCGCCTTCGACTGTTCAACTCCAGCCTGCGACTGCGCAACGCCCGCGCTCGCTGACGATTGCTCGCTGAGTTTCGACTGATTTAATTGCGCGACCGCCTGGTTATAACGAGCCTCAGCAGTCTTGTAAGCAGTCATCGCAACGTCGTAATCGCGCTGCGCGATCACGCCCGCCTTCAACAAGGATTCCTGCTGTTTCAAAAGACTCAGCGCATCGTCCTGTTGCGCCTTGAGCACTGCGACGTTCGCTTCTGCCGCCGAGACGCCCGCCTGATTGTTTTGCACGGTCGACTTGGCCGCGAGGTTTCTCGCCTGGGCATCAGTGATGCCGGCGCGAGAGTTCGCTACCGCAGCTCGAGCTTGTGCGAGACTGGCGCGTGCCTGTTGCAAGTTTGCCCGCGCCTGATCGACCTGGGCCTTTGCGACGGCCGGATCGAGTTGCGCTACGACCTGACCTTTTTTAACTGTTGAATTGAAGTCAGCGTAAAGAGCGGAGATCGTGCCGGATGCCTGACTGCCGACTTGAACCGTCGTGACAGCTTGCAAGGTACCTGTCGCTGTAACTGTGTTGCGCAGGTTTCCGCGATCTACACGCGCTGTTAAATATTGAGCTGTGCCGGAATCGCCGCCCCAGAAATAGAGGCCCGCGAGCACGACACTCGCCATGATACCTCCGCCGATAATTAGTTTCTTTTTACCCGCCAGTAGCCTCGCCCAGAATTGTCTAAGCCAAGCGAGAGTTCGGCCGGTACCGGTGTTGACCCCGGTTACTAAGGGTGGATGTTTAATGGTTTCAGTCGACATAGTTCCTCCGTCACTGTGTTCATAGACACGCACCGTGCCGAAACGGTTACAGCAAACGGTTTACAGAAGAATTACTTGGGTTTACGAGACATTTACATGTGATTTGTAACCGTTTCGTTGGAGTGCGTGTCTTAGCAGTCAGGACACTCCCCTGGAACGAACAAGGAAACTTAGGAGTTAAGAGAATAACGATGAACAAATTGGGACGTTTTAAGACACTGGCAATCGCTACTCTGTCGGCAATTGCTTTGGCTGCTTCGATCGCCGTCGCCCAGACGGTCACTACCGGTCAGGACAAAGACCAGGGTGCGCGCCCGGAGTGGCGTGGGCGTCAAGGTGATCATCGAGGCGAACACAAAGGACGTGGCTTCGGAGGAATGCGCGCCGGTGGATTCTTCAGACAGCTTAATTTAACTGAAGACCAGAAAGCGAAGATGAAGCAGATCCGCGAGAGCTTTGCCGAAAGAAATAAACCCCTGCACGAACAGCTTCGGGCCAAGCGACAGGAGTTGCGTCAGGCGAGCGAAGGCGGTACGTTCAACGAAGCACTGGCTACTCAGAAACTGACGGAAATTGCGCCGCTGCAAGCTAAGGCGATGGCGGAGCGAGCAAAGCTTCATCAGGAGATGCTTTCCGTTTTGACGGCTGAGCAGAAAGCCCAGTTGGAGCAGTCGAAAGCGCAGTTCAAAGCTCGTCGCGGCGAAATGCGCAATCGCAATAATCAGTAAGCGTCTCCCCCCGCTTCTTTGGAGTGCGCCGCTTGTCGGCGCTTGGTGAAAGCAGTGACAGGTCAACCGCACTCCAAGGAGGTGATACTCATGAGGACCGCAACTGACGAGTGGGCTCGAACAGGCCTTGGACATCGACCTGGCGCGACATGCGCAGGACGGAGATGAGTCTGCCTTTGCTGAAATTGTCAGACGTTACAGTCCGCGGGTGTTTAGTGTAGCCAGCCGGTTCTTTCGTCAGCGGAGTTTGGTTGAAGAAGCTGCGCAGGAGGTTTTTCTGAAAGCGTTTACGCAGCTTGGAAGTTTTGAAGGTCGCGGCTCGCTGGAGGGCTGGTTAACAAGGATTGCGACCAATACGTGTTTGAATATGCTGAGAGGGTCGAAACGCCGGCCTGAGCTGACTGTTTCGGATCTGAGTGAAGAGGAAGACCGGTGGCTCGAACAGCAAATGGCGGAAATTGAACAACCCTCCGTCGAAAACAACCTGGTCGCCGCGGACCTTGCAGATCGATTGTTGAGTGTTTTATCGCCGGAGGATAAGCAGGCGTTGTTGATGATCGACGGTGAACAAGCTTCGATTAAGGAAGTAGCTGAAGCGACGGGTTGGTCGGAATCGAAAGTGAAGGTTAGGGCGTTTCGAGCACGAAAGAAGATTCGAGAAGCGATGGAGCGGTTGTTGAATTCGAAACGTGAGGTCAGTAGCGAGGCGCGGTAGCGCCCCCAGGTTCTTGAGGTCGATGATGAACGAGAAGCACATCACAGAGGTGCTGGATAACGCAGCATTGGCAAGCCTGTCGGCGAGCGAACTGGAAGAGATTCGCGCGCACGCGAGGATTTGCGAGGCGTGCGCAAGCGCGTTTGCGGCGGCAAAAGTCTCAGCTGTGGTCATCATGGAGCGCGCGCAAGTTGCAATCGAACCGTCGCCGTTCTTTCAAACGAGAGTAATGGCTGCGTTGCGCGAACAGCAGGCGGCGGAGAGTGTGCCTGCGTTTTCGCGTTTGTGGAAATCGGCGCGCGCGTTGGTCTCTTCGATGGCGCTCACGACTGCGGTACTCGCTGCTTTGAGTTTCATGATTTCAGCTCCCGCAACCATTACGTCCGATCAAACTGCGTCAGCGTTTTCGGCTGAGTCGGTAATCCTGGGCCAGGACGGCGACGATCAACTAACGTACGAGCAGGTGCTCAATGCCATTTACACCGACGACGAGGACAAGTAGTCATGAATAATATCGTTAAGAACAGATGGCAGGTTCGAGTAGCGGCTGCGATTATCTTCGTACTGGGATTCACGGCCGGCATTCTTGCGCTGAACGTCTATCGCGGATTCGCGCGTGGTGATGGACGCGATCGTTTTGAGAGAATGTCTGATCGTTTGAACCTGAACGCGGATCAAAAGTCGAAGGTGCAGCAGATCTTTAGTGACGCACGCGAACAGATGGGCGCGTTGCGAAGAGAGTCGGAGCCACGGATAAACGAGATCCGGCTGCAGGCTGATGAGCGTTTGCAGCAAGTGCTGACGCCGGAACAGTGGCAACAGTTTCAAAAGATGCGCAGCGAAGGTAGAGAGCGGCGCGGTGGTCGCGGTCCACGTGACGATCGGCGGTAGGGTTCTTCTCTCTGTGTCTCTGTGGTTTTTCGAATGAACCACAGAGGCACAGAGACACAGAGGTTGAACTCTGAACCTAATGTCTGTATAACGACTGTCCCAACAGCCTCTACGAAGGGACAGTTCAGTGCCTGTAAGTCGACAGCGAAAAGTAAACAGGGCTAGAAAACGACCGCGAAGTGTTTCTTCAGCGGCGTCGAGCGCGCCTGCGAGCCGGAAGCAATTCAATGTCAAAGTTGTAGTGATCGTATTGATCGTGGCAGTGGCTGCTTCGGCGATTGCTTATGTAGTTGCGAATCGACGGGGACAGGCGGGCACTGAAGTGACGACTCCTTCAGGTCTGAAATACACGGATTTGCAAGTCGGTGGGGGCGTCACTCCGCGGCTGGGCCAAACAGTGCGAGTGCATTACATCGGCTGGCTCGAGGATGGTAAGGAGTTCAACAATTCCCACAAGACAGGGAAGCCGGTCGATTTTCAGATGGGCCCTGGTCTAATCCCTGGTTGGAACGAAGCGCTTCAGACGATGAAGGTAGGCGGCAAACGCCGGATCGTACTTCCTCCAAGCCTTGGTTATGGCGCCAAAGGCAGCCCTCCGAACATCCCACCCAACGCTACGTTGACCTTCGAAATCGAGCTGCTGGACGCGAAGTAGCGACAAGCACTCGCCGCCCGCCGGTTGGGCTGTTCTTGCAACAGTATGGCTTTGCCTAGAAAGTCTTTCGAGACGGCAAAGCCGCAAGGCGAGACTCTTGAGGCAACGCCCAACAGTATTGTGTTTTCAGTTTTCCAGTAGCCTCGACGGGGTTGGTGTAGTAGATTAACTTTCTCTCTCCTCTTGTTCCCCCCATCAGATTCTAACGTCAACGCTGAAGGAGGCGGTGAAAATGAGCAAGTTTGTTAGAAAAGGAGCTTACTTAGCGTTTTTGTGCCTGGTCGTGTTGCTGTCGGCCACAGGTGCGTTTGCGCAGGGTAGGGGCAAAGGAGGAGGCGGCGGCCGTGGTGGTGGTAGCGGTAGTGCTGGTGGCCCACCTCCGGGCGTCGGTGTCGATCGCGGGTTGGGAAATGCGTCGAGCCGTTCGGGTGGCCGATCCGACGACGGTCTCAACAACGCTTCAACAAAATCCAACGGACGATCGGATGCGGGTTTGGAACGCGCGCGCAAGCAGAGTTCAAACATGCGCCGCGCTGACGACGATCTTCGCGATCATCCTGCAGTGCCGCGCGCTCTGCACACGAACGCAAACGACCTGCGCGCTGGTTATCAGGCTGCACTTGCTACGAACCCGGATTTGACGTTTGGCAATTACGTTGCAGCAACACGGCTCGGCCAGAATCTTGGCTCGCGACATCCGAACATCACTCGCGATGCGATTCTGAACGGCTTGGCTTCAGGAAGAAGTGTCGGCCGGACGTTGCAGGATCTCGGTTTGAGTGAGCGCGAGGCGAAGGACGCACGCAAACGCGTCGACGACGAGATCAAAAACGCTAAGAAATCGAAAAACTAACGTTCTCAACGGGCCGCGGGTGTTTCATCCGTGGCCCTACTCCAACATCCGCGCGGCAATCTCCTTTAACAACTTAGCGCAGACGGTTCCCGTGATGTGAAGCGGATCCATGCGTGGGTTGAACTCCACAATATCAGCACCCACCACTTTGCCTTTCAATCGTTGAATCAGATCGACTGCCTGCCGCGTCGTCATGCCTCCGGGTTCGCGATGCGACACACCCGGCGCAAACGCAGGATCGAGCGCGTCAATGTCAAACGAGATGTAGACCGGCGAGTCGAACTCGAGTTTTAGGTCATCAGTTAACTGATGCATCTCGATGGACTCGACACCAAACCTCCTCACCTGGTCGCGTTGGTGCGCTGTAAACGTTCTGATCCCAACCTGGACCAGCCGCTTCACCAGTTTCTGTTCCATGATGCGCGCAAACGGACTGGCGTGCGAGTTTCGATTGCCCTGGTAGCTGTCGTAGAGATCAGGATGCGCATCGAAGTGGATCACGTTGAGATCTTTGAACCTTCTCGCGAACGCTCTCACGATCGGAAACGTGATCGAATGATCGCCGCCTAAGGAGATAGGCGACATGCCGTCGGCGATCAGCGTGTAGATGGAGTTCTCGATCAGCGTAAACATGTCGCTGCCGGGAACGGGCTCGATATCACCCGCGTCGAAGAACACGGAGTCGCCGGAGAGATCTGTTCCGTTCTCTGACGTCAGGTTCCATGCATCGGAACGCAGTGCGGCTCGGATCTGCGGCGGCGCATCGGCGGCGCCTTTATTGAACGAAGAGTTCTCGTCGTAACGGATCCCGATGATTGCGAGTTTGGCGCGTTGGATGGTGGAAGAATTCTGGGACATGCGGCTTTGCGCTTACTTTGGGAGTGACAAAGGACTACGTGGTGCACCCGGCAGGGCTCGAACCTGCGACCTTTTGATTCGAAGTCAAACGCTCTATCCAACTGAGCTACAGGTGCACGCGAGGATGGTAAATGGTTCACGCGGTTTGGTAAAGGCAACAGACGAACTTATTCTTTACCCTGAAACTCTTTGCGCACAAACCTCACCAAGTCGGCGATTTCTTCCGGCTTGAGTTTGTCTTTGAACGCCGGCATCTCTTCCTCGCCGTTGGTGATCATTTTCGTCAACTTATCATCCGGGTGTTTCTTTGCGTGGTCGGAATGCAGTGACGGCACCTTGATCTGTTTGTTGTCGACTTTAGCGAGTCCGCCTTCGCCGGTTGGACCATGACACGGTTCGCAATTCTTCTTGAAGTTAGCGCGCGCAGTCGCAAAGGGATCGACAGACGCGGCCGGCGCAGGCGCAGCCGGCGAAGCGGCCGCACGCGGTGTAGAAGTGTTAGTTGGTGTTGCTGTTTCAGTGCAGGCGGATACGATTAGCGCAAACGCAACGCAGGTCAGAGCAAGCACAATGAGTTTCATGCGTCCAGTTCTCCGGTCCAAAGGATGTGTTTTAGGGGGCAGCGAGTATACAAACTAAACCACAAAGCACAAAGCATCATCTTTTTAGTTTGACGACCCACGCGGCGATCTCTCGCATCTGCTCGTCCGTCAACTTATCGGCGAAGGATCTCATCGGCGGTTGCAGACCATACGCGGGTGGATCTTTCAGTAGACCCACAATGTCTTCAGGCGCACGGCGCGGCTTCGCACCCACATCCAGCAAGGGTGGAAACTTGAGCGTGCCGCGTTGCGCGCCTTCACCGTGCGCACCATGACAATCGGAACAAAACTTCGTATACAGCACCGGAGCGCCGCCGGCGCTCGAACTCTGCGACTGAAGTTGTGAAGTTTGAAGCGACCTGGGAGCGAACGGCTCGCTACGCCAGGCTGACTCCTGGACCAGTTGTCGTGCGAGTTGTTGGCGCGTATTTGGATTGCG